>ERZ1039804.1063-NODE-1063-length-16441-cov-7.952520_pt1 | contig 16441 bp, 12 predicted proteins | sample MGYA00383089_ERZ1039804 | MGnify/ENA primary metagenome ERZ1039804 (study PRJEB29581, sample SAMEA5548359) | metagenome | biome: marine; feature: coastal; material: water | depth 1 m | study: Short-term variability in the microbial, nano- and picoplankton...
GTATCTCCAAATTGGGTTTTCAACACAAATTTCCCGTCAAAATCAGCAACAGTGCCTATTTCTGAATTTAACCAAATAACACTCGCAAAAGGAATAGGCTCTCCATTACTGTTATTGAGGATAGATCCGTGTAAAGTTTGAGCGTTTAAACTTAAGCTTGCAAAAACAAATGATAATATGAACAGTAGATTTTTCAGTAATGAACAAAAATAAACAAAAAAGCAATGACGGGTGCTTCCTTACTTTTTTGTTTACTCATCTTAAAAAAAAGGTACTTTTGTTTTTATCTTATTTGCAAATCAAAGCTAATTAATTGTACTCAAAAGGTACTTTTGGCAATTGTTTTAGAGGTGTGTTCATGTCGAAAGCCTAATCGGTGGGCTTGCAGCTACTCCTCAAAATGGTTAAAAAATACTACCGGAAAAACTCAATTTATTTGATCCCTCTTTTTATTGTTCGCTGAATTCAAAATCTAAAACAGTTTGCTCAAGACGTTTGTTAGTTTGTATTTCTGTAAAAACTCTTCAACTATTTTTTTCTTATATAAATCGAAGAAATATTTCACTTTAGTTTATGGAATAATTAACTTAACCTCCCTACTTAAAAAGAGCATCGAATTGTTTAATAGAACTAAAAAATACAATAGACTCCCCGACAGAGAGTTAATTGGCTTATTTAAGTCTGAAAACGATATGAATGCTGTTGGAGAACTCTTTAAAAGATATAGCCACCTTGTTGCTTCTATTGCAATTGGGATTTTGAAGAATGAACAAAGCGCAAAGGATGTTGTTCAAGATATTTTTGAAGTAGTTGTTCAAGATTTAAAAAAATACGACGTACAAAATTTTAATGCTTGGATATACAGTGTAACTAAATTTCATTGCTTCAAGGTTAAAAAAGGACCATCGGTTTTAAATTCAGATCAAGAAATAGAATCAAAAGATGATTTTGAGGATGTTTTAGAAAATGAGTTATTGCTACAAAAAAGAGTTCGAAGTTTACAGAACTCTTTGAGTGAAATAAAGCCCGTTCAGAGAAAATGTGTTGAGCTTTTTTACTTTAAAGGTTGGAGTTACAAAGAAATTGCAGAGAAAACCGGATATGACTTAAAAGAAATTAAAAGTCACATACAAAACGGTAAAAGAAATTTAAAATTATTGCTTGATAACGGTGGAAAGTAAAGACAAACATAGCTATTTGGGTCTTTCGTTAGAAGAACTTGAGTTATTGGTGCGCAACACTGACAACAGCCAGATATTGAAAGAATACGAAGGGAAACTTGATAATTGTGCTTTATCAAGATCTGCCATTGAATTGATTCATAAAGATGACTTAGCTGCTGTTAATAGAATTACTAACGCTGTTAATCATAAATTTACAACCAATCAAAAAGGGAATCAGTTTAATTACAAAATTTTAGGAATTGCTGGCTTGCTGTTAATTTTAGGTGGAATTTTATATTTTAAATCGGGCGCATTAATGCCTCACACCGAAAAAACTTCTCAAGTTGAAGCGAGCACTACTTTAAGTAAAGTAGATGGCAATGAAACGCCAAAGGATAAGGAAGAATTTGTTTTACCGATTTCTCCTCAGAAAGAAAAAGAACTGAAAATTTCAAATGAAATAAGAAGTGTTGATCTTAAAAAGGATTCCAATTTAATTCAACTTAAGTATTCGTCAGACTCACTTGAATCCGTTTTAAAAAATGAAGAAGAGATTATCGCTGTTTCAAAAATTGAACAAGGGGATAAGAACGAAAATACAGCAGTAATTTATCGTAAACCGGAACGACAAGTTAGAGCAATAAAAATAGTGAAAAATGTTCCCGATAAGTTCAAAGGTGAAAACTACACCATGTCGGACCTCGTTTCTTACAACGGTGGAGAAACTCAACTAGAATCAAACCTTTTAGAAAAATTAAAAGGAAACATTAAAGATTCCGACATCCCTAAAAATCACTTTTCTGTTGTTTTTAAGTTTTCGGTTTCATCAAAAGGAAAAGTAAAAGACATTAACATTCAGTCTCTTGTTACACCTGAATTAGAACAATTAATAATTGAGCACACAAATGATCTTTACCAATGGAATAAAGGTAAAAAGAGAATTCCGTTAGATTACACGGTTTACATCACTTTTAAATAGTCTTCCTTTCTAAGTTAGATTGTCCATACATTCCCTATATTTGACTTGAATTTTCTTTGCTAGAAATATGTGTGGAATCGTAGGAATAATACCAAAAGATGAAGTTGGGAAATCCAACTTCGATTATTTAAAAAAAGGCGTAAAAGCACTTCATTTTAGAGGCCCTGATTCCAATGGTATTTATGCTGACAACCAAATTGGCTTAGGACATGCTAGGTTAAGTATCATAGACACCACAGAATCGGCAGCACAACCTTTTACTTCGGCTGACGGAAGATATGTTTTGGTGTTTAATGGTGAGATTTATAATTATAAAGAAATAAGGTCCAAGCTTGCAAACAAAGGCTATCAATTCACCACTCAATCCGACACTGAGGTGTTACTTTACCAATTAATAGAATTTGGGAAAGCGGGTATAAATGACTTAAATGGTTTTTTTGGGTTTGCTTTTTATGATAAAGCAGAAAACTCAACACTTATTGTGCGGGACCGTTTTGGAATAAAACCATTACATATTTATCAGGATGAGCACCAATTGATATTTGCTTCAGAAATGAAGGCCATTCTTCAATTCCCAGTTACAAAATCGATTAATCAGAGTAGTCTGCAGCTTTATTTCAAATTTAATTACATTCCTCAACCGTTTTCGATTTTAGAAAATTTTGAAAAACTGAACCCTGGAGAGTTATTAGAAATTAAAGACTTAAAGATTAAAAAGGAAAAATACTATTCGATTCCTTATGCGCCGAATCATTACAAATTTACAGACTATAAAACAGCACAAAATACTTTAAGAGATTTACTCGAAGAGAGTGTTGCTAAAAGGCTGGTTTCGGATGTTCCTTTAGGAGCATTTTTAAGTGGTGGTATTGACTCATCAGTAATTGTTGCTCTGGCTTCTAAACACACAGATAATTTAAATACGTTTTCGATAGGTTACAAGGATGAACCATTATTTGATGAAACCAAATACGCAAAATTAGTAGCCGAAAAGTACAAAACAAATCATACTGCATTTGAACTGACTAACGACGACTTGTATGGCCAATTAAATCAAGTTTTAGAGTATACGGATGAACCTTTTGCAGACAGCTCTGGGCTTGCTGTAAATATTCTGAGCATGCACACCCGGAAAAAAGCAACCGTAGCATTATCGGGTGATGGGGCTGATGAAATATTTAGTGGATACAATAAGCACATGGCGGAATATATAGCCAGACAAGGTGGTGTGAAAAACAAGCTAATTGGTTTAGGTAATCCTTTGTGGAAAGCTTTACCCAAATCAAGAAATTCTAAATTTGGAAACCTTAATAGACAATTACTTCGATTTTCTGATGGAATTAAAAAAGGAAACACTGAGCGGTATTGGGATTGGGCCGGAATATTAAAAGACGAGCAAGCTGGACAACTTTTGATCAACAAAGGGGATCAGTTTGAGTACTATAAAGCAAGTATTTTGAGCAACCATTTAAATCAAGATGATTTTAATGGTGTTTTAATGCAAGATGTGCAGCAAGTTTTAGTTGGAGACATGCTAACTAAGGTTGATTTAAACAGTATGAACAACAGTTTAGAGGTTCGTGTTCCGTTTCTTGATCATAACGTAGTTGAATTTGCTTTTCAAATTCCAAGTGCGTTTAAAATTGAACAAGGGATTAAAAAGAAAATTCTTCAAGAGACCTTTAAACCTGACCTCCCTCCTGAATTATTTAAAAGACCTAAACACGGTTTTGAAGTGCCGCTTTTAAAATGGTTTAAAGGGCCTCTCGCATCAGAAATCAAGTCTAATTATTTGGATAAAGATTTCATTATTGAGCAAAATATTTTTAATTGGAAAACAGTTGAAGCAACACTTAAAAAGCTAAACTCCTCTAATCCAGAAGATTCAGCAGCTACAACTTGGGCTCTTGTTGTTTTTCAACACTGGTGGAAAAAATGGTTTGCTTAATTCATAACTTACCTTGTAATTCGCAAAGCTGTTCTGTATATTTTCCTTACTTTTGCCTTTTGCTAAACGTTCCAAATGCCAAAGGTTTTAAGGATAATTAATAGATTTAATATAGGTGGGCCAACTTATAATGCGGCTTACCTTACAAAATATCTTCCTTCAGAATATGAAACCTTATTAATTGGTGGCGACAAAGAAGAAAGTGAAGACTCTTCTCAACATATTTTAGAAGAATTGGGACTAAACCCAATGATTATTCCTGAAATGAGGAGAGCGATTCGTTTTGGAAACGACTACGCAGCCTATAAAAAAATCAAACAAATTATAGAAGAATTTAAGCCTGACATTGTGCATACGCATGCTTCAAAGGCAGGAACACTAGGCAGAATGGCTGCTTTTGCATGCAACGTACCTGCTGTTGTACATACATTTCATGGTCATGTTTTTCACTCCTACTTTAGTAAGGCAAAGACAACCATTTTTAAAAGAATTGAAAAAAAATTAGCCTTAAAAAGTTCGGCCATTGTTGCGATTTCTGCTATTCAAAAAGAAGAATTGGGAACAGTTCATAAAATTGCGCCACTCGACAAAATAGAGGTCATTCCGCTTGGTTTTGATTTAGAGCGATTTCAACACAACTTGGCTGAAAAAAGAGCTGAATTTAGAAAAGAATACAAAATTGAAAACGATGAAATCGCCATTGGTATAATTGGACGATTGGTCCCTATAAAAAATCACCAGTTATTCCTAAATGCTTTACGATATGTACTTGATCATACAGATAAAAAGGTTAGGGCTTTCATTATTGGGGATGGTGAATCCAGAGATGCCATTATAAATTTGGCCAAAGACCTCAATATTCCGCTTTCAAGAAGTAATGTGAAATTTGAAATTTCTACCTTGACACTGACTTCTTGGATTAAAAATATTGACAATGTAAACGCAGGGATGGACATTATTGCCTTATCAAGTTTGAACGAAGGTACTCCCGTTAGCTTAATTGAAGCTCAAGCGGCTAATAACCCTGTAGTTTCTACGAATGTTGGAGGCATTGAAAATGTTGTTGTTCAGAATAAAACAGGTTTACTTAGCGACATTGAGGACTTAGAGACTTACAGTGCAAACCTTTTAGAGCTTGTAGAAAACGATGCCAAAAGAGAAGCTATGTCTAAAGAAGGCTGGAAACATGTTAAAGATCAATACAGTTATAAAAGACTGGTTTCTGATGTTGATAAACTCTACAAGGATTTACTAAAATGAAAAAATTAATCTTATACATACTTGTTGCTTTTGCTGTTTCAAGCTGTTCGACTCTTGATAAAAGTAGGATGCTTAAAACCCCTACCAACTACAAATTTAAAGCATTTGCTGACTCGATAAATTATAAAAAACCATACAAAATAGCCGTAGACGATGAAGTGGCCATTCAAATGTACTCCAATGATGGTTACAGCATCATTCAGCTGACCACCGGAGGTGCAGGAGGAGGAAATGGTAGCGCAGGAGGAAACGGAAACAGAGGCGCAGGCGGAAATTCGTACAAGGTTAGAACCGACAGTACGATAAAAGTCCCTCTAATTGGAAGAATAAAAGTTGCAGGGCTCTCCCTTGCTGAAGTTGAAGCTAAGATAGAATTGAAGCTTGTGAACCAGTTTAATTCACCCTTTGTGATTTGTAGGATTTCGAATAGAAGAGTTTATCTTTTTCAAGGAGGATACAATTCAAGCATCGTAGAACTGCAAAATGAGAACACCACTTTATTTGAAATATTAGCAGGATCTGGTGGTATCTATCAGGAAGGAAATGCATCGAGAATAAAGTTAATTCGCGGTGACTTGAAAAATCCAGACATTTACTTGGTTGATTTATCAACCATAGATGGAATGAAAACTGCTAATTTAAATTTAATGGCTGGTGACATTATATACATCGATCCTTTTATAAATTACGCATCGAGGATTTCTTCTGATGTTGGTTCAATTTTTGGTTTTTTAAGCACTATACTTCTAGTTTACTCTGTAACGCAACGATAATGGAAAAAGAAAAGCTTTCATTGCTAAATGACGAATTTGATTTGAGTTTAGCCCTTTTAATCATTCGTAAAAACTTACTGCTTATATTCCTCTTTTTAGTTTTAGGGTTTACTGCCGCTTTTTTTATAAACCGGTATTCAACTCCAAAATACACTTCAAATTCCATTGTTAAAATAGGCGATAAAAATGAAGTTAATAGGGTAATGAATTTTCAAAACATATACGAAACGAACCTAAACGGGGAATTAAGTCGGCTAAACTCGAAAAAGATGCTGAGTGATGCTCTTACTCCTTTAGAGTTAAAAATAAATTATTATTCGAAAGGACAATTTTTGAATTCTGAAAACTACAGTTCTTCTCCTTTTAAAATAAAATTCCAACTCAAAGATAAAAGCATTTTAAACAATGCTTTTAGTTTACGTTTTACCAATGGGTTGGTATCTATAAAAAGAACTGCGCTTGATTCAGTAGTTAATATTGCTTGTCCGATAAACAAATGGGTGTCATTAAATGGTTTAGAACTTAAAGTAGTGATCTCGAATCAAATTTTTAATGAATTGAATGGTCAAGAAAAAAGTTATTTATTTACCCTTACTGATGAAGCTAATATTGTTAACGCCTATTCAGATGGACTGAACATAAAAATTCACAATTCGGCTGCAAAAACGATTAACATCTCATTTACAGGGAATCATCCGAAAAAATGCGCTGACATTGTAAATAGTTTAGCTTCAGAATTTCTCAAGTCTAACATGACGAAGAAGAAAGAAAGTGCCAATAAAATGATTGAATTTACGGATGATCAAATTCTTAAAATAAATAAGAAGTTGGATTATTATCAAAGACTGATAACACCTTATAAAGAATTAGAAGAGGGCCCCAATAGTTTAGATTTAGACTTTGGAAAATTAACCAATGAACTAAAAAAGAGTGATAAATTAGAAGAATTTGAATTAGAGAAATCGCTTGCTGATTTTAACAAATTTCAAAATGCTTTACAAAATGAAATAGGTAATGAGAGTTTATACTCCATGCTATTGTTGTACTCGCAAAACAAATATATTTCTTCTGTAGGCAACAAATTAAAATCGTTACTTTCTGAGAGAAGGTCTCTTATTTTTAGACTAACTGAAGAAGCATACCAAGTAAAAGAAATTGATTTTCAAATTAAACTTGAAAAAGATGATTTAAAAGAAATAATTTCAAATTTAGTGGGTGAATTAGAACGCAATGTAATCACTGTAAAAGAAAGACTAAAAAGTTATAAAATTTCTCAGAAAAAAGCAGGTGCTAATTTCGACCACAATACAGATTATTTGCATTTGCAACGAATGTATGATATCAACAGTGAATATTATTCGAAACTTTTAACCAAGAAGGCTGAATACGAAATGGTGCGTGCAGGCTTTGTTTCGGACAATGAAATAATTGAACCTGCAAAAGCAAACTTCACCCCTATTTCTCCGCGAAAGAAATATAACTATATGTTATTTTTAGGTATTGGGATGGCAATTGGGTTATCAATAGTTGTAATTAAATACTTACTTCACAATACAGTTTCGGGCACACAAGACGTTGCAAAACACACCGATAACATTCCAATACTAGGCATGGTTCCGTCCTACAAAGATGCAATCCCCGTTTCCCAATTAATTGTAGATAAGAACCCGAAATCTTTGATGTCAGAAGCATTTCGATCAATACGTTCTAACCTACAATTCATTGATAATGATGAAGGGGCAAAAGTTTTAACGGTAACCTCAACGATATCCGGTGAAGGAAAAACATTTGTAGCAATTAACCTGGGAGGGATTATAGCTTTTTCGGAAAAGAAAGTTATCATACTTGATTTAGATATGCGGAAACCCAAAACGCATATTGGTTTTAATGTTCAGAATACTATTGGAATGAGTACTTTACTCATTGGGAAAACAACACTTGAAGAAAGTATTCAGAAAAGCAACCTGGAAAACCTTCATTTTATAACAGCTGGACCAATCCCTCCAAACCCTTCGGAACTCATTATTAGTAAAAAAATGACGGATGTTGTTGAAGATCTTAAAAAGTCCTACGACGTAATTGTAATTGATACGCCTCCTGTAGGAATTGTCACCGATGCATTGCCAATTATTTCGAAAGTTGATTATCCTATTTATATCGTAAGGGCACATTTTTCAAAGAAAATCTTCCTGAAAAACATCCAAATGTTAAGAGACAAGAAAGGGGTTAAAAAACTGTCTATTATTTTAAACAGTGCGGGTAGTGGAAAAAAATACGGAGGATACGGATACGGATATGGATACGGATATGGATACGGCGGAAGCCATGGCTATTACGAAGAAAGTCCTCAAAAAAGAAAAAAAATAGTTAACCTTTTTAGTAAAGGATGAAAATAGAAAAAACAATATTAAAAGATGTACTTATTTTTACCCCAACTGTTTTTGGGGATAAAAGAGGCTATTTTTTAGAGTCTTTTAATGCCGACTTTATTTCGAAAGAAATTGGTGACTTTAAATTTGTACAGGACAATCAATCCCTTTCTTCAAAAGACGTTTTAAGAGGATTGCATTTTCAAAACCCTCCATTTGATCAAGGCAAATTAGTGCGCGTTATAAAAGGAGCAGTAAATGATGTAATAGTCGACATAAGAAAAGAGTCCCCTACTTATGGGCAATCTTTGCTTGTAAAGCTTTCGGAAGATAATTTTAAAATGTTGTGGGTTCCCCCAGGTTTTGCGCATGGTTTTGAGACATTGGAAGACGATACCATATTTGTATACAAAGTGACGAATTATTACAACAAAGAATCTGAGGGTTCGATTATGTGGAATGATCCAACTTTAAAGATTAAATGGGAAACTAAAAACCCTCTTGTCTCTGAAAAAGACAAAAGCAGTACTTATTTTAAGAACTTTAACTCCTTGTTTTAACTAAGTTAAACCACTACTTTTACGAACATCTAATCGGAAATAATGCATTTTATACTATTTTTCATTTTTGCCTTAGTTTTTTCACTTCTTATTAATGGTTTGTTTTTGAAGTTTTCAAGGACAATGGGTACAAAAAATAGTACCGACAATACAGAAGTAAGATGGGCTAGTACAACTAAACCTGCTTTTGGGGGTATCTCACTTTACATTGTTTTCTTGCTTTCTTTTGCTGTTTTTGCAATAGTTTTTGCGTCGGAACAAATTCCACTAAAATTCTTTGGTATCCTTATAGCATCATCAATTGGGTTTTTAGTAGGGCTCGCCGATGATGCATACAACACAAAACCAATATTAAAATTTCTAGGTCAATTTGCTTGTGCAGTCGTTTTAATATTAACAGATAATTTTATCACATTATTTGATAATGAATTCTTAAATTATGCGATTACCTTCTTTTGGGTTGTTGGAATGATGAACTCCATAAACATGTTAGACAACATGGATGGTATTACAACATCGGTCTCAATTGGAGTGATTTCTACAGTTCTTTTTGCTTTGGTAATTACGGAAGGAACTAATAATTTATATTTCTGGGTTTTACTGGGTACACTGGCATCGTTATTTGGATTTTTATATTACAACTGGAATCCTTCGAGGATGTATATGGGGGATACCGGAAGTCAATTTTTGGGCGTACTGCTCGCAGCTGTTGGTATATCGTTTTTTTGGAATGGGCATGAATTTAAAGACACTTCGATGTGGGCGAAAATAATCACTCCTATACTCGCTTTTTTACCCTCAATAATAGATACCACTACAGTAACCATTAATAGACTATTAAGAGGTCAAAGTCCTTTTGTAGGAGGAAGAGATCACACAACTCACCACCTTTCATATTTAGGCCTAAAAGACAGACACATAGCTATATTTTTTTTAAGCTTCACTTTTATTTGTGGTGCAATAGGACTTTACGTAAACTATACTTTAAAAACGTGGAGTTTAACAATAACTTTCTCACTTATTGGATTTATGGCAGTGGCCTTTATTTTTCTATTTGGGATAACCAAAAGAAAACCAATTGATGCCAAATAGAAGTATATATCGAATATCAATTGCAGTTCTAGCGATAATTGGTTGCTTTCAATTGTTTACGTTTTCCAAGAAAGCAATTAACTTCAATTTTGATAATGAAACTTTTTACGCCGCAAAATCTCACAATTATAATTTTAATGTAAATTTCTGTGGAGAAAAGATACCCTTGGAGAGTAGAGACATTCTGGAGCGTTTTGATAAAGAAATAATAAAAAACACCTACTGGCATTCTTCGATTTTACTTTTTTACAAAAGGTCTGGTAAATACTTTCCGATAATAGAACCTATTTTAAAAAAACACGGTATCCCAAACGATTTTAAATATTTAGCAATTGCAGAAAGTGGATTAAAAAACGTAGTATCTCCAGCTGGTGCAAGAGGTTTTTGGCAATTCATGGAAAAAACAGGATTGGAGTACAACCTGGAAATAAATAAGGAAGTAGATGAACGCTACCATTTAGAAAAAGCAACAGAAGCTGCGTGTAAATACTTTAAAGAAGCGTATGCTAAATTTAATTCATGGACTTTAGTTGCTGCATCTTACAATATGGGAATGTATGGTCTTCAGAAAAATTTAACAAGACAAAAGACAAACAATTATTTTGACTTATTACTAAATTCAGAAACTTCTAGATATGTTTTTAGAATAGCAGCATTTAAAGCTATTTTAGAAAATCCAAAACATTTTGGATTTAATTTAAACGATTCGCACCGTTATGCTCCTATGCAATTCAAAACGATTACTGTAGATACAAGTATTTCAAATTTTACGGATTTCGCCATCAATCAAAACATAAATTATAAGTTGTTAAAAATTGCCAATCCGTGGTTGAGAAATCAATCCCTAAAAAATGCAAACTCTAAGCGCTACCTGTTAAAAATTCCTTCAGATGAATATTTGATTCATTCTGAGCTTAATTATACAAAGCCAGATTCGGTTACTGTGTATGCAGACTCTACTTTAAAAACATTATGTATTGATAGTCTTAAACAAATAACAACTGACACTATTTCTCAAGAAAATTCGATAAATTCGGATAGTCTCAAAATAGCGCCACAAATTGAAAAATCTAACCAATAACTGGAATCAGTTTTCACCTTCAGAATTCATTACAATTGAAGGAGCAAAAGAACATAATCTTAAAAATATTTCTTTAAAAATTCCACGAAACCAACTTGTTGTCATAACAGGTTTAAGTGGAAGCGGTAAATCCAGTCTTGCATTTGATACAATTTATGCAGAAGGACAAAGAAGGTATATGGAATCCTTCTCTGCCTATGCTCGGCAATTTATGGGAACCATGAAACGTCCAGACGTTGAAAAAATTGATGGATTGAGTCCCGTTATCGCTATTGAACAAAAAACGACTTCGAGAAGCCCAAGATCAACAGTTGGGACAATCACTGAAATATATGACTTCCTAAGATTGTTATTTGCAAGAGTGTCTGACGCTTACTCCTATGAAACGGGTGAATTGATGGTGAGCTATACAACAGAACAGATAACAACATTAATTTCGAGTAAATTTGACCAGCAAAAAGTTTATATTCTTGGACCTTTGGTTAAAGGGCGTAAAGGCCATTATAGAGAGCTTTTTGAAAAGCTGGGTAAACAAGGCTATTCAAAAGTAAGAATAGATGGCGTAATTACTGATATTATTAAAGGTTTACAGGCCGATAGATACAAAACTCATGATATTGAGGTTGTAATAGATCGTCTTTTAATTGATTCGAAATCTACAAGCGACCAAAGGTTTAAAAGATCAATTTCAACAGCCCTAACTGTTGGAGATGGTGCTTTAACAATTTACGCTCCAGACTCAAAGAAAACTCAATTTTTTAGTCAGCATTTAACCTGTCCAACTTCCGGTGTCTCTTACAAACTTCCAGAGCCTAATTTATTCTCATTTAATAGCCCCTATGGAGCTTGTAAAACATGTAATGGACTGGGAGAAACTTATTCATTTGATGAAGAAAAGATTATTCCGAATAAAGAATTATCCATCACAAAAGGAGCGATTTTCCCTATAGGTAAGAAGAAAAAAACAACACTTTTTAACACGATTGAAGAACTTGCAAAAAGCTTTGGTGAAAACATAACATCTCCCTTCTCAGAACATTCGGATGCTTTTGTGCAAGCCTTAATGTTTGGAAATTCAAATAATATAGACGAATCAGACGTTCCATTTTTGGGAATAATTAAATATTTAAATAAAATAACAGAGTTTAATTCCGACTCTGGTGGAAAATGGTTGAAAAGTTACATGACAAGCTCTACTTGTCCAACTTGCAATGGAGGAAGGTTAAAAAAAGAAGCCAATTATTTTAAAATCCAAGGAAAATCTATTGCAGAAGTTGCCAATATGGATATTTCAGATTTAGACTTATGGCTGAAAAACAGTTTAGATCTCTTTGATGAAAACAAAAAAATAATAGCTGCTGAAATTTTAAAGGAAACCTTAAAAAAAGTAAGTTTCTTATTAGATGTTGGATTAGATTATTTAAACCTTAACAGGACTGCCAAGACACTTTCGGGAGGAGAAAGTCAGCGTATAAGACTTGCAACACAAATTGGTTCTCAATTAGTTGGAGTTTTATATATTCTTGATGAGCCCAGTATAGGTCTTCATCAAAGAGATAATATGAGATTAATAACTGCCTTAAAAAAGCTGAGAGACAATGGCAATACTGTTATTGTTGTTGAGCATGACAAGGAGATTATGCAAGAATCGGATTACATAATTGATATTGGACCGAAAGCAGGAAAATTTGGAGGAGAAGTAATTGATCAAGGGAAACCAAATGAACTAAGCAATAAAGAAAGTACTACATATCAATACCTATCGGACATAAAAGAAATTTGTATTCCAATAAGACGTAAACCGAACAATGAATTCATAGAACTAAGAGGAGCAAATGGTAACAACCTTAAAAACGTTAACCTTAAAATCCCTTTAGGTGTATTTACGTGTATTTCAGGAATTTCAGGGAGTGGAAAATCTACCTTAATTAATCAAACACTAATTCCTTTATTATATAATCATATTTACAAAAGTAAAGCTGCCCCTCTGCCGTTTAAATCAGTTAAGGGATTAGACTTATTGGATAAAGTGATTGAAATTGATCAATCTGCAATAGGAAGAACTCCAAGATCAAATCCAGCGACATACACGGGCTTATTCGCAGACATCAGGAATCTTTTTGCCCAAATTCCAATTAGTAAAATAAACGGTTTTAAAGCAGGGAGGTTCTCATTTAACATTAGCGGCGGACGATGTGAATCCTGCAAAGGAGCTGGAATAGAAACGATAGAAATGAACTTCCTTCCGGATGTTTATGTGAAGTGTAAAACCTGTAATGGTAAAAGGTATAATCAAGAGACCTTACAAGCTAAGTTCAAAGGTAAAAACATAAGTCAAGTACTAGAAATGCCTATATCAGAAGCTGTTGTTTTTTTTGAAGCACAACCTAATATTCACCGCAAGATAAAAGCACTTGATGAAGTTGGTCTTGGATACGTTCAGTTGGGGCAAGCCTCAACTACACTTTCAGGTGGAGAAGCTCAAAGAATTAAATTGGCGACAGAACTAGCAAAAAAAGCAACTGGAAATACAATATTTATCTTAGATGAACCTACAACTGGTTTGCATTTTGAAGATATAAATGTGCTTATAAATGTTCTCCAGAGAATTGTAGACAAAGGAAACACTGTTGTTGTAATAGAACACAACTTAGATGTAATAAAAGTAGCCGATCATTTAATTGATCTTGGACCAGAAGGGGGCAAAAAAGGAGGTTATATTATAGCTCAGGGAACTCCCGAAAAAGTGGCTCGAAACAATAAAAGTATAACAGGTAAGTTTCTTAAGCAGGAACTCAAGTAACTTTTGTGTTAACTTCATAGTAAACTAAAAGCTTACTGGGCATTTTGACCTTTTAAATTTTTAACCCTATGAAAAACAATGATGAAAAAATAATTGACGCTTTTAGTGAAAGAAACTGGAACGAAATAAGAACGAATGACTCTTGGACAATTTTCAAGATTATGTCAGAATTTGTTGAAGCCTTTGAAAAAATGGGACGAATTGGTCCTTGTGTTTCAATATTTGGTTCTGCAAGAACAAAAGAAGAAGATAAATACTATCAACTTGCTGAAGATTTAGCATATAAAATAACCCAGCATGGCTACGGAGTAATTACAGGTGGTGGACCTGGAATTATGGAGGCAGCCAATAAAGGCGCCAACCGAGGTGGCGGTAAATCCGTTGGATTAAATATTTCCTTACCATTCGAAGAGTATTCTAACCCCTACATTGATCGGAACAAAAAAATAGACTTTGACTTTTTCTTTGTAAGAAAAGTGATGTTTGTTAAATATGCGCAAGGATTTGTCGTGCTCCCTGGTGGATTTGGAACATTAGACGAGTTATTCGAGGCCATAACCTTAATTCAGACTAAAAAAATAGGTAAATTTCCAATTGTTTTAGTTGGGAAAGAGTTTTGGGGTGGTTTAGTTGATTGGATAAAAAACTCACTTTTACAAAACGGTATGATCGCAGAAAAGGACCTTGGTCTCTTCCACGTAGTTGACACATCAGATGAAGCCGTTAAAATCATTAATGAATTCTATACTCAATACCTCTTAAAACCAAATTTCTAACCTTAAATTGTTAATGATTTCCTACCTTATTTCAACTAATTTTATATAAATTAGCTAAATTAAAACAAAAGGTAGGGAATGAATATATTCAAACTGACATTAGTTTTTTGTATTCTATTAGGTTCTTCTATAGCTCAAGCTCAAGAAACGCCGGATAGTTCAAGTACTGATAAAGACACATCTAGTCTTGCTCCGATTTATTACAACATGGGTGCTGGCCTATTAAATTACAGAGGAGATGTAGGTGTAATTAAAGATTTAGGTACTACTGAGAATCTTCAAGTTGGATTTCATGCAGGGGCTGAATATAAAATCACAAGTAGCTTAGGAGTTAGTTTAAACGGAGGATATGCCACTTTAACAAAAAACGAAAGGACTGGTAATTCTAATGTTAATTTCCAAACAAAAGTCATCAATGCAGGCTTGTCTGCTTCATTTCATTTCGCAAACGGTTTTATTTTAGCAGAAGACTATAAAATAGATCCCTTTATTTCAATTGGTATGGACTTTCTTTCTTTTAATTCTAAAACGGACTCATTAGATGCAAGTGGTAATAAATACTTTTATTGGGAAGATGGTTCCATAAGGAATATTGCCCAAAACCCAACGGATTTTGGAACGAAACTATCCAGAGATTATAAATACGAAACTGAAATTCCCACAAGTGACGAAAATGATATCCCCTTTGCCTTTCCTATTGCAATAGGCTTTGACTTTTATATTAATCCCTATTTGAAAGCACGAATTAAACAGTCAGTTTCTATTACCAATACTGATTTTATTGATGGCCTTGCAGATGGGAAAACAAACGATGTTTTAATGTATTCTTCTATGAGCTTCGTTTTTAACCCTTCAGGATTAGGGAAGAGATCAAAAAAGCATAAAGAATATGATGATATAGATTTCGCGGCATTACTTAGAGCCGACAGTGACGCTGATGGAGTTTTAGATATTGATGACAAATGTCAATTCACAGATGAGGGCATTAAAGTCGACAGACATGGATGTCCATTAGACGATGATCATGATGGAATTCCAAATCACTTAGATCAAGACAATAAAACTAAAAAATCTGCTTTAGAGGTTGATACTAATGGAGTTGCAATTCCTGATAGTTTAATCGCGAAAGAAGCTACTGATACAGTTGTTACACTTAGAGATGAGCTATGCCAATTCTACCCAAGTATGTGCCAAGGAGAAGAATCTGACATTGAGTTTCAACTCTTAAATGCTGGGAAAGCCGATAAGTCACTAATTACTTCGAGAGTTGAACCTAGTAAGAAATCAATAGAAGAGATTAAAAAACTTTGCGACATTAATGGAAACGGTCGAATTACTTCTAAAGAAATTTATGAAAGTATTGACAACTACTTTGATGGCAAGATTGATTTAGCATTGGGTGATATTCACAAATTAATCGATTACTTCTTCGAGCAATAAGAACATAATAGACATAAAAAAAGGGAGCAATTGATTGCTCCCTTTTTTTATGTCTATTCGTTAAAATTAAATCGCAGCCATTAACAAGTCAATATCCTTGTATGGCAAATCAAACGTCTCCCCTAGTACCCTGCTTGTCAAAATACCTTTATACATATAGACCCCATTTTTGAAACCAGGTTCGGAATGCATCATCC
>ERZ1039804.1072-NODE-1072-length-16330-cov-33.620584_pt1 | contig 16330 bp, 25 predicted proteins | sample MGYA00383089_ERZ1039804 | MGnify/ENA primary metagenome ERZ1039804 (study PRJEB29581, sample SAMEA5548359) | metagenome | biome: marine; feature: coastal; material: water | depth 1 m | study: Short-term variability in the microbial, nano- and picoplankton...
ACAGGAATGTCGCCGTACAGTGGACTTGTAGAGTTCTTTGAAGCCAAAGATATTTTAAAGAAGAGCGGCAACAGTTTGGAATACACCAGCCATGTAACTGGCGAAGTGATTAAAATGTTCCGTAAGCCTTGGAACGCCAATAAAGATGGTGCCCTTGACTTAGTTATGTCTGAATGGGATGATATTGCAGTTGACCAACTGACTGAACAACCTGATGACGATATTTTAGAAGAAGAACTAAATAGCCTTGATGAAAATTTATCCACTACTGAGGAATAATAATGAAACTATCAAGTAACGAAGCAGTAAGTCTTGCAGAATTGTGGGACAGCATCAAAGCATATATTCCAGTTAAGGACAGAAGCACAGCGGCCCAGCATTTTCTAAGTGCGGTACAAGATAGTGCTTTGTGCGATCTAGAAGAACACTCAATTGAGCTCCATGGAGTTTGTAGTATTTTAGATCGTGCCCTTAAGGAATATGACATTGTTGATGATGAAGAAGAATATGAAGAAGAATCTGAGTGGTAATTAGACAGTGAACTGGTTATCAAAGATACGAAAAGATATCAATCAAATAGTTTATGCGATTGACTACTATGAAAAAGAGCTGACTGAAGCTAGGATTCAAACAGGACTTCGTGGCAGTGTTGAAAAACATAGCCGCGATATGCCTGGAGTAGTTGAACAACGTTTTGGACAATTACAGGAAATCGAAAGTATTTTAGAGTTCTTAAACATAGAACTACGTAGAATGCGTAGTGAGAAATTCAGGAAGTTTCTGGAGCATTATAACAGACAACTTACTAGCCGTGATGCGGAAAAGTATGTTGATGGTGATCCAGATGTCGTGAATCAACAGCATCTTATTAATGAATTTGCCCTGTTACGAAATAAGTACATAGGACTATCAAAAGCATTAGACGCCAAGCAGTTTCAGATCAATAATATTGTGAAGTTACGTGCAGCTGGACTTGAAGATGTGAGTTTATAGTGTAACAGAAGGTGTGATCAGGCCTTGTTGTATATAGCTAACACAGAGCGTGTTGCAAAGTCGTTAAAGATATCGTCTGCGAACATCCATTCTGTTACACAATTTACTTATCGTATGATAAAAAAATCATAAAAAAACAATAAAAAATTACAAGTACTTGAAAAGGCAGGAAAATTTTCTGCCTTTTTTTGTCTAATTTCTGTTGACAAGTAAGACGTTTTACTGTATCATGTATGTATAAGTTAAAAAAACAGGAGTTAATAAATGGCATATGTATCACAAGCAATGAAAAAAGAATTAGCACCAGGCATCAAAGCAGTGCTAAAAAAGTATAAAATGAAAGCTAGCATTAGTGTTAACAATCATTCAACACTTTGTGTAAACATTAAAGAAGGTGCGATTGACTTCAAAGACTATTCACATGGTGATGGTTATATTCAAGTTAACCCTTACTGGATTGATGATCATTATGCTGAACAGCCAGTAACACGTGACTTCCTAAACGAGCTGTTGGACGCAATGAAAGGTCCAAAGTATTTTAACAACGATGATGCAATGACTGATTACTTTAGTCGTTCACACTATACTGACATTAATGTTGGTAAATGGAATAAACCTTATAACTATACAGGAGTATAAAATGACAAAAATTAAATTTGATATTAACCAGTTGGATGACATCATGATTGGTGATGTAGATATGAAAGACTATCCAGACTTTTGTGATGCGTATGTTGAGTCAGCATCGTTCAAAGGTGTCGAACTAACTGATGAAGAATTGGAAGAACTGAATATGTCAGATGAGACCCGTGAATGGGTTAATGCAAATGCATATGAAAGTTTATTTTAATTAACAGTTGACAAGTAAGACGTCTTACTGTATAATACAAGTATTAATAATAAAGAAGGAGTTAGAAATGAGTGTAGAACTTAGAACTGTTGTTTCAGATTTAAATTATATTCGTGGCACGGCTACTCCACGCCAACGTTTAATTGATATGACTGATATGACAAAACTGCAAGCCAATGATGTCTTTGAGTTTATTAATTATAGTTTGGAGCCAAAGATAATGAAAAAACAAGGCGAGCGTTCACGCATAGAAGTAAAACGTGAAACCGTTAAATTAGCTAGTGCAATCACAGCACTACAGCACATGGGGTTTAAAACTCCATCAAATCTTTCAAATATATAGGAGACTATAATGACGAATGAACTGCAAAATGCAATCACTGCAATCCGCAAAATTCAAACACAATCCGATCTTAATATGCTTGCAGATGTCTGGAAACAGCAAATGACATTTATTGGTAACCAGGCTAAACGTGGGCTTAAAAAAGGTGATGTGGTTAATTGGGAATCACGTGGATTTGTACGTACTGGTACAATTATTAAAATGAACCGCAAGACTGTTGAAGTACAGGATGCAGGTGCTACACCATTTGGTCGCACAGTAACTCGTATTCCAGCCAGCATGATTACAGGAAAGGTTGCAGCATAATGCCAAAACAAGGTGATTTTAGATTATTTGTTAATAACATGTATCAGTCAGCAATGAATGAACGTTCACAATATAATCAGGAAACTTGTACTGTACAAGAGTACTTTGACGAGAATAAGTTTTGGTTAAAAAAGATGTTTAAAGAAGATATAATTGTTGTTGACATCCAGGAATAAATTTCGTATAATACACAGGTAAACAGGGCAAAGGGTAGACAAGATGAAAAAGAAATATAACATCACAGAAGTAATGACACTTGCTATTGCAGTTGATGAACATCAAGGGTTTATTAAAAGTGGTTATGGTTATCATGACTTTAAAAATAAAACCAATGTGTATGATAACAAGTCTGCTATCAAGATGATCCTACATGAGAATCCTGATGCACCTGTTATTGAAATAACCCAAAAACATCGTGACGAAGCCTCAGAGCTCAAAGAATACTTTGACAGTGTTATTGTAATGAAAAAGCTCACAGGCAGTGTCAACGGCTTTGAAGATACAGTTGGGCAATTGCTTAACTATACCGAAGTAGATAATTATGGCATCAGTGTAATTGCTAGCCTACCCAACAGTTTACGTATTCAAAAACAACGTGATGAAATGGAAGAATTTTATGACGAGATGCGTGTGGTCAGCGAGTATGTTGGCAATGTTGGTAAACGTTTTAAGTTCAACATATTAATCCAAGACATTAAATTTATTGCCAAATATAATATTCATTTGGTAACTGGTGTTGAAGGTGGAAAGAACTTAATTAAATTCTTTTGGAGCAAGGATCCAGACATCAGTAGTATCCTTGTTGGCAGAAATATGGACGTTACTGGATTTGTTAAAGAACAGAGCATTAGTAGATTCAGTAAATGTAAAGAAACTGTAATTAATCGTGTAAAAATTCAAGAAAGTGCTTGACATTGATCGTGATTATGTTATCATGTATATATAAGTTAATGCAAAAGGAGTGAGAACCAATGCAAAAAGTACGTGTTTTAACCGGAGTATATGCCGGAGCAACAATCAAAGATGTCGTTTTTAAACTTGAGAAGCCTTTTAAAGTAGGTCGTAATGGTGGATTTATCACAGTGTGTGGTAAAGATATTCCAGGAATGCCAGATCGTAGGATCCGTATTAAAGTGGAAAGCCCAAACAGTTTTGAAGACGTATTGGATGATGCTGTAGTTGGTGTACCAACACAAGATACAAAGCCTGCAGAATCAGATGAACAAGTTATAGAACGATTGCGTGAGCGATTCCAAATACTAGAAGATATGACAGAAGCTTCTATTGATGGTGTTGTGCGTGGTATGGTTGTAACTGGTCCTCCAGGTGTAGGTAAAAGTTTTGGAGTAGAGCAAGTGCTGGATTCAGCAAAGGTTGCATCAAAACTTACTAATGCACCAGAACGTTACGGCGTTGTTAAAGGTGCCAGCTCTGCTATTGGATTGTACAAAACATTGTACGAATATGCAGAAAAAGGTTCAGTACTGGTGTTGGACGATTGTGATACTGTACTGTATGACGAAACAAGTTTGAATTTGCTCAAAGCGGCACTTGACTCAGGTAAAAAACGTAAACTGAGTTGGTTGGCTGACAGTGCATTACTGCGCCGTGAGGGTATTCCAGACACATTTGAATTTAAAGGAAGTGTTGTGTTTATTACAAACCTCAAGTTTGAAAAAGCTCGTGGTAAGATTGCAGACCATTTGGGTGCTATCATGTCACGTTGCCACTACTTGGACTTGACAATGGATACAATGCGTGAAAAGTTTTTGCGATGTAAACAAATCGTTGGAGACGGCATGCTAGATGAGTATGGCTTCAACCAAGAACAACAGGCAGAGTTGTTGGAATATGTTTACGTTAATCGCAACCGACTGCGTGAACTGAGTTTACGTATGGTTACCAAAATTGCAGATTTACGAAAGATGAATCCTGTAAAGTGGAAAACATACGCAGAGTCAACATGCATGCGGAGAGTTTAATTGGTTAGCTTCTCCTCTGTCTATATCACTCTCACTCCAGCTAGCTAATTAAAACGGGGGGATCGAAAGGTCCCCCCACCCTTATCTTCTTGACAACAATAGGTAAAATCTGTATAGTATTAATATGGCAAAGATTATTTTAAAAGATGAAGTAAATTGTAAGATCGAAGGTCTCGATCTGGACACTCGCAAGAAACTGGTCAACAAGTTCAGTTTTATGTTGCCGTATGCATATCATGTGCCGGCATACAAACTAGGACGTTGGGACGGCAAGGTCAATTACTTTAATATTGGTGGTTCAACATACACTAATCTACTGGAAGATATATTGCCAGTATTAATTACTGATGGTTATGAAGTAGATATTGATGACCGCAGAACAGAAATTAAATTAGATTTCCCACAAATTACAGAAAAACATTTTAGTGATAAACTGTGGCCTGAAAAACATCCAGTTGCAGGCGAGCCAGTTGTATTGCGTGACTATCAGGTTGAGATTATAAATCAGTTTCTCAGCAACCCACAGTGCTTACAAGAGATTGCAACAGGTGCAGGCAAGACATTAATTACAGCCGCACTCAGTAACCTGATAGAACCATATGGTCGTAGTATTGTAATTGTACCCAACAAAGACTTGGTGTTACAAACAGAAGCAGACTACATCAACTTGGGATTGGACGTGGGTGTATATTTTGGGGATAGAAAAGAATTCGGCAAAACACATACCATTTGTACATGGCAGAGTTTAAACAGCATGGAAAAGCGTTTTCGTAACGGAGACAGCGATGTAAGTGTTGTGGACTTTGCCTCAGATGTGCAGTGTGTTATTGTAGATGAGGTACATCAAGCCAAAGCTGATGTGCTTAAAAAGTTACTCACAGGAGTATTTGCTAATGTTCCAATACGTTGGGGTCTTACTGGTACAATACCAAAAGAAGATTCAGACAAGATTGGACTTACAATTAGTCTGGGGCAAGTGGTAAATAAACTTGCGGCCAGTGAGTTACAGGACATGGGCGTTCTAGCACAGTGTGATGTGAACGTTCTTCAACTTCAGGATACTGCTGAATACAGCAACTATCAGGAAGAATTAACTTACTTGACCACAGATAAACAACGCCTGGATTACATGGCTGGATTAATCAAAAGTTTAAGTCTTGAAGGCAATACACTTGTATTGGTTGACAGGATCAAGGCTGGCGAAGGATTAATTGAGCGACTTCCAGAAGAGTCAGTGTTTATTAGTGGCAGTATGAAAAGCAAGGATCGCAAAGATGAATATGATGAGGTTAGTGAGGCGAACAATAAGATTATTATCGCTACTTATGGTGTGGCCGCTGTTGGTATTAATATTCCTCGCATCTTTAATCTTGTTCTTGTTGAGCCTGGCAAGTCTTTTGTGCGTGTTATACAGTCTATTGGCCGTGGCATACGTAGAGCAAAAGATAAAGACAGTGTTCAAATTTGGGATATAACCAGTACAGCTAAGTTTAGCAAGCGACATTTACGTGAGCGCAAAAAGTTTTATAAAGATGCTAGCTATCCCTTTACTATAGATAAGGTAAAATATAGAAAATGAAAATATTAACAGTAGAAAATCAAAGCTATGAATTAGACTTTGTACCAGAAGAAATAGAAGATGTACGTTACGGCGTATTAGATTATAGTAATAAAAACGATGCAGATTATTTCTTTGTTCCGCTTGTTTTTCTTGAAATATTTAATGCACCTGCCGCAGTATTGCGCATAGGCAATCATATGGTTAAAATGCCACTGGATTGGAGTTTAATTATTTGTGAGCCAGACGTTGGTGAACCTGAAGTAGTACCAATTACAAGTTTAAATGATCGAGGCTTCCATGCATTTACATTTAATCCAATCACAGGGTTTTTACCCAAGTTTCAGAATGTGGAAATTACAAATGTATTTCAGGAAGTTAAATGGCATTTTCCAAAATTAAAGTTTGGACACTTTTTAGCAGTGCCACTTGGAGATGAAGAAGGCAGTAATTGTGCCTTTTTTGTCAAAGAAACCAGTAAGGTTCCTGATATACTAGACACATATTATTTGTGGTAATAGTATGAGTGGTCAAAGACGTTGGTTAAAAACATGGGCTAGAACTGTTGGTATGCCGATTGGTGTTACTGATGAAGACAAGCCTGAGTTTTTGCCTATTTCACAAACAGATGTAAAACGTGCATTAATTTTTAGAACGTTCTGGATTATCTTGCATGTTGTAACATGTTGTGCTATCATAGCAGGTAATGGTAGAACACTGGGATTTTGGTAATGAGTAACAAACTAACAATTAAAGAAGAGATGCGGGCAATTGATCAGCGTGACGCTGGTTGGTGGGATACACTAACTGAAGAAGAACAAAAGAAGATCAGTCCTTGGTTATTGATGCGATATACCAGTGCATGTGATACAAACCATGACGCAATCCGTGATCACTATTTGTCAATGACTAATGAACTGGTTAATGTACATTTTAATACATTGCGGCATCATGTACAACTACAGCATCGCTTAATGCAAGTTGTTGGTATTGGTAAAAGTCAATATCATCCGTGGATAGCACCCGGCAAGAGACAAAAGAAAAACAAAGTGGCTGAGTGGCTGTTAACATTATATCCTGGCATCAATGATGACGAGTTAGATATATTATTGGAAAGTCCTAAAGCTGAACTTAAAAGTCTGGCAGAATCAGCAGGCATGACAGACAAGGATATAAAGGCATTATTTAAATAATGTACAGTTGTGAATATTGCAAAAGAAGTTTTAAACGTGAGAGTAGTCTTGCTGTACACATGTGCGAACGCAAGCGACGAGCTCTTAATCGTAGCGAAAAGCACGTTGTAGCTGGGTACAATGCCTACAACTACTGGTATAAATTGGCAATGGGCAGTAAGAAAGACAAGACATATAATGATTTTGCTGGCAGTCAATACTACAGTGCGTTTGTAAAGTTTGGTAGATACATACTTGATATTCGTGCAGTTAATCCAGAATCATACATACGCTGGCTAACCACAAACAAAATTAAATTGGATACATGGTGCAAAGACAGTGTTTATAATCGCTACTTGGCTGACAGTAGTAAAAATGAAACTGCTGACAGAGCATTAGAACGTTTTGTAATACATGCTGAAGCCTGGAGCAAAACCAGTGGGCATCACTGGAGTGACTATTTTGACAAGGCTACTCCACACAGTATTGTAATACACATTGGCAACGGAAAGATATCGCCCTGGATAATTTATAGCAGTGACAAAGCACAAAAATGGCTGGATACTATTCCCAATGACATGCTCAAGCAAGTGGCAGACACACTGGATCCTAATTTTTGGGTACGTAAAACAAAACTATTTCCACAGGAAGTTAATTTTATAAGAGAGACAATTGGATGATACCAGCAACAGATATTGATATTGACACAGCAGATAGAAATCGTGTATTGGAATTATTTCCACACACTGTGGCAGTTATTAAACGTGACAAAAAAACTGTTAAACACAACACTGGTGTATACTTTCACAAGATGCCCAGTGATCCGTTTACTGGTATGGCTACAATTGATCACAAAGAAGCAGAGGATCGTGGCTTTTTTAAACTTGATGTACTTAACCTAAGTTTGTACAAAGGCATACAAACACCACAGCAACTGGATCAACTTATGGAAATAGAACCACAGTGGGATTTACTTGTGCATGATGAGTTTATTGATATGCTGTTCCATGTTAAAGGACACGGAGATATTTTACGTAAACTAAAGCCCACAAACATCACACAACTGGCCGCAGTGTTGGCTATTATACGTCCTGCAAAGCGGCATTTGATTGACCGTGATTGGGATACTATTATGAAGCAAGTGTGGATACCGCCAACAGATGGAACTTATTACTTTAAAAAGTCACATGCTGTTGCCTATGCACATGTTGTGGTTGTACAAATGAATCAGTTGGTAGACACGCTGACATGAGTTTTAACACAGAAGAGTTTTGGCATCATGGCTTCTGCAAAATAAGAGAAAATATACCACGCAGTATAATAGATGCACATCGTGGATTTTTAAACTCCAGTCAGATACAAATTGACCGTGGGCATGATGTACACGGCAATTACTACAACAAACCTCCCAAACGTAAAATACAGTGGGCTAATACCTGGAGCCAGGAACTAAGCGAAACACAAATAGTTAATGCATGTAATAAATTTTATATGCCACAGATAGCATTGTTGTTGGACGATCCAGTATTGTATCACAGCGATGTTGTGACAACTTATCCAAACTTTCAGACAGTGCGTCCACATATAGACACACCCTACAGACACGAAAGTTTTGCTGATGAGGATCAGTTCTTGGGTGTGCAATGCTTGTTGCCACTGACAGAAGACTTTGGACCACGCACTGGCGGCACAGCATTTGTACCCGGCAGTCACAACACCAAATGGAACATCAAAGATTGTTATAATGGAAAGCACGATGAGTACTTTACACAGAATTGTGTAGCCACACAAGTAAACTATGGAGAAATGTTGATATGGCACCCAAGAGTGTTACACAGTGCAACTCCCAATCACGGCGTGGAAAAACGTCCAGCACTATTAATGCTGTATGTAGAGCGCCACATACATGATGAATTACGAGTAATTGAAAATATTATTAGTTAACTTTTCGGACTAATTGAACATTTTTACGTTTAACTCGCTTTTGCATAATATCACGTAAACAAATACTTGGTCCGTGTAGGATTTCAAAGTCTTTGTGTGTAAATGTTACTAATGCATCGCGAAATACTTTAAAACGTCCGCCCATAATAATATTAATTGGAATTTTACGATTAGTTTCCCACCACCACTCTTCTCCCAATTGGAGAAATGCTTTTTTTAATTTTGGATCTTTGATATGTTCGTAAATATACATGCTGATAACATTGTTATCAGTATTTTGCATAATACCTACATACTCATTGTTGCCATAACTGGCGAGTGTTAAAAATGGGAACTGTTGTAAAAGTTCTTGGTATTGATTTTCTATCGTCATAATAATACTTATCTTTTAATAAATAGTGTTGGAGAATTTATATATGGCACAAGGCACCGGATACATTAACACCCAACGTGGTGATGTCGTTTTGACAACCCGAACGGGAACTACTAGGAACCAACCCAGTAGCTACAAACCTTTTAAACTTTTGAAAGGTGTAGACACTACTATTACGTTTTTTATTAAAGAGCTTGACGCTAGTCCTGTACAATTGCATGACAAAACGATTAAAGCACAAATAACTAAAAATAAAGATAATAATGTCCTTGTTAGTAAAAACTTAAAAATTGTAGACTACGACAATGGTGTCGTTACATTACACATCGCTCCTGGCGACATTGCCAGTTTTGATCCTGCCTTCTACAATATACTACTTACTTATACTAATCCAAACAACCAGATTCACGCCATGCATGCAGACCAAAATTACAGGTATTGCTATACAGCAGAAGTGGTTGATGACTGTGGTCCAATGGATATGGGTGCAAGTTCAGAAATAATGGCATCCAATTTAATATATCAGGAAGAAACTGCCCTTTCAGCATCTGTAACATACTCTGGTTTAACCAGTGCATTGTTTGCAAGTGGTAGTGCAATGGGTAATACTCTTTACACCACTGATAAATTTGTATACTCTGGCAGTGGAGTTAATGCCAGTTTAGAGATAGTTAAAACAAACGGTGCTTACACAGTGAGTGCTACCAATGGTGGAGTAGGCTACAGTGTGGGCGAAACAATCACTATATTGGGAACTTTCCTGGGCGGCGAATCACCAACACATGATTGTGTAATTACCATTGGCACTGTTAGTGCAAGTGGAGGTATCACTAGTTTAAGCGCAGGCGGTACACCAAACTTCAACAGTACATCATATATCACTAGCTCATTAACTGGTTCAGCAATGCGAACTGGTGCATGTAATGGATTAAACACTATTAGTATACAGAACAGTGGATTTGAAGGTTCATTTCAACTGCAAGGTACACTATTAACTAATCCAACAACAGATAATGATTGGTTTACAATTAATCCCAACGGTCAGACTAATATCTTTGGTGCCATTGATTTAAACAATACCACAAATACACAGTCTACTGAAGCATTTATATTTGACGGTAATTTTATGTATATTAGAATTAAATTCATTATTATCAAAGGATCGATTGACAAAATACTATATAGAAGTTAATATAGTAATATGCATATCGTAACTGAGTTCACTAAAAATCTGATACCTGCTTCGTGGAAGCCAACTGGTTCTGGCTGGACCAGTGGTAATTGTCCTATGTGTATTACAAATGGACAAAGCAGGCCTGATACCAAAAAGCGTGGTGGATTTTATTTTGAAGAAGATAAATTTCAATATAATTGCTTTAATTGTGGATATAAAACTGGTTGGAGTACTGGCAAGCAACTGAGCGGGCGTCTGAAGCGTTTGTACAGCGTGTTGGGAGCAGATGAATCAGACATACATCGTTTACAAATTGAACTGATGCGTGAACGTGATACAGCAGAATTGTTTATACAAACAGCAAAACAAGATCAGCCAGTGCAAATAGACTGGCCCACAATGGCATTACCACAAGACTCTAATCCAGTCAAGAACTATCCAATACATGAACTGGACGAAAAGAGTGTACAGCGTTTTGTGGGTGCATGTGAATTTTTAGTAGAGCGTGGACTTGACAACTGGACTGACTGGCATTACAGTACATTTAGTCACTTTCGTAATCGTGTTATACTTCCATTTCGTTACAAAGGAAACATAGTTGGTTATACTGCACGTTGGATCGGAAATGTTCCCAACAAAGAAACACCCAAGTATCACGTACAACAGCCCAAGGACTTTGTGTTTGGTTTGGATCGCCAGCGTGACAAAAGGATAACTATTGTGACAGAAGGACAGTTGGACGCAGTTGCTATTGATGGTGTAGCCATTGGCAGCAACAACATGAGTATGGAGCAAAGTAAAATTATAGAACTTAGTGGCAATAGAAATATATTATTACCAGATGCAGACAAGGCTGGTATGAAACTTGTACGGCAAGCAATAAAACGAGGATGGGAAGTGAGCTTTCCGCCCTGGGACGAAGATGTCAAAGATGCCAATGATGCTGTACAAAAGTATGGAAAGTTATTTACAATAAAGAGTATTTTAGACTTTAGTATAGGAAATCCTACTAAAGCAGAAATAATGGGGAAAACATACTGTAAATGAGACATGGTAGAAGTAGACAGGTAACTGAACACTTGGATTTTGACGGTACGTTTCCGTTACATGAGGTAGATTATTTGAGAACATTTGTAGTTGAGCCCGACAGATCAACAATACGAGAAGAGTTTGCGTGGTTTCCAAAACGTTCAACTTATGGCTCGCTTATTTGGATGAAATCGTATATAATATACGAAACATGGGTAACAATGCGTGGTATAGAAAAGCGATTACTGGACACAGCATTATACACACAATGCGAGTTCGTGGAAGCAAAATTAAAAGGTGAAGTCAATTAATGGCAGAAGATTATGGAGTAGATTTACAAAAGCTGTATCTAGAGTTTTTACAAGCAGACAAAGAATTATTTGTACGCTGTAATGCTATAATAGATTCAGAGTATTTTGATCGCAGTTTGCGCAGTGCTGTTCGCTTTATGCAAGAGCATGTGGAAAACTATGGCGACATGCCTACACTTGAACAAATGAAAGTCAAGGGTAGTGTGGAGTTACAAGACTTACGAGACAATACAGCAGCACATCAAGACTGGTTCTTGGATGAGTTTGAAAAGTTTTGCAAGCACAAAGGATTAGAAAAGGCAATTTTAGCAAGTACAGACAAACTGGAAAAAGGTGAGTTTGGTGCTGTTGAAATGATGATTAAAGATGCAGTTGGTATTGGACTTGCAAAAGAACTGGGATCTAACTATTGGGATGATCCTGCAGGACGTATACAAAGCATCAAAGACAACCGTGGACAAAATAGTACTGGTTGGAAAACAATGGACAACATACTGTATGGTGGATTTAATCCAGGCGAACTAAACATCTTTGCAGGTGGTAGTGGATCTGGTAAAAGTTTGTTTATGCAAAACATGGCACTCAACTGGAGTTTGGCTGGCAAGAACGTGGTGTATGTTAGTTTGGAACTTAGTGAAGAGCTGTGTGGCATGCGTATTGATGCTATGGTAACAGGCATGAGTACAAGAGACGTTATGCGCAATGCAGATGATGCCGCACTTAAAGTTAAAATGAAAGGCAAAAAAGCCGGAGTAATACAAACTATACAAATGCCAAATGGCGCAACCATTAACGATATTAAAGCATACATTAAAGAAGTACAAATACAAATGGGTATCAAAGTTGATGCATTGTTTGTGGACTATTTGGATTTAATGATGCCAGTAACAGTTAAAGTTAATCCAAGTGATCAGTTTATTAAAGATAAGTTTGTGTCGGAAGAACTACGTAACTTGGCAACTGAGCTAAACATATTGTTTGTTACAGCATCGCAGTTGAATCGTGGTAGTGTTGATGAAGTTGAATTTGATCACAGTCACATTGCAGGTGGTATTAGTAAGATTAATACAGCAGATAATGTTATTGGTATCTTTACAAGCAGGGCAATGCGTGAACGTGGAAGAGCGCAGATACAGTTTATGAAAACACGTAGTAGTAGTGGTGTTGGCAGTAAACTTGATTTAGATTTTAATATTGAAACACTGCGGATAACAGATTTAGATGAAGATGCGGAAGATTCAGATAGTGTAGGAACAAGTGCCATATACGACAAGCTCAAACGACAAAACGGAAGCAGTAGTGATTCGTTAGGCATTTCTCAAACAAGTAATGTTGTTGAAAGTGCTGTTGATAATACTGATAGACTACGTAGTATACTTAAACGTGCTGAGTAATTATTCCTTATCCTCCGGTTGGTCTTGTTTTTGCATTTGTGTTCTTATTCTCTGGTACATGCTCATGTCGCTGGTAATTAATTCAGCGAGGGTGCCCAACATGCCCATTAAGACATCACGTTGCTGTGGGGAAGGTAACCGTCCTGCGTCCATAGTTCTCATTGCCGATCGCACAAATCGAACATCTTCTTCTGCTACTAAACCATCGTTGGCCAATATCATAAGTTTACTCAACTGTGCATTATCCATGCCATCGTTATTTTCTTTTAAATCATGGAGTCTATCAATGATAGAACGAATTTCTTCTGCGCTTTTTGACATTATTGTCTCCTTCAATACTAATTATCCATTTCAGCTAAATACCATTAACAAAAGGGCAGAGTATTATGAAAAAACGTACTAGAAGCATCCTTGATGAGATTAACAGCATAAGTGATCAGCGTGATCGCCGTTATATTGTAGAAAATACAGCGGATAACGTTATTGCCAGTGCTAGTAATTTAATCAAATTAATTAACGAGACCTATGACGAAAAAACCAGTTCAGATCTTGTTAAACGTTTCATTAATAGTATTCGGACCCAAGACGAAATGAAGTTTCGTCGTGGCATCAGGAAAGCTAATGAAAGTAAAAGACATACTGGGAAGTAACCCATTAAACAAAAGACATCGAGGACCGCATCGTAAACCACGTTATCGTGGTCGCGACCTTCACGAAGGTGGAGCAATGGCTGGTGTTGGTGCTATACATATTAGCGAAATAGAACCTACTTTACGTAAATTGGAAAAGGAATTGGGAATAAATCTCCGTGACTTTACACTGGGTAGTGTGGGTAAAAAAGAATTTAGTGGCGATATTGATATTGCTATTAATTTGAAACCTGAGGAGTTGGCAGACTTTGGTAAAAAACTACAAGCAGCACCAAGTACACAGGAAGTAAAGAAAAGCAGTGTGTTTATGACAAGTGTTCCCATTGAGGGATATGACGAAAACAAAACACGAGACGGACTTACACGCACTGGATACGTACAAATAGACTTTATGCCGGGCGACCCAGGCTGGATGAAAACTTATTATCACGCACCACATGAAAAAGACAGCAAGTATAAAGGTGTTTTCCGTAACATCATGATTGCCAGTATTGCGGGCAGGATAGACGTGGTTGTTGGTGATGAAAAAATAGAAGATGGACGTCCACTGGTACAAGAACGATGGATTTGGAGTCCGACAGATGGTCTAATACGTATCAAACGAGAGCCAAAGCCTAGAAAAGACGGCAATGGTTATACTAAAGCAAAAGTAGATACACCTATTAGTAATCCTATCAGAGACCCTGACGGTATTGCTAAACAATTAGGCTTGACAAGTGGCAAAGATTTGTATAGTTTTGAAACATTACTAAGTGCGTTGAAAAAATCGTACAAAGGTGAGAAAATAAAACAAATACTGGATGATTTTAGATCTAACCATGCAGTACAGGATATAGGTGTGCCAGATGAAATTTCGTGAACTAATAACAGAAAATAAAAAGCCCTTGTTGGAAAATGCTGAAGCTCGTATTCATCATTTGGAAGACAAAGTATTATGGGGCGGTAGTGCAGGCGCTCGTCAAGCACTAGACACACTGGAAAATATTCAAGGCAACCCCAAAGCAATCACAGTTAAATGGGACGGATCTCCAGCAGTTATCTTTGGACGTGACGAACGTGGCGAATTTATAATGACTGACAAAAGTGGATTTGGTGCCAAAGGTTATGACGGCAAAGTAAAAACACCACAAGCACTACAAAACATGTTGCTTAATCGTGGTAAAGAAGCACCAGACGACAGCCGTAAAGCATTTGCGGCAAGTATGGCACAAGCATTTACAGTTTTTGAAAGTGCAGTACCAGATAACTTCCGTGGATTTATGTGGGGCGACTTGTTGTACTACACACGCCCACAAGTTGATGATGGCGACTTTGTGTTTAAACCACAAATGGTTGTGTATCGTGTTAAAGCTGATAGTGATATTGGTAAACGTATTGCTGGCAGTACTGCTGGTGTTGTTATCCACATGAAGCTGGACTTGGACGGCAACAAGAGCCGTGCTGATGCAAGTGAATTAAACGAAGGTGCATTATTGGTAATGCCGCCTGTAACAGCACAACAGCCACCAAAGATTGATCAAAAGATTTTTACAACAGCAGAGTCATTGTTACAAAAACACGGCAATGGTATTGATAAATTACTCAATGCTGAAATGGTAAAGCAACTTAAAATTAGTGACTTTAGTAAAATATTATACAGTTACATCAACCACAAAACCAAAACACGCAGTTTAGATAATTTATCTGGAGAGTTTATTGATTGGTTAAGCGGTAGTAAAGTAACTGGTGTCAAACAGGACCGTATACGTCAGCACATTGAGACTGACCCAGCGGCATTTAAAGGAATGTTTGATTTAATTACTGCTATTATGCAGACAAAGAATGATGTCATCCAACAACTGGACAATCAGGATGCAGACGTTGAGGCCTATACAGACGGTCAGCGTGGCGGAGAAGGTTATGTTATTGGTAATGGCGATGCTAAACTTGTTAACCGCAGTGGCTTCAGTGCCGCTAACTTAAACAAGGTAAAGAAATAACGGATAAATATTAGTATGGAAAAGTACACAGCAAAACAATGGGCAGAGATCGAAGGCGGCCACACAATGAGTGAAAACAAACAACCAAAGTTTGGATTTGTTAGAGACCTTAATGAAAGTCGTCAGTATCGCACACGTCAACAAATACAACGCAGTAATGCACGAGAGATTGTGGATCATGCATTTTTAGATATGATTACATTATATATTTTATATAATGAATTTGACATGGCACCAATTGCTGTTAAGTATGCAAAAAAGACTATGATGTA
>ERZ1039804.1084-NODE-1084-length-16245-cov-7.235022_pt1 | contig 16245 bp, 12 predicted proteins | sample MGYA00383089_ERZ1039804 | MGnify/ENA primary metagenome ERZ1039804 (study PRJEB29581, sample SAMEA5548359) | metagenome | biome: marine; feature: coastal; material: water | depth 1 m | study: Short-term variability in the microbial, nano- and picoplankton...
CAACCAGTAAGTTTTTATCCACATGGGCGGCGTGGTTAATCGCCTCAAAAGCCATCCCCGCCGTCATGGCACCATCACCCATAATAGCAACAGTTTTGCGCTCAGAGCCCAGCTGTGCTGAACCGATAGCCATCCCCAGCGCGGCGCTGATCGAGGTGCTGGAGTGCCCGACACCAAAGGTATCGTATTCGCTCTCAGAACGTTTAGGAAAACCGGATAAACCCGATTTTTGGCGCATACTGAGCATCTGCTCGCGGCGGCCGGTAAGGATTTTATGGGGATAAGTCTGATGACCCACATCCCAGATCAGGCGGTCAACCGGGGTATTAAAGACATAGTGCAGTGCCACGGTTAATTCGGTGACCCCCAGCCCAGCGCCAAAATGGCCGCCAGTTCTTCCCACGCAGTAGAGCAAGAAGTGGCGCAGCTCATCGGTCAAAACCTCCAATTGCTGAGCATTAAGGTCACGCAGGTCGGCAGGTTGGCTAATACTGTCCAGTAGCGGAGTATCAGGCCGAGAGAGAGGAATGTCGTTGAATGTTTTGGGCATGCTTATGTATGGCTGCTGTAGATGCTATGGAAAAGATTTTACACCAAATAGGCGTCTTGCTCGGTTATTTTTCTGTCAGTGATTACGTTTGATAATAAAGTCGGCGATGTCGCGCAGGCCGTCAGCTTTATCGGCAAAAATATCCAGTGCTTGCATACTCTGCTGGTAGAGCGCGGCTGCTTCGCTGCGAGCCTGCTCCAGACCTAAAATAGAAGTGTAAGTCGATTTTTGATTACTGGCATCCGAACCCTGCTGTTTGCCGAGCTGTTCGGTGGAGCTCTCAACATCGAGGATATCGTCCTGAATTTGAAACGCCAGACCAATAGCCCTGGAAAATTCCTTTAGCGCTGACAGCTGCTCTTCAGTTGCCTGTGCGGTGGCAAGAGCGCCCATCACCACGCTGGCCTCAATTAAAGCGCCGGTCTTATGGGCATGCATAGTCTTTAGCTGTTGCAGGTCAAGTGCTGTCGCCGTTGCCGCCAGATCAATTGCCTGTCCGGCCACCATGCCAGAGCAGCCGCCCAGCTTAGATAAAATGGCAATCAGCTCAACAGTTGTCTGCGGTGGAATATCACTGAGTTCGGTAAGCTGCTGAAAGGCCAGTGACTGCAGACCATCGCCGGCCAGAATTGCCGTCGCCTCATCAAACTGGATATGACAGGTCGGCTTGCCGCGGCGTAAATCATCGTTGTCCATCGCCGGCAGATCATCGTGTATTAATGAGTAGGCGTGGATCATCTCCACTGCAGCTGCCACTTTGGCAGTATTGCTATCACAGCTTGCCACCGCCTCAGCCGCAGCAAAGCAAAGTGCTGGGCGAATCCGCTTGCCGCCATTGAAGGTCGAATAGCGCATCGCCGCAAATAAATGCTCCGCAGGGCCAGAGGCTGGTGGAAGGATAGCCTCTAACTGGGCATCAACCAGAGCAGTGTAGCCGCTGATAATGGAATGAAAGTTTGTCATAAAAAGCCGAGTTTAAAGTTTTAGCTATCCGAGGGGTCAAAAGGCTGGCTAACCAGCTCATCCCCCTGGCGCATTAACAGCTCGACTTTTTGCTCAGCGGTTTTAAGTGCCTGCTGGCATTCGCGGGCAACTTTAATGCCTGTTTCAAAAGATTTTAATGAATCTTCAAGGCTCAGATCGCCGCTCTCAAGCGATTCAACCAGAGCCTCAAGGCTTTCCAGTTGCTGCTCAAAATCCACAGCTTTTTTATCTTTAGTCACGTATGGGTACCATTGTAAAAAGATTGAAATACAAGTCATTCACCCTAACCAACAAGGGCATCGCGGTCAATTGCAAAAGCCCAGATAAATTGAGCCGCAGGGGTTTTGCATCGTCCTATAAGTGACTGCATAGAATATCTATAGTATGTTGTGAAGCACCAGCAGCAGATAGCTAATAAATATTAACTAGAGGTTGGCTGTGATATGAAAATACTCAGGCTGAATTTAGCCGGACAACCGATCAACTGGCTCCACTGGGAAGAGGCGGTCTGTATGTACGCGCGGGACCTGGTTGTCTGGAGTATGGGCGATGTGGTGCGCCAGGTTCAGGGTGGAATCTCGCGACTATCCGGACTGCGCTCAGTGGTCGAGTTACCAAGTATGATCGCCTGCGGCGGAGAGCAGTTAGCCAGGCCAAGAACCAATCCAGCTTTAAATAATCCCACACTGTTTGTTCGCGATGCCCATCTATGTATGTACTGCGCACGGGAATTTACCGAAGTGCAGCTGACCCGCGATCATATTCAGCCCACCTCGCGGGGCGGTGCCGACCGCTGGGAAAATGTCGTTGCCTCATGCAGACGCTGTAATCAGCACAAAGCCGATCGCACCCCGGAAGAAGCCAATATGGAATTGGTCGCGCTGCCCTATAGACCTAATAATGCCGAGTATCTGGCACTGACTAACAGCCGCCGAATACTGGGCGACCAGATGGAATTTTTGCGCGGACAGTTTTCAAAGAACAGCCGGTTTTTGTAGCGCCACCACCGTCATTCCGACGAAAAAACGTCATCCCAGCGCCACCACCGTCATCCCAGCGCCATCACCGTCATCCCAGCGAAGGCTGGGATCTATAAAATTACGCTGTAAACTAGACAGATACTAGCCCCGGCCTGCGCCAGGGTGACGTTCCTTCGTCAGTATGACGAGCCTTGCTCTAAATCCCCTGAGCAAACGTCAACAAAATCAATGCTGGGCAAAAAAACTTCACATAGACCGGCCAAATCTTCCAAAACAGACCCTGTTCAACATCCGGGCAACCCTGCTTAAGCTCCTGCAAAATACTATTGCGGTAAAAAACCCACCCGGCAAAGATACACAGCACCATACTCAACAACGGCTGGGCACGCTCAGTCGTCAGAGTAATCACAAAGCCAAACAGACTGTCAAAGTTCAGAGAAATAGTCGCACTGATCGCGAAGATCATCAGCCCCACCAACCAGGTCGCTTTTACCCGGCCGACAGTATGCTGTTCAACCGCATAGGAGACCGGCACCTCCAGCATAGAGATAGACGAGGTCACCGCGGCAATCGACATCAAGACAAAGAACGCAAAACCTATTAGCAGTCCGGTTAAGCCCATACCCTCAAAAAGCGCAGGTAAAACCTGAAAGATCAGATCGGGACCGGCAATCAAAGTGCCGACTTCAGTGTAGATCGTCACGCCAAGATTTTGTGCCACAAAAATCGCTGGCAACACCAAGAGGCCTGCTAAAAAGGCCACCGACGTATCGGTTAGCGTTACCAGAGCACCGACCACCGGCAGGTTTTCATCCCTGCGAATATAGGAGCCATAGATCAGCATAGTGCCAACCCCCAGCGACATGGAAAAGAACGCCTGGCCCATAGCGCTAACAATCAGCTTGGGATTCGCCATCTGTGAAAAGTCCGGCACCAGGTAATGCTTAAGCCCCTCTATGGCGCCGTCCTGAGTCAGTACATAGAGAATCAGACCAAAAAGTAGTGCAAATAAGGAAGGCATCAGACGGCTCGACCACTTCTCGATACCCTGCTCAACACCAGCACTGATAATCAGTACCGTCAACAGAATAAACAGCGCAGAAAAGCCAATATTGCGTGCCAGGCTAAAATCCGTCAGCCAACTCCCCAGTTCAGAAAAACCAAACAGTGAAGTGACCGGCTCAAACATAAAGGCAATCATCCACCCGGCGACAATGGCGTAAAAGCACAGGATCAACGCAGCAGTGATCATACCGGCAACACCCACAGCTGTGCCCGCGGTCTTAGCCCCCTGCCCGGAGGAAATAGACTGCAGCGCATTGACCATATTGGAGCGCGTATGGCGGCCAATAATCAGCTCAGCCATCATGGCTGGATAGGCCAGTAGAAAGGCCAGGATAAGGTACATCAAAACAAATGCAGCACCGCCATTTTCTGCAGCATTGGTGGGGAATCCCCAGATATTGCCGAGCCCCACAGCGGAGCCGGAAGCGGCAAAAATAAACGCCAAACGGGAAGAGAAAACACCTCGTTGCATCACTGCATCCTTATAATTGTTTTTAGAGACTCGATTCTAGGGGATTGTAGAAATTAATTCGACTGAATAGTTTTTAGCGCTATTGGCCCCTAAAGGTTGCTGGTTACAGTAACTCCCTATGCTAGAATAAGAGAACACGGGGGCGTTCTGGATTCGACGCCGATTACAAAACTCCCGGTGCATGCCGAGATGGTGACCAATCTCGTTAATCCAAAGTCGCAAATTTATAGTTGCCAACGACGACAACTACGCACTAGCTGCTTAAACCCCAGTGTAGTGCCATCTGACTGGAGCCGTGCTTATGCGTCCAGAGTACTCAATCCTTCGGGAAGCGGAACGCTCAGGTGTCATATTTCATAAGATCGTGGAGAAGCTCGTTCGGGGCGGATTCACTAAAACCTTTACCGAAATCGCCCAATGCGTTCCCTGACAGCCGGGTTGCAACGGGTTAAAACTAATAGGCTGATCTAAGCATGTAGAGCCGTGAGCAGCGGATTAGCGGACGCGGGTTCAATTCCCGCCGCCTCCACCAATAACAAACCTCAGCCCGAAAGGGCTGGGGTTTTTTATTGGCTGGAGCGGAGCGACAGATGCCCCGCGGAGCGGGTTCACAAAACGTCAGGATAGACGTTTTGGACGCCGAAGGCGGGCGCAAGCCCGAGGGCCAAGGATGGCCCGAGTCCATTCCCGCCGCCTCCACCAATAAACAACCCCCTCCACGTAGTGGTGGGGGTTTTTTATTGGCTGATACTGGAATGAACCAAGCACAAAAGCGGGTTCAGCCGAGCCACGCAGTGGCGAGACAACGCGGGAGCGAAGCGACGGCGGCCCCGAAGGGGTGAGGACGAAGGACGAATAATTCCCGCCGCCCCACCCTTCAAAAATGCAAAAAAAGCGGAGGTATCAGGCTGGCTATTAAAAAATAAGCGGACCTCCATATAGCGACTTACACTGCCCCAGTAGCGAGGCGGCACGGGCATGCTATAGAACCTATTATCGGTTATTCAAATTTTCCTGATAAATGTGTTTAGAACCGATTGGCAGGGTATATGTTAAGCCATCATACCCGAGCGTCACTCCAGTTGAGCGAACCTTCTTTACTCCGCGCATAAAAACCCATTCCGCGATTTTGTTCGGGGGCGCTGGAACAAGGTGATAGAGAACTAACTCTTTGACGTTAGCCTTATTAGCCACTTCAGCGGCCTCAACTGGCGAGGTGTGATAATCCTGTATATCAAACATGATTTTTTCTAACTGACTATTACCTACCTTGCCAGACTCAACTTCCATTTGCTTTACAATATGTCGAGATAAGCCTTCGTGAAATAATATATCAACATCTTTTGAATACTTAATGGTGCTATCAACCTTAGTGGTATCTCCACTAATGACAACTGAGCGACCTTTAAAGTCAAAGCGGTATCCAACAGCGGGATGAATCGGAGAGTGATTTACTTCGAACATAGTGACTTTTAATGAACCATCATCAAAAGCGATGATCGACTCGTCTTCTATCAAAACTTCTTTGGCTATCATCATTCCAATATAGGGGTTTAGGTAGTCTTCACCATGATGCGCGGTGCGATAATTCCTATCCAACCCATAGGCTTGGCTAAAACCCGCAACAACTTGCTTAACACCTACAGGTCCGTAAACTTCCAGTGGCTTTTTGCGACCCTGAGCCCAAGTCATCATATTAAACTCACCAAGATCCCCCATATGATCTGAATGATAGTGAGTTAGAAAAACAGCCCCTACGCGGTCAGAAGGAATTCTCCAAAGCCCAAGGTTGTTAGTGCTTCGGTTACCCGTATCGACAATGTAGAACTTACCTTCAGCAATAACCATAATGCATGCCGCTGCTCTGTCTTTTATGGGCATTGGTGCAGCGCTTCCACATAGAATCACACGTAATGCATCGTCTACAAACAGATCATCTGGAGATCTAGACATTCTTTGGCTAATTTCTCTCTGCATCAACTGATCTTGTACTACAGGAACTTGTACAAGAAAGATCCCCGATACCACTAAAAGTCCTAAGGCTCCAAATATATAAAGAAAACGCTTCATTTCGTGTGTTCCTATAATTGATTGTCAGTTCAAGTCATCTCACCTGTCGTTAAAGACAACAAACTGATTCATCGCTCCTCGTGAAAGCAGCTGGGAAATTACGGTGATTTTTCATTTTAGTAGTGCTGATTGTAGTGCCACCTAATATCAAACCAAACAATAATTAAATAATTCATAAACTTATAGACTAAATTCAAATCCCGCCACCTCTACTAATAAAAAACCTCAACCCAAAAGGGTTGGGGTTTTTATTGGCTGGGGCGGAGCAACGGCGGCCACCATTTATAAGAAGGGGGTGAGGGCAAAGCCCGAATAATTCCCTCTGCCAGTAAAAGCAGAGACAGTATTGCCGATGTGACTTTTCTGAGTCAGGATTTAAACGCTATGTGAGATAGGAAGGCATTAAATACTGAAAACCAGAGGTTTTGTCAGTGGTTAACCGGGGATTGCATTTAGTTTCTTGTATTCCGACGGTGTCATTTTCTCCGCATGCTTAAAAAACTCATTGAACACGGATTTGCTATTAAAGCCGGCATCGAGATAGACCTCCATAATTGTTCTATAACGGTATTCCGGCGATTTCAGCATTCTTTTCGCTTCTTCAACACGATATCCATTGACGAACTCATAGAAGTTTTTCTGGTATCTCGACTTTATTATTTGAGAGAGCTTCCTGGGGGGAATATTTACCGCACTGGATAGATCGTCAAGTGTGAGGCTGGTATTGCAGTATATTCTGGTCTCCTGCATAACTTTTTCTATCTGTGCTACCAACTCTGGATTTATATTTTCCCCGCCGACTGCCGACTGTTCTTCGTGCTCAAAGTCCTCCACCAGATCTACATTCCTGAATATGGAGAACTGAAGGAAAATCAACAGATTAAAGACTATGAAGCCCAGGTGATAGGCGCTTGTGCCAAGAATCTGCAGCAGATCCAGGTCAAAGTCGTCGATATTCAAGTAATAGAGCTTTAGCGCGAGAAGCAGTGCATCCCAGCCAAACAGGGCCATCATGCTTATAACAATTATTCTCAGCCAAATCAGGGTTGTATGTTGCAGTGTCCCGTATGTCTGTTTTAGCAGCTGTGTATATCGGAAAATGATCAGCATGCAGGCGAATGCATAGAAGAGCCTGACAAACCGGCCCAGGGCATCAAAGTACAGATAGGGAGCCGAATAGGCGATGTGCTGTGTATGGATTAAGGTTACTTTCTCGGTGTGACTCAGGGTGTAGAACGAATACACCATATAAAAAATATAAATTAACAGTGGCAGCAGGTGGCAGAGAGACTTGCGATCTATTGTGAAGTCTTTAATAACCAGCGATTTCACAAACAGAAATAACAGAGCGCCCTCAATAAAGTAGGCATAGCCGCCCAGGAAAAACAGGTTTGGCGATATTTCCAGCACCCAGATACGAAAACGTTCACCCCAAAAAACCAGCTCGTGAATGGGTATCAGGGCGTGGCTGAGTAAAAACCCCACGAAAAACAGTGTTTTCAGGTTTTTGGTAGAGATGGTTCCCATTAATGCCGCGAAAAGAACACACTCAAATGCAGTGATGACGAGTATCAAATCATGGAAGTTAAAAAGAATGGCGCCCATTTACTGCGTCTACCTTATAATTTTTGGCGACCCTATCATATTGTGTCGTCGGGTGTCATTGTTAGCCTCAGCATAATGTAGAACAAATCCACATACCCTTATCTACAAGTCTTAAATTCAGGTATTTGAATAATCAGAACCTGATTTACAGCTATCCGAACCAGTTTTGTATTCATCAGGACGACCATTGGGCGCCGAAAGCGGTTTAATTATGTAAAAGTTTCCTTGGCTTACAGGAAGCCTTTTGGGAGATCTGGTTTCAGCCAGTACCTGACTGAATATCATTTTAATTATAAAAAAATTACATAATTCAAGGGGAAGAACATCAATGTCTAACTTTATTCGATTGCCAGCTGTCTTCGGGCTGTTGTCAGTTTTTACTGTGGCCAGTTGCCTCGTGCAAGCCGAAGAGGCGAGTAACGAGAGACCTGTGCTGGAAGAGGTGGTTGTTACGGCCGAGCGTCGTGCCGCTTCCCTGCAGAGTACTGCGGTGGCAGTCACTGCCTTGAGCCAGAAGGCATTGACGGAAAATGATATCTCCGATGTTACGGATTTGAGCGGATTTGTGCCAAACCTGGTGGTTTCAGGGCAGGAAGATCAGTCAGATATTAAAATCTTTATTCGTGGTGTAGGTACCAACAACCCCACGGAAACCGGTGACCAGGGCGTTGGTGTCTATGTGGATGGCGTGTATGCAGCCCGTGCCCAGGGCGCGCTGGCTCTTATGTATGACCTGGAAAATGTGCAGGTACTCAGGGGTCCCCAGGGAACCCTGTTTGGCAGGAATAACACCGGTGGTGCGCTGTTGCTGCAGACCAAAAAGCCTCAGGGCGAATTTGAAGCGGATGCGCAGATGACCCTTGGCAGCAATAAGCGCTACCAGATGTCCGGCGGGGTTACCCTGCCTCTGAGCGATACCCTTGGTGTGCGTATCGCAGGATATATGGATACTGATGATGGCTGGGTTGAAGCTTTAAATCAGGATCCGCGCGGACAGGACCATAGCTACAGTGGTGTTGCGGGACGTACGACTATCAATGATATTCCCCTAAACAATACCAAAGTAAACTCTGCTCGAATCACAGGTCTCTGGGAGCCAACCGATCAATTGAGTGTGACAGCTCAATTTGAAACGTTTTCGGATCAGGGGAATGGCGGCATATTACTGAATCCTGTGGATGTAGAGGCCGGCAGGTACCAGGCGTATATCGATTCACCAATCTTCCTCGACCTGTCAAGCGATGTATTTCGTTCGACTGTTAGTTACGACATAAATGACCTGGTTAATGTGGAATATATTGTTGGTTCTGCAGACCTCAGCAGAAAGCAGATTGTCGACCAGGATGCCGGTGTAACTTCCCGCTTCCAGGAAGCGCGAACGGAATACCAGAACACCTCTTCCTTCAGCCATGAAATCAAATTGCAAAATGTTGGTGATGCGCGCCTTTCATGGACCACTGGTCTCTACTATTTCAGGGAAGAGACCGAGATACGATTTGACTTTGATGGCCAGGGTGCCTGGCTGCAGGGTGGCGCTATATTTATACAGCCAGCCAGGGGAGCCGAATCAGCCTCTGTCTATGGCCAGTTAAATTATGACCTGACGGATAACATTGTTCTTACCGCCGGTGCCCGTTATACCGACGATATCAAATACGATCGCGGTGGTCGAAATATTATGGACTGCGGAAACGAGTTTATTCAGCCGGACCTTGGCGGCTCGAACCTTAGCATCTATGAGGATTTCCTTGATAATCGAACGGGTGCTGAAGGTGCTGATGGCCTCGACGATGTGACAGGTGGCGAGCGTACCAGGGGCCAGTGTGGGGCAACCCTGCGCAACGATGTTGAAGCCGATACTGAAAAGGTCACCTACCTGGGTCGAGCCAGCTACATGTGGGATGCAGGTATGGTCTACGCAAGCGTCGGCAGTGGCTATCGTGCAGGTGAGATTCAGGATGGTGGCGATGTTACCAACCCCGAAAACAGTGTCAGCTATGAACTGGGTTATAAGTTTGATACTGATTATGTGAGATTCAATGCCGCCGCTTTTTATGTTGATTACACAGACCTGATTCGCTCAGGTTTTGATGAAGACAAAAACCAGATTGTAACCTCCAACGTTGCAGGAGCTGAGATCAACGGTTTCGAGGCGGAAGTAGTCTGGCTGATCGGCGACGGTGGAACACTTGAGTTTGGCGGTGGTTATCTCGATGCCAAATATACCGACTACCTGGTAGACAGCCCTGGATTTGGCACCAATATTCCAGCCCTGGTTGACGAGAGTGGCGAGCCAACCGGTTTTTACAGTCTTGCCGGCAATACCATGCCGCAATCGCCGGAGTTCTCCTTTAACACGACATTGCGCTGGGAATTTGCAACCGAAGCCGGGTATCTAGCACCACGTATAAATATTCGCTATGTGGATACAGTTTATTTTAGGGATCACAACGAAAATGGCGCAGAGATCAACAACCTTATCAATGATGTTGAGCAGACCGGCTATTACAGCGGCAACCCCGCCGGACAGGATGCCCATATCAAGGTAAACCTGGGCCTCACAATCTTTGACCAGGATGGGCTAATGGTAGATCTATTCCTCAATAACGCAACAAATGAAATGACTAGATCGAGCTCATCTGTAGATAACAATACATCTGCCGGGTTCCCTGGGCGTTACGCATCCCCTCGTACCTGGGGCCTGCGCCTGAATATGAATTTCTAAAGAATAATCTGAATAAAAAAACAGAATATAAAAGACAGAATAAAAAGGTTTATCCATGAAAAATATAGCTGCACTATTGATGACATCCCTGGTTTTATCCGCCTGTGGTGGCGGTATGACTTCAGGGCCAGCAGACCCTACACCGGCACCGCCAGCCTTTACAGAGCCTGCCCCACAAGCTGAGACCTTTAGCCTGCTCAGGGCAGAGGGCACCATCTGGATGAATGAGCAGGATGAAAAAGTATCCCTGCGCGGCATTAACCTGGGTAACTGGTTAATGATGGAAATGTGGATGTTTGGTGGCGACTCAGTCTTTGGTGAAGGAATTGTTGACCAGTGCACCTTTGAGGCTGCCCTTGAAAACCGCTTTGATGAGGAAGGAGTAGAGAGAATATTCAAAGCCCACCGTGACAGCTGGATTACCGAAAAAGACTGGGACGTAATGGAAGACGCGGGGTTTAACCTGATAAGAATTCCATTCCCCTATGATCTGATTGAAGACGATGACAACCCCAAGACATTGAAAGAGGATGCCTGGGACTATCTGGATTGGGCCATTGCTGAAGCCAAAGAGCGCGAGATGTATGTTGTGCTCGACTTGCACGGTGCTGCAGGGCGACAGGGTTGGGAGCATCACTCAGGCTGTGCAGGAAAAAATGAACTGTGGAACAGTGAAACTTACCGTGATCGCACAATCTGGTTGTGGGAGAGAATCGCTGAAAAATACAAGGGCGAAGAGGCTATTGCAGGCTATGGTCTTCTAAACGAACCCTGGGGTGCGAGTCCGGCTGTTATGGCTGAATTTGGGGAAGAGCTCTACCACGCGGTTCGCCGATATGATGATGAACATATTGTAATTTTGCCTGGCCACAGTGAGGGCGGCGGTTTCACTGATTATGGTGATCCTGCAGACCTGGGTATGGAAAATGTTGCCTTTGAAATGCACTTTTATCCCGGTATCTTCGGTTGGGGAGATATAGGTTACGAAGTCCACCGCGACTGGCTAACCTGTGGCTCGATGGGTGATACAGGTGTCTGTAGTTGGGCTGGCCGACTGCGGGATGTCTATACACCAATCCTTATCGGTGAGATGCAGCCCTGGACCAGCCTGGGTGAGCTGGGGGGTGAAATTACCAGAGCCACTTTTGATCGTTACAACGAGTTAAACTGGGCTGCTACGGCCTGGTCCCTGAAGACCGTCTCCGGCGCTGGTGGCCTTGGTGCAGGCCCTTGGGGGCTGATGACAAACCCTGGCGATCAGCTTCTTATCAAGGGAAGTACCTGGGCCTGTGATGACTGGGAGTCAACCTTTGCTGATGCCTGTGATGTTTCCGCCAGAAGCGCCATGCCTAATGATGGCACGGAAACCCAGACCATGTACCTGGTTCTCAAGTCAGGATCTTTTGGTGAAACGGATGTTGTCTTCGATGAAATCAAGCTGACCAATGATGCCACCGGCGAGAATATTGTTGTCAACGGTAGTTTCGGTGATGACAGCGGCTGGCAAATGGTATCCCTGTGGAGTGATCTACCGGCAGTTGAATTTGACTATCCTGCGGGTGAATTTGCCGGTAGCGATACTGGAACTGCATTGCGTATATCTGCACCCAATGGAAACCACAATGTTGCTGTCTACCAGGCAGTTCAGGTAGAACCAGGTGCCAACTACACCATTTCCGGCAAGTTTAAGGATCTTGGCGCCTCAGGAAACCAGATGTGGGCCGAGGTTTACCTTGTACCTGAAGAGCCACAACAGGGATTGGATGTACAGGGAACTGTGCTCAGCCCAATCAATGTCTATGACTCTTCGCAGCAAGAGATCGAAGAATTCTTTACACAGTTTGCAGATATGGAATATGTGTTAAACCACTGGGTGATGGATGCCTTGACAAGGGAATCACCCGCACAGGTTTACAGCAATATTCCCGACTCGCCGCAGGGTTTCCGAATAGCGGTCACCGATGCCTCAAATGACCTGATCTGGAACCCGGTTGAGGAGCTGGTTGAAGGTTCGGTTGAAGGTTCGGTAGATGGCTATCGAGTCTACAGGTCAACGTCATCGTCCACCGGCTTTATAGTGGTTGCCGAACTGGACTCCACTGCTACTTCCTTCTCCGATGCCTACGGTGAGGGTGCGTTGGATCCAGAGGTGACTTACTACTATTACCTTACCAGCTTTAACAGCACTGATGAGAGTTACGCCAGCGATGTAGAGGCAACCGGCAAGGCCATTTTCCTGATTCCAGGTCAATTTGAAGCGGAGAGTTTTGCTGCTGCTCACCCAGGTGTGCAAATTGAAACTGTAGGCGATGTTCTCGGTGGTGGATTCAATATTGGCCACTTCGAGACCGACCGTTGGGTTGAATACAATGTATTTGTAATCGAGCCGGGCACCTACAAGGCAGACTTCCGGCTGGCCAGCCTGGTGGGTGATGTCCAGTTTGAAGTTCGAATTGATGGCGAAACTGTAGGTACAGTCACTGTTCCAGAGACGGGCGGTTGGCAGGATTATAAAACTGTCAGTATTGAGGTTGAGCTGCCACTGGGTGATTCTGTATTAAGGCTGCACTCCCTGGATAACCAGTGGAATCTTAACTGGGTCGACTTTGAGCGGGTTGGTTCAGGTTCAGGTGCAGACTCGGACTCGGACTCGGATTCGGATTCGGGTTCCCAGTCCGGTGGAGAGGGCGATGGAGATGTGCCTGCCGCTGATGCGGCATTGATGACGGAAGCCTTTGGTGGCGCTTTGTTTGAAGAGGGAATATTCACAGTCCCGTCAGGTTCCGAGGATTGGGCCGGTTTTGCCAATGGTAACAGCAGTCTTTATCCATTCTATTTTGTCGATGGCGGTTATATAACCTTTACAGGTTCTGTGCCCTCTGGGGAATCTGTTGAGGTTAATTTCAGATTTGAATATCTGCCCCACCCAGATGTCGATCCTGCCTATGATACCCAGTCAGTGATAGTCTCTGGTGCTGATGAAAGCAACTACAATATTCCTATCCTGCCCCAGGGTGGCAAATCATTTAGCTCGATGATTATGTATGTAGTGGGTCGCGATATACCTGTTGCGATCTCTAATATAGTGGTTACATCATTCGGTGATCCAGATTCAATTCCAGATGAAGAAGTTCCGGATGTAGAGGAGCCGCCTGCAGGCGAGGATTCCGCAGAAACGCCGGATGAAGAGAAATATGCCATAGCAAATCCTGAAAGCTTAACCAATGGCACAAACTCCATAGCCAGTATGGTCACAGATACTGAACTCGGTCGAAATGTAGCTGAGCTGCAAGTTCTGGAGAGTGAGAACTTTGTGCAAGGTTATGTTGGATTTCCCCTTGGGCAGGAAGATTTCACCGTAGCCTCCATGTTTGAATTTAAGGTGTTGGATCAGCAGGGCTCCAATACTGTTTGGGTTACCCTGGTTGATAGTGCCGGTCTTGAGTGGAGCGCGTGGAGTAGTGATGCAACTAAAACAGTACTCAATGAATGGGTCAGGATTGAGTTTGATTACACTGCCGCAGCAAGCTTTATTGATTTAAGCCAGGTTGCAGAAGTTCGTTTTGCGCTGTGGAACTCGGGCAGCTATCGCTTCTCTGATTTGGCTTTGCTGTTATCCTCGGGCGAGATTGTGGTGGATGATTCAGGTTCTGGCCAGGACGCCACTGAAGATTCCGGTGATGAACAGACCGATGGTCAATATACCTTCGGCACAAATGCCAATCTCACAGTTGTCGCAGATGATGAGCTAGGCAAAGATGTTGTTGAGCTGGAAGTTCTTGTAAGCGGCGATTTTGAGCAGGCATATGTTGGCTTCAGCCCAGAGCAACAGGACTTTTCCAGCGGCTTGTCGCTGGCGTTCAAGGTGCTGGATCAGCAGGGTTCAAATACTGTTTATGTAACCCTTGTCGATGCATCCGGTGCTACATGGAGTGGTTGGACTGATAGCGCTACGCCAACAGTAAAGGATATATGGACAACCATTGAGTTTGACTACAGTGCTGCTCAGAGTACGGTTGATTTAACCCAAATTACTGAAGTTCGCCTGGCGCAATGGAATTCAGGTACCTATCGCTTCTCCGATGTGACAGTTGTTGCACCATAGAGAATAGCGCCTAAAAAAGAGAGACTAACCAATTGCTTAATCGGAACCTGTTATTACGGGTTCCGATTGCGATTTTCTGTCAGGGCGCTGAGGCTGTAAAAATAGAGTTAATCCGTTTACAGGACTTAAATTCAAGCCTGCAAAGGTTCGGGTTTATGTATTTTCGCTTACACGGACAACTTATATTTTACTTTCATTAGTATTAAGGGATACATAAGTACGCGTGCTTTCGTTGAGATGCGATTGCAATATTTTGTCAGGCCACTGCTAACTTACAAATAAGAATAAAAATTATGATTTTGGTTAAAAGTAACTTTTTCACAAATAATCACACCAGCAAAATTATCTGCCCGATACTACTGGCTCTGGCCGCGCTTTTCCTTAGTGGGTTAGCTGCAGGCAGCCAGAGTACCTCTGCGTTTCTTCAGTCCGAACTGGATCCGGTTGTGGAACAGCGTATTGATAAAATGATCGGTTCTATGACCCTTGAGCAAAAAATTGGTCAGATGTCGCTCAGGGATTGGGGCGACTTTAGACACAAAGATATGGATTATGTCGCTGGAGAGATCAGGGCCGGGAGAATCGGTGGATTTTTGAATATCCCCCGAAACAGTGACGACCCAAAGGCATTTAACAGGATACAAAAAATTGCCGTTGACGAAAGCCAAAACGGTATCCCGCTGATTTTCGGTCACGATGTTATCCACGGCTACAAAACAATCTTCCCGATTCCGCTGGGTCAGGCCGCATCATGGAATCCCGCTACGGTTGAGCAGGGTGCGCGCATAGCGGCGAAAGAAGCCACCAGCGCGGGCATTCGCTGGACCTTTGCGCCAATGGTCGATATCGGTAGGGACCCGAGATGGGGTCGAGTTGCTGAAACCCTCGGTGAGGATGTATTTCTGACATCAACCCTGGGAGCGGCCATGGTAAAGGGATTTCGCGGTGATGATTTAAGCAGTCTTGACTCCCTCGCATCCTGTGCCAAGCACTTTGCTGGCTATGGTGCGGCGGAAGGTGGCCGCGATTACGCTGCCGCGAATATTCCAATGGGTCAGCTGTACGACCACCACCTGCCACCCTTTAAAGCTGCAATTGATGCTGGTGCGGTTTCTGTTATGACGTCCTACAGTGAACTCAATGGCGTTCCCGGAACGGCTGATCATCACCTGATGACCGACATATTAAGGGATCAGTGGGGCTTTAGCGGTTTTGTGGTGAGTGACTGGAACTCAGTGATGGAAATGGTTGAACATGGATTTGTATCAGGGGATCGGGACGCGGCAGAACGCTCCACTAACGCCGGCCTTGATTTTGAAATGCACTCTACCGCGCTGGGCGATAATCTGCAGGAACTGATCGCTGAAGGTGAAGTTAGTCTGACTCGAATTGACTCAGCAGTAAGACGATTGTTGAGAGTGAAATTTGCCATGGGCTTATTTGAAACGCCCTATTCAGAAGGTAGTGAAGAATTTCTAAAGGAGGAATATCTACAGGCTGCAAAACAGGCTGCCGTGGAATCCTTTGTTTTGCTCAAGAATAAGCAAAATATTTTACCTTTAAACAATAAGTCCATGCATTGACCATCAAAGAATCGAATCATTCCATAGCCAAACATCATAAGGGCACAGGTGAGTAAACAACTAAATGGTATCCACAGGAAAAATCTTGAGAGAGGTTTTTCATTTT
>ERZ1039804.1089-NODE-1089-length-16186-cov-98.771248_pt1 | contig 16186 bp, 10 predicted proteins | sample MGYA00383089_ERZ1039804 | MGnify/ENA primary metagenome ERZ1039804 (study PRJEB29581, sample SAMEA5548359) | metagenome | biome: marine; feature: coastal; material: water | depth 1 m | study: Short-term variability in the microbial, nano- and picoplankton...
CACAGTTCCCAGTAACAGGCAAGGCAGAAGCCAAGTATCATGTTCCTGGCGATGATCTTCTTGGCACTAGCGACTACTTGTCTCAGATTGCTCACAACGAGAAGGTAATTAACATTGACGACATGCTCGTCGCTTCAACTCTTATTCCAAGAATTGACGAAGTTAAGAACCACTACGATCTCCGTAGCATCTACGGTAAGGAGCTCGGTAAGGCACTTGCTAAGCGTCTGGACATCCAGATCCTTAAGACAATGTTTGCTGCTGGCCTCACTAACACTGCTAACGTCACTGGAGGAGACACAGGAACTCAGCTCCTTGGTGCAGACACTATGACTGCTGGAGGACTTGTTGAAGCACTCTTTGAGTGTGCTCGTTCACTTGACGAGAAGGAAGTTCCCTCAGATGGTCGTTACGCTATCTTGACTCCGTTCCAGTATTACAAGTTGCTTACTGCTGACAACGTAGCAATCAACAAGGACACTTCGAGTGGTTCTGCTGATGCTGCTAAAGGTAGTATTCTTGAAGTTGCAGGAATCCGTCTCTACAAGAGCCCACACCTTGAAGGTGTTCAGGTTGCTGTAGGGAGTCAGAATGGTGATGATGCAAACGTAGCGAACTCTCCGTTTGCTAGCACTGCTATCAACAACGACGACGCTGGCTACAACGGTGACCTCTCAGGTGTTCGCGAAACTGGAAGTGGACAAGATGACAACGTCGGCTTCGTTGCTGGACACTCGTCTTCTGTTGGTTGCGTTAAGCTGCTCGACCTCGCTACTGAGTCCGAGTATCTCATTGAGCGCCAGTCCACCTTGTTCGTTGCTAAGTATGCAATGGGCCTTGGTGTTCTTCGCCCTGAGTCTGCTGTTGTGGTTAACACTACTGCATCTGCGGCTAGCTAATAGCACTCACTAAATTCATGCCTCGTCCTCATTAAGTTGGGGACGGGGTATTTTTTCATTTTTACAATTATGCCACTCACTACAAAACTCGAAGCCGTCAATACGATGCTGGGTAACATTGGGGAAAGCCCGGTGACTCAAATCACTGTTACTTCCACTCTGCCTATCTCTGCGGTCACCGCGATCACCGTGTTAGACGAAGTTAGTCGCGAGGTTCAGTCAGAGGGATGGCACTTCAATACGGTCAATAAGCAGACGCTTAGCCCTAATGTTAGCAATGAGATCGTTCTTGCTGACGACATTATGCACGTAGATACCCTGGATAACTCTAAGGACATTGTGCAACGCGGAGGCAAACTGTTTAACCGGGAAGACAACACATTCACTTTCACAGGAGACATTGACGTTCGGTTGATGTTCCTTTTAGATTTCACTGATCTCCACGAACAAGCACGGAGATACATTACACTCAAAGCCTCAAGGGTCTTCCAGGCACGCACTGTCGGGTCTCAGGAGCTTGAGCAACAGATCCTACGGGATGAACTTAAAGCACGCTATAACCTCGAAGAAGCCGACGGCCAAGGAGCCGACAGGACTATCTTTGATAACTACGATGTTGCCTCGTGCCTTGGTATTAACCGCAACTACGATCTACTCTAATAATGCCTTTAATTAATACATCACTACCAAACCTCATTCAGGGGGTTAGCCAGCAGCCCGATGCCACACGGTTCTCGGGGCAATGCGACGAACAGGTTAACTTCATGAGTAGTGTTGTTGATGGATTAACAAAACGCAACGGCACTAGGTTCGTTAAAAAACTCTTCGGGACTGACACTGCGATCTCAGCGGACAGCTTTATTCACTTTGTTAACCGGAGTGAAACCGAGCGATACGTCATGATCCACGATGGCACGAAGTTCCACGCTTACAATGTGCTCAGTGGGGACGAAGCGACTATTAACGGGTCCACAGGTGGCTACACGACTGCTGGGACTTATCTAGATGTCTCTGCGAGCACCACCAACGCACGGGACACACTTAGGGCTACCACAGTGGCTGATGGGACGTTCCTTGTTAACAGGAGTGTTCCAGTCACAACAGACCAGTCTAGTCGTTCCGCTTCGTTAGCTAAAGACGCACTGATCTTTGTGAAGCAAGGGGACTACGAGAAAGAGTATTCCCTTGAGATTAACTATAGCTCTAAGACTCCTGCTTCTGCTCAGCTTTCCCTTACTTACACGCATGGGATGCATCAAACATATTCATTAACATCCGCAAGTGTTGTTGGTGTGGCTAGTGGGGGATCTGGGTATGTAAGCGGAGAGGCTTATAAAGTTACTTCTTACCCTTCAACAATCACATACAACAGTGAGTCCTACGCGGTGACGGTAGGCAGCGGCGAAGACACTAGCGTGACGGTGACTTCAAATGCAAACGGAACTATAAGTGCTGCTTCGGTGGAGAACATAGGGCGGGCGGTTATGTTCAAAAAGGGAGGGACAGGCTTAGCTTGGTATGTAGGTGATACATTTACAATAACAGTTACCTTAGAGCAGTCCCCTGGTTTAGGTGGAGCTACTAAGTATGACAACACCCAGAATGTGACCATTTACTCGGAGGACGCTAGTAAAAGTTATCACTCGGACACTACTAGGATTACTGAAGTTTTACAAAGAGGACACAGTCAGTCTACACTGAGCCCTCACTATTCAGCTGGGCATATACCTGCTAGCGGATTCGGAGGATTTGAAGACAGGTTCCCTGGGATAGGCGCAGGGTCAAACGCAGAGTTCAGTTTAGTTAGAGAAGGTAACCTAATCGTCTTGTCACGGCAGCTTTCAGGGCCGACTAAAAGTGACTTCAAGATAAAAGCCAAGGACGGACTTGGGGGAGGAGCACTAGGAGTCGTCTACAAGGAGGTAGGCGCAATCACTGACCTTCCTTTGTTCGCTAAGAACGGCTTCCGAGTCAAGGTGCGTGGTGATGGTGACTTGTCTGCTGACGACTACTACGTCGAGTTTAAGACAGACGATGAGAACCAATCTATTGGCCCTGGCTCGTGGGTTGAGACCATAGCGCCGAGCACGGTGCTTAACTATGAGTCTACCAGTCTTCCTTTATTTATCACTAACACAGGAGTTAATAAGTTTGAACTGAGTCACCTTAAGACTGCACCACGCAGCGTAGGGGACGAGATAAGCAATCCTTTTGCTTCTTTTTCTGACCAAACAATTCAGAACAGTGTGTTCTTTAAGAATCGCTTAGGGTTTGTCTGTGGTAGTAACGTAATACTTTCTGAAGCCGGACTAGGACGAGAGAACGACCAAGGAATCTTCGAGTATAACTTTAGCCGAACAACAGTCACAACCCTCCTCGACTCGGACCCGATTGACATCATTGTTGAGTCTGACCGAGTCACTGACATCACAGCAGCCTCTGCTTCCCAAGAGAACCTTATCTTGTTCTCAACGAACGGGCAGTTTGTTCTGAAGGGGGAAGACCTACTGACGCCTAAGACGGTCTCAGTGAAGCCCATCACGAACTTCGAGTATAACAATGAGACTGACCCTGTGTCGGTTGGTTCATATATCTATTACCCATTTGACTTAGGGAACAACACAGGCATCCGAGAGTTTGCTTTGAACAAGACCACTGACGTCTACGAGTCTACGGACATCACTGAGCAAGTCCCTCGGTATATCCCTAAGGACATCACGTATTTCTCTGGGTCACTCTCAGAGAATCTATTGGGCATTCTGTCGAAGGACGAAGACCAGTCTCTTTACATGTATCGTTACTTCTTTAGTGAGAACAAGAAGGTGCTGAGCTCGTGGTTCAAGTGGGACTTTGGGGTAAACATCAAGGGCTTTGAGTTTATCGACTCGACTCTGTATATGATTGTGTCTGATACAGTAACAGACGAGACATACATTGTTAACTTACCTCTTAACTTTGACGGGGAAGACGAAGGACTAGCAACTTATACAGGGACAGGAAGTTCTTTTTCTAAGACAATTACAAATTCCCCAAATGATGATGTTACTCACTTAGACATGCGAGTCCCTGCGGTCATCTATAATGATCAAATAAGGTTTCCTACGTATACTTCAGGATCTACCCGCCCTCTTAGAAGTAACATTTCAAACTTTGCTGTTTCGTCTGGTGGGAGCACAAGCAGCCAAATTACGCCTTACTATGCAACTTCTGATATTGTTGTGTATAGTGACAGAGGAATACACATTCCAGTAACTATAACCACTCTCGGCAATAACACACTTTTAACAGTAACAAACACAGGGGTATGGGACGATAACACGTCAGTCTGGGTAGGCTTTAAGTTCAACAGCACCTACACGTTCTCTGAGCAGATCTTTAAGGGCCAAGCAGGACAAGCACGCACACCCAACGCAGCGGCCAAGCAGTTCATCAAGAATCTATCGCTTTACCACACACGCACCTCAGACTATAAGGTCAAGGTGACGCCAGATAAACGAGCACAATATACTAACGAGTTCCCTGAGTCATTCACAGGCAGCGGGAGCTCCTTACGCACTGAGCTTAAAGACGGGTTCTTTAGGGCCCCCGTGTTTACCTCAAGCCAGAACGTAGAGATCAAGCTGGAGAACGATGGGCCTAAGCCTAGTAACTTCCAGTCCGCTGAGTTTGAAACCTTCCTGCACACACGATCAAGTCGGTATGGAGCCTAAGCACACCTATGGTGATTGTTCTATTGTTCAAGCAACAATGTTCCATGCGAACAAGCTCAAGGACAACTTAAGGTTCCACGACGCACTTGAGTGTGAGATTCTGGGGCATAGCCCTAAGCAAGCACTTAGCCTGGCACTGTCGCTCGACTACAAGACCTACACGGCACTCGGGCCAGACAAAGAGCCGTTCGCTATGTTCGGCTCGGGGAAGGCTGAGGATGGTGGTTATATATGGATGCTTGGGACACCTGACGTCACCAAGCACAAGAAGCATTTCGTCCGGGCATCTCGAGCCTGGGTCCAACACCTTTCCAAGCCCTTTGGGGTCACCTCTAACGTGGTCCTCAAAGACAACAAACAAGCCATACGCTGGCTGAAGTTCTGTGGCGCTAAGTTTCTACAAGAGGTAGAGATCTCGTCACATTCATTTTACGAATTTATCATTACAACAAAATAGACTAATATGTGTTTACCATTATTCGGAGCAGTAGGGACAGCACTTCTCGGTGGGACAGTCACAGGGACGGCGGCTACCGCAGCAGGGGCCATGTCGCTCCTTGGGCCACTTGCTCAGGGCATGCTTACAATTGGCGCTCAGGGGCAACAAGCTTCGATGCAGGCCGAGGCGCAGAAACGCGCTACGATTGCTGAGAATGCTCGATACAGTCAGCAGGTATCTGCGATGCGTAAACAACAAGCCACTGAGTCGCTAAGGCTCGCTCAGGAGGTCTCAGCGGCCAACCGGGCAAGCATGGAGGCCATGGCGCGTAAGGAAGTGGCAGCCGCCGAGGGAGGCATAAGCCTTGGGTCTGCAAGTTTCCTTTCGGAGATGAGAGACCTCGAGAGGCAGGTAGGTGAGCACAACTATGCGATCCAACAGAATCAATACCTGGCTGACCAGGCCTATGAGATGAGAGCTCGTGACCTTGGACTCCAAACACAACAGAACTACATCAACATCAACAAGCCTATCGCTACTCCTAACGTCCTTGGGACAATGCTAGGGGCAGCCACGACGAGCCTTGGGACATACGCAGACGCTAAGCAACTACAGGCACGTCAACTTCCTTCAGCTCCCACAACAACTACTTCTTAATGAAACGCAGAGATTTATTTACCAAGCCAGACCGTGAGCAGGTGCCATTCAACTTGAGTGCTCCCGCGATCACAGGGAAACCCTTCCAGGCAGGGCAGTATTCAGTGGCAGTTCAGGACCCTGTGCCTGCCTCACAGACGTCTCTAGGGAAACTAGCAGCAACGCTAGGGCAGATAAATCCAGCAATCAAAGCGTATGGGCAAGCCCAACAGGCAGAGACAGCGCTACAAAAGACTACTGTTGGTCTCCACTACTCCGCAATGGATGAGCAAGAGAAGAAGGCTTACGCTGCTCAACTCGCCACCAAAGAAAAGATTAACTCTAGGTTCCGTGGAAAAGACTACGAGACAAACCCAGTGGCCACCTTGTATGCTAAAGAGCTTATTGGGGCTGACCTTGTAGATGACTTTCAGAGCTTAGTTGAACGGAGAAAAGAACAATTTATCCAAGAACGAGTAAGAGACTTTGGGAACAAACCGAGCCCTGTTGAGATCAACCAGTTTACTGGAGGGCTCTTAAACGAGTTCAAGGCCCTTCCTGAGAACGAGGGAGTATTTAAAGATGCACTTATTCTTGATGGGTTTATGCGAGCAAGTGCTCCCGTGAGGAATAAGTTGAATGTTACCCTACCTACTCAAGCAGCAGGAATTCACAAAGCCGAAGTCGTTATTCCTAAAGCAGCAAGCTCATTAGTAAGGTCAGTAAACATTGATTCAGAAGAGATAGAAGACCCTGGAGTATTGGCTTCAAGGATTAAAGAAGCATGGGCATCTACAGGATCGCTTAATAGCCCCGAACAACGTGCAGTCATTGCAATGGCCCTTAACTCATTCCCTCCCACACTTGACGGTATTTCAGATGCGGAAGAATTTGTAGAGGCTATAAGCAGTGCGGGGATCTCCATAGGCACCCAGCCTTTAGATGCAGAAGATGAAGAAGGGTTTGTGTATAACGAGTTGCTTGAGGAACTGAGTGACAAAAAGATTAAAATAGAACAAAGGCTCGATAGACAATATACCAGATTAACCACCAAAACCCTTAGGGAGACGAAAGCAGAGGCCAATAAAATGATGGCTTCTCCAGACATGACTAGGGCAGAGATAAACGAGTGGATTGATGGTAAGAAAGAAGCATTACTAGATGTCACAGATACCCTAGAAAGGGATGCCTTAATGAAGTCCTACGAGCTTCTTGAGGCTTACCTAGGAACCAAACAAGATGAGGATGTAAAAGAATTATTTAGAGGAGTCCCTCCCGACGAGGTATCTACCCCAATGTTCTCAGATGACCTAGAGACTGACCTACAAGATATACTTAGTGCGGCAATAGCGGATATTGAGGGTAAGCCTGGGTATAATTATCTACTACAACAATACGGTAGGTTTATGTTCCCTGCCGATGAAGACCTAGAAGGGGGCGCAATAGCTAGACAACTTACCCCAAAGGGAAGGCAACTATTGATAAACCCCAAGATCAAGTTTAACAGAGAGGTAAGAGCTTTATCGGAAAAGATTGCCAGCGCACTCCCTGGTGCTCAATTTGAATACAAAGACTTTGCCCCAGTGATTATTCCAGAAACTGGGTATGAAGAATTTAAGCAAACTCTATTTACTAAGATATTCAGCAAGCGCCGTGAAGAACTTAGAATAGAGAGCCAAGAGAACCTCAAGGCTATGCTTGAGAAGGACAAAAATAGACTCAGCCAGCTTAAAGAAGCCCAAGATCTCAAAAAAGCTGAAGAGACAAGACTAGCGGAACTCCCAGATAGGATTGAGGCACATAAAGCTCGCTTAGATGTTTCTGGTTCTAGTAGATCTCAGTGGGACCCTTACAGTAATAAAAGATACACAATAGAACAATCTGTTAAGCTTACAGGGACTGCTATTCCTACAGAAGTAGACGGGGAGTGGGATTGGTTTGGAAACCTTGCAGGGGACATTAATAACTGGGGGTTTGCAGAAACAAGGACGGCAGCACAAGTAGACACGTTTTACAAAGCTCTCGAAGACGGGTTTGACCTCGGGGCTTACGATGGGGAAAAGGAGGGTGAGCCAGGTAGAAAGGCTGGGATTATTGTAGAGCACTTTAAGAATCATTTTAATAACCCACTAATCAAAAACAGATTAAAAGAGGAGCTTGCGTTCTTTAAAGAGATGCAAGGGGTCAATGAGACACACCGAACATCACTAAAACTCGTAGAAGACACAATGAAGAACGGACGCAGAATCACAGGGTTCTCACCTGAGGAAGCCGTTCAAGCTTTAGAAACAGGGTATCTTTCCGAAGGGGCATCTTTGGGTGCAGACAAGTTTGCATACTTTAACGGGCTTTTAGGAGAAGCAACAGGAGGAAGAGCTACAATTAAACTTAACTACAACCCTGCTTGGACCAAATGGGAACTTAAACCGTTGGCGAACAAACTAGGAACAACTGTAGAGGCCCTTCATTCGGCTCAACAGAAACTAGAGAATAGATACAAAGGGATAAAGAAAGCAAGTGTCCCAGAGCTTGAAACTCAATCAACATCAACTAGACCCGTTAGCCTCGAAAGAGAAAAGGGAATAGTTGAACCAGTCAAGAAAGGTCAAACTCAATTCACTGACGAGCCTCCTACGGTTCCTACAGTTCCCACGATGGAGGATGTAGAAGGAATTAACAATGAGGCCGCTAAAGAAGGGGATGTCAAGGTAGACACAAAGGTATCAACAACAAAACCACCAGAACCAGAGGACGTTAAAGTAGGAACTAGAATATCTAGAACAGAACAAGAACAACTCCAGTTACCCCTAGAGCCACAAAAGCCGTCTACTAACACAATAACTATTCCCAAAGACAGTAAGATAGGGAAACCAATTCAGAAGTTAAAGTCGTCCTTTGAAAAGGCAGGTTCTAAGTATAATGTTGACCCAGCGTTTCTTATGGCCATAGCAATCATGGAGACTGGGCACGGGAAATCTAGCGCATTTAGAAACAAAAGGAATGCAATGGGAGTGACCGATAAAAAGACCGTAAGGACATTTACGAATGTAGAAGACTCCATTAACCACATGGCTAAGACACTAGCTAATCCTAATGGGCCGTATAAGGGACTGACTACTGTAGATGAAATAGCCAAAGAATATTCCCCCGTGGGTGCGGATAATGACGTCAATGGGACTAATAACCAGTGGCCTAAGATAGTTAAGAAACTGATGAAACAACTTAATCGAGAAGATGTTGACAACCTTACTGTTGTAACCCGTTCTCCTAAAAAATAATTTAATACACACTACCAACAACAAACATGGCTATAGATCCTACTTTATACTTCCCTCCGCTCAAAGAAAACTTTGCAGGGACAGCAGCGCGATCAGCAGATAAACCTTTTCAGCAAAAAGACCCAGACGTCTTTTCAATGGGAGATACGGCTATTGCTCCCCTTCGAGGGATTGAAGGAGGCTTTAAGAGTTTCTATGATTTCGTAGACTTTGCAGTTGGGGATAATTTACCTGACTACGACACAAGACTGTTTGGGACATCTAACACGATGGTTGGTGGGTTTGTTGAGGGTATTGCTCAATTCGCTACAGGATTTGTTCCGGTAGTAGGTCAACTTGGAAAAGTAGGGAGAGTTGCGAATGCACGTAAGTTCTTAGGACCAAGCGTGGCTAAGAGATTGGCCCAAGGAGGTAGGTTGTCTGCGAAAGAAGCAAAGAAGCTAGCTAAGAACACTAAGCTTCGCAGGTATGGAGACTCATTAGCCGCAGGAGTAGCCTCAGACTTCTTAATGTTCGATGCACAGGAAGCAAGGCTAAGTAACCTCCTGTATCAATACCCAGAACTACAAAACCCAGTCACTGAGTATTTACAATCTACCGGGGATGATGGGGAAATTGAAGGACGATTTAAGAATGTTTTGGAAGGATTGTTCTTAGAGGCAGGAGTAATGGCGGTCTTAAAACCCTTTGCTGCAAGCCTTAAGATGATTAAGAACCGTAACAAGAAGATTGCGGAAGGGAAATCTCCCGAAGATGCAGTGGATGAAGCTATAGCGGAGGCCGACCCAGATATGGCTCAGCAGTTAAACTTTAATTATGGAGACCTAAACGACCCGATCTCAGGGAGTAAGGGACAACCAGAAGTAAGGCCTGAGGTTCTTGAAGAAACACCTACGGACACAAGGCCCTTAGCAGACCCTGAGGATATAGATGGTTACTCAGAAATCAGAGACCTTGAAAGTGTGTCTTTAGGGACTGACAACATGTATAAAAATGGTGTTAAATCTATAGAAGAATTAGCAGTAAAATACAATGTAGAATTAAAGCCTGAGGAGAAAGCTGCTATAGAAAAAGTAAAAGATTCCAAGTTATATGAGGGAGTTCCTGTTGGTAAAATCACTGATGCTTATGATAAATTAAAAGCGGGAAAACAGGACAAGATTGATATAAGAGAGAACCTTGATAAAGCCTTTCTTCGTGTTCTTAAGGGGGCGCGAGAAGGTAGGGAAGCAAAAGTAAAACCTAGTATTGAGCTAGTTAATCAAAGAGCAAAAATTGATGACTATGATATTAAAATCGAGAAGAATGAAGAGGGACAGTTTGTAGCACAAGCGACAAAAGATGGGGATGTTTTCCATGAGAATGTATATAAAGTCAAATCAAAGAAATCAGCACAGAAGGTGTTTGAAGTTGAGCTACAAGACTTAACACGAACAAACACAATGACCCAAGTGGGGAACGCTAAGTTCCTTAATGACGCAGCACAAGATGCAGGCGTCTCTGTCAGCATCAAGGATATTGAAGGAAACCGGACTTCCCCTGATCATGTTGAAGTTTCATTCTTTGGAGAAGGAGACAAACAATTAAGCTTTAAACAACTCCCAGAAGAACTGCAAGATGAAGTAGCCCTCTACTTAAAAGCTAAAGGAGGGAAAGTAACGGCAAAGAGCGCAGCCGAGGAAGTCCCTATTGGGAAAATGATGGACGATAAAGGCCAGACAGTTGACCCAGCCCCTCGCACTGACACGGAAAGCGAAGATGTTTTGAGGGCTACCGTGAAACGAGCACTCAAAGGTAAAGGACCAGGTGGAGGCCTTACGGCACTTAAAGGAGTCATTAGGACTATTTCAGAAGAGAAAGATTTTATTACCATCGCACGCGCACTTGTAGAAGAGCAAGAGTCGGTGCTTAAAGAAAGTGACAAGCTTGCAAAGACAACTAAAGAAGAGCTTCTGAATCCCAAAGATAGCTTAGAGAAAATCACAGAGGACCTCACAAGTGCTTTTGGAGGGAACAAGAACAACCTTACCCGTTACATCAAAGAGCTAGAAGGGAAAGCTGAAGGCCTTGAAGGTAAGTATGAAGAGATGTTGAAGGATCAACAAGCCATTCGCTTACTCAACAACATGATTGGGGAAGAGATAAGTGACCTAGCTAAAGCAGCTAGTGATGCCTTCGAGCGTGCTAAGCAATCTGGGGATCAGAATATGTTTGATCTTTATGATGAGAAGTATGCACAGATGCTACAACAAATGGAACTAATGGTGGGCACTCAGCGCATCTGGGGGCTCTATGGAAGGTTCCCCTCTTTGTTAATGCTTCAACGGAAATATATCTACCAAGATGTTAAGTCGAATAGATTTGATACGTCACTTAGTCAGCTTGAGAATCAAAGTAAGGAAGCCATTGCGCGTTATAAAGATGAGCGCCGAGGGAGCATGGGCCAACAAAAACTACTACAACTAGTTCTTGCTGCTCGGACCACTGATGACATCCAAGGAGGACTCAACAAGATCGCTAAGGCATCTCGAGGTAAGCGTATGTTTGATATTGTGCGTGAGTATTGGATTAACTCGCTGCTCTCTGGGGTATCCACCTTCAATATCAACATGATTGGCTCGGCGATCACATACGCAGTGACAACACTTGAGAGAGCGGGAGGAGCACTGTTCACAGGAAACCCAGAGCTTGCACGCGCAACTCTTCGTTATGCATTTGATACGGTGGCTATCGCAGATGCGTTCGATTTAGCCGTAAGGGCCGCAAAGTCAGGAGAAGCTATTAGTATTCCTAACTCAAGGCAGTTTGATGACGCTAAAAATGCTCAGCATGCAATTAGCTCTGACCAACAAAATGCATTTGGCACCGCTATTAATACTATTGGAACAATAACTAGATTACCTTCAAGGGGACTTATTACTGGTGATGAATTCTTTAAGGCTTTGTCTTACCGAAGCTATGTAATGACCGAGTTAGCCCTGAAAGGAAAAGCTAAGAACTTATCAGGAAAACAACTTGGAGAGTATGTGTATAAAGGAGTGGATGCGCATGTCACTGAGACTGGCCGAGTGTTTAACGAACAGAACCTTGTTGAGACTGCTAAGGAAATGGCAGAAAAACAGAAGCTTAGGTTCGCTGAAGCAGATGTATTCATTAATAAATATATCCAAGAACAGAAGAAACAAAGAAACCTCATTCTTCCTGATGGCACTGAGCTTGACTACGGGAACCGAGGGGCACTCGCCGCCCGAGCAGAACAGATAGCAAAAGTTAATACACACACCCAAGACTCAGAGAACAGCATTGTTAAAGGACTTTCTCACATGACTGTGCAGAACCCTTGGCTCACAGCTATTATTCCATTTGTCCGAACACCAACCAACTTACTTACGTTTGGAATTGAACGGTCTCCTTTTGGGTTACCGCTAGAAGGCATTAAAAGGCTTAGCAAAGATTACCGGGAAACATTATCTAAGGCAGGGCCTACAGAGCGTGCAGAGCTCCGAGGAAAAATGGCAACCTCAGTGGCTTCAACAGCAGCGCTTGTTTACATGTTTCAAAGTCAAGGCAGTGAGAAGTTTATCAGTGGGTTTGGGCCTCGAGATGAAAATCAAAGGAAAGCATGGGAGATGGATAACCAACAGTATTCAATTAAGATTGGAGACAAGATTGTTAGCTACAACCGCCTTGATCCCATGGCTACCATGTTAGGTATCATAGCAGATATAAGTGAGGCTACGAAATACAACGAGTTTGATGAAAGAGACATGTCGATGGTCTTTGGATCTTTAGCTCTAGCGTTCTCCAACAACGTAACAAATAAGTCATATGTGCAAGGTATCGACAACTTATTTAAAGTCCTAAAAGACCCACTCAATAACACTGAGAGGTTTGTTGGTAGTATCGCAGGGGGATTTGTTCCTAACTTTGTTAATCAAACAATGAACGTCCAAGAAGACCGCCCACTCAGAGAAGTCAGGAGTATTGTTGATTACATGATTAAACGAACACCAGGCTTAGAAGAAAAACTTCCTCCTCGTCGTAACTTCCTTGGAGAAGTAGAGACTATGGATTCAACAGGAGGAGCAATGGGAATCGTTAATCCTCTGTATATGAAGGATGCAACTAAGAACATTGTAGACTATGAGTTTGCAACCTTAGGGGCGGGCTTTGGGAAGCCTGGGCACTTCTTAAGGCAAGGCGTAGAAGAGCTGAATATGAAAGACTACTACAACCCAGAGACCGGACAACAATCATATGACCGGATGCTAGAACTCATGGGGACAAAACAAATCAGAGGGAAAACCCTAAGAGAACGACTCAAGAAGTTGTTTGAAACAAAACGCTACCAAGACATGCCTGACAACAGCATGAAAGATATAACAGGCGCTGAAAGTCCTCGGGTAAAATCTATCCGAAAGTTAATTAATGCTTATAGGTTATCAGCAAGAGCTCAGACTCTTAGAGAAAACCCAGAGCTATATCAGCGTTATATCGCAGCAAAACGAGCCGCAAGATAACCATGAACTCATCATACATGCCCTCATTCATTGGATTCACAGGACTCCTTGGGACACTTACCCTCGAGAGTGTTAACGATGTTGTTGCTATCTGTGTAGGCCTAGCAACCCTGACTTACCTTGCTATCAAAATCATTAAGGAACTTAAATAATATGGATAAATCAGATAAACTATACGAACTCCAGGACCTCCTCATCGACGAGTTCTTGATGCGCGTTAAGTCAGGAGAGGCAACAACCGCAGACCTATCGACGGTCCGTCAGTTCCTCAAAGATAACAACGTGAGTGCTGTGGCCACCGATAACTCCCCACTACACGAACTGGTAAACGCACTGCCATTCCATGATGATAATGTAGACCGAATCGTAGACATGACGTCCAATGGCTAGAAATTACAAGAACGAATACAACACCTACCACGCCAAGCCGGCCCAGAAGAAACGCAGGGCCGGGCGCAACGCGGCGCGCAGACTGATGATTAAAAAGGTAGGCAGGAAGAATTTGGAGGGGAAGGACGTTGATCATAAAGACAGGAACCCCAACAACAACACACGAGCAAACCTAAGGATTCAATCAAAAAGGAGAAATCGCTCAAGAAATGGCTGATATAAAACAAACAGCAACACAGCTCAAAGACTTCCGTAACTTCCTATACATGGTATGGAAGCAACTTAACCTACCTGACCCTACTAAAATTCAATATGAGATCGCGGATTACATGCAGCACGGAGACAAGCGAGCAGTTATTCAAGGCTTTCGAGGCGTTGGAAAGAGTTGGATCTGCTCTGCTTACGTTGTCCACCAGTTGCTCCTCGACCCCTCAAAGAATATACTTGTTGTCTCTGCTTCAAAAACTCGAGCAGATGACTTCTCAACTTTTACTCTTAGGCTTATCCATGAGATGCCCCTACTTAAGCACCTCATTCCCCAAGACAAACAACGATTCAGTAAGATCTCATTCGACGTCGGTCCAGCCCCAGCGGCCCACGCGCCGTCCGTCAAGTCCCTGGGTATCACATCTCAACTGACCGGGTCTCGTGCAGACATCATTGTAGCTGACGATGTCGAGGTGCCAAACAACTCGGCGACCCAAATGATGCGAGACAAGCTCGGAGAACAAGTCAAAGAGTTCGATGCGATCCTTAAGCCCAACGATGACTCAAAGATAATCTTTCTAGGAACACCACAATGCGAAGACACAATATACCGACAGCTAACCGAGCGGGGCTACCAGACAAAGATCTGGCCTGCTCAGTATGTCACCCCAGACCAAAGCGCTAAGCGTTACGATGGGCACATCGCTGATTGTTGTGTTGATATAGAACAAAAAGGAAGGTCCACAGAGCCACTACGGTTCTCTGATGTTGACCTTGCCGAACGTAAAGTATCCTACGGCTCTGCCGGGTATGCTCTTCAATTTATGTTGGACTCAAACCTTAGTGACGTCGAAAAGTATCCGCTGAAGCTTGCGGACCTTATCGTGATGTCCCTTGATAACGACCTGGCCCCAGAACGCCTAGTGTGGGCTCGGGACCCAGAGCTCGAGTGGGACGGATCAATACCTAACGTAGGGATGACCGGAGACAGATTCTATCGCCCCATGAAGGTGCTTGGCGAACACGTTAAGTATACCGGGAGCGTCATGTCAATCGACCCGTCAGGACGAGGCAAAGACGAGACAGGCTATGCGGTCGTTAAGATGCTCAACGGATTCCTGTATGTCACGGCGGCTGGAGGGGTCCAAGGGGGATACTCTGAGGAAACCCTTAAGTTCCTTTCGATGACCGCCAAAGAACACAAGGTCAACGAGATCGTCGTAGAGAGTAACTTCGGGGATGGTATGTTTGTTGAACTACTAAAACCAATACTTCGCAAGGTCCATCCGTGCACCATTGAGGAAGTAAGGCACAGCACACAGAAGGAACGAAGGATCATTGATACCCTCGAGCCAGTGATGACAGGCCATAAGCTTGTGGTTGACCCGAAGGTCATCCAGAACGACTACGAGACGACTCAGAGCTATCCTAAAGACCACTCACTGAAATACCAGTTGATCTACCAGATGACTCGTATAACTCGTGACAGGGGCGCTGTGACGCATGACGACCGCTTAGACGCGCTTTCGATGGCAGTTGGATACTGGGCGGCCCAAATGGCCCAAGACGCGTCAGAACGCATCCTAGAGCGAAAGGAGGACGATCTTAAGATGGAGCTAGAAAAGTATGCAGAGGCATATTACAAAACACGAAAAGGAAGTGAAAACATACTCACTTGGTAGTAGTTGTAAATGATTCATTATAAATGTCTTATATCAATGATCGTATAGGGAGAGTAAAAAAGACTATTGACAAGGGTTAATTTCTCTCTTTAAGTAATCTTAGAGATGACTAAGAGATAACTATATTCTTTAGTTTTATTCATTTACAACTATATCTCTTAGATGTCTTTAAGTAACTCTAAGTAACTCTAAGTAACTCTAAGGGTGTTTTAGATACAAATAGGGGCTTGACGAATCACTCAGTTTCCCTATAACTAAACACGAGGTTGGCACCAAGCCAGCCTTATGCTCTATATTTGCATCGTGTTGTTCATTAGGCAGGGCTCTTAGTAATCGCTAGGGGCCCTGTTCTATTTTTCACAAAAAAGTCTGAGAGGGTTATATATACGGAGAGTGTGCCGCGTCACCCCGTAGGGCCTCGGCGC
>ERZ1039804.1096-NODE-1096-length-16111-cov-6.263266_pt1 | contig 16111 bp, 6 predicted proteins | sample MGYA00383089_ERZ1039804 | MGnify/ENA primary metagenome ERZ1039804 (study PRJEB29581, sample SAMEA5548359) | metagenome | biome: marine; feature: coastal; material: water | depth 1 m | study: Short-term variability in the microbial, nano- and picoplankton...
TCAGATTGCCAGACACAAATACCAGGGGAATTAAGCGAGAAGTCAACTGTAACTAAATTCAAATTAGAATCTTTTACCCATCGCAGCACCAAGAGCGGCACCGACTAATCTGGAGGTTAATAGATCGTAAAAGATACCTTTCTGAATACCAAGAACTCTGGCAATCATTTTACCAACACCTTTACCTAATGCAAAACCGGTTAAACCACCGATAATAGAACCTAAGAGTCCCTCTTCAACTAGATCTTCTTCTAATCTATCTAAATCAAACGCTCCCGTTTCTTCATTATGATATTGTTGGACGAATTGTTCTAAAGCATGGTCTACTTTTTCTTCTAATTCTTCAGTCCACTCTGATTGTAAACCTTCTTGTAAAAGCTGCATATCAGTGTCTGTTAGTCGTGTTTCAACTAAGTACTCGTTAAATGTTTTAGTATCTCTCATGATTTATATATCAATCTATTTCTAATCTTAAATCCAGCTTATTGTAAAAGAACGTACATTCAAACGTATTGAAGTCAGCAACATTCTCTGCCATGTTTAAGTTTAACTCGTTTATAGAGTTCATTATTATTTTATTAAATTCCATATACGCTACTGAACTTCCTTCTGCATCTAAAATTCTTAGAGTCATTGGTTCTATATAAGGCTCTTTAGTAGATCTAGCATAGTAGTATAAAAGAGTATCTTGCATAATCCAGTAATTAATAAAGCCATCTAATAACTGCATAGTTACTGTGAATTCTCTAGAAATTGTATTTTGAATTGGCACCGCACCTCTATGGTATCTTGTAGTTCCATCGTTATCCGCTTGAGTAATTGGATCAAATGATAAGCCTGGAATATTAAGTCCTTGAATAGAGTAGTTAATTAAATCAACTGGCTCTGCTAACAGATTACCTGGAGTTTTATTTAAGTACGCTTTATATTTGTCTGCAACTTCTTGAGGTATAAACTTTCTAGGAAACCTAAAGTCGTATGCGTTATTTCTGCTATTTAATATCATTAGTTACTTATGAATTTACCCTTTGTTACCATCGTCTCATCAGTACCATTATCTATACTAATATAAAATGTATTAGATTTCATACCTCTGATAGAGTTTGCATTTTGCTCGTTAATCTTAAATAAGACTTCTCCCTGTGCCATGTCTACGTCTTTATTATATACATGGTTAAATTTCAATTTGGTCTTACCATCACTAAATGATAAGATAACTAGTTCGGCATTCTCAAAAGATATTAACTGAAAATCATCACCTTTCTTTTTGCTAATTACAAATTTAATGTATGTTGCAAATGGTGGAATTGTAATAGTTAAATCACCCTCGTTTACAAATTCACTAGTATCTAATTCTTCAACATCTTTAATCATATCATTATTACCAGCACCTACAAGTTCTACTTTAGCAGATGACGCAACAACATTATATCTTTCAACAAATGCAGGAACATATTTAATAGTTCTAGGTAAGTTATCTGTAATAAAACCAGATATAACTTTATTAGAAGTTAAACTAGGAAGTACATTGTATACCTCAGTTAAAATATTTGGATTATCAATTTTAAGAGCCTGTAATTTTTTACCGTATTTAGCAGCTTGATTTACTGTCAATGACGCCTTCTTTGTAATCTGAGTATTATCTGTTTGATTGTAAATTCTCATGGTCACATCAATTGAAAAGTTTACTGCAACTCCTGCGTTTGTAATTACAGGTCTAAAAGTAACTGGCGTACTAAAGTCTTCATATTGTGTAAACGTGTTTTGAGTAGTCTTAATAAACGAAGTACCTACTTGTTCAAATACATCTACATCAAATATTACAACTATATCATCAGATGAAGTTTGAATTCTATTTAATATATGACCTTCAAAGCCTGCTATAGAATTATCTTTTTCACCGTAAATCTTAAAGTAATCTCCATCGTCAGCATCTTCTACATTAACAGTAAAGTCTACAAACTCATCCTCTCTAGCAACACTAAATTTATTCTCTTCTCCAGTATATACATAATCATATCCACCTTTAGTTTCTAATCTATCTAAAAGCTTAAATGAAATTCCGTAATTAGAGAATGGATTTAAGTCACTAGAACCTATGCTACCATCCCCATAAAATCTATCTTCAAATTCTTGGTTTTGTCCAACTAGACTTGGGATCTTAATATTAATATATTTAGACCATAGGGTTTCTCCTAAAATAAAAGGCTTAGGGTTAGACAACTCAAAGTTACTTTGATTTAAATAAACGATTTGTGTTAAAAAGTTTTTAATCCTAGTAGTTCTTTCAACGTCTACTTCAAATAGAAAGCCTTCATATCCTCTAGCAGCAAAACTAAAACCAGCTCTTAAATGCAGTCTTACTGTATCATATAAGATAAAGTTAATATTAGCAGTTGCTTCTGTTTGATAGTCTAGTAAAGAATCTTCTCTACCACCAGTCCACTCTAATGAATTGTTAATAAAATTTTGTTGTTCATAGTTACCAGTTGAATCATAGCCTAATAGAGCATATTTCGTTCTATCATTTCCAGGCACATTTACAGCGTGGTATCTACCAATAGTTTGGTTAATATCATTTCCTGTTTCTTCATCAGGCGTAGCAAATAGGGGATTAGCTCTAGTATCTACAATCGCCTTACCACCAATTAAACCAGGATAAGAATAACTTACCTTACCATTTACAACTGGAGTATATTCTGCAATATTAGTTATTGCGGAAAATGAATAAACACCTAAGTTATCACTAATCTCAAATAATTCAGGTTGTGGTAATGCACTTAAATCAAATTTATATGTCTTACCATTCTGCATTAGTAAAGTTCTAGCAGCAAAGTTTTCAACTGCAAGATAACCAGATATAATAGTAACATCAAAGTTAACCACTGCGCTACCTAATTCTGAAATCAAGTGCCTAGTATTAAATGGACTATCTTTTATAGTGTCCAAAAATTTAACCTCACTACCATTATCATCAACCTCGATGCGATACTTCTCTTGATCGCCTTGGTCGTGGTATATAAACTCAAGTAATATATCTTGGTCTATTCTAAAATATCTTGAAGATTCAGCCATGTTTTAAAATTGTAAAAATTTAGGTGACCAGTAAAGCCCTACGCCAATTGATGGCCCTGTGCTAATTACTTGGTTATTATTTAAGTTAATACCATATCCAACACCAAATCCAACTAACCATCTAGATTTCTTTTGGTCCTTTCTATTTAATCTGCTATTAACTAGGTTTATATTTTCAATATCTTTAATCTCTAATCCAGGATAGCTAGTTGATAACTTTAATCTATCAGCCCCATCTACATTTTCAATTGCTGCCATCAGGCTTAGAGTTTGTTTTAATTCAAACTTAGTTTCTAATACTTTAAATTGTTCAAACTCATATTTAAAAGTAGAGAAACCAGTTAGTTCTCTAGAGTTACCATCACCAAAATCTTCTGATGATGCAAATGTAACTTTAGTCGTTGTCGTATCTATAGTCTCAGTTGTAGTAGTTACATTTAGACTATCTTTAATTTCTAAGTTAGCCGAAATTAATGAGTTAACTTCTTTTAAGTCATCATTAAGCGCTAACGCTTTCTTATACTTTTTAGTCAACTTAGCTTGGCTAGATTCTAGGTTTGATAAATCAAATTCATAGGATCTAATCTGAGCAAGCTGATCTCCATTATCATTTCTTAAGATTGTAACAGAGTCTTGAGCAGCCTTAAAGTTATTAAGTTGTCTACCAGCATCTTCTTGTGCTAATTTTACATCTTGCTTTAAGTTCTCAATACTATTACATTGTCTAAGAAATAATAAACATAAAAGAACTCCGGCGATAAACATCACCAGAGACTTATTAGATAGTATATTTTTTATTTTTGTTACCATATTATTTTACTTGTTACACATTATCTTTAATTAGGATGCTCCTGGCCAGCTACCTCCCGGTGCACATCCAGTACCTGTACCCACCGAGACAAAGCCACTACCTAAGCCTTGGTTTATATTCGCATTCAACACTGCCCTTGGTTGATCAGAACAGAATGTGTTTTGGGGTGTCTGGTATGACGCACCAACTGAATTAATACTAATATATGAACCACCACATCCGTAATTACCTGACAGAGTTACTGGGTATTGGTAATTAGTGTTAGCTAGATAGTAAACAGCACATCCAGAACCAGTACCTGAGCCCGTCGTAGTTGTAGTTGTTGTTACACCACTACAAGGCTGCGACGTGATAGGTGCGCTATGGTTAGCAGTACCATCTCCATGTAAGAATCCAGGTTCAGTACTACTTACTATTTTAAACCAAAGACCAGCTGAACCTGCATAATCAGGATCTGCAGAAATTGCATTCCAAACAGTTGTCCATGTTGCTTTACCTTGTGCAGGAGCATTGTATACTGCAGTTTTAGTATTACTAGTCAGTTGACATGTACTATATTGGTTGTAATTACCATTAATAAAAGTAACCGTATATGTTTGAGGATATGACGTGTCATTTACATCCACGCTAGTCTGTAAAGACCCGGTTGCATTATTAGCTTCATCGTATGATAGTAGGCTAAATACAAGTGTTTCAGTACCTTCTAGTAAATTATCATTCTTTAATGTTATTGTATGGCTACCTGTGTTACCATTCATAGTTACCCAATTACCCCAAGAACTATTACTTGGTGAATCACCAGCGCCTGCGCCCGAAGACCAGCCGGATGTTACATCTTGTTGATTTACATCTCCAAGATTCATATTCACCCATACACGCGTTCCGTTAGGTATATTGTTACCCGTTACACTTACTGTAACTTGTTGTCCTTCATCTACAGTTCCACTAGGGTTTGCTGATATGCCAGTATAAACTGGTGCTGAGCTTACTGCTCCACCGGTTATTGTTACCACAATGGCATTGTTTGAAGTGTTTGTAGTATGAGCTACATTAATTTTAATACTACCGTTAGCTGTAATAGAATCTACCGATACACTACCTTGTGAAACAGTAGCACTTACTTGACTAGTACTTGTAAACTGATAACCTGAAGCCGGCTTCATGTAGAAAGTTCTAGACACGCTAGTACCCGCAGTTGCTATTCTAGTATCAGTATTATCTACTGATGAGCCCGGGCTATCACTAACATGTACCGTTGCATTACTTACCGACTCACCGGCCGTCCAAGTAGTAGTATATGTAGGTGCATCCGTTGTCGTCGCAAGAGTCGTCGTCGCAAGTGTAGTTGCTTCAGTTGTTGGATTAGTTAATGTAAAATTAAGTGTATCTGTACAACCGATAAGATCTCCATTAGGTTTAGTACCCATATCAGTTAAAACTGCGTAATAAGTTCCGGCTGCTAATGCAAATGGATTTACTTGTTGATTGTCAGATGTTCTATATACATTGTAATCATAGTTTGCAGAACCACCGGTCGCAGTCGCTGAATAAGAACCATTAGTTCCACCATAAGTAGTAGGATTATTTTTACTAACTTCTACCGCAGTAAAGTTTGCACAATATGTACAACTTCCATCGTCACCTGTAGCGTTAGGGTTGTAGTTATCAGCATTAGGATCTGTACAGCCTGCGCCGTAATTTGGATCCGCTTGCTGTGTAACATTTAACGTTGCTGTTGCATCATTTTTTTGAGGGTGTCTAATTATTATATTCCCACTTCTAATACCTGCAGAGTTAGCCTCTATTTTCATTGAAAGTTCAGGTCCATTATCAACTCCCATTGTACCTAAAATCTCGATCCATGCCGGGGTTGTAACATCACTTATACTTTCAATAATCAGACCATCTACTGGCCCAGTTGCATAATCAATTGACCCTTGCCCTCCAGCATAAGATATATTATCGTAATTACCATTATCTGGTCCAAATGTAATATTTTTAGCCTCTGTTGTAGTTGCCTTTGTTGTAGTTGCCTCTGTTGTAGTTGCCTCTGTTGTAGTTGCCTCTGTTGTAGTCGCATTACCATTCCATACTGCTCCTTCATCATCAACTTCTAAATCTCCACCTGGTACTATCTCAACTGTATTACCTACTGGGAATCCATATTGATTTAAACTTAAATCATCACTAGGTGTAATGCTAATAGTTACAGGATCTCCTCCACCTTGTCCACAAGGGGACATACAGAATGATTTCCATGAAACATTCCCATTCACATCTTTAACAGCACCCCAAAAAGTATCTCCAAAATATCTAAGCTCTCCACCTTCTAAAGCAGGACCATTAGTCTCAGGTAATCTAAATACACTTTCTGTAGAATTATCTCCAAAACTAACGTTAGAATTTTTAAACGTATACTTATCTAAGTTTACTAAATATTCAACTACTTCATTAGAATCTAGTCCAAGTGTTTTGTTTAATTCGAATCTAGTCCAATCAGTAGTGCCGTCTGTTTGTTCAGAAGTACTAAGTGTAATAGAAATATTATTAAGTGTATTACCTCTTCTACCGTGCCAATATGTTAACAATTCAGGAGAAGGGCTTGTTCCACCTACTGCATGTTTACCTATAGTTAAAGTAGCTCTTGACGTTGTAAATCCATCAAGGCCATTAATTTCATCAAATTCTTGATCTCCTAAGAATATTACCGGATGGTAATTATCATTAGATAATTTAGGTTTAAGTATTACATATTGATTAACATTACCAGCGTTCTCAGTAACAGGAATTACTTTCCATCTAGAAGAAGTTGCTCCAGTTTCACCTTGAGGTCCTATATCACCTTTTTGTCCCTTTTGACCTGTAAGTCCAACAGAACCTTGTATGCCTTCAGAGCCTTTATTTCCCTTAAGACCACCACCATTTGCTAAAATTTGGTCAAAGTTATAGTTAACCTTTTCCCACTTAATTTGGTTAGAGTCACTAGGGTGTAGTATTTCTTGAATATTGATGGCCATGCCTTATGACGTTATTTTTACCATAGGTCTAATTCTATAAGAATAACCTAATCTTTTATTATATATCAACCTAAAATTAAGGGGCTTTTGTTCGTGTGATGAAAATTCAAAGTTTTGATCTGAATTATAGTTATTATCATCTAAATTACCAATGGCATCTACATTTTCTAAAGTAGAATCGCTACCTTTAAATCTCTTAGTATAAAGTTTAATCTGGTCTATATTAAAAACGTTTATTAAATTTTTTCTAATATAAAGTTGTGCATCATCAGTTAATGTTGTCTTGTCAGCAGCTGAATTTACAGCTAACACATATTTTTTAATAGTATTTAAAACACCATCACCACTTAATTTTTTATTAATTGTAAAGTCTATGTAAAAGTCCATTACAACTCTTTTTTTATCTTCAAATAATACAATATCTGTTCTATTTGTAGAATTAGCTAAAATATCATCTAGCTCTTCTTCTGTTTTAACTCTGTCAACTTCAAAGTTTAACATCGTGTAACTGTCTTTTATCTTCATAATAGTAGAAGCTAAATACGATCGTTCCTCTTTAGTTTCAAATGTACCAGGTACTTCTTCATTAATACCACCAGATAAAGATCTAGTATAATAGTTTTTATCCCATGAAGATTTAAATACATTCACGTCTTTCTTATCAATAGCAATCTCTCCTATTAATGGGTATAATGGTGGTTTATCAGAAGATACTGATAGTTTAATAACACCGCTAGACTTAAATTCATTTACTTTTCTATAGAAGTGGTTTTTAATAATACCCCATTGAGCATCATGAGCACCTCCATCATAAATAAATCCTAAGTTAAACGCAACACCACATCTATTATATCTTCTATAATAGTCTTTAGCTAATTGAATCTCTTTTGTACTAGTTAAAGAGTGTTTATACATTTGTTCTTCTAATTCTAATTCAATAATATCAGAAGTATTTTGAAGAGTATTTGTTTTCATGTGAGTATACACGTCTGTAAAAGTTACAACTGGTGTCGTATCAATAGTATATCCTCCATTATGTCTAATTAAGAATGGGTAATAAACTCTAGTAAGTCCTAAATTATACCCAATATTACCTGAAGATAATTTAAAAGATTCTGGTTTATCATCATCCACATCAATGTCTAACTCAGCCTTTTTAATAAATTCAACACCATCTTCTAATAAGATAATAAATTTACTTAAACCGATACTACCATCTAATTCTACCGTAGAATATTTAATATTATCTGGATTCCTTAATAGCATATCTGCCATATCCTGTGCACCTAAAGACTCTAAAATATATTTGTACGCATTAACGCCACCACCTTTATATGTGTATCTAGCGTTATATTGCACATAACTAGGCAAGTCACTTAAATCAGTTTCAATATTACCGTTTGAAAGATCTTTTGGCTTACCAGTAAGAGTTATTTGTGTTTGACTTTCTACGTTAGAAATATCAAGTTCTATTGCTTTAGTTCCAAACATTGTAGTATACTCTACAATTAAAGATCCAAATTCATCATCAGTATTTTTATTAATTTGTTCTAAAAACTGAGGTACTTTACCATCCGCATGTTCTAGTCCGTTTATTACTAAATAATCTTCACCATCTGGGTTAGATAAATTAGCACCTGTTAAATCTAAATGTCCATCAACTTTAACATCAGAATATTTAAATGTACCCTCCTCATTATTCCATACTAAAGAATGATTTAATTCATACAATAGTTTTCTGGTTAGAGTTTGATCTGCCCATAAATCGTCTATACTTAAAGAGATAAAAAATACAACGTATTTAAATTTCTTATTTTGTATAACTTCATACTCAATTCCATTAGAATCTTGAGATGTTTTTACGTTTAATACAGTACTAAATCTATATCCATTAAATTCAGAAGATTTAACGAAATCCACTGGACTTGAAGCGTTAAACTCCTTTCTGTTTTTAAATATTACTTTTAGACCTTTAAATATTGTATCTGCAAACGCGGTATCGTTACCACCATTCACTAGCGTGTATTTCTTTTGTCTATTAGTTTTTACAAATGTCTTATATTTGTTATCGCTTGTAGTTTCAAATCCTTCAGTAACAAAGAATCTATCAAAATAATCATAGTTAATATCTTTAAACATTGCCGAAGACATTTCAATACCCTCCATAAAGTTAAGATAACTAAATGATTCGTTTAATCTATATTCTGGATTAGTATAATCACCTTGATTCTCTTTTAAATACTTTGGTAAGTTATTAATATAAAACCACTCATGTGTCATACCCACTCTATTTCTTCCTCTAACAGAAAGATCTGCTGAAAAATTAGATCTACCAAATGCTTCGTTAGCGTTTAAATAATATGGTTGCTCTCTAACAGTTAATGTGTCTTTTAAAACCCATTTGTTGATTGTAGGTACAACTCTAGAATTAATCGCATATTCTTTTAAATAGTTTTCTTGCAATCTATCATACTCGCTTAGCACTTGCTTTTCGTTTGCGTCATCCGTTCTCTCCTCTTCTAACACATCACTTAATCCGGTAAAATAACTTACTGGTGCTTTTAAATAATCTGAACTACCTCTATCTCCAAATGGATATATGTCACTTTGATTATCTACTTCAGGTTCATAGTTAATATTATTAGCTACTTCCCATTGTAATTCTTTTAGTTCTGAATTAGCAGTATCATAGAAATCAAAATTCATATCATGAATATCAAATGCTGAGAATAAACCTATTCTTACTAAGTTGTCTGCAAATACATTTACTTCTCCGTCTTCTAACGTGTTAGTTTTTTCTAGAATTAGTTTCTTATATTTTAAAGGTAATCTTTCAATATCATCTACAATATCAATTACTTTATTGTAAACTCCTATAGAACTAGTTTCTAAATAATCGTTAACATTAATATCCGCAACAGAATCTAAACTCGCTAATACTGATTTACCTCCTGAATTTCCACCGTTAAAGAAATAAATCTTACTAAATCTAAATGTATTAGAAGTACTACCTGTAAGTTGTAATCTAAGTTTATTGTTTTCAGTATATTCAATTTCATTAGCGCTATCAACATGCACCCAGTCGTTAGCGTTGCCATTAGGAACTGCAATTCCAGACTGCATTAACCTGTAACCTACTACATCATTTTTTATATAAAGATGATCAGCACCATCGTATGTTAGTGCAGTAAACCCATTATCTTTTGAGTTAATAGATTTTGTTAAAGCCTGTGCTATTTCAGCATTAGTACCCTGTGTTGAAAACGCAGTAGTATTAAAATGTCCAGCAGGTAATGCATCGGATCCAAAATACATATTGTTTTCTAAATCAAAAGGTACTTGTGTGTATTGAACTCTAGCAATTGATATATTGTTAGAACCAGCAGGTTCTATTATTGGATTAATTGAGTTAAGTGTAACTTTTTTCTCATATATTAAGAAATCATTACCATCTGCTTTAAAAGTTAAATTAGCATCAAATATATCAGGGTTTGAAGCAATAAAATCAGATACAGTTTTATCCATAGTATCTTTTAACTCTAAGTCAAAAGCATAAATTACATTATTCCATGTATTAGAGCTTTCATCTAATGTATTAAGAGTAAGCGATAAATTATATAAATCTCCCGGATTATATCTTACAAACTTAATTCTATAATCTTGTTCTTTAGAAGGGAATATAGATATTCTATCATTATTAGCAGGAGTCCCATTAATAGTAAGTTTAACAAAATCACTTTCAGCAGATGAGTTCTCAATTATATCAATAGATGTTCCGACTTCCGCTAGTTTAATTTCATTAGGAATTAAGTTAGTAGAGTCTTTAACACGTAATTCTAAATTTAATGTATCGTAATATGAGTCTGTTGAAATCTTGTAAAAATTATTAGAAACATGAACATATCCTAAAGTAGGAGTAGACGACATTAGTTTAACCGGCGGTATTGCTGATTCTGGATCTTCGTTAATATAAGAATTTAATGTTTTAAATTTAAGCAGTCCATTCATAGAAGATTCTAAACTACCATAACCTGAATCTACGTCATTTACATATAACCCAAAATATCTGTTTACCTCATAATCATCTGCTCCATCATCATCAAACAAAAACTCTAAGTTAATAAGATTTGCACATGCTAATTTATTTCTTTCAAAACCTGCAGTAATTAATTCATTTTCAGAAATAATAGTCTGGTCTTGTTTTACGAAATCATCAAATAAGTATTCACCCTTATTTGTAAACCCGCCTCTTACTAAGTCAATCCCATTAAAATTTGTTCTTTCATTCTCTGAAAAGTTTACACTAATTGGATTGCTTGGAAATAATTCAGATTGCACATGATTTCTAAGATATGTACCTATGTTAGAATCTCTAGTTAAATCAAATGTTTTAATTAATTCACTATTCTTTAAAATTTCATTAATATTATTAAAGTTACTTTGTGTATCAAAGTCTAGCACAGCAGCCGGATCACTAACTCTAAATATTACAAAATTAGAAGGAATATTTTTATCTAGCCAAATAGGAGCTAACATTCTAAAGTCTTCATTATGTAGTTTAGAATAGTTGTATGTTGTACCATAATGGTAATCTTCTTCTATTTGTTTTTCAAAAGATTCCTGTACTGTAAAGTCTGAAAATCTTGATTTACTAAAGTATACAATATCGGATGGAGTCTTATTACTATTAAAGAATTTTGCTAAATCATAAGACCATTTGCCTGATTTATTAACAGGCCATTTCTTATATTCAACTGACGCTAACTCTTTCGTAGCATCAATAGACTCGATATACATAGCATCAACACTATTGACAACTAACTTAGCATTAGTGGATAATTTAGGATTTGTTCTTAATAAAGGTTTAGATATGTTATCTAACTCATAATTCTTCTCTAAATTAAAATTAGGAAGCGATCTATTAATTACATCAGCATCGTTAATAGAGTCTAATGTAAATGTACTTGCATTATCGGCATCAAGTATGCAGTCGATACAGGTCTCTCTATATTCAATTACTGCATTGCTGGCGAAGCCTAATTCAACCGGGTTTATTTCTACCACTCTAACATCACCACCATACTCCGGTAAATTTAATGCAATTGTACTAGCATCATTATAGTTAACTGCAAATATTTTATGTTGTAGTGTTACACATTCTAACATGGTATCACCACCTAATTTTAAACGTGCTCCCGCATTTACATTAGGCTCTATTACGTCTATTAATTTTTTAATATATGATGTAGAATTAGTAGCAAAAGTATGCAACCCATCTACTATATAAAGGTTCCAGTATGGATCACCACCCTCGATCTTAGACACGCAAGAATAAAAGGCATAAAATACGTTAGTTCTAGATGTGTCTAGGTCAGAAGTCGTGCAGTCGTTATTAGGAAGGCCTAAACAGAAATTAGAATTACCATCTGGTTGTATAAAGTTAGCTGCACAATTACCTAATAACGTCGAGGTATTTGAATATTCTAAATCTAGTGTAGCTGCATTTGCTCCTACCCAAGAATACGTAAAATTATTAGCCGGGATACCATCAATGTATCCGCTATCATTTTCATTATCCCATATAGCAAACTTTCTTTCATCTCCAGGTACATAGCTTGATGGATCTTCAATTAATTCAATTTCAGACTTAACTGCAACAAACACGGTGGTTTCCCATAGTCCATTATAGTTAACAGAGCTAGCATCCGCTTCAGTCTTATAGACTAAAACCTGATTTTTCATCACATATTCTAATGCCCCGTGATGTGTATTAAAAAATGGAGCTTCACTCTGCATAATGCTAGCGTCTAACCTAACATATAGTTCTGCATTAGTTAAATCAGACTCTTCTAATGAACATATAGCATCTACAGATTCTCTGTTTGATTCACTATAAAATGCATTAAACTTATATGTCGCCCATTCTATCTCTATAGGACAATTCCATTCGTATATCGCGGCTACATCACCAGCTGAACTAGATGAAGCTTCCCATACACCTATCCCTTCTGCGTTTGTAGTAAATTCATAATAAATTATCTGCCCAGGATCTGCATCTCTACCTTCATCATTATAGAATCCAGGGGCCACACATATCGATGCAGGTGCATACCTTCCCGCGCTATTGATATATTCGGGCTGGTTAGCGTAATACTGGCTTGTAAATAATTGACCACCAGCGTCTATTACTTTTTTTAGTGTTATGTTCGCGTCATCATCCGGATCAAGTCGGTTTTGATAAACAGTAGCTTGCGTTACTGTATAATCCAGAGGTCCAGGTTGACATAGGTCGTCTGAATTAGTAGAGTAATTAATATCAATAGGCCACGCGTTATCAAAACTCTGTGCACAATCAAAAATCTGTACTATCGTACCATCTGCTGCTAACTTAACCGCTTTTACAACAACACCATCTCCAATGTTTTGTTGAATAGAATACCAACTATTGGTATCTGCAAATACAGTATTGTTTTTAAATTTATCTGAATCTTGTAAAGTATTGTTCGTGTAAATAAAAGCACCAGCATCTAGAGCACTTAAGTCTGTTGCGTCAGCAGCATCTAAAAATACACTTAATCCCCTAGCATCATCACATGCTTGGGCCGATGTAGGTCTTCCGTTTTGAGATATAGTACATCCACTAATATATGATACACCCGTTATTGTTAAATTTATAGAGTATGTGTCTTCTCCGCCAAATTGATCTACTACCTTAACAATGTAATTAGTATTGTACGCTGTATTTGGGAACATATCCCAATCAGCTGAAACATACGTCCAAGCACCGGTGTCTGAATTAATACCAAAATTACCCTTTTCTTCGTCTACTGTATTATTTCCATTAGCATCCCATTCTGCTGACCATGTAAGTGCATGTCCCTCTGCATCAGTAGCAGTAACAGTATTGAGACCTAAGGTTACGGTTTCATATTGGAGTGCATTAAAACTAAGCGTATCTTGCGCGGTATTACCATTAATACTTATAGTCGGTGCAGTATTTGCCGCCGCCGACATCGTTACTATTATTCTAGCAGGTTGGGAAACTAAACCTTGGCTATCAGTAGCAGTAAACCAAAACTCATCTACGACATCAGCATCATTTGGATTTAATGTTGGCCCGTTATATGTGTACTGTATTACGCCACCTGCCTCATTGAAAACACCGTCAGTTCCAGATCTACTGCTGCCGCCAAATAATACAGGATTAACACCTCCATTTCCATCTACCCAATTATAGGTTAAAGTTCCAGAAGCATCGCTATCATCAGTAGCTAAATCGCCGTTTCCATACGCTAATGCACTGGTAACATCTCCGGTCGAAGCACCTGTAATGCTCATCGGCTTATCAGTTGCGACTGGAGCTGTATTTGCAGGAGGCTGAACTGTTAATGTTACTGTATATTCTTGAGATTCTAGGTCTTCGGAATCTTTTACTTTATATTTAAAGTTAATTGCCTGTGTCGCAGTTTCACCTAACTCATTGTATGGCGTTAATTTTATAGTTCTAGCGGCTGTACCTGCTAGTGTATAAGGAGTTGACGTTATATCAGTTGTACTATCTGATGTATCTTTTAATGTTGCGCTAGAACCACCTAAAGTTAACCCGGTAATATCGGTTATTATGACATCCGGTGTTTGATCTTCACTATCGTTGATTGCAGACCCAGTCCAACTAAGAGTTCCCGGATCTAGAAAATCTAAATCTTCATCCCCTGCTGAAGATGTCCATGTAATCTGTTTAGATATATTTCCTCCAGTTGGTGGTTGATTACCAGCTGATTGTGTAATTGTAAATAGTGTTGTTTTAACCGTATTATCTTCTGGGTGTACTAATTGAATACTTACACTCCTAGGATTTGCACCGGAATAAGTATTCGCTGAAATCTCTAAAGTACCTCCACTAACCGTTGCACTAGTTAACGAAACATTTACCCACGAATTGCTACCTGATGTATATTCAACATGGTTCCCAACATTAAAAGCAGTTGCATTACCCTGAATAGTAACCAGCTTAGTTTGTGTCGGTGTTCCAGATGAATCAAAAGATAAATCAGCAGTATTATCAAGGCTAATTGTTTTAGCTACTGCGACAGTTTCACCAGGAATACCAGAACAAACAAGTATCTGTCCTGTGTTAGAGTACCCGGCAGGTACATCAACGTTAACAGTATAATTAGAGGTTCCAGTTGCTGTATTAAATACAGCAGGACTTATAGCTTGTATTGTACCTAAAGCTAATGTTGTATTATCTACTACATTTGCACCAGGAAGTCCAGATGCAATAACGATACCAGCATCACTACATGTAAATTCTGGTAATGTAGTTGTACCAACGTTTACATCACCTGCGCTAACTGTACATTGTTCTCCTTGCGCGCCAGTATTTGAATATCCGGAAGGAACTTCAATCCCTGTAATAACATAATCTACGCCTAGCGTTAAAATATTTGGAGTTACTACCCAGTCGTTGTTCGCTGGAGCTACTGCCCATGAAACAGAAACAGAATCTCCTACAAGGCCATCGGCTATTTGAGGCACTGCCACAGCACAATCATATACTGGTAAAGTAGTAGTTGTAGTAGTTGTAGTAACTGCAACATTTTGGATTACAACATTAAGTGTTCCGTCAGCAGAATTATTATACCCTGGAGGTATATTAATATTTGCACCGTAGTCGCTAGTTCCAATTGCATAATTTGTTGGAGCGTAAGAATCAATAGTAAGCCCACTGTTTACAGTACCTGTTACGAGCGCACCATCTGCACCTCCTGGAATATTAAGGCCTGTCATGGCAGCCGTGAAGTCATCCATACCTTCGTATGCAATGCTTACATCTCCATCGGCTATATGTAGAATATAAGGGTATGGATTTCCGTTGTCAGAAGAATTACCTCCGTCAAATATCCAAAATTTATTCAGCCCGTTAAATGGAAGACTAAGGCTGCTATCACTAAACACATTTACACTGGCGCCTGGTTGTCCCGGAGAAGGCCCAGGGCCCATTCCAGCATCATCGTAATATATGACTGTTGGCTGTCCGGAAAAAGTGGGATTAGCTTGAATCTCAGCTTTTGCTAACTCTAGCGTGTCGTAATGTAGTGTTCTTAAATTTACTGTTATAGTAGCCATTAATTATTCATATCTATTTTCTAAAGGATGTCTCCTCTATTATATATTCACCTAACATTAGGTTATATATTATCTAAAT
>ERZ1039804.1109-NODE-1109-length-16022-cov-5.246508_pt1 | contig 16022 bp, 12 predicted proteins | sample MGYA00383089_ERZ1039804 | MGnify/ENA primary metagenome ERZ1039804 (study PRJEB29581, sample SAMEA5548359) | metagenome | biome: marine; feature: coastal; material: water | depth 1 m | study: Short-term variability in the microbial, nano- and picoplankton...
CAAAGTCAGCGAAAAAAATCGGTACGACAGAAACTGAACCCTGTGCCACTGGAGTTTGACGGCAAGAATGTCATGTTGGTTGACGATTCCATCGTGCGTGGCACTACATGTCGTCAGATTATTCAAATGGCCCGAGATGCGGGTGCAAAAAACGTGTATTTCGCGTCAGCCGCACCAGCCATTCGATTTCCGAATGTTTATGGCATTGATATGCCCGCTGCCAATGAGCTTATTGCCCACGATCGAACGGAGGAAGAGATTGCCGATTTGATCGGCGCAGACTGGCTGGTATATCAAGATTTAGAGGATCTCCTGGCCTGTTCTCAAGAGGGTAATGAGGCTATTGAAGATTTTGAGTGCTCGGTCTTTGACGGCTGCTATAAGGCGGGTCAGATTGACGAGCAGTACCTTAATTCGATTGAGGCCGCCCGTTCTGAGGGCTCTGAGATACGGCTCGCGGCCGCGCAAGATGGCGCCGTTGTGGGATTACATAATGATGTGTAGAGCAGTCGCTTTGCCTACCACTGCGAACACCCCGGGAGCCTCGTGAGATCCGTCGATAAAGGGTCGTTGCCCGACTGGTTGCATAATGCCCATGAAGAAACGTTGGGTATTCGAGCGGGCATAGCCCGCAGCGGTGAGGGTGAACATGGCGAGCCCATATTCACGACATCTAGCTATGTTTTTGATAGCGCGGCAGACGCCGCTTCTCGCTTCAGTGGTGAGACTGGCGGCAACGTTTACTCGCGTTATACAAACCCTACCGTGCGGGTTTTCGAAGAGCGCTTGGCGGCTTTGGAAAATGCTGAGTCTGCAGTGGGAACGGCATCAGGTATGTCTGCTATTTTGGCAACGTGCATGGCCTTCCTCAGCAGTGGCGACCATGTTGTCTGCTCCCGCGATGTTTTTGGCAGCACGGTTGGTTTGTTCGATAAATACCTGCCCCGTATGGGGGTTTCCGTATCCTTTGTACCTCTGGGAGATGTTGCTGCGTGGCGCGCAGCAGCAAATGAAAAGACTCGATTGTTTTACTGTGAGACGCCCTCTAACCCTGTCTGTGAAGTTGCTGACATCGCAGCTTTAGCCGCGGTCGCCAAAGATTTTGAAGCGCGCCTCGTTGTTGATAATTGTTTTTGTACACCAGCGCTGCAGAAGCCCCTTGAGCACGGTGCAGATATCGTCATCCATTCTGCGACCAAGTATCTAGATGGCCAGGGGCGCATGTTAGGTGGTGCAGCTGTCGGATCGGCTGCAGATATGGCAGAGGTCACCAACTTCATCCGCACCTGTGGCCCCTCAATGAGTCCCTTTAACGCTTGGGTCTTTTTGAAAGGTCTAGAGACTCTCAGTCTTCGTATGCGTGCGCATTGCGAGAACGCTAATGGGCTTGCTCATTGGTTGCAGCAGCGCCCGGACGTAGCTCGTGTTCACTATGCTGGCCTTTCAGATCATCCGGGGCACCAGTTGGCAAGTCGTCAGCAAAGCGGCTTTGGCGGCGTGCTGTCTTTTGAGGTGCCTGGCGGGCAAGACGCGGCATGGCGTTTTATAGATGCAACATCGCTGATGTCTCTTACCGCAAACTTAGGAGACGTCAAGACGACAATTGTGCACCCCGCCACGACGACGCACGGGCGGCTATCACCAGCGCAACGTAGTGCGGCAGGCATCACGCCAGGGTTGATTCGGATTGCTGTCGGACTCGAGCACATCGACGACTTGAAGGCCGATTGCCAGCGCGGCTTTGACGCTCTCGGCGTTTAGGTCCATATCTGTGTCAGCATCCGATGTTCCAGCGCTTATCAATCATGCAGTCGCTAATATTGGTGAGGTCTTGTTGGGCAAAGAGCAAACAGTGCGGCAAGCGTTGTGCTGTTTGCTGACTTCAGGACATTTACTGCTCGAAGACCTGCCCGGCATGGGCAAGACCACTCTGGCTCACGCATTAGCGGATGTATTGGGGCTTAGTTACGCGAGAGTTCAATTCACCTCTGACCTTTTACCTTCAGATATTTTGGGGGTGTCAATTTTTAGTCGTGATACAGAGGCGTTTCAATTTCGCCCGGGCCCAATATTCAATCAACTGCTTTTGGCTGATGAGATAAACCGGGCAACACCGCGTACCCAGAGCGCGCTGCTCGAGGCGATGGCAGAACGACAGGTCAGCATCGACGGCGAGTCTAGGCCTTTGCCTGAACCATTTTTTGTTATCGCTACGCAAAATCCGGTTAATCAGTCGGGCACTTATTCGCTCCCTGAGTCTCAGCTTGATCGATTCCTTATGCGACTCTCGTTGGGCTACCCCAATTCAGAGGCGGAGCGGGAGTTGTTACAGCGGGGTAGTCTGCCGATTAAATCTATCGTTAAGCAATGCATTACATCCCAGCAACTTCTTCAAATGCGGGCCTTGATAGATAAGACCGCGCTCTCCGAGAGCTTGTTGGGATATATTCAACGTTTAATAGCGTTTACCCGAGAGGCGTCAGAATTCGCGGTAGGCTTGTCCCCCCGTGGTGCGCTTGCTCTTGTTGGCGCGGCCAAAACTTGGGCGCAAATGGAGGGTAGAGATTATGTGGCTCCTGATGATGTTCAGGCGGTGTTAGGCCCTGTTATCGGCCATCGATTGATTCCCAGTGCCGACTACGCGGGTGACGGGGAGGCGTTGGTAGCGCTGTTGCGTAGCCAAGTTGATGTTATTCCCGGCTAGCCATCAAGACCGAGTAAAGAGCTTCCTGCTTCAGCGTTATCGCCGTTGGCTGGATCGGCGCCTGCCAGCGGCTAGGACGATAATGCTGACTCAGCGCAGGCTTTTCATTTTTCCATCGCGGCAGGGCTTTTTATTTGGGTTCACCCTGCTGCTCATGCTTCTGACAGCAATTAATTACCAGAATAACCTCGCCTACGGTCTAACATTTTGGTTGGCCATGCTGTTTATTGTGGCGGTTCATTTTACCCACGCTAATTTACTCAACATGGTGATTACGGGTATTCGTGCAGAGTCTGTTTTTCCTGGGCAGCAAGCAGAGTTTGTATTCCGAATCAGTTGTAAGAGCTCGCGGCGGGGGCATCATTCAGTGAAACTGATATGGCCGGGTAGCGAGGTTTTGGTTGATGTTCCTGCAGGTGGTGAAGTAGAGGTAGCACTTCATCATCCGGTCAATGCGCGGGGGTGGTTTGCTTCGCCAAAACTAAAAATTGAGTCGAGGTACCCGCTAGGGCTTCTTCGCTGTTGGAGCTTTGCCAGCTTTGATGTCCGTGCGCTGGTTTGGCCGCAACCGATTGCAGTGGACCGCTGGGAGTCTCCCTACAGTGAGACCGCTAATCAGGGTTTTAGCGATCAGGAGGGCCTTGACGATTTAATGGGCTTTAGGGATTACCGTATAGGCGACGCGCCCCGATTGATTGATTGGCGTAGCCATGCTCGAGGGCTGCCGCTGCAAAGCAAACTCCACTCAATGCCCCAACATAAAAATCATTGGTTAGATTGGCGTGATTTTAGTCGTGGATCTGTAGAGCAAAAACTCTCCTGGCTGTGCTGGTTGGTCTTGCAACATCACGCGCGTGGAGAAAATTTTGGTCTTCGCTTGCCCAATCTAGAGCTACCCATCGCGGCAGGCGATCGACAGCGTGACTTAGCACTGCGCGCCTTGGCATTGCACGAGCTAGCTCAAGGAGGGGCGATGTGATTTCAGGTGAACAGTTGCCTCGACGATCACTGCTCTGGCTCATTAGTTGCCAGATTGCCGTCATGTTACCCCTTCTGGAACGAATCCCCCCTTGGGTTGTTGCTATTTATTTGGCGACAGCCCTGTGGCGTTTGCAGATGTTTCGTCAGCGTGCAGAAATGCCACAGACTTGGCTGCGTTTACTCCTTGGAGTCGCAGGTGCGATGCTGGTGTTTATAAGCTATGGCACATTCATAGGTCTGGAGCCCATGGTGGCTTTATTGCTCGTTGCAGCGGCGTTAAAAATCCTTGAGGCAATTCGCGACAGAGACGGTTATCTACTCGTTTGCTTGGGATTTTTTATTTGCGTGACGCAATTCATCTTCACCCAAACATTGCCCGCTACCCTGTACTCGGTGTTTTGTACGGGACTTTTGGTGACGGCACTGATTAGCTTGAATCAAAGTCCCGCTTTAGTAGCGTCAAAGAATGAGCCGTTACTAGCGCTTAAAATGTTGACACTTGCAGTACCCATGATGGTTGTACTGTTTCTCCTATTCCCTCGAATTGGTCCTATCTGGAGCGTGCCCTCCAAATCTGGGCAGGGCCAGACGGGAATGAGCGATTTTCTGCGACCCGGCGCTGTGACCAAGTTAGGGCGCTCAGCGGATGTAGCTTTTCGGGTTCAATTCGATGACGTGATTCCTGAAAACCCGTCTTTGTATTGGCGGGGCTTGGTGCTCAGTGAATTCAAGGAAGGGGCTTGGCACACGCTAGGGTGGCGAAAATTGCCGAGTCCAGAGCGAAAGCCAACACGGCCTGAAGTTCTTGGTGAGCCACTGCGGTACCGAGTTGTCTTGGAGCCAACACAGCAGCGCTGGCTTTACGGAATAGCGTATGCAGATTCATCAACGTCAGGGGTGTATGAGGCGAACGATTTTCGGCTAGCTGTCACTAGCCCGATTGAATTCCAGTTTGGTTACGACGTTACATCATGGCCAGATGTGGCACTGCAACCAAATCTAAGTGCCTGGCGAAGACGCCTTGAAACGGCTTTTCCAAAGGGGTTGAATCCGCTCACCGAAGTCTGGGTAAAGAATTTGCGCGATCAGTACAGTGATGATCGAAGTTTCGTGGTGGCACTGCTCAGTTACTTCACGGAGCAGCCGTTTTACTACACGCTGGAACCTCCGGAAATTCAGTCACAAGATTTTGTCGATAAATTTATCTTTGATTCTCGACGAGGCTTTTGTGAACACTATGCCTACAGTTTTGTGGCAATGCTCAGGATGGCCGGAATACCGGCAAGAATTGTAGCGGGATACCAAGGGGGCGAAGTTAACCCTCTAAACAATACTTTAGTGGTCAGGCAGTTTGATGCTCATGCTTGGGCAGAGGTGTGGTTTGCGGGTGAGGGCTGGGTTCGCGTTGATCCCACCGCAGCGGTTGCGCCAAGTCGAATTGAACTTGGTATCGAGGCTGCTTTGGACGGGCAGCCCGGGTTTTTGTCTGATTCCCTGATATCGGCTTACCGTTTCCGGAGTATCAATGTATTGAATTGGGTTCGGCTCCGTTATGACGCCTTAACGTTTAGTTGGCAGAGCTTTGTGGTGGGCTTTGATAGCACACGTCAAATCGGCCTCTTGAAAGACTGGTTTGGTGAAATCAGGGTCTCGTGGTTTATCGTGCTGATGCTTGGTAGCTGGGGTTTGGTTCTTCTGCCCCTAATGCTCTGGTTGCACCGAGTGCGTCGAATTCAACTGTTGCTGCCTGCTGAGCGCCGCTTCAGCGCTATCTGCGTGCGTCTTGAGAAACGCGGGTTAGAGCGCCCCTTTGGCGAGCCGCCGTTGCGCACCCTCAGGCGCGCCCGTGAGCAGCTTCCAGTTGGAGACCCCCTGTGTCTTGCGCTAGAGGCAGCAATTGGGGAGCTTTACCGAGTAGCCCCTGAAGCTTCAGAGGCCCCGTAAGCGCCTTTTTGAGTCAATCTACGGATTAAAACGCGGGAATATCAGTTTGACTGCGCCCCAGAATCAGAGCGTGGATATCATGAGTGCCTTCGTAGGTATTCACAACCTCTAGATTCATCATGTGGCGCATTATTGGGTACTCGTCTGATATGCCATTGCCACCCAGCATATCTCTAGCTTTGCGCGCGATCTCAAGTGCCTTGCCGCAGGAGTTGCGCTTGATCAGGCTGATGAGATCTGGGGATATCGTGCCATCACTCAGCATTTGACCGGCGCGCAAACAGCCCTGCATCGCCAGTGAGATGTCGGTCTGCATGTCGGCTAATTTGAGTTGTATCAGCTGATTGGCTGCGAGCGGCCGGCCAAACTGCTGTCGATCAAGAGTGTACTGCCTTGCGGTATGCCAGCACGTCTCCGCCGCGCCCAAAGTTCCCCACGCAATCCCATAGCGAGCGTTGTTGAGGCATCCAAAGGGCCCTTTAAGTCCCCGTACATTGGGCAACAGGTTTTCTTCGGGAACAAACACCTCGTCCATTACAATTTCGCCGGTAACAGAGGCGCGCAACGCTAGTTTCCCTTCTATCTTAGGCGCGCTTAACCCGTCCATGCCCTTTTCAAGAATAAAGCCCCGGATGACGTCGTCATCGGTTTTTGCCCAGACCACAAAAACATCAGCAATAGGGGAGTTGGATATCCACATTTTTGCGCCAGAAACACGATACCCCCCATCGACACTGCGTGCGCGGGTCGTCATACCGCCTGGATCGGAGCCGTGATCAGGTTCGGTGAGGCCAAAGCAGCCAATCCACTCACCGGTGGCCAGTTTGGGTAAATATTTTTCCCGCTGAGCGTCATCGCCGTAAGCATAAATAGGGTACATCACGAGGGATGATTGAACGCTAAGCATTGAACGGTAACCAGAATCGACGCGCTCTACCTCACGCGCAACGAGGCCGTAGCAAACATAATCGACACCGGGACAGCCGTAGCCATCGATAGTGGAGCCCAGGAGCCCCATCTCGCCCATCTCTCTGAAAATGTTGGGGTCAGTGCTTTCATTCCTGAAGGCGTCTTTTACCCGAGGTAACAACTTGTCTTGGGCATATTGCCTAGCGCTGTCACGAACCATGCGTTGCTCGTCATTTAACTGGCTGTCCAACTCAAATGGATCTTCCCAGTTGAGTTGGGTCCAATTCGTTTTAGCTGTCATCGTTAACTCCGAAACTAGTGCAATATATTTTAAGTTTAAAATATCTATACCGGCTTACCAAGCTCTTGTTGTTCTGACTGGGCTTTTTTACAAATAAATAATCAGCGATCTTTGGGCGGCATCAGGATTGATCAAATTGACGCGCTTGCTCTTTATCTTAAAGCTACCATTTTCGGGCCTGAGCTCATGCTGTGCGGTAAAAGCATAAACCCGTTGCTCATTCTGGTACCACACCACGACATGCTGGGTAGATTCGACGATCAGTCCGCCTTCAGAGGACGGCCCTTTGATCTGGACGTTTCCGATGAGGTGTGAGCTTCGCGTCTAGCTATCCTTGGAAGCAGCACGAGGATGAACAAAATTACGCCGTCGAATCTCCATCATGACGCGATCATCATAGATGTGGGACACGTGATTAATCGGATCGACCTGATTCTCAGTGGCAGGAATCCAATAATAGGCATCCTCAGTGTAAAGCTCGATCCAGCTATCAAGGTCAGGACGGTCCAAGTAGCTGGCCTCTCGATAGAGGAAACTCTCGATTGCAGCGAGCTCAGGCATGATCGACTCCTCGCTGATAGCTTTTTTCCATGTACGCCTTCCAAGCTCGATACTGGGTGCGCATATCTAAATCAGAAGTTCCGCCGCCCTCGATTCGATCGGGCAGTATTCGATCTTTGCCATACTGGCGATGAAATTCGACCCAATCGTTGACCGGGGAGTGGAGCCCCTTCTGCGTTCGACGATAGACTTCCAGATCGTCGGGGCCCACCATGCCCATCGCTGAATTAATGAGGCGGCTATAGAGCACCGTTCGCTGCAGCATGCTATCGGGGGCGCCTTTCAGCCGAAATGACCAGCTTTCGACGACGAAACGATCTACGCTAATGGGGCGGATAACGCGGATATTTTGCACCGCACACTTTATGGTAAGTGATGGGTAGTACAGTACGTTGTGGGTATTAAAGGCGTAAATTTCACGCGTCCTAGTTTCACCGTAAGCAGCGACCATAGCTTCGTGGTAGTCCGGGTCGACCGAGTAGTCAGCATGAATACTGGTTTTACCGCCATCGTAGTGGTGTCCATAGTCGAAACCCGTAATGCCGGTGTTCTCAAAATTTTCATAGCTTGCCCCAAAGGGCGGAATGATTTCAGCTTCTCGTCGTTGCTTGGCAGCCTCTGGGGGAAGGGTGGCAATGTACGACTCTGCGGCTTTCACTACAGATTCGTGAACTACCATAGGGTGCATCGTGTCATTGAGGTTTTCGAGGATGAACTTCCAGTTACAGTCATGCTCGTAGCGTAATACGCCACCGGCAACTTCTACCTCGCCTTCTGGGGCACGATCACAGAGATTGTCAAAGCATGTGATAGCGCCTCCCATCCAAGTGACCAGATCGGGGATCGTGTCTGAGAGCGTGGCGAATACAAAGCCCCGATAACTTGATACTTGTGCCAGTGGTTGCATGCTGTAGCAGGGCTCAGAGGCATCGAACCCTGTGTCCTGATAACCGTGTTCATTGGGTATCTTTAGAAGTGACCCATCAAATCGATAACTCCAACCGTGATAGGCACAACGCAGAGCTCCTCTAACGTTGCCGGACTGTTTATCAACCACTTTGGCCCCTTTGTGGCCGCAACGATTGTGGAGGACACGAACCGAATCGTCCTTATCCCGAATCATGACCACGGGTATTTCATGGTTGATGTTGGTTGTGAAGTAGTCACCAGCATTGGGAACCTGTGACTCATGACCGATGTAAATCCACGCCTGGCCCCAGATGCGACTCATTTCAAGTTCAAAGATATCGGGGTCCGTGTAGAGGCTGCGATGCAGCTTGGTGGGTTTGACCAGCGCATCAAAGTTACGATCGGGAATTTTCTGCATATCGACCTCCGTTACAGCGCCAACGAGCCAAGACTTGCCCCGCCGCACACCATAAGTGTTTGTCCTGTGATAAAGCTGGATGCCTCGTCGGCGAGAAAATCGACAGCATGTGCGACATCAACCGATCGACCTAATCGTTTCACTGGAACGCTGGCAGCCATGTCTCCAAGCTTATTACTGTCCGGAGGCACGACAGCTTCGAACATTTCCGTATCCTGAATGGGGCCCGGTGCGACGGTGTTCACCGTAATACCGTATTGGCCTAATTCCAAAGCCCATGTTCTTGCCATACCCATCATGCCTGACTTGGTCGCGCTGTAACTGGTGCGTGTTGCGAGACCGAGAGCCGCTCTGGATGTGATCAAAACGATGCGCCCAAAGGCCTGTGATTTCATGCCGGGTATGACTGCTTGTGCCAAAGTGATCGCAGCACCGATATGCACCTCACTGAGATAGTCATAGTCTTCCAAATTGACGTCCTCGATTAAGTTCGGACGTATTAGACCCGCATTGTGAATGAGACCGGTTACGTTGTAACGCTGGGCAATCGCCTGTGCCACCTCTTTCACGGCAGCCCTATCGCTTAGATCGAGAGTGATGTTTTCGAGTTGACCGCTGGGGTGTTCAAGGGGGCGTCGAGACAGATTGATGACGCGATGATTACGCTCCAGTAAGCGCGAGCAGATGGCAGCGCCAATCCCGGTGCTTCCTCCCGTTACGATAAAACTATCATGGGCCATGGTCGTATAGTCTCCCTGGTGCCTGAGAGTTCCCTCAGATACCTTGTTGGCGTTTTGCAGGTTGATCGAGCTGAATGGTGGCGATGATGGCTTGTCGCAATGCAGGCGTAGTGATATCAGCTGAGGCAGGTACAGCTATAAGCACGACCGAGCGTGACGCGTCTGAATGCGAAAACACCTGCACTCGATTTCCAGTTTTGAGATCCCCCGCAGCTAGGTGCACGATGGCGACTGGGCCAACATCGAGCTGCACTGAGGCTATTGTCCAAGGAGCCTCTTTAATACGTCGCTTAAAGTATTCCCAGAGACTGTGGTGTAGTTGTGATTGGGCGAGTAGGGTGCCCGTGCAGGGTGTGTCACGATAAATGAGCGTGCTGCCTAAACAAGCTCCGCATAACTCTGTAGGGGGGTACTGAACGTGGCCGCAGTCAGTGCAATTTTGGAGTTGCAAAATGCCGGGGAGATTCACAGCGGAAAATTGACTGCCGCAAACCGAGCGGTGCTTTGGCGGTCGTGCTCGTGCTCTCAGCGAAGGTCGACTAAGCTTGAGCCGTTTGCGCATCTTATCCTTGATGTTCACCGGGCTACTCCTTGCAACATGGCGGCTGCGGTGCAAATGCCCCGATCATAATTAACCATGCCGTAGCCACTCACCAGACCTACGCGGGCATTGATTACCTGATTTTTTTGCGCCTTCCCTGTGAGTTGTCGTAATGATTCAGTGACACCTAGAAATCCCGCAGCAGCACCTGCCTGACCGCATGATAGCTGGCCGCCCGAGGTATTATGGGGCAGCTTGTTGACCCCGGGACCCGATTGGTCAAAGCGCATATCGGTTTGCCCTACGAAGGCGGGTGCATTGCCTTTGCTGCAAAACCCCAGATCTTCCATTTGCAACATGCTGATTACCGGATAGTCATCGTAGGTTTGCAGGAAATCCACGTCTTGGGGGCCAGTTGCAGCTCGGTTGTACAAATCTTGAATGTATTCAGTCCAGCCACCTCGGTCTTGTATGGGGTCGTCGGCATGGGCGTTGTGGCATTCATCGGCGGCGAGAATGCGCACGGCGGGTAGGTTAAGTTGATTAGCGCGATCTTCTGACATCACCAGGAATCCTTCGCCACCCGCACAGGGCATGACACAATCAAAAAGATGCAGTGGCCCAGCAATCGGTCGAGCGTTCAGGTAGTCCGATAACGAAAGCTTTTTGTGCCCCAGAAGCGCTCCTGAAAAGTGATTAGCGTTATAGCGTTGATCAAGACAGATTCGAGCAAAATCTTCGCGCTGGGCTTGATAGCGTTCCATGTAATGGGCGGTGATAAGGCTGAAGGGGCCATTGGGGCCAGCGGCACCGTAAGGGAATGCGGCGTCGGTGCTCCAGTTGGAAAAGTGAGCGGCAGTAGTTTCAAAAGATCGATGTGCTGCGCCATCGCCCCCGATGCAGGCCACAATCTCAGCCTCGCCACACTGCACGGCGCGGGCAGCGCGTCGTAGAGCCAATATGCCCGATACTCCCCCCACATTGGCCTGCTCCAGCCAACGGACACAGAGTCCGAAGTGCTGGGTGAGGGCGACTGCAGAATCGACGCCCAAAGAAAAGCTGGAGACTGAAAAGCCATCGATGTCTTTTTTTGTAAGCCCGGCAGTGCTGATCATTTCCCGTAAAACTGAGCCCACGAACCAAGCAGCTCCGTGGGGGCTCTGGCGCGCATACCCAAGGCTGATGGGAGTTGTTAAGACAACACCGCTATAGTCTTTCATGCTAACTTCTTCCGCGTTTTATAAGCACGAAGGTCAAAGGCATCCCCTTTGGTGACGCAAGTTTTGGCGTATTGCTTTATGTCGGCACGCTTAGGTTTATTGGCCGCCGTCACCGGTAGGGCCTCAGCAAACAGTATCCAACCCGGGGCTTTAAAGTACACCAGCTTTTCCAATGCGATGTCCTGTATGGCGCGTGCCGTATCGAGGCTGCCCTCAAATGTGGGCTTGAGGATAACGCACAGCGCAACTTCATCTCCGCGCATCTCGTCTGGCACGGCAGTCGCCACAGCGGATTTAATCGCCGGGTGGTCGCCTAGGGCAGCCTCAATTTCCAACGCGGAGATGTTTTCCCCCGAGCGTCGGATGATGTTTTTCCTGCGATCCACGAAGGCGAGATTGCCGTCTTCTAGCTCTACCACGACATCACCTGTATTTAGCCAGCCGTCTTCCCAAGCCTCTGCAGTGGCCTCAGGATTTTTTAAGTAGCCTGAGAAATAGCCTTTTTTGGGGTCAGAACCTCGGGCTCTGACGCGCAACTCGCCCGGCGCTCCTTTGTTAACAGGTTTCTTCTGTTCGTCGACAAGCTGCCATTCAACGGCGTCTATTGGCTGACCGAAGCAGCAGTGGCCAACATGGCGGGGCTCATTGCTAGCAATGATAGCGCCGCCAGCCCCGCACTCTGTCATAGCCCAGGCCTCTATCAAGGGAAACCCAAAGCGCTTTTCAAAGCGTTCATGGTGTGCTGGATTGACCCCTGCACCGAAACCAAAACGAATTTGCGTAGAAAAATCGTCCAAGGGCTCCTCTGGTAAGGCGAGCAAGATTGCTGGTAACACGCCTAAATAGTGGATGGCGGTAGCCCTCGACTCACGAAGGCTTTGCCACCATGTCCCGGGGTGGAATCGGTCGAGTTGAATGAGGCATCCGCCTGTCATAAACATGGCCATCGTTGAAACAGACATGGCGTTCATGTGGCTCAGGGGCAGGGGCGTGAGCAGCCGCTCGTCACCCTCGCGTAAAGCAATGTGGCCACCGAGATTCTGATACCAATTTCCCTGCTGTAGGAAATAATCATTGTTGAGCAAGCAGCCCTTGGGTTTGCCGGTGCTTCCTGAGGTGTAGAGGAGGGCGCATTCGCAATTTAACCCACCTGTAGCGACAGGAGTCGCTGGCACACTACCGAAATCCAGCGTGCTAACTTGGTCTGGGCTAATGACAGGGATTGATAGTTTCAGTGCGTCGATAACGCCGATCAGGCGGGCACAGTGTGAATCGAGTGTCAGTACAGCTACCGCTTCACCGTGCTCTAAATAATAGGGTATCTCCGCATCAGGCATCTCGTGATTGATAGGAATGACCGAAATTCCAAGGGCGTTTAGCGCAAGCCATTGAATAAAAAATTCGGGACGATTTTCCAACATCAGTGCCACACGCCCGGTGACCCCTGTCTGCCGCCAAATCTCGGTAGCTTGAGCGATAGCACTTTCGAGTTCTCTGTAGGACAGGGTGATTTCTTGCGACGAGTAATGCTGGCAAGCGCTCAGTGGAATATGCAGGGCATCATGGTCGGGGAAGCGCATGGCGCTTAGGGCAAGCACCTCCCTTGGGCTTTCTGGCAAGGCGTTACTCACGGTGATAATCAGCGAGTTGTCCCCCATTGTCTACCAGTTCTGCCAGTAGTGGAGCGACCTGCCAATGCTCGGGGTTGAGCTGACCATGGAATTCATTAATCTGCGCCACGGCTATATCGAGACCCATCGATTCAATGGTGTGCATGGGGCCACCTTTGAATCGCGGAAAGCCGTAGCCGTAGCAATAAACAACATCAATATCACTGGCGCGCTGGGCAATGCCCTCCTGCAATAGCTTCGCGCCTTCATTGGCCAGGGCGAGCGTTAGTCGATTAACAATTTCGGCATCTTTAAGTTCTCGAGGTGTGATCCCCAGTTCCTGGCGTGCTGCTGTGACAATGGACATCACTGCTGAATCTTCCTGCCGTTCACGGGTTTCGGGATCGTATTGGTAATAACCTGCACCCGACTTTTGTCCAAGGCGGCCAGCTTCTACCAAGCGATCTGCAACCATGTAACTAGCGGGGTCTCCCTTTTGTTCTGCAGTAAGCTGTTCTCTGGCTTTGTAGCCGATATCGAGTCCGGCAAGATCACTTACTGCGAGTGGGCCCATAGCCATTCCCCAAGACTCCATGGCACTGTCGATTTGAGCGGGCGTACTGCCCTCGATGAGGCAAAGGGCAGCTTCTCTACCGTAGTGCTTCAGCATGCGATTACCGATAAACCCGTAGCACATCCCAGACAGCACGGACACTTTGCCAATTTTTTTACCAACGGCCATCGCGGTTGCAATGACAGCATCGCTGCTAGCAGCACCCTTTACGACTTCGAGTAACTTCATGACATTGGCTGGGCTGAAAAAATGCATACCCAAAACTGACTCGGGGCGCGTAGTAGCGGCCGCAATTTCATCGATACTTTGGTATGAAGTGTTGCTTGCGAGAACAGCGCCGGGTTTGCAAATTCCGTCCAACTTAGCGAAGACCTCCTTCTTGACCTCGAGGTTCTCAAAGACAGCTTCAATCACCATGTCGACATTAGCGAGGTCGTCAAAGTTTGATGAAGTTGTAATGTTTGCCATGGTTAAGTCTATTTGAGCGCGTGTGAGTCGCCCCTTTTTTTCGCTGATGGCGTAGTTCTTGGCGATTTTTTCTAGGCCCAGTTTAACGGCCTCGTCAGTCATATCGACGAGAGTGACTGCGATGCCTGCCTGCGCGAAACACATGGCAATGCCACCTCCCATAGTTCCTGCGCCAATGATACCCACGCTGGTAATGGCTAAGGGTTGGGTGTCTTTCGGCATATTTTCGATCTTCGCAGCAGCACGTTCTGCAAAGAACATGTGCCTCAAGGCTGCAGATTGTGGGTCTGCGAGGCATTTCATAAACTCCTCGCGTTCCCGTATTAGGCCCGACTCAAAGGGGCTCTCTGCTGCGGCGATTAGGCAGTCGAGAATGCGCTGTGGGGCGTGTTCGCCTCGGGTTTTTTTCAGAAGCTTAGCCTTCATGCTTTCGATAAGGTCTTTGTCCTCTGCACTCAGGGAGAGCGCTAAAGCGCTTGCCTGTCTCTGAGGAGCACTTTGCTCCACGAGCTCGACGCCGTAAGCGATGGCTGAGTCTTCGAGACTATCCTCAACGACTTTATCCACTAATTGCAGTGTCATAGCACGCTGGGCGCTTATGGGATTACCTGATGTAATAAGGTCGACAGCGGCAGGGAGGCCGGCAAGCCGGGGAGTGCGCTGGGTGCCGCCTGCGCCGGGCAGCAGACCTAACTTAACTTCAGGCAACCCCACTTTTCCCGTGGCTAAAGCGATCCGGTAGTTGCAGGTTAGTGCAACCTCAAAGCCCCCTCCCAAAGCGGTGCCATGGATGGCGGCGATCGTAAGCTTGGGGTGATTGTCGAGTGTAACTAACAGATCTGGTAAAGACGGTGCCTGCGGTGGTTTGCCGAACTCAGTGATATCTGCGCCAGCAATAAAGGTCCGGCCATCACAGGAAAGTACCACGGCCAAAGAATCGTCGGTAGAGGCCGTTGCCAGTGCCTCCATGATTCCGTATCTGACTGCGTGGGACAGCGCATTAACGGGCGGATTGTTGATCCTAATAACACCAACCGATCCGTGCCGCTCATAAGTTACTACTGTTCCCATCATCAAACCTCTCGTCAGTGTGTTTGTTTGTGGAGTTGCGCAATTGCTGAGTGTATAAGCAGACGCCACCTCGTCTCTAGGAGTCTATCAAAAACCCCCAAATACTTTAAGCTTAAAATATTATTGTCGTATCAGGGGGCGGGAGAGGTTGTTACAGGTAAGCCCAGTAGGTGGTCAGCTTGGCGTTCAGCTAAGGCGCTCAGAGTAAATGTCGGGTTAACGGCGCCACTGCTGGGGAATAAACTGGGGCCCGAGACATATAAATTGTCAGTATCGTGGACGCGACCAAAGTTGTCGGTGACCGATTTAGCCTCATCACTGCCCATAACGGTGCCGCCCATAATGTGCATCGCAACTCGAGGTCCATGCCAAACTTCAGTGGCACCTGCCGCACGAAAGATTTCCTCGCCCTCGTCAATTCTTTGTTGCCAACGGCTGGCCACCTCGGGAGCAATATCATGATGGGTGTTGGCTATTGGCATCCCGGTATCATCGCGCGCATCACTCAGCGTTACGCGATTATCCGGACTGGAAATGTCCTCGACGACCAGAGTCATATTGGCGAGGTGTTTTGCTGCGCGTTGTAGCCAGGGGCGCAGTGCAGCACCGGTGACATCAGGCCTTGACGTGCCATAGCCCAACAAATCATGGGGTTTGATGGCATTGGCAATAAGCCATTGCGACGACCCAAAGCCTCCGCTTTGATCCTTGTTGCCGTAATCATCATGGCAAAGTAGTTGCCCGCCAGAGACGCCCAGATGGGGTGTCGTCTCATCATCGAATAACCCAAAGATTGTGCCGGCGGGGTGTGTCGTTAGGTATCGGCCCAGTTGGTCGTAACGATTGCCTGGAGCAGCTGTTGAGCTATCACCAGAATTCAAAAGTATACGACTGGTTTGCACGGTGAATGCCGCAATAATGAAACGTTTGGCATTGAGCTGGTGTCGTTCGCCGTGCTGGGCGTATTCAACGGCACGGATATTTTTCGCATTTCCCGAATCCCGAAGCACTCTAAGTACCTGAGCGCCGTAGCGTATGTCCACTCCTGCGTCGAGAGCTTTTGGTAACGAT
>ERZ1039804.1120-NODE-1120-length-15933-cov-7.560839_pt1 | contig 15933 bp, 17 predicted proteins | sample MGYA00383089_ERZ1039804 | MGnify/ENA primary metagenome ERZ1039804 (study PRJEB29581, sample SAMEA5548359) | metagenome | biome: marine; feature: coastal; material: water | depth 1 m | study: Short-term variability in the microbial, nano- and picoplankton...
ACATTGCGACGCAGGCGCTTTTGCAGTTTATTGGCTTCGAGCTGATTTTTGCGAATAGACATCCGGTACTCTGGTAGCGGTTGGTTAAAAGCCAGCCATTGTAATTGCACAGCATGGTTTTCACCAAGTGGCAGTTAGGGTTTTGTTTTCATCAATATTTTTGTCGTGTTGATACTCTAGTTTGTCATCCTGAACGCAGTGAAGGATCTCCATCAGATGCCTCCTTATTAGATATGAGTAACCTGATAGAGGTCCCAGCTTGCGCTGGGATGACGTTAGTTTCTTCCGTCACCCCGGCGCAGGCCGGGGCTAGTATCTTAGTTAAGTACTCCACCCCTACAGCGGCCAGACAGTATCGGGGGAATTTAAGCGCGCATCATAACCAAACTCAATATCACCGTTAAAACCAAGAATATACAGCGCTTTATTATCATCCGCATAATAGGCAAACATCTTCATCAGTCGCTTGTTATCGGCACCAAAGTCCTCTCGATACCAGTCGAAGATCTTCGATACACGCATCTGCTGCCGACTGACCATCAAGCCCCGAGGGTGATTGATAAACTCGCGGGCAGACTGCTTTAACAGCTTATTTATATTAGCCGCTGTGAACGCGCTGGCCTGAATTGCCGGGCAACCGACACTGGCGCAGCTGAGGCCAAAAATTACCTTATAGTCATGCCAGATTGGGCGCAGAATACGATCGCCAATATCCGCCCTTCTCAGCTTGACGCCAGCCACTCTAATCCGTGGATTTAACTTGCGCGTATCAAGCAAATTGCTCGGGTACTTTTTTAACAGGCTTTGAATCGTCAGGGCATTGTAGAGATTTAACCAGTAGGCTTTCTGTTCGCGCTTGCGATATTGGCGCGGATCAATAGAAATTATCTGCACAATATAGGCATCCAGCTTTTTACTGTCCCTGCGACTGACATCGCCATAGCGAAAACGATTGATACCCGAGGGATGGTTGGTCATCACATAGGCCTTTAAAAAGCGATCAAAGGTCGAATGATCTATAATGGCCGGATTGGATTCGTCACTCCGGTTCCAGATTGACCATAATTGGCTGTCGAGACCGGCGGCAGCGGTCGAGGAAAAAGCAGAGAAATAACCAAGGGCAACTGAGATCAAAAATAACCGTTTAAAAGCGCGCATATAACAACTCCATTTGGACTAGGGGTTAAAAATATTTAACAGAGAATCACTTGGTAACACTGCCCCCCAGAGGCAATCAATTTGGAGTCATCAGAACTTTGAACAGCATCACCAAAATCGACCAATCGCAGTCACAACTTATGCAAAAGGACCAGCAATTTGTCTGGCACCCCTACTCTTCGCTGACCGCGCCAATACACGCTTATGAAGTTGTCTCCGCCGAGGGTGTAACCCTGAGATTGGCAGATGGCACAGAGCTGATCGATGGTATGGCTTCCTGGTGGTGTGCTATCCACGGCTACAATCACCCAGTCCTAAATGCCGCGGCAAAAAACCAGATCGATAAATTCAGTCATGTGATGTTTGGCGGCATAACCCATGCGCCAGCGGTGGATCTCTGTGAAAAGCTCGTTGAGATAACCCCGTCGGGATTAGATAAGGTGTTTCTCTCTGATTCCGGCTCGGTCGCCGTTGAAGTGGCAATTAAGATGGCCTTCCAATACTGGATTTCCCAGAGCCAGCCGAATAAAAACAGATTGCTTAGCCTGCGCAGCGGCTACCATGGCGATACTTTCGCCGCCATGTCAGTCTGCGATCCGGTCACTGGTATGCACCATATGTTTGATCAGGTGGTCGCCAAACATTATTTTGCCCCCGCACCACAGACCGGCATAGACGAAGAGTGGGATGAAGAAGATATTGGCGAATTTGCCAGAATTATTGGCGACAAGAAAGATCAGTTAGCTGCAGTAATTTTAGAGCCCATCGTCCAGGGCGCTGGCGGTATGCGCTTCTATTCGCCCCACTACTTAAAACGTGTGCGGGAACTCTGTGACCAGCACAATGTGCTGTTAATTGCCGATGAAATTGCCACTGGCTTTGGCCGCAGCGGTAAATTATTTGCCTGCGAATGGGCAGGCATTTCCCCGGATATTATGTGCCTTGGCAAAGCAATTACCGGCGGCTATATGACTCTTGCCGCTACTCTATGTAGCGAAGAGGTCAGCAATGGTATCTGCAATGGTGAGGCTGGCTGCTTTATGCACGGGCCTACCTTTATGGGCAACCCCCTCGCCTGTGCCGTAGCCAATGCCAGTATTGATCTGCTGCTCAGCAGTGACTGGCAGGCAAATATCAAGCGTATAGAAAGTGCATTAAAAACTGAGCTGGCACCTTTCGAAGCACTGGACGATGTTGCTGAAACCCGTGTTCTGGGTGCTATTGGTGTGATTGAAATGAAGCAGCCTGTAAAACTGGCCGAGATCCAGAAGCAGTTTGTCGCTGAGGGAATATGGGTGCGACCGTTTGGCAAGTTGGTCTATGTGATGCCGCCTTATATCACCACGGACGAGCAGCTGCACAAGCTGGTGCAGGGGATTTATACTGTTTTATCACAGGGTTAAACTTGCTACAGCGTCCCGTCATCCCTGCGAAGGCCAGTTCCTCTATAGCTCGCAGCGTAACTCTATAGGTCCCAGCCTTCGCAGGGATGACGTTCACGAGGGGTCTTAAAAAGACCCTCGCCAATCAATTCGATTTTCCGGCTTGATAAACACCAGATGAGCATCGCCCAGGGTACGCTCCAGAAAGCCGCCCTCGCTGTAGCAGAGATAGAATTCCCACATACGAATAAACTGCTCGGAGTAACCCAACGCCTTAACCTGTTCGATATTCTCAAAAAAGCGTTCGCGCCAGTGCTGCAGTGTAGTGGCATAATGGGGACCAATATCTTCGAGATGAAACAGGCGCATATCAGTGGCCTGTTTTACCGAGTCAGCAATAGCGCTGACCGAGGGAATAAATCCACCGGGAAAAATAAATTTCTGGATAAAATCTACCGAGTTAATCGCCTGGTCATAGAACTGATCGGCAATGGTAATCGCCTGAATCAGCATAATCCCCTCGGGCTTGAGCAGTGAACTGCACTTGGCAAAATAGGTATCCAGGTACTGATGACCTACCGCTTCAATCATCTCTATGGAGACCAGTTTGTCATACTGACCCCTCAGGTCGCGGTAGTCTTCCATAAGCAGGGTAATTTTATCTTCAAGACCTGCGGCGGCGACACGGCTTGCGGCCATGGAGTGCTGCTCTTTAGAGATGGTTGTGGTGGTCACTTTGCAACCGTAATGACTAGCGGCATAGATAGCAAAACCGCCCCAACCAGTGCCAATCTCAATAACATGATCGTCACTGGTAAGTTGCAACTTGTCACAGATACGCTTGAGCTTGGCCACAGAGGCCTCTTCAAGAGTGGATTCAGGCTTGGGGTAGTAAGCGCTGGAATACATCATGGTGGGATCGAGAAACAGCTCAAACATCTCATTACCCAGGTCGTAATGGGCTTCGATATTACGGCGGCTGCCAGTCTGGGTATTGCGGTTCAGCCAGTGGCCGATACGCAGTAACGGCGCCTTAAATCTGGAGAAATTGCCCTCGACAGCATCCATAACATGGCGATTGCGCACCATAATCCGCACCAGTGCTGTTAGGTCGCTACAGGTCCAGCAGCCCTGCATATAGGACTCGCCGGCCGCCACAGTGCCACCAAAGGCAAGATCGGCATAAAAGCGCTGCTCTATTACCTTGATATCGACACAGAGCTCGCCACTACTGTCAGACTGGCCAAATATAACTTCGCCGCTGCTATCGGTAATGCGTATCTGCCCACAGTTTATCTTGGCAAATCTCGCCATCACGCCTCTACGTGCAAACTGATCTATCCAACGGGGACGGCTGGAGGTGATTTGGCGGGAGATATCTGTGCTCACGTTTAATGTTCTCTCTTATTATTATGCAGTTGGGTTTCGCCTCCATGGCCTAAAAACGGAACGCGCTTTAACCAGATTTTTAGCGCCTGCCAGTATATAGCTGCTGTGACCTTAACAGTCATCAGCGGTAACCGAAAGAGCTGTTTTGCCAAAGTCGCAGAGTTTATCGGTTTTGCCTGCAGCGCTAACTCAACATCAAAGACTCGCTGGCCTTTTCGATAGTTCTGCATCTTTACCATTAGCTGCTGAGCTGGCGGTGAAAATTCAAAACTATAATGCATATCCATTGGCATAAACGGCGAAACAGTAAAGCGCTTTTCGGTGCTGTAGTGCAGGTTGCCATCGGCAATCTCTGGCGCAACCTTTTCGCCCTCAGACAGCACATAGCAGTAGCGCTCACCCCAGGGGGTATTGGTCACTTCGGCAACTATGCTGTGCAGGGTTTCGCCATCGGCGTTAAAACAGTAGTAAAAGCTCACCGGATTGGATTTATAAAACAGATAGCGCAGATTAGTTAACAGACGAATGGGGCCTGAGGGTTTGCTGCCGGTTTTCTCGTTGACCAGCTCGCGTATGGATTCAGCTAAAGGTTGATCGGCATCGCCACTGTGGTCGGCACGATTAAACCAGGCGAAATTTTTGCGCTTACTCGACCAGAGCCAGTATTTATCAAATAGGTTTTCCACTTCATCCAGATCCAGATAGAGCATAAACAGCTGGTAGCGAAACCTGTTGATCTCAGGCATATGTCGACAGTGGCCAATGGTGCCCCTGTAAAGTCGACTATTAATGCCCGACTGCATATTGCTTACCCCTGACAGTTTTTAAAATGATCCAGTGCATCCAGCGCGCTGACCACACCGTCCTCATGGAAACCGTAGCGCCAGTATGCGCCACAGTAAAAGGTGCGGCCTGTATTAATCTCGGCTTGGCGCGCCTGTGCAGCGACAGATTGCGGGGTGTATACAGGGTGCTGATAGTTCATGCGCTTTAACACTTTACTCGGGTCAATCGCATCGCTGTTATTTAAGGTTACGCAAAATTGCTCCGGACAATCAAAGCCCTGAAGAATATTCATATTGTAGGTAACCGGAACCCTGCCCTGCTCTCCATCCAATAGATGATAATTCCAGGCCGCCCAGGCCAGCTTGCGAACGGGCATAACTGACTCATCGGTATGTAACAACACCTCGTTATCCTGATAGGTTATTGCGCCCAAGACCTGCTGTTCTGCTGCAGTGGGGTCGGCGAGCATAGCCAGTGCCTGGTCACTGTGGCTGGCAATAAATACCGCGTCAAAATGCTCTTCACCTGCAGAACTGGTAATCACCACGCCGGTCTCTGTGCGCTGAACCTTTTTAACCGCTGTGGAAAGTCTAATCTTGTCTTTAAAGGATGCGGTTAGGGCTGTCGCATAAGTTTTTGAACCGCCTTTAATCACATACCAGTCAGGTCGATCATTGACACTGAGCAGGCCATGATTCTGGAAAAACCGAATCAGGTAGCGAGCTGGAAACTGATACATTATTTGTAGATCCGCTGACCAGACGGCAGCGGCCATAGGGATTAAATACAGATCAATAAATGTCTGGCTATAGTTGCCGCGCTTTAAATATTCCCCGAGTGTAATATCATCGATATCCTCGGCAACCAGCGCGCTGGCCTCTTTGTTAAAACGCAAAATCTCAAAGATCATTTTCCAGAATGAAGGACGCAACAGATTGCGGCGCTGGGCAAACAGACTGTTCAGGGTTGAACCCATATATTCCAGCCCGGTCTTTTCACACTTAATACCAAAGCTCATGGTAGATAGCTGCTCTTCTACACCAAGCTCAGCGAGTAATTTAATGAAATTGGGGTAGGTTTTGTGGTTAAAGACAATAAAGCCGGAATCGACTTTATAGGTTTTACCATTGGATTCTATATCGTGGGTGTGGGTATGGCCGCCAATATAGTCATTGGCCTCAAATACAGTGATTTCATGTTGCTTGTTCAGATGATAGGCGGCGACATTGCCGGAAATGCCTGTGCCAATAACTGCAATTTTCATATTTTTATTTTCGCTTTCATTCTTTTTTTACTTGTTGCTGCTTTCTATTTTTAATTTTAATTAGCGCCTGAAACCTGATGTGGCGCTTTTTCCAGTAGTTGTGGATTGTATCCGAGACTGGCGACAAAGTTCTCTAATTCTGTGTATTTCTGCGCTGATATTTCCGGGCTGCGGGCCATTATCCACACATAGTCACGATTGTTGCGGCCAATTACCGTGTACTGATAGTTCGTATCCAGATAAACAATACGGTAGTCAGCTTTAATTGGCCATAAAAACTGCATGCCCCATTCGGCATTGGTCTGGGTATCCTTTATAAAACCACGCGGATGATAGACCTTTTTCTCACCATCAAAGCCATCGGCATTAAAGCTAAAGGTTGTGGCAATAGTGCCATCCACATCAAGACGATAGGATTCAATGGGGTTGTGGGCACCCTTCTCAAGAAAGGTCGGGATATTGGCAATTACATACCAGTCGCCCATAAAGCGCTGAATATCCACATAGTCCACGGTTGCCATAGGTCGCTGCGAGCTACAGCCAACTAATAGCAAAAATTGTATGGCAATAATTGTCAGCTTTGCCCGTTGAATAATAGCCTGCTGCATGATGATTACTCTCCGGTAAATTGTTGGTTAGTCGCAACTCGCTGATAACGAAGAAGCCCACCAATCTGCAATTTGGACTCAAGGGATAGCCAGTTACCGGCGGCATCATATTGCAGTCGCACATCGGCTTTCGAACCGGCGATCAGCATATGAGTGATATTGTCTTGAGAAGACACAGTACTGCTTATCTCCACTGGCAGATACTGGCCAGATTCGGCATTAAGCAGATAATCAGCATCCAGAAGTGTCGGATCCCAATAGGCAAAACCTCGTGCACAGCCCTTAATGGTTTCCGACCCCTCAGCATGTTCAACCACTAACCCAGTGTTATCGGTAATCGCATTAACGCTAATATTTTTACCCTGCTTCTGGGTTTGGCTACTTAGAGAAACCAGACAACCCGCTCGCCAGACTTCATTGGCCTGATGGCGGTATTTAATTTTTTTAATCATTAGAACGGTGAAATCCAGACTCATGGTCGAGGAGACCAATAGGTTTTCACCACGCTGCTGCAGCACAAAACTGTGGCTGCCTACTTCACGATCATTGAGGAAGACCTTAAAGTCGAGATTTTTATCAATAGTTGCGGAATCATCAGACTTATCGTTTCCAACTGCATTACTAACCTGCACACTGAGTAATAGTAAAACGCCAGCTAGAAGCCGAAACATCAGATATCTCCGTTAACATTCACTCTTGGTTTCCAGGGGAAGAAGGTATTGGTGGAGTCTATATAACGTTGATAATCAGGTCTGCGATCAGTGATGCCATTTTCCATATTGCCAACCCCGGAGAACTTCATCAGCAGATAGGTCATTATCAGCGGAGCGCCGAGTATCCAAACTGATGCAGTTGGAATGGCAAATATAAACCAGGCCCACCAGATACAAAACTCACCGAAGTAGTTGGGGTGACGACAGTAGCGCCAGAGACCGGTATTCAGGGTTTTACTGTCCTGGACTACCTTCTGGTTAAACGCATGTAACTGATTGTCTGCAATACTTTCAAATACCAGACCAAACAGCCATAGGGCAACACCGACGCTGTGCCACAGGCTCCAGGCAATAGCGGTTTTCGCTGTAGCCCCAGCATCAAAAACTGGAACAAAAATAGTACTGATTATCCAGGCAATAAAGCCCTGGAAAATAAAAATCAGGTAGAGGCTTTTAAGGCCGAAATTTGGGGAATTGCGTTTGCGAATAACCTGGTAGCGACGATCCTCTGGCTGGTTGCGCCCGCGCTTCATCAGGAAAAACGTCAGTCGAAAAGCCCAGATGGAAACCATAAGTAACATAACCAAGCTTACCGTGCTTTCGATACCTGTGTGATAGGCATAGGAAGAGGCAGCCGCCAGGGATAACAGCGACCATATATAGTCAACAATACTGACATCATCTATTGCCAGGCTAATAAGCCAGGTGGTAACAGCAACCAGGAGTAAAACCGGCACTGCCTGGAGCATAAGATCAAAATTGATACTTATTAGTACATTCATCGTGTTTCGCCCTCAATTTGGCTAAAACCATTTATTTTTTCTGCCAACCACAAGATTAATGGCATCAGTATGGCCCAGCCACATGACAGGGCAATTAACGCACGCTGGTTATCAAGAAATTCAACCGCGCCGAGTTTTTCTCCGGCGATAAAGGCCATAGGCCCAAAAATCGCGCCCATCACCACTGCCAACAACCAGCGATTTTTCATCCACGCCATTGAAACATTGATAGTTGTTGCAAACAGCGCCCACATAATAACCAGCCAGTACGGTGCCAGACTGCTGCCCAGAGATGACCCGGCGTAGGCCAACCACTGCTGGGACAGCAGCAGAGTCTCCCAGGTAAATCCAATAATAATGGCTGCTAAAACCAGGTACAGCTCAGCGCGAAAATTTGCCACTTTAAAAAGATGAACGGCAATTAGAAGCACTGCGATTGTCGAGCCAAGCAGCGTCATATCAGTGGCAGCGCCAACGACACAGGCAAGCCATCCAATATGAAACAGAGCAAAATTAAAAACCAGATTCACAGGGCAACCCCAATACTTTCTTATTATTCCCTTGTTACGCCCTGAAATCGCAAAAGGATCATTTGCTGAAGTGCTGGAAATGGCCGATGCGACACAGATTGCAAAAATACAAATTAACGCTTTAAGCGCCGTGCCTGCTCGAGTTTTTCACTGGTGTTCTGGCGGGCAACGCTACTCTTTTTAACTAACACATAGGTGGCCCCCAGTCCGCCATGGTGCTTTTGGGCGGTATGGAAAGCCAGCACCTGGTCAAACTGCTTTAGCCAGTGATTAACGCAGCTTTTGAGGATTGCCGGACGCTCTCGCCCCTCGCCCTTGCCATGGGTAATCAGTGCGCAGCGCACTCCATGTTTTTGGCAGTCATCGACAAAACGCCAGAGTGCCGTGCGCGCCTGCTCGACGCTGTGGCGGTGCAGGTCAAGGCGCGACTGAATCTCATACTTGCCTATACGCAAGTTTTTATACACCCCGTGCTGAACGCCGGGGCGGGAAAACGCCAGGGGATCCAGTGCCGCGACCTGGGGAATAATGCTGTCTGGGTCGAGAAAATTACCATCAGCCTGCATCTCCAACTGGGCGGCTTTACGGCGCGCTAACACACCAGGGGTGACTTCGGCGGATTTGGGGATAAAGGTGGCGCCCTTGCCCTTTAGGGACTCAACATCATCGCCAAACATTGCGCCAAACTGCTCATCTACCTGCTGCTGGTCGGCCTGTTGTCCATTTGGCTTATTGTTGTTGCGGGCCGATGACATGACTGGGATTCCTCTTGTTAAAATAATCTTTCTATTTTGGTTTGACCCTAACAAAAACAGGTACTGGCCCCAGCCTACGCTGGGGTGACGTTCATGTGCCAGTATGACGTAATTGATATATGTACCCGGCATCCACTTAGGGTAAAATCGCCGACCTGTAATTTACCGCTACCAGGAACTCAGTATGCAGGTCAGTCATAACCACGTTATCACTCTTCACTATCAGCTTAAAGATGATCATGAGGCAATTCTCGATAAAAATTACGACGGCGAAGAGCCAATGGTTTACCTGCATGGTCATCGGCAGATGATTCGCGGTTTTGAAGCGGCAGTTAAAGGAGCAGCAGTCGGTGAAAAGCGTGAGTTTACAGTTATGCCTGCGGATGGTTACGGGCTGCGCAATGTCAATAATACCCAGCGTATTCCGACTAAATACCTTAAACACGAAGGAAAACTGAGTATCGGCCAGAGCATTAACGTCAATACTGACAATGGGGTTAAACCGGGCACTATTATCAAGGTGGGAAAATTTAACGCGGACGTGGATATGAACCATCCACTAGCGGGTAAAAACCTCCATTTTGAAGTGGAGATTATCGATATTCGCCCTGCTACTGCGGAAGAAATCGCCCACGGTCATGTGCATGGCAGTGGTGGCTGCGGCCATTGATAGAGCTTCTCTGGCAACAGTACCTTTTAATTGTTCTGGTATTTATCTGGAGCGGCTTTGTGCGCTCCGGGCTTGGCTTTGGAGGCGCGCTGTTTACCATTCCATTCTTACTGCTGATTCACAATGATCCGCTGTTTTTCCTGCCAATTATCTCTCTACACCTGCTGTTTTTTTCCGCGCTAACTCTATTACCTAATAAGCTTTCATCTAAGCGCACGAATAAAAAGCAAGGCACTGAAAACAATCAACCCAGCGTTAACTGGCGCTTTGTACGCTACGCGCTGCTAATTATGATTGTCCCCAAATTGGCCGGGGTTGTCGGACTGTTGATACTGCCCTCCGATTTGATGAACTGTATTATCTTCCTGTTAATTGGCGCTTATTCCCTGACCTATATTATTGGTCAACCTCTGCAGAGTAATAGCCGAGTTCTGGATGCTGTTTTTTTGGTTCTGGGCGCCTATATTAGCGGCACCTCCCTGATTGGCGGACCACTGGTGATCGCTGTCGCCATGCGCCATATAAAATCCCATGAGTTCCGCAACACCTTATTTGTTCTCTGGACAGTATTGGTCAGCATAAAATTGTGCGCCTTTGCCTATGCTGGAGTCGACCTGCAGTTTGCTGCGGCACTCTGGCTGCTGCCCTTTGCCGCTATTGGGCATTTTATTGGCCTGCGCTTTCATCAACAGCTGTTGCAGCAGACCAATGCGCGCTTCTACCAGATACTCGGTGGCGTACTACTAACCGCCAGTATTGCAGGGATTGTGCAGATTCTTAGCGCCTAGAGGGCAGCCCTGTGGCGATCCTTTGAATACAAGCCCTGTGGCGATCCCGCCATGCTTTGCTACTATAAAGGGAGTATTCACAAGGAAGCGCTGCAATTTATGTCTTCTATAATTATGCGTCTGGCTGTGCCCGCAACCTGTTTCTTAGCAGCTTTAATTTTGCGACATCAGTTTCTCGAGATGAAGCCGGACAGCAGCTCTGAAGACTTGAGATTCTTGCTTCTACAACTGCCCTATATACTACTTGTGCTGGCGGCACTGCTGGCACTGTTAAGTAACCATGCCCTGGAAGCTGGCACAGCCATAAGTATGCTCTGCGTCTACTGGCTTATTCAGTCACAGTTGCAAGTTTCACTGCAAATCCAGCCCGCCGTCCAAGTTTACTATCTCATAAATTTATTGCTGCCCTGTCTGCTACTTTGCTTTGCACTGTTGTCCGAGCAAAGCTGCCGACAGCCACTGGGTATAGCTGCAATTGTCCTGCCACCTGTGATGATTATTCTGCTGGCACGATTACTGGCTTTGGATAGCAACCTGTTTCTCGACGCATCACAGCAAGCACTAAAAAGCTCGCTGTTTAACGGTCATCTATCAGCTGTTTCCACTCTGCTATACCTTGTTGCTTTTGCCAGCTGCATTGGCCTTTACATTTACCGGCAGAGGCCTGTGGAGAGCTCAGTACTCGGCTGCATCCTGATGAGCTATGTCACTTTTGGGTGGATCCATCTCAGCCATATTTCAGCATTTATGTTCGCTGGCATTGGAGTTCTGCTCAGTATAAACCTGACCGGTAGCCTGCTGAGTATTGGCTATCGCGATGAGCTGACCCAGATAGGCAATCGCCGCGCCCTGAAACAGAGCGCCAAAACCTTGCGCGGCAGTTACTCGGTAGCGATGGTAGATGCGGATTATTTTAAAAAGATCAACGACCAATACGGCCACGATCTCGGTGACCAGGCATTGCGGGTTATCGCTGGGTTACTGCGCAGAACCGCCGATGGCGGCAAAGCTTTTCGCTATGGTGGCGAGGAGTTCTGTCTGCTATTTAAGGGTAAATCCAGGGAACAGGTAATCGAGACACTGGAGAAAATCCGCATGACAATCGCCAATTACGATATGGTCGTTCGCGATAAAAAACAGCGCCCCAAAGCCAAAAAGCAGGGTGAAAAACGCCGCGGTGCCAGCCGCCGTAATGGCGATTTGCGGCTCACCGTCAGCATAGGTGTGGCGAGCAGTGATAGCAGCGACCAATTTGATCAGGTTCTGAAAAAAGCAGATAAAGCCCTTTACCGCGCCAAGGCCAGTGGCCGCAATCAGGTGCAGGCAGCCTGAGCTAAAGTTTTTAATAAAAAACTTAAATAAAAAAAGCTTAAATAAATAACTAAATAAAAAGCTTAGCGATGAAATTTTGTCGTCTGTTCGAGAGGCTCACGCTCAGTGCGAAAGTTATTAGCTGGATCTGCTTTGTCTACATAGCCAAATGACAAGCCCATCAAAAGTTTATACTTGCTATCGACTCCCAGCTCTTGGCGAACCATATCTGGAAAACAACTGATCGACGTTTGCGGGCAGGAGCCGATACCGGCATTGGCAAGGGCCAACATCAGAGTCTGGGCATACATACCCACATCGGCAGCCAGGCGCAACGTCTCCGGGAATTCATCGGTAACAAAAATAAATGCCACATGGGGCGCATCAAAAAATTCAAAGTTACGCATCCACGACCAGGCGCGCTTTTCACGGTCTTCGCGTGTGACCCCCTGATAGTCCCAGAGACCCAGCGCCGAGCAGATCTGGCGCTCACGGTATGGCCCAGTGAATTTACCCTGCCATGGAAAATCAGAATTACCGTTGGGATTCTCTATCGCAGCGGCTTTCATTTTCTGACGCAAGCGATCACAGGCCTCACCGGAAACCACATGCACATGCCAGGGCTGAACATTGCAGTTAGAGGGTGCCCAACTTGCCAGCTGAAACACCTCCTTTAAGGTTTCTTCATCAACCGCTGTGGCTGTGAATCCCCGGTAAGAATGTCTTGCCTGGACGGCATCTGAAAATTCCATAACACACTCTCTGGTTGGATTTACATTTGGAAGACTCTAGCAATGGCTAGATCAGCTGTCCAGAGAGGCTTCCGACTGCAAGGCCATCCTCAGGCGCAGCAGATTTTACCCTGGCAACAAAAAACCCCGCGATACTAACCACAGGGTCTTGAGCGTGCATAAGGCGTCGGGTTATTCAAAATAATTGCTAGGCATTCCCATTACACTGTCAACATCGGCACCCATGGTTTTGGCATGGGCATCAGCGCGAGGCAGGATGCGCTCAAAGAAGAACTCGGCAGTGTGGAGCTTGCCCTCAAGGAATGACTTTTCTCCCTCACCAGCCTGCAATTGTCTGCTCGCCGCTGCGCTCATCTGCAACCACATAAAGGCCATATAGGCATACCCAGAGAACATTAAGAAATCGACAGAGGCGGCACCGACATTGTCCGGATTCTTTTTCGCACGCATTCCCAGACGAATCCCTAAATAACGCCATTTAAGTGCCAATTTGGTCACTGCCCAGGCCTGCTTGCGCAAGGTTTTATTTTTACCTTCAGGTTTCCAGGGTAAAAACTGCCCGGCAAACTTAAACATCTCACCGGTAAAAATGTTCAACTGCTTAAACTTATCCAGCAGAACTTTGCGGCCGACCAGATCCAATGCCTGAATACCGGTTGTCCCCTCGTAGAGGGTGGCAATTCGACTATCGCGCAAAATCTGCTCCATACCCCACTCTTTAATATAACCATGACCACCAAAAACCTGCACGCCATGGTTTGCTGCCTCGACACCTAATTCAGTGATAAAACCTTTCAGGATAGGCGTACAAAAACCAAGACGGGCTTCCGCCGTATCTCGGGCATTAGACGTTTTACCGCCACTGTAGAGGTCGGCAAACTGGCTTGCATAAGTCACCATCGCACGACCACCCTCGGCAATCACTCGCTGGGTAAGCAGCATGCGGCGAACATCCGGATGCTCCACAATAGCATCTGCCGGACCCTCAGGGTTTTTAATGCCGGACAGAGAGCGCATCGCCAGGCGTTCGCGAGCATATGCTGAAGCACCCTGATAGGAGCGCTCCGCCGCTGCAGCACCCTGACTTGCCGTACCTATCCGCGCAACGTTCATGTAGGTGAACATCGCTGCAAGACCCTCGTGGGGTTTGCCAATTAAGAAACTTTTCGCATCGTCAAAGTTAAGCACTGCTGTGCCATTGCCATGGATACCCATCTTGTGTTCGATAGAGCCACATTTAACACCATTGCGCTCCCCGGCAGAGCCATCTTCTGCAGGCAGGAATTTGGGGATAATAAACAGTGAGAGGCCTTTGGTGCCCGAGGGCGCATCAGGCAGTTTCGCCAACACGATATGAACAATATTTTCGGTGAGATCATGTTCGCCAGCACTGATAAATATTTTGGTACCGTTGACGCTGTAACTGCCATCATCATTGGGGGTCGCTTTGGTTTTCATCTGACCCAGGTCTGTACCGCAGTGGGGCTCGGTCAGGCACATGGTGCCACTCCACTGACCACTGATAAGCTTGACCAGATAATCCTGCTGCTGTTGTTTGGTACCGCTGGTCTCCAGCGTGGCAATAGCGCCCTCGCTAAGACCGGGATACATAGCCCAGGCCCAGTTGGCAGTCGTCAACATCTCGTTGACCGCAATACTAAGAGAGGAAGGTAAACCCTGCCCTCCCAACTCAGGATTACCTGTCAAGGTAGTCCAGCCAGCCTCGATAAATTTAGCGTAGGCTTCCTTAAAACCTGCAGGCGTAGTGACTACACCATCATCCCAGGTACAGCCTTCATCTCCGCTCTGATAGATAGGCACCAGCTCATTTTCACAAAACTTGGCGGCCTCGAAAAAAATTGCCTCCAACATATCCGGTGTGGCTTCAGCGCCACCCTCGACATGCTGGTATTTACTCTGCATATCCAAGACCTGGTTAAACAGGAATAGATAGTCATTTACGGGAACTTTATAATCTGGCATGAAAGGATACCTATGTAATTGTGCCGGTGAGATAAGCTTTTTCGCCCCTGTCATTAAACAGAGAGAAATGCTGTCCAGTTTCAAGATTTTTAGTATAAAATTTTACGTTAGAGGGAAGAAACAGTGGTCGATGGAATACAACATCAACCGCGTAACCTGATTTGGGCAACTGATCTTCCAGCGCAGCTAAACAGCTCGTCTTACTCCACATACCGTGGGCTATTGCAGCTTTAAAACCAAATATTTTCGCGGTTAAATCTGTGAGGTGAATGGGATTACAATCTCCCGAGATCAGCCCGTAACGTCGCCCTACGCCCTTTGGCACGAACCAATCCTGAGGATTATCACCGCGAATCAATTTTGGTTTTTCTCTGTGCGAGATCCCAGTTTCACAGCTGTGTAAGTAGGTAGACGCACCTGCCCATACCTGCTGATTATCAACTGTCGCTGTAAAGTCGATATTCCACTCCAAACCACGACTACTCAATGACGAAGTCCCCACTGAGACGCTCAGGCTAAACGGCTGGCGGTAATCGAAGTTCTCAAGAACGACGACTTTATTACGCAGATGCACCATTCCCATTGCTCGCAGGGGGAACTGGCTATTACTCATGATATTCAGAACAAGCGGCATTGCCAGTGTCTGCAAATAGGTCGCGGGAATGTCACTGCCCGCATTAAAACCGCACACGGCTCTAAAACTGGCCAGGTGTTTGGGATCTATACATAAATCATCATGTTGCGATTTCAACGCAGGCAATACATCTGAAAGCTGATAGGTGGACGACTTTAGCGCCAATTTACCTATCAGTGCCGGCAGACAGGGAGGTTTGTCAATTAGCACAGAGGGTTTCCGTGAGGTGACTGACATTGTATTTACAGCTTGATGGTTGCTCATATTGTTCATCCTGATCACTTTTTCCCTGCCCGTCATTGGCGCTAAAAAAACATCGTTTTGTCATTTCGGTCAATCATGTATTATAGGTGTTTTCTTTTCTAGATTAATTGTATGCCAGCTTTAACTGATGCGGGAACTTTAGTACGACTTGCTTACCAAGGTCT
>ERZ1039804.1122-NODE-1122-length-15925-cov-7.433837_pt1 | contig 15925 bp, 12 predicted proteins | sample MGYA00383089_ERZ1039804 | MGnify/ENA primary metagenome ERZ1039804 (study PRJEB29581, sample SAMEA5548359) | metagenome | biome: marine; feature: coastal; material: water | depth 1 m | study: Short-term variability in the microbial, nano- and picoplankton...
CAGCATCCACCGCAGGAGGCTGGTCGGTGAAGACGACATTGCCGTTATCATCGGTGATTTTATAGACGGGAGTTGCCGCAGCGGCAACGGTATAAAGTGCCCACAAAACGGCGGTTAACCGTCGAGCGGTCTGGTAGGCGAAGCGTTTGCGATGGCCCTCATTCATGTTCACCTGTCTTGATGTCCTGTTTGGCTCAAGTCTGCCTCTGGTCAAGACGCACCACATTGGTGCGTTCTGATTTGGGCAGTGGTTAAAGAGTCAAAAGCCCGCACTGGGCGGGCTTTTGGGTTGTGACGATCACTGGCATCGTCGCCCTTACAAGGAGTAATACATATCGAATTCTGCTGGGTGGGTGGTCATATTCAGCCGCTCGACCTCTTCCCGCTTAAGTTCGATGTAGGCATCGATCATATCGTCGCTGAATACCCCGCCTGCGGTTAGAAAGCCTCGATCTGCATCGAGTGCATCCAGTGCCATCTCGAGGCTCGAGGCGACAGTGGGGATGTTGGCTGCTTCTTCTGGTGGCAGGTCATACAAGTCTTTGTCTGCTGCATCACCGGGGTGAATCTTATTTTGTATCCCATCGAGGCCTGCCATTAACAAGGCCGCAAAGGCGAGATATGGGTTAGCAGTTGGGTCAGGGAATCGCACCTCAATGCGCTTACCTTTTGGCGATGGCTCGTAAGGGATACGGATAGAGGCTGAGCGATTGCGCGCGGAATACGCCAACATGACTGGGGCTTCAAAGCCGGGTACCAAGCGTTTGTAGCTATTGGTCGAGGCGTTGGTGAAGGCATTGAGTGCCTTGGCATGCTTGATTGTGCCGCCGATGTAATAAAGCGCAGTGTCAGATAGGCCCGCATAGCCATCACCAGCGAAGGTATTTTCTCCGCCTTTGGCAATCGACTGGTGACAGTGCATGCCTGAGCCGTTATCACCCACTACAGGTTTGGGCATAAACGTTGCGGTCTTGCCGTAAGCATGAGCGACATTAAAGACACAGTACTTGAGAATTTGTACTTCATCCGCTTTCGACACCAATGTGTTGAACTTGATACCGATTTCGCACTGACCCGCAGTGCCGACCTCGTGGTGGTGTACCTCGACGTCGAGTCCCATCTGCTCCATGGCTGAGCACATAGCAGCACGGATATCGTGCAGTGAATCGACGGGTGGGACCGGAAAGTAGCCTCCTTTGACACGTGGACGGTGCCCTGTGTTGCCGTCTTCAAAATCTAGGCTAGAGGACCAGGCGGCCTCTTCTGCATTGATCGAGTAACTGGCGCCGCTCATGTCGACATTCCACTTCACGTCGTCAAAGACAAAAAACTCTGGTTCTGGGCCAAAAAAAGCCGTGTCGCCTACGCCGGTCGAGACCAAGTAAGCCTCAGCCTTTTTGGCGATGCTGCGGGGATCCCGCTCGTAGCCTTGCATCGTGTCAGGTTCAACGATATCGCAACGCAAAATAACGGTGGGATCATCGGTGAAGGGGTCGAGCACTGCCGTGCTGTCGTCAGGCATTAAAATCATGTCCGACTCATTAATGCCCTTCCAGCCTGAAATCGAGGAGCCGTCGAACATTTTGCCGCCCTCGAAAAAATCCTCGTCCACTGTATTAGAAGGAACGGAGACATGTTGCTCTTTTCCCTTAGTGTCAGTGAATCGAAGATCCACCCAGCTGACGTCGTTTTTGCTGATTAAGTCTAGCGTGCGCTCTGACATGGCCTCTTCCTCTTTTGAAGTCTCTCCCCGTCATGACGGGATGTTAAAAATGCGGATAGTGCAACTGCACTGAGTAGCTGATTAATACAGTGCAAAGCTTATGCCAACTTTTGATCATGGAGAGAGGCCATCTAAGCTGCTGTTTTAAATCATTATTATCAATATTGCCGACAACCGCAGCCCGCATTATGCACTATAATAGTGCATAATGGTGCGTTATGCGCACTATATTGGTGCTTTTGGATGAGGGGAAATAGGGTGAACCACTAGCTGTTCACTGGTGTACACTCCGCGCGCGCAAAAACCCTTGGCCGCCGACAGACGTGAGAGACCTATGAAAGCCCTTCGTAACATTGCCATTATTGCTCACGTAGACCATGGCAAAACGACGTTGGTGGATTGCCTTTTGCAGCAGTCCGGCACGTTGGATCGCAAGATGGCGGGCGCAGAGCGTGTCATGGACTCTAACGATCAGGAGCGTGAGCGCGGCATTACGATTCTGGCCAAAAACACCGCTATTCGCTGGCGCGACTACCGAATCAATATTGTCGACACGCCTGGGCACGCTGATTTCGGGGGTGAGGTAGAGCGCGTTTTATCGATGGTCGACTCGGTGCTTCTCTTGGTCGACGCAGTGGATGGTCCCATGCCACAGACTCGATTCGTCACGAGCAAAGCGTTTGAGCGAGGGCTGAATCCGATCGTGGTGGTGAATAAGATCGATCGAGAGGGTGCCCGCCCCGACTGGGTGGTAGACCAAATTTTTGATTTGTTTGACGCGCTGGGCGCAAACGAGTCTCAGCTCGATTTCCCCGTGGTATACACCTCTGCGGTATTGGGGATTGCGGGTGACGACCCAGCCACGATGGCTGAGGATATGACGCCGCTGTTTGAGGCAATAGAGCGCCATGTGCCGGCGCCCGATGTGGACATTGATGGCCCTTTGCAGTTGCAAATATCGGCTTTAGATTATTCGAGTTATGTGGGTGTGATTGGCGTTGGCCGCGTGACCCGAGGCTCTGTGAAAGGCAATACACCGGTTACCATTGTCGACCGAGAGGGCGGCACTCGGCCTGGCAAGATTCTCCAAGTGATGGGCTATGAAGGCCTTGAGCGCACAGAAGTCTCCTCAGCAGACGCTGGCGATATTGTGTGCGTTACGGGGATCGATGGTCTGCTGATATCCGACACGCTGTGCGATCCCGCACAACCTGAGGCACTGCCGGCGCTCACGGTCGACGAGCCGACTGTCAGCATGACTTTTCAGGTCAACGACTCCCCCTTTGCAGGGCGCGAGGGTAAGTATGTGACTTCTCGTAATTTGAAGGAGCGTCTGGAGCGAGAGCTCATTCACAATGTGGCGCTGAGAGTCGAGCCCGGTGATAGCGCCGACAAGTTCAAGGTATCGGGCCGGGGTGAGCTGCATTTGTCCGTGCTCATTGAAAATATGCGGCGAGAGGGCTTCGAGTTAGGCGTGTCGCGACCAGAAGTCATTCAAAAAACGATCGATGGCAAAGTCTGTGAGCCCTATGAGCAACTGGTAATTGATATTGATGAACAGCATCAAGGCGGTGTCATGGAGGAGCTGGGTCTGCGTCGCGCGGAGCTTGCTCAGTTGGTGCTCGATGGCAAGGGACGTGTGCGGTTGGAATTTATTGTTCCCGCTCGAGGTTTGATCGGATTTCGTTCTCAGTTTCTGACCATGACCTCAGGCTCGGGCATTATGACCCACATCTTCGATCATTACGGACCAGTGACGACCGCCGTGCTAGCCGCCCGACAAAATGGGGTGCTGGTATCGATGGTGACGGGTAAAAGCCTGGCGTATGCCTTACATGCTTTGCAGGAGCGTGGGCGACTGTTTTTAGATCCCAATATTCAGGTATACGAAGGACAGATAGTCGGTCTGCATAGCCGAGGTAATGATCTGGTGGTGAACCCCACTAAGGCGAAGCAGCTGACCAATGTGCGCGCATCTGGCACTGATGAGGCATTGACCCTCTCCCCACCGGTGAAGCACACCTTGGAGCAAGCGTTAGAGTTTATTGAAGAGGACGAGCTGGTAGAGGTCACCCCAGAGAGTATCCGTTTGCGTAAAAAATGGCTGTTGGAGCATGAGCGCAAACGCGCCTCGCGCAGTGCTGCATAACCCTTAAGCTTCTCTCAGCATCTCCACATGCTCGATATTGTCTTCGTAGTACGGCCCATGGGTCATCACGAAGCCCATCGATTCGTAAAACGCGGTTAAATATGCCTGCGCACTGAGTCTGACCCCTGCTGGCCAGCGCGCGTCACAGAAATCGAGAGCTCGTAACATCAGGTCTCGTCCTAAGCCGCACTCCCGATAGTCAGCGTGAACAGCCACTCTGCCAATCGAGCACTCTGAGTAACTGACGCCAGGTGGCGCCACGCGCAGCGTGCCGATAAGCTGCTCGTCATGGAGCAGTTCGAGGTGCCAGCACTCGGGGTCTTTTTCGTCCGCCTCTAAATAAGGGCAGGCCTGTTCCACCACAAAAATAGCGGTTCGTAGGCTGAGTAACCGATGCCATTCGGGTCCACTGAATAATGCAAAGTGTCGCCACCGCCAGACCAGTGCTTTACGGTCTATCGTTGATGGTTCTGCCATGGCGAATGTCTCCTAATGAGGCGTGGCGAGTTTGTTTAGGGCTGCCGCAAAGTGAAAAGCGCAGTTTCGTGGTATTCCCGCATGAGGGTGCGTTAGCATAGCGCGGTTCAAGAGTTTACGGCGGCGTGAACTCCCACCTCTTTTTGAGACCTTCGCCACTATGTCCGATTTAATGGAGCCTCCCGTCGACGTCGAGCAGATGTCTCTGCGTGACTACGCCGAAAAAGCGTACCTCGATTATTCCATGTACGTCATCCTCGACCGCGCGCTACCCCATGTGGGTGACGGCTTAAAACCAGTGCAACGCCGTATTGTTTACGCCATGAGTGAGCTTGGCCTAAAAGCCACCGCGAAATACAAAAAATCAGCCCGAACCGTCGGCGATGTGATCGGTAAATTTCACCCTCATGGTGACAGCGCCGCTTATGAGGCTATGGTGCTGATGGCGCAGAATTTTTCGTATCGCTATCCACTCATCGATGGACAGGGGAATTGGGGCTCGCCCGACGATCCAAAATCGTTTGCCGCAATGCGTTACACCGAGTCTCGTCTGACCGCTTATGCCGATGTACTGCTCACTGAGTTGGGGCAGGGCACGGTCGACTGGCAGCCGAATTTTGACGGGACGTTAGACGAACCCACGGTCTTGCCGGCTCAGGTGCCCAATTTGTTACTGAATGGCACCACCGGAATTGCTGTGGGCATGGCTACTGATATTCCCCCGCACAATTTGACAGAGGTGGTGGCGGCGACCATACATCTACTCGACTCCCCCAAGGCGAGCGTGGCGGATCTGTGTGCGCACATCAAAGGACCTGACTTTCCGACTGAGGCAGAAATTATCACCCCGGCTGCAGAACTGAATGCGCTCTATGAAACGGGTCGCGGGGCGCTGCGCGTCCGTGCTGCTTATCATATTGAGGAGGGTGCAGTGGTGATTCACGCTCTGCCGCATCAGGTATCGGGTGCCAAAGTCTTAGAACAAATTGCGGCGCAAATGCAGGCTCGAAAATTACCCATGGTGTCTGATCTGCGAGACGAGTCTGATCATGAGCATCCAACGCGCCTCGTCTTGCTGCCAAAATCGAACCGTATTGATATCGATGCGGTCATGAGCCATCTGTTTGCCACCACAGATCTCGAGCGATCTTACCGCGTTAATCTCAATGTGATCGGCGTCGACGGCCGGCCTGCGGTGAAATCTCTCGTGACGATACTGAGCGAGTGGCTTGTTTTCAGAAAAGCCACCGTCAAGCGTCGACTCACTTATCGATTAGAGCGTGTCGAGCGGCGTATGCATCTGCTCGAAGGCTATCTGATTGCTTTTTTGAATATCGATGAAGTCATTCGCATCATTCGAGAGGAAGAGAGTCCAAAGCCTATCTTGATGGAAACATTCGCGATTACGGACGTGCAGGCTGAAGCGATTTTGGATTTGAAGCTGCGGAATCTCGCCAAGCTTGAAGAAATGAAAATTCGAGGCGAGCAGGACGAGCTGGCGGCAGAGCGGGATACGCTTGAGAAAACATTAGGTAGCGATGCCAGGCTTAAGACGCTCATTAAACGCGAACTCAAAGCGGTGGCCGAGCAACACGGCGATGCTCGCCGCTCCCCATTGGCGGTTCGCGAGGAGGCCAAGGCATTCAGCGAACTCGAGTTGGCTAGCGTAGACCCCCTCACTATTGTGTTGTCTGAAAAGGGCTGGATCCGTGCCGCAAAGGGACACGACATTGACCCCTCATCATTGAGCTTTAAGTCCGGTGACTGCTTTCGTTTCTCAGCGCTCGGTAAATCAAATCTGCCGACAGTGGTCCTTGACTCTACCGGTCGCGCTTATACCTTACCGACACACCAGTTGCCCTCTGCGCGTGGGCAGGGAGAGCCTTTGACGGGCCGCATCAGCCCGCCATCAGGCGCGACGTTTGAGGGCTTATTGACGGGCTCTGAGACAGATCGTTTCTTGCTCGCCAGCGATGCTGGTTATGGTTTTGTCGTGCAATTTGGGCAGCTGCAGGCCAAGAACAAAGCGGGGAAAGCGGTGTTAACGCTGCCAAAAGGCGCTCGGGTGCTGCCGCCAGCTGTCGTGACCGGCGCCGCTGAGCCCTTTGTGGTGGTTGCGACCAATGAGGGCCGAATGCTCGTGTTTCCCTTGGCCGAACTGCCCGAAATGTCCCGAGGGAAGGGCAATAAACTGATCGGTATTCCCTCTGCTCGCTCGGCATCGCGAGAGGAATTTGTGGCGGGACTTTGCGTGCTCGCCGAGGGTGACATGCTGCAGGTGACATCAGGCGGCCATTATCGCAACTTTAAGTGGTCGGAGTTAGAGCATTTTCGCGGGGACCGCGGCCGGCGAGGCAGCAAGCTACCTAAGGGTTACCAACGGGTGACACGCTTGACCGTTGTGGAGTAAGCCAGAGCGTTTAAAACGGCAAAAAGCCTTGAGGGGTGTCCTCACTGCTGGGCGTAATGGCGCGCTGGAGAATGTGGAGTTGGCGCGTCAGGAGGTCGAGATGACTGCCGCTAATGTCCCCGATCGCCATCCATTGCTCGTCAATCACGTCGACGCCGATATAGGTCGTCAGTCCGTCATCCTCCGCCGCGTGTGATGAGAGAAGAATGGCGTCTAGGTCGAGATTTGCCAGCGCCAATAGGTCATCCAGCGTTGCCTGCGTGTACAGACCAGGATAGATGTCCTTGTCATTACCGCGGCCTAACTCACTGATACCAATTGCCATCCCTGGCATGAACGAGAGTCGCTCCTGTTTTTCTGCGAGCTCACTGCAGCGCGATAAAAGCCACGCACAACTGGCGGCGCGCAATACGGGTGATCCGACCGAGAGTGATCCGGTGAAGAAGATGGCCAAGCCGAATTGCCGAATGACCGAGAGCTCTCCTCCGTAAAATCCGGCGCTACCGTAGGCCATCCGGTGGAGGGATGAGACGTACGCCTGCAGACGCGATTCATCGAGTGTCTCGAGATAGGTTGGTAGAGTTTTCAGCGCGATACATAAAATAGCCGTATCGTGATAATGCTCGTCACCTTGGGTCTGGATATCCCGGGATCGCAGCAAATCAAGTGGCAACGAGTCGATGCGGTCTTTCAGTTTATCGACTTCGTTGACTGACACCGAGGCCTCATCACTAATGGCATCAAGTTGTGCCACCGCGTCATTAATATTTCGGGCGAGGCGCTGTCCCATTGGGCGTGTCAGCGCATAGACCGCGGCACTGAGTAACACAGAGAGTGCAATGAGCCCCCAAATGAGGGTTTCTCTGGCGGTTTGTTGTTGGCTCAGATCTAAATAAAGCGCGACCGTGCCCGCGGTATTGCCATCAATGGACATTGTTTGCTCATAAGCATTGGCACCCGCGGGTATAAAGCCCGATATCGCCAACTCCGTGCCTTCGATATCCAATGCCCTTGCGCCGGCAAATAACGCTTGATCAGTGAAAAATTGCAGTTCGGCTGACAAGCCGAGTCGATCCCCTGTCGCCAGCTCATTACTCGCTCTGGCTGCCAACTGCTGGGCTGCGGCGTGAGCGTGCTGCGTCAGTGTTTGATGCTGAATCGACTGGGTTGATTGCGCAGCGACTGCGACGAGTATCAGCGTGGCCAGTAGACACCAGCCTGTCGCCGCAAAGGCGAGCTGTTGCGACAGGGGCTGATTGCGTAATCGTTGGATGAGCTGCTGCAAAAGGATGCCTCCATTGACACCGCGTTCAGTATAAACTCTAACAGACCGATTCTAGGGAGCAGGTCACCCTAGCCCTCGTTTTTTTTCAGGAACTTTTTTGTGACAGATCAGATGCATGTGATCGTGGTAATGGCTCCCTCAGGGGCGCTTGTTAATCGGGTGTTGATCGAAAATGCCGTATCCGCCGTTCAGGGTCAGGTTGTCGAAGCCCATCGGGTAGCCGTACCGGTATCACTCGCCGATCACCGGGAGGTGGTCAAGTTTTTGATCGATTGTCCTGATCCCGAGAAGTTATCGGCCCAGTTACGGCAGCTGTCTGATGAACACGGTGCCGATATCGCTCTGCAGTCGCGCTTATCCCGTTGTCGCCCTTACGGGTTAGCGGTGTTCGATATGGATTCGACACTCATCTCTTGTGAGGTCATCGACGAGTTGGCACGAGTTGCCGGTGTTGGTGCCGAGGTGGCAGAGATTACAGACCGCGCCATGCGCGGCGAGCTCGACTTCGACGAGAGTTTTCGTACGCGTTTAGCATTATTAGAAGGGCTAGATGCAGGGGCGGTCGACGAGCTAGCCGATCAACTGCCCGTGCAATCGGGTCTCAGTGAGATGGCGACAACGTTAAAAGCGCGTGGTCTCAAGCTGGCGATTTTTTCCGGCGGATTTATTCCGATCGCGGAGCGTTTAAAAAGCGATTATGGATTTGATCATGTCGTTGCGAATGAGCTGGAGATTAGAGGCGGTAAAGTGACGGGAAAAGTTGTCCCTCCCATCGTGAACCGAGAGTACAAGGCAGAAGCATTAGGCGCTCTAGCAAGTCGGCTGGGCATTCACACCGAGCATTGTATCGCTGTGGGTGATGGTGCAAACGACCTGTCTATGATGGCGCTTGCCGGTCTTGGCGTCGCGTTCCACGCAAAGCCTGCGGTCCGAGCAGCAAGCCCTATTGAAATCACGCACATCGGTCTCGATGGTGTCTGCTATTTGATGGGTCACGAAGGTGAATTTGCAGCGGCGTGAAAATCGGCAGATGCACCTTGGTAATGGCCTGCGGTATCATAGTCTTCTTTACCAAATGGGTCCCCAATAATGGCAAACTTCTCGACGAACGAATTCAAATCTGGCTTGAAGGTTATGCTGGATGGCGATCCTTGCTCGATCCTTGAAAATGAGTTCGTGAAGCCGGGTAAAGGACAGGCATTTAACCGTGTGAAAATGCGCAACTTGAAATCGGGTAGGGTTTGGGAGCGTACCTTTAAGTCCGGCGACTCGCTCGAGGGAGCAGACGTCATGGATATGACGCTTGAGTACTCGTATACCGATGGCGAGTTCTGGTATTTCATGGACCCCGCGTCCTACGAGCAATTCGCTGCAGATCGCGACGCTGTGGCAGAGACTGAAAAGTGGCTTAAAGAACAGGAGCAATACGAAGTGACGTTGTATAACGGCGCACCACTGGCGGTCACTCCACCGAACTTTATCGAACTGGCCATAACAGAAACCGATCCCGGCTTGAAGGGCGATACTGCACAAGGCGGGAGCAAGCCCGCGACGTTGGGTACCGGTGCCGTGGTGCGAGTCCCGCTTTTTATTACCGAAGGAGAAGTGATTCGTATTGACACGCGAAGTGGCGAATACGTGAGTCGTGCCAGCAAAAGCTAACCGATGAGCGATTGGCGGCCCTCTGCGTCGCTCGATACGATCGCGGCCCGAGCGAGATTACTGCATCAGCTTCGCGACTTTTTTGCGGCGCGAAATGTGATGGAAGTGGAGACGCCATTGCTTGCTCAGGCAACCGTTCCTGATCCTAATCTTGAGGTGTTTGCAGTCTCGACCGATGTTATGGGCGAGAGCCCTTATCGGTTCCTGCAAACCTCACCGGAGTTTGCGATGAAGCGTTTACTCGCGGCTGGATCAGGCGATATTTTTCAGATCAGCAAAGCATTTCGAAAAGAAGAGTCGGGTCGTCATCATAATCCTGAGTTTTCACTGTTGGAGTGGTATCGAGTTGACTGGGACCATCGGATGTTAATTCGCGAAGTGGCTGAATTGATAGGCGAGATGCTGGGCCGGACTGGTTGGCAGGTATGGACGTATCGCGCGTTGTTTCAAGAGCACCTCAGCGTTGACCTCTTTGACCCGGGCATTGGTCGTCTTCAATTACTCGACGTTGCCCATCAGCGTATTGGTGATATGCCTCCTGATCTCGATTACGACGCAGCCTTGGCGTTGTTAATGACCCACTGTATTGAACCTGCTATCAGCGATTGGGGCGTTGTTTTCGTGACGGAATTTCCGGTTTCGCAAGCTGCTCTGGCCAGAACGATGGCGGTTGACAGCGGTGCTGTTGCCGCTCGCTTCGAGTGTTATGTCGATGGATGCGAAGTCGCTAACGGCTACTGGGAACAATGTGATGTCGCTGCGCTCACCGCGCAATTTGTAACAGACAACGAGCAGCGTCAGCAAAGGGGGCTGCCCATACGTGAGCTCGACCAGCGCTTGCTTGCCGCTCAAGCGGAGGGGTTGCCCGATTGTGCCGGTGTGGCCTTGGGGGTCGATCGACTATTAGCCCTCCAGACACGGGTGAGTAGCCTGGCAGAGACACTCAGCTTTGACTGGCATCGTGCCTAAAGGTGAGGCCAATCATTGGCTGACTAGTCTCACTAACCGACTGGTTATGCGTTACTGACTAAAGCTTGCCCATATCGCTCGATAAACGCTTTAGGAGGTCTTTTCGGGAGCCCCGAGGAAATTTCGATACAGACAAATTCCAAATGGCCCCGGAAAACGGTATCGCCAGTGCGCTGGCAGTGGATTTGAAGACGGCGAATCATTTTTATCTTGCCAATCCATTGGGTAATCCACGTGCCAACGAGTAACTCATCGCCCGATTGCGTGGCTTTCAGATAATCGTATTCGGCGTGCGTCAGCGCCATTGCGCGGTCCAGCCGCCGGTATTCCTCCGGGCCCAGTCCAAGAGCCGAGGTATGAGCCCACGCAGCTTCCATGCACCATTCGACGTAATGGGTGTTGCGTGTGTGGTCGAGCGCGTCAATATGGTGAGGCTCAACCGTCACTGCGAGGGTGAACGGCTGATCATAATCCCAGTTCATGAATTCACTGTGGTCTGCTGGGGTTGGGCAATCATTAAGTAGCCAAACAGCACCGCGAGGACCGGACAGATTAAGTTGAACAGAGCGTAGGGTGCGTAGGTGAAGGTAGCCACCCCCAATGTTGCCGCCATAAAAGCACCACACGTATTCCAGGGCACCAGTACGGAGGTGAGTGTTGCCGAATCTTCGAGTGTTCTCGATAAGCTCAGTCGACTCAGTCCGCGATCATCGTACGCGGAGATAAACAAGCGCCCGGGTAAGGTGATCGCGAGAAATTGATCCGCAGCTAAAATATTAGTGATGATCCCACCTCCTACCGTTGCCAGAATCAGGTCGCCCGTCCGTTTTACGCCTTTCAAAACTAAGTCGAGCAACTGTCGCAAAATACCGGTGCTATCGAGCAACCCACCAAAAGTCATGGCAGTCAGAATCAGGAAGATGGTATTGAGCATGCTGGCCAAGCCGCCCTTATTAAGCAGCTGGCTTAATTGATCCATTTCAGCCGGCGATTGGTAGCCGGAGAAGAGCGCCATCCACAACCCCTGTAACAGTGGCGCAGGCGAGTCCGGGTGGGCTGTTAGGGCCATGGTGCGCACTACTTCGGGCTGAAAGACCGCACCGTAAGCGGTACCGCATAGCGTGCACAGTAAGATGGCGGGGTAAGCGGGGATCTTGAAGTAAATCATTGCCAGCATCAGCACCAGCGGCGACAGCACCCAGGGGGTGATCGCAAATTGGTCAGACAGTGCGGCTCGGATACGAGTAATGTCATCGGGTGCGGCCGCCCCCTCACTGCCAATAATGGCAAAAAAGAGCAGGGCCAAGGCAAACGCCGGCAAGGTCGTCCACAGCATATTTTTAATGTGCTCAAATAGATCGACCCCAACGGCTGCCGCAGCAAGATTAGTTGTATCCGAGAGCGGCGATAGTTTATCGCCGAAATAAGCGCCCGAGATAATCGCGCCGGCGGTAATGGCGGGGGACAAGCCATAGGTAGTTGCAATGCCCATGAGGCCAATGCCCAGGGTACCGGCAACTGTCCACGAGCTGCCCAGACTCAATGATGCGAGTGCACAAATAACGGCTGAGGCAGCATAGAAAATATCAGGATTGAGTAACTGCAATCCGTAAAAAATCATGCCGGGCACGGTGCCACTAATGATCCAGCTTCCGATTAAAGCGCCAACGGAGAGCAGAATCATCATGGGCATAATCGATACGGTAATGGCACCGACCATCCCGTCTTGGATCTGCTGCCAGCTCATGCCGCGCCGCCATCCGACCAGCATGGTCGCCCCTGCCGCAACGACGAGTGCGACTTGATTCGGGCCATAAGACGCATCAGACCCGAACAGAGCAACCGACGTCGATAGCAGCGCTACGAGTAATAAGATCGGTGCTAAGGACAGCAGCATATAGTCTGGTCAGTTGGGTCGATAATAAGGTTTCGTCATCGTAATTTGGTAAGTTCCAATAATACGCTCTCGAAAGCCCCCCTCACAGTAGCTCAGATAATATCGCCACATGCGGATGAATCGGTCATCAAAGCCCATTGCGCGAACTTGATCAAGCTGAGTGAGAAAAGTGTCGTGCCAATCTTGTAGGGTATCAGCGTAATCGCGAGTGATATCGCGTAAGCCACTGAGTTGCATATCTGTGACGTTGGCCACCGCATTGCTGATGACGTTGAGCGAGGGTAGGCAGCCGCCAGGAAAGATATAACGCTTGATAAAATCAACTGCGTCTCTGGCTTGCTCATAGCGTTGATCGGTCATGGTAATCGACTGAATGACGGCTTTACCCTCTGGCTTCAGTAGCCTGCTCAGCGTGCCAAAGTAGGTGTCATAGAACTGATGCCCCACTGCCTCAATCATTTCAATAGAGACCAACTTGTCGAACTGACCCTCAAGATCTCGGTAATCATCAAAGAGTACAGTGATGCGGTCCTGTAACCCGCGTTTTTTGACCGCCTCTACGGCGTAGTCAAATTGCTCCTTTGAAATGGTGGTGGTGGTGACACGGCATTGATAATGCTCTGCCGCATAGATCGCCATGCCGCCCCAGCCGGTCCCAATTTCGACGAGGTGATCCTCGGGCTTCAGTTCCAGATCTTCACAGATGAGTTGCAGCTTGTGCTGAGATGCGGCCGCGAGATCGCTTTGTGGTGTTGGGAATACGGCGGCGGAGTACATCATGCTGGGGTCGAGGAAGAGTGAAAAAAACTCGTTACCCAAATCGTAATGTGCAGCGATATTCTCCCGAGATCTTGCGGCCGTATTCCTGCGGCCCCAGTGAGTTGTTTTCAAGGCGAGACGCAGGAGCCAATTTTGTTGATCGGACATCGCCTCGAGCATCGCCATATTGCCGCTAAAGGCGCGCGTGACCTCCGTGAGATTAGGGCTACTCCAGAGGCCTTCTATGTAGGTCTCGCCCGCCGCAATGGTGCCGCCGGTCAAAATGCGTCGGTAAAGGTCAAGATCGTGGACATGCACTTCCGCGTGGGGGCCTTCAGGATCAGTTTTTGAACCAAATAATAGCGTCTCATCCTGCTCGACCATCGTCAGCGAGCCCACCTGAAGCTTCCCGAGCACTGTCAGTATTAGGGTTCTTGCCAGCCCGCCCTGCTTTTGTCCAAAGAGCATTGGGAGTTTAGAGATGTTCTTAACGCGATACTCGCTCATGCGGGTCCTCAGCAAAGATGTTTGACGTCGAGAGTGATATTAGTGGGATTTTTTCGGATGAGCATGCAGGCTGACGCCTTTCAAAAACAGACGCAAGGCCTCCCAATAGATTGCAATCACCACTTTGATCGTCATAAAGGGGTAGGCAGCGATCGCTTTCATCGCTGAGCGCGCATTCAGCGGCGTGGCCGTGAGCGACAGCTGGGCATCAAACACGCGCTGCTCAGCGGCAAACAGCGTAATCTGAATCTGCAGCGCATCATCCGGCGCATTGCTATGCCAGCGATAGGTCATATTCATCGGGTTAAAAGGGGAGACATAGAGTTCTTTTGCGAACTCTGTCGTGAGCGGTGCGTTGTCACTTGGGACCGGTAACACATAGCTATGGCGCTCACCCCAGGGGGTGTTGGTGACCTCTGCAACGAGGTATTGCAGGACCTTATTCTGTTCGCAGTAACAGTAGTACACCGCGATGGGATTGTTTTGGTAACCGAAATAACGCCAGTTAGCGAGTAGGTAAACGGGCCCGGTGTGTCGTTCACCCGTCTCTTCAAAAATACGACCTCGAACGGCCTCGATGAGGGGCACGTCTTCGGCGCCTAGAAAATCAGTTCTGACAAAACGAGCCGGCGCCCAACGTTTGGTGGACCACAGTGGCAAGGCTTGAGTGAGCTCGTTCAGCGAACTGAGTTCCACAAAAGGCATAAAGACGCTGTAAGAGAAGGCGTGTTTCTTTGGGGTGTGTCGGGCGTGGTGAAGCGTACCCTTATATAAGGCTGCTTTCACGCCGCCATCTGGCGAGCGGAGCACAGGCTCTCTGCTACCCGGAGTCCGCTGGCGAGGCCGTCTTCGTGAAAGCCATTTTGCCAATAAGCGCCGCAAAACCACGTGCCATTGTGACCATTAATATCGGCCCAGCGCTGCTGTGCTTGCATGCCCTCTAGCGTGAACTGTGGATGCGCGTAATTGAAGCGCCCCAAAATACGATGCGGATTAATGGAAGCGGTGTCGTTTAAGGTGACACAGAACGTCTCGGGCGCATCAATGCCTTGCAAAATGTTCATGTTGTAAGTGACAGTGGCGCGGCCATTTCCGGGTTTTAGTCGGTAGTTCCAGCTAGACCATGCTCGCTGGGTTTTGGGTAACAGGCGGGTATCGGTGTGCAAAATGACTTCGTTGTCACGATAAGGCATGGCGCCTAGAACGGCTTTTTCATGGTCAGTTGGATCACCCAGCATTTTCAATGCTTCGTCTGAATGTGTCGCAATGACCACCTCGTCAAATTCGCGCATTAAGCCGTTAGTAAATTGCACGACAACCGGCTTGCCCGGTGGCCGCAAAATGCGCGACACCGGCATCCGCGTGCGAATAGAGTCAGCGACGCGTTGCGTCAGTGGAGCGAGATACTCGCGGCTTCCGCCCTCTACAACACGCCACTGCGGGCGGTCTTTTAACGACAGCAGGCCGTGGTTGCGGAAAAAACGAACAAAAAATTCCAGCGGAAAATCTAGCGCATCCTCAGCGTCGGCAGACCAGATAGCTGAGGTCATGGCCAGTAAGTACTGGCGGGCAAAATGATCACTAAAACCATTGTTGGAGAGATAATCACCGACGGTCTGGTCCGGTGATAGGCGGCCAGCATCGAGATCACTCACTGCCAACTTGTTGAAGCGCAGAATCTCGCGAACCATGCCGAGGAAGCTGGGGGATAGTAGGTTACCGCGTTGCGCAAACAGGGTATTAAGACTATTGCCCGCATATTCCAGACCAGTTGCTTCGTCGCAGACGGAGAAACCCATGGACGTGTCGTGAGTGGTAACTCCTAATTCATCAAAAAGTCTGACCAAATTGGGGTAATTCCGATCGTTGTAGACGATAAAGCCTGTATCAATTGCGAAACGACGCGCGCCCAGATGCACGTCGTAGGTAGCGGTATGTCCACCAATCCGGTCTCGGGCTTCAAAAATGTGGACACGATGGCCTCGCTTGGCCAGGTGATACGCGCATCCCAGCCCGGAGATGCCCGCTCCAATGACTGCAATATTCACTGCTGACAAAACTCCGGTCATCAGGATGAGAAGAAGGTA
>ERZ1039804.1133-NODE-1133-length-15809-cov-6.230227_pt1 | contig 15809 bp, 32 predicted proteins | sample MGYA00383089_ERZ1039804 | MGnify/ENA primary metagenome ERZ1039804 (study PRJEB29581, sample SAMEA5548359) | metagenome | biome: marine; feature: coastal; material: water | depth 1 m | study: Short-term variability in the microbial, nano- and picoplankton...
ATATCTTCTTCAAGTTTTCCAGCTTCTTCTAAAAACGCTATTCTTTGTTCTACTGTAAATTGTTCTCTATCTACTGCTTGTTCTAATAACTTGGCTCTTTGTCTATCTGCTTCAGCTCTATCTACTATTAATTGTCTTTCTAACTTATCTGCCTTTGCTCTTTGGTCTGCAATATCAGAAGCTATTTTACCTTCCTTTATTATTTCTTCTCCAAGTTCTTTAACTGCTTCTGTTGTTTTACCTATTGTATCTTCAATGCCAGTTAATGTATCTATGTAAGAACTACCAGCAGATTTAGCATCATCCATTGCACCAGCAAAGTCTCCACTAAATACCTTTTTAATTGCACTACCTAAAAAACCTACTGTGTCTATTGCAGCTTCAAATCTGTTTGTAATGTTTTCAACTATAAAGTCTTTAAACTTTTCAATAGCATCTAAAGGGTTTGTAAAAGCATCTATAATTGCATCTCCTAGACTAGCAAGTATATCTACTAAATTACCAGTAACAGAACTTATAACAAGCATTATTTTGTTAAACTTGTTTTGTCCTTCCTCTGTGTTTGTAAACGCAGCTCCTAATGCACTAACAGCTAAAACTAATGCACCAATACCAGTAGCAATTATTGCCACTCTCATAGACTTAAAACCAGTTATAACATTTTTTAAACCTTGCTTTAAACCTTTGAATTTAGTTATCAATCCTCCAGATGCTTGGTCTAAACCACCAAGTGAGTTATCTAAATCTTGTGTGTCCTTTGTAGTTTCTTTTATAGAATCATCTAACTTATCTACGCTTTTAACTGCTTTAGAAGTGTTAGCTTCAAAATTTAAGATATACTTTTCTGCCATTTTATTTGTCTTTTAATTTGTTTAAATCCTTCTTTAAATGTTTCTGGCATTTTGTTTTTGCCTTTTGCTATTTCTATAGTTTCACTAACTCCGTAAAACTCATCTATGTTTAATAATTTTATTACTATCATTATGTTAATACGCTTGGCGTGTAAGCACTTTGTTTAGTTATTAATTCTAAATTGCTTTTGTTAGTTAGCAAATTAGTTCTTATGCTGTTTATATAATACTCTTGTCCATTTACAATAAACACATCATTTAGTTCATAATTTAAAACTATTGATGAGGGTAACTGTGCAGTAAACTTTACAACCCTTGCTTGTTCTTCAAAAAGCTTTACTATGTATTGAGAATAAAATCTATTAAACAAACTATTCTCATTTACATTACCAGTATATTCATTATACTCTATTCCAAAGTTTAAAGTATGATTTCTATCTGGACTAACATTAGAAGGCGCATTGTATTGTTCAAATTGAAGAGAAGTAACTGGGTAATCTGATGCATCAATTAAATCATTAAAAAACATATACGGACTGCCTAATGTAGTTTTATTATCTGCATCTACCCACCATCCAAAAACTAAACCAGTTACATCATCATTGTCATCTATTATATTTATCAATTGACTACGTTGCCCATCTACTTGTACATCATAGCTTTGACCATCATATTTTTCTGGTGCTGAATAGTTAAGATTTCCAAACTGTTGGCTAAACTGATTTAAGTATCTTAAAGATGTTTGTGTAACAGATGGAGAATAATTAAAGTTTATTCTTGAATAAGGTACTGGTCTGTCTATTGTGTTAGAATCTACAACTATGTATTTAGATATATCGTGAGTGTTTCCAGTAGACATAAAATCGTCAAATGTTTCTACATATATTTTACTAGAACCTCTTTTAGTATAAGCAGTTAGATTAAACATCTTAAACAAAGTTGTTAAGTAATCTATCACTTTCATATTAGGTATATAGTCTTGTATAAATACATTTTGTCCTAAAGTAAAAGCATTATAAGAATAATCTCCAATATCTACTGGTGTTCCATCTTTTAGTGTTCTTGTTATACGCATTGTTTCAGCATCAAAACTTGCCCCTATATTAGAATTTAACCTAAACTCTATGTCATAGGTTCTAGAGGATAATGTGCCACTATTTAAATCTCTTAAAGTAATAGTAAAATTATTTGCTCCAGTCATTCTTGTTTGATAGTCTAATAACTCATTTGTGAGTTTATCTCTTGATATCATTTCCAAATCTCTATCTGGGTCTGTGTCAAGAACTAATCTTATAGAATAATTATACTCATCACTTACTACTAAATTACCTCCACTCAAAAAATCAGTGCCAGAAGTGAATGTGAAATCTGCAAATGTTAGCTTCTTTGACCTTTGCTCGAAATCAACACCATATCTTGGAACAACTAATGAGCCAGTTTCAGTTACTGGAGTTTTCTCTCTATGCAGCCACAAATACAAATCATCAAATACATCACTATCAAAAAAACTTGTTATACCAGTTTCATCTGTCATATTAAACTCTATGTTGTATTGAGTTTGTATTGCTTCTATAATACGTTTACATTTTATAGATGGTTTTAGTTCTTGGCGTAAATCTGTCCAAGAAACACTATTTAAATTTCGTATTAAGGGAGCTGGAGATGCTGTACTATAACCATAGAAGTATTGTAAATTAATTAAAGGCATAGTAACATTTCTGTTTGCAGTGTTAGTAGATGTTATACCAGAACTTTGTAAACCATCTGTAAAGGCATATAAAAGGTCGTTATTATTCAACAACATATCATAGGCATTTAAAGGATTTAGAGAGCTTAATGTTTCATCTCCAAATATATCTTTAAGGCTTGAAGTATTGCCAAAGAACACTACCTTATAAGCGTGTGCTTTGTTGTCTTTCATAGATACAGAATCTAATCTAATCTTACCTACTTTAAAATCTGCTCCATCTAGTTTTATAATAGCATCTACTCTAAACCTTGCATCATAACCATTTACTATGTCGTTATTATAGTAATGTTTAAATATCTTATTATTAGTAGAGGATGCTGGTAAATTAAACTGCTGACTAAAAGGAGTAAACACCAAAGCAATATCACGAATGTTTTGTTGTGTATCGGTAAGAGTAATTGCTTCATCTTTAAATAAATCAACTCTTGTATTATCTATATATAATTCTAAATTCATTTATCTTATGTTGTTTATAGTATCAAATGCAAAGCTTACATCTATTGTGTAGTTTATTAAACTATCAGTAAGACTTGTTTTGTAGTCTATATTGTTATTCTCAATATTTACTGCTAGTGTTTTTTCTTTGTATTCTATCCATACTTTATCACTTAAAAATAGTTGTCTAAATATTTCATTATTGCTTTCTGGATAATAACCACTATTTAAAGTAAGTCTTTGATTTGCGTTTTTAGATAGTAGTCTAACTTGTGCGTTATATGTTGCGTATGTTCCGTTGTTTAGTATGTTAGATTTGTATTTGTCTTTTTCAGTAGTCATTGCAAGTTTAGAATTCTTAAACATCCAAATATCTTGATATACTCCAAACTTATTTATAAATGTTAGTTTATAAGGTGTGTATTTGCATTCGTCTATGTTGTCTATTTTAATTATAGTTAATCCTTCAACACCACTAACTAAAACCTCATCAACTGGAAATAACTCAAAGTCATCTTCAAACTCGTTAATACAAGCATTGTCTTCAAATGTACCTCCATCTAGTTCTACTCTTTCTTCAAAGCTATCTGCTCCATTAACACCATTGCTTACATAATCAATTTGGTCTTGTATTTTTCGGTCATCTTCTGGCAACCAAGAATATACTTGTTGACCTTGATATAAAAATACGACAGAGTTTGTGTTTTCATTATCTACTGGTATTCTTATAGGGGCATCGTGTAGCTTTAGTATTGTTGTGTTTGATTGTAAGTAGCCTTGTAATAGTTGAGGGTTTGCACCTTCTTCAAAATATCCATATCCATAAAATGCCCTTACACCAAAAGTAATTTCTGCTACTGGTGTTCCAGTAGTTAAGGTTTTTGTAATCCTATAATCTACATACATTGTAGTATAGTCTTCTGTAGCATCTAAATCATTTGGATATACTCCGTTAAATGCTGCTGGTATATAGTCTTTTATTAACTCTGCAATCTCAAATGTTACTGATTCATTTATAGCTGTTGAAACTAATGTGTATTGTGGATTAAACGCCCAAGCTGTATGTGCTATTCCTTTATATATTATTATCTCTATTTTAGCACTAACTAAATTTGTTTCTTGTATATTTATGAAGTAAGGACTTCTTACGTTAATTTTGCTCATTGTTGTTGTTTTTAAATATGTCTATTATGTCTTGTGCAAATGCTTTACTTAATAATTGTGGATATCTATCAAAGGCTGCTAAAAATGGTTTAGTAAAAAACATACTAGGTTTTATACCTTGTGCAAATATGCTTCTTTGTAATATGAATCCTATTGTTCTATAATTACCCTTTTTAAATTTTCCTTCTTTATCTCTTAATCTTATATTTCTTTTTTTAGCCCAATCAGCTATAGGTTGCATAGGTGGTCTTTTATTTCTAAAACTATAAGGGCTGTTACCTCCTTTTTGTTTACCACCTTTAACTAAACTAGGATTAGCACCTTTAACACCTTTGTCTAAAAATGTTCCGTACTCATCCATTATAAAAGCTAAATCAAAGTTTCCATTCTTTTCTTCTAATTTGTAATGAATACTATTATACAACTCTTTACTTACATTGTGTTTTTGTTTTGTAAGATTAGACCTTGATTGTTGTACTACATACTTACCAAAAGATTGTAACTCTGTTTGCAAGTTCTTTAGCATATAGTCATATCATTAGGTATTAACACATCAAACGTAACTGTCCATCCAGCTAACTTGTTTTCAAATCTATCTACAAAAGGCTCTAACGTAGGGTCTCCGTTTAGTTGGTATTTGTCTACATATAAGTCTCCTCTTAATAATAACTCTAGTAATCTATTTGCTACTGCTAGTTGTGTATTAAATACATCTTGCTCGTTGTTGTTACCTCTAAACTCTTCTATTGTTCCATCAGCATAATTTTTATCAAAGTCATACACTATATCCATACATAATAGAGATATGTTAAAGTTCCATACGTTACCTTGCATTGTTGCACTATTTACCATAAAGTGTGATAACGGAAATATAGTCTGTTTGTTTAAGTCTACATCGTATATGTCTCCATAGGTAACTGTATTGACAAAGTCATCTAACTGTAGTGTTTGTCTTATCTTTTCGGATAGATTATAAAATCCTTGCATATTATTGTGATTTACGTTTTATCATTCTTGTTTCTAATTCTGCTTTTTCTTTTTCAAATGCCAAGTACATTAAACATTGATGTAACGGAAGTCTTGCAACTTCTTTAAATCTTGTAATGTCTCCTTGAGCAAGTGTATATAGTTCTGAATAGCTTCCCCATTTTCTTGAGAAATTTGACCTATCGTCTGTTCCTTCACTAGTTCTTTCTCCAAATAGTTCGGTATATAGTTCAGCAATTCGTTGGTTAAATTGTAAAAAAAAACCATAGCACCTAATACAACACTCAATGGCATTTGTTTCATTACCTCGCTGTACTTGTGGCTTCCTTCATATTCTTCTATGAGATACTTATGTCCTTGCTTTTGTTTAAGTGGTCTGAATAATACAGCCATTGCTTTATGCATATTACCCCATTCATTTATATAGCTTGTAACGTCTTTATTTTCTCCATAGGTAATTTCATCTAGGTTTGGTATAAAACCATAAGAAACTCCATTTAAATTGAACGTAGGGATAAACTTATGTTCTTGGTCAAATAGCTTATTGATGTGATTGATTAAGTAATCTACATCTTTGTCTTTAATCTTGCCTAGCTCTTTTGTGTTTATGTTGAGGATGCATTTAAGTAAATTATCATTACTTGGATTCTCTATAAGTAAGAAGTCTTGATAGTCTTTTAACTTAACTTCTTTTAGTGTACTAGGTATAGAAACTTCTAATTGCATAAAGTGTTTTTTATAAAACAAAAAAAGGATTACTTTGTATAAAGCAACCCTCTTTTATCTAACTATCAACTAAAAATTATCTTAATGTCTTATGTAGGTATAAGTATAACTCTTGTATCTTATCTCCTAACTTTTTGTCTTGTCTGTATGTTTCGTTTCCGATTTGTATTCTTCCTTCTCTATGTATCTCTAATTTAACCTCTGGTCTTCTTGTTCTTGTTAGTGGTTTTACTATTACCTTGATGTCATTCTTAAAACACCAACTAATAGCATCTCTTACGTTTCTTGTCATTTAAACAAGTTAATCATTATTGCTGGAATAAACATAGTAGATATGATACAAATTATTTGATATATTCTTGTATATAGTTTTCTATAGTATATTGTATCTGTGTATTCTTTTAGTGTATATACTTTTGTTGTGTTGTTTTTTGTTACTGTTACCTTGCCTTGTTTTACCTCTATCATATCTAAAATATTAAGTTATGTATAATTGATTCAAGCGATAATAATACTACACTTGCAATTAATAATACAAATGAGAATAATGTTAATGTTAAGTAGTGTTTTAGTTTTTTCATTGTTTTGTTTTTTAGTTATAAAGTTCTTCATTAACAACACCATCTTTTAGGTGTTCCCATATTTCACTTAAATCGCTTACGTCTTTTTTGTTTTGCGTTACGTCTTCTCGGTCTTCAAAATTTGATACGTGTACAGTTCCACATTCAGAAAAGGTACTAACATAGCCATTTTTTAAATCACAAAACCATCCGTTATCTTCTTCAGACCATAGGTCAGTAACTAAAGGATGTTTTTTTATTAATTCAATTAATTTTGATTTTCTCATTTGTTCTGTTTTTAGTTAATAATTATACTGCAATATATAACTATTTATTTAATTAACAAAATTATTAATAACTTTTATTAGTAAATGTAATATTGCCCCTTATTAGGATTCTCTAATTGTGAAGTGATAGCATACCTCATCGCATCTATACAATGGTTAAAAGCATCTATTGGTTTGTTAAGTGTTTCTCCTTCTTTGTTCTTTAACCAAATGTAGTTCTGTAGTTCTTTGATTAAGTTATGACTTCTATTAGTTATGTATATTTCATTTTGATTGATAAGGTTAATACCATACACTATTGAGTCTTTACCTTTCTTTACTGGCATTATTAAATGACCATAGCTTGACAACTCTGCAATACTTTTAGGTTCTGCTGAATCTGCATATATGATTTCTTTTGCTTGGTGTGTTTTTAGTAAGTTGCTTATTTGACTATTTAGTAATCCTTTTTGATAGATGACCTCATCAAAGATATATGAGTTGTTGTATTTGTATAAAGAAATTAATGCACTTGGATGATTGGAGTAGCCAAAATCAAGTCCGTAACAAAGTAGTCTTGCTTCATCTGGTAAGTCAATAGGTTTCCAGTCTTTTATACAAGCACCCTCTAAACTTCCTATCTCTCCTAGTCCATATACATTCCACCAGTTATTCCAATAGGTAGATGTCTTTGCTTTGTCTTTAGCTTTTTCTATGTCGTTTATAATTGTGTCTGGTAATGCTTCGTTGTCTAAATACGTTAGCTTTATAAAGTCTGCGTCATCTTTGCCTTGTAGTTCTGTATGCGCCCAGAATGATGAGGTTGGGTTAAAGTCAATCCATATATCTCCAGATGTTCTTATTGCTAATTGATTATATGCTTCGTAAGGTATGTTGTTAGCTTCGTTTACATATAGTGTGTGTCTTCTTGCTCCTCTTAATTTGTCTGCTGATTCAACACTAAAGAACTCTATGTAACTTCCGTTTGCAAACTTATACTTGAGCATTGACTTATTATATTGCATATCATTATAACGATTGGTCATCATCATAATCTTTAGGAAGTCTTTTAAAGCACCTCTACGTAAATGTGGTATAGATTCACTAACTACGCTTATTTCTACGTTAGGAGTTCTTATAGCCCTATCTATGAGGATAGGTAGTATGCCAAACGTCTTACCAGCAGATGTTCCACCTTGAACTATCTTTTTACGTTTCTTAAGTTTAAGAAGTTTTTTAATTGCAGTTGTTACTACAAACATTAATCAATAATATTAAATAAAGGTTGCTCGGTGTTTAGTGTGATGTCTTTTGTTTCTCTTGGTTTACCAGCATAATAATGATAGAACATTTGTATAAACTTAAACTCTCCAGATTCTATTCCTTTTTTTAGAGCTGCATAAGCTTGTGGTTCTAATGGTGTTAGTCTTTCAATTAACTTTACCTCTTCTGCTTTAGGCTTTCTACCTCCGTTTGAGTGTCCTCCGTTATTTCTTCTACCATCCATATTTGAATAATTTTGAGTTCAATGTTTTTTATATAACAAATATATTGTCTTTTTGTTATTAGTAAGTCTTCAGCATTTTAACCATTGCATCTATTCTAAAGTTAGCTACATCTAGTTGTTCTTCTGGTATTTCTTTTATTATGTCTACTAGAGATTTGTAGTTGTTGCTTACTTCTATGTCTTTTAGTTGTTCGTATTTGTCTTCTAGTTCTGTGTATTCTTGTTTTAGTAAGTCGTATCTTGTTTCTAGAGGGATGTATTCATCTCTGTGTATTATTCTTTTGTATATAGTGAGGTATTCTGGGTTATATAGTTTAAAGGTAGTGAATACGTTTTTTAGTGAGTGTATTACTGTAGCGTGGTTTAGGTTTAGTGTTTGTCCTATTTCGTGTAAAGATAAGTTTGTTCTGTCTTTACATATCTTAAAGTATATAGCTCTTCCATAGACTATTTTTCTTTTTCTTGATTTAACATCTATATTGTATCCTAGTTCTTCCTCTACTAATTGTTTAATCTCTTTCGTTGTCATCTATTATATTTTGTATTAATTGTGTAAATTCTATTTGTTCTATTGCTAGTTTAATTCCTTCACATTCCAAGTACATTTCTTTGTCTTCATAGTCGTATAAGATAATTCTTAAATCTTCTAATTCAGTTCCTTTCTCGTAGTCGTATAATGTGATGTAGTAAAATTGATATATTATATCATTCTTGAGTCCTTGTGTTTCGTACATATTCAATCTCTCTTTCAAGATAGTCTTTAGCTTTTAGTAAATCCATTAGTTCGTGATTCTTCTTGTCTGCTCTGCTTATGTACTTTATTATGTTTCCTCTATTGAAGTTTAAGTTGTAGTCTTTGATAAAGTCTATAACATCATATCCTTTTCCGTTTTCATAGTGTGGTTGACTTGCTCTCATTGTTCTTGTCTTTTATTAATACTCCATTCCTTTTAACTTTAGGTTTTCTGTCTTCTTCTATAAACCTTTCTTTTTGCTTTCTTCTTGCTGCCTTTTGTTTTTTATTAGGCTTATCTTTTTTTAAGGGTTTGAACCATCTCATTCTGTTCTTAATTTAAGTAAGTTGTAACATTGTATGTATTTTAACTTTGCTTTTGATTTGTATATTGTTTTAAATAGTTCGTATGTCTTTTTTGTAAATTGATAATGTGTCTTGCAATCTTTGAAAAGTTTTATTGCATATGCCTTACCATACCCTTTGCAGTAGTTTACATTGTCTGCACTATCTCCAATTATCATTTGCTCGTAAAAGTTATATAATGCTTGTTGATGTGTTATGTTATAAATACATTGATGATTATAATGGTAGTTGTAAATCAATGCTGGTAGTTGCATATAATCCTTGTCAAGCGATACTATTATTACGTTGTTGTGTCCTAATTCGTCTGTTAGTGTTTTCCAATACGTTGCTACTAAATCATCTGTCTCTACACCATAAGAACTCTTTGTGCTATATATCTCTGCTATGTGTTCGTGCATCTCATATAGTAATTTAGGATGCTCTTGTTTCTTTCTGTTTGCTTTGTAGTTAGTGTCTAGTAGTTTTCTAAAATTACCTTTGCTATTGTTAAAAGTAATTACTCTTTCTATTTGGTAAGTTTCTTCTAGTCTATTTACAATTGACATAAATATCTCATCAAACTTTCCTATAGCTTCATCTAGTATGTCATCAACACCACAGCAAGAAGAATAAACTAAACTGTCTGCATCAAATAAAACTACCATTTTTCTTCTATTATTTCTATAGCTTGATTCTCTAACTCATCAATTACTTCTTGTTCTAGTATATCTATAATGTCTTGTCCTCCACATAGCACTTTAAAACAATTAAAATCACTACTAAAATCTGGATACATATAACTGCCATCTTGACCTTTTTGATATTCTCCTACAACAACTAATGCTATATTATCATATTCTACTGTTATTTCTTTTTTCATTTTGTTTTGTTTTGTGTAAATATAAACAAATTTGTTTATAAATTATATTTTTTTACATAATTTTTCTTCTAAAATATAAGAGTATTTTGTAATAATCTTATCGTTCTTAAACTTTGTTGTTGCTTCACAAGATATAGGTACTAACTTTTTGTTTATTATTTCTTCTATATTTTTGCTTATATTAAAAACATAAACTCCTTTTTCATCTGTAACTAAATATAAGAAATCTTTGTTTTTTATTTGTGCTTTATTATAATTAGCAAATAACTTATTAGCTTCTATTAATTTGTCTTTATAGTACTTTCTTCTGTTTTTAATTTCTATTATATAATCCTTACATTCTGCATCATAAGAACTAAACTCATCTTTTACTAAATAAGCATTTAAGTTATATTCATTATTAATATATTCTAATGTAAGTTTTTCATTCATCCTTAAAGTCTTTAGTTGCTTTAGTTAAGAATTCATCAACAACATCAACTCTTCTTGAAAGTTTTTCTATTGCTACATATAAAGTAGCTACTGTTGATTCAAGTATTTTAAATCTTTCTTTAGTTGTGTATTTTTTATTTTTCATAATTCCATTAATTCATTAATTACTGTATGTCCACCTAACACTACTGCACAAGCAATAGCTGGTTTCTTTCCTCTTTTAGCGTATGCCATAGCATAAGCAGTTGCATCTATTCCACAACCTACTTGACTACCAAAGACTTTAAAGTTTTGACCTACATACCATTCGGTATAACATTGTGTGTGTAAGTGTCCTTGAATAGTACTTTGCATATCAGCTCTACATTTAGTTCTTGCAGTTCCAGCTTCTCCGTGTATATACTGCACACCATCAATTACAACTCTATCAACAAACTTCCATTGTGGCACTTCTAATACATCTTTATAAGCCTTTATCCATTTCTTTGGTACTGCGCTTGTTTGTGCTTTACGCATTATAAGTCTATCGTGATTTCCTATTGTTACGTGTGCTTTAGGAAAAGCATTGTACCAGTTAGCTATTTTACTTATTGCAAGTTCTAATTCTTGACCTCCTCCAAGACCATCTGCATCTGATTCGTGGTAACTACTATAATGGTTGTCTATCACATCTCCTATAAATACAACCCTATTACAATTGTATTTAGCATAAGTTTCTTGACAATGTTCTAAATAACCATCTAAACAAAATGGCTCGTGTAAGTCTCCTATGACAAGTACTCTTGTTTCTTTCTTGGTTATGTTCTCGTAAGCTACTTTTTTATTTCCGTTAATACGTGGTCTAATTTCCATAAGTTTTATATAAAGAGTTTAATTCATTAGTTATAGTTCTTATACAACTCCCACAAGATGTCATTACTTTTTTATCATTAAATACTCTGTTGTATATTTTTAATAATTGTTTTTGTTCTGATGGGTTTACTCTTGTTCTGTTTAGTGCAAACCATTCTCTTAAATAAACATATTCATCTTCTAGTAAGCACTTTGGTCTTTTGTATCTAAAAGCTTTGTTAAGAGCTACTTGTCTTTCATCACAGCCACAATCTTCTCCAGCTATAAACTTTACAGCTTTAGCTATTCCAGTAGCTTTAGTAATCTTGGCAATGGTGTCTCCTAACCCTTTTGATTGTTTGTCATAATTTGCTTTCCATTCTTTGTACTCTTTAGTACGTTTGTCTTTTGGTGGTTTCATATTAAATTGTAATCTTCGTTTTTAAAATCTTCGTAGTCTTCACTAAACTTGTCTCTTATTTTATCTTTGCCTTTCTTTAGTGTATGAAATATATTTACTGGACTTATTTTAGTTTCACTTGATAAACCTCTAATGCTTAAATCTGTATCTCTATATAATTCATAAATACTTTTATCGTACCAATGCCACTTATCTAACTCATTGTCCATCTTCTCGCATAATCTCCAAAACGCTTCTTCCTTTTTTATTTCATCAGTAGCTGTAAACTTATGCATATCTTTTTCTGGAATCTCATTAAAGTCTTTGTCTTTATAAAATTCTTCTATTTGTATTTTATGCACTTTGTTTTTTAATTTAATATAATTTATAAATACACTTCTAATTGTGAAATACATATAAGCTTTAGAGTATTTACCATTGCTATATACATTTTTATTGTCTGCATATTTAATTATCTTTAAATAGCTTTCTTGCACTATGTCTTCTGCATAATCCTTCGCTCCTAGATTTTTTGCTATTTGTACCCACTCTTTATGGTTTTTTCCTAATGCTACTAAAAATTCTGTCATACTAAAAACTTACACCTTTTAAGGGATTATATAAATCTCCAACTATCTCTGGTAGACCTATGTCATTAACTTTAAAGCTAAATGTTTCAAACGCATATCCTCTGCTACGTTTACATTTAACTGTAATCCAATCCTTGTTTACTGTGTTTGTTTCTAATTGTATTTGTGTCTCTGCTTTCTTTTCTAAAAAACTTCCTAAATGTCCAGTAGGTTTATCTGTTCCAAAATTACTATGTATTACAGTAATTATATGACAATTAAACTTCTGCGACCATTCCATTAGTTTTTGTGCGATGTGGTTGCTTTGTTCTAAATTATTTACGTCTGCTACTAAATCAGCTATTCCATCAATTACTACTAATCCTACTTTGCCTTCTTCTATTTTTTCTTTTAAATAGTATTCTATAAAATCTACTCTGTGTTTAAATCCTACTGTTCTTAAACCAAAAGTGTGATAGCAACCTAAATCTGTTTCTTGGTTCATATCTACAACTCTACGGAATACTCTTTGAGCGTGAAACTTACCTTGTTCTGTATCGAAGTGTATAAGACATTTATTGTTTCTGTGTCCTCTTAACTCTCCACCGAATTTGTTTTTGTTTCCTAAATATACAGAAGCTAATAAACTAATAAAGAAAGTCTTTTTAGTTTTAGGAGGTGCTTGTACAAAACTAAAGTTGCCATAAGTACCTAAAGGTATTGGTAAGGTCTTTGAGCCTTTTAGTGTTTGTATAGTTGTTTCTCCCATAGATATTGCTACTGGTGGATATTCTACTATGTCATTAGTATTTATTACACACTCTTCTTCCAAGAGCTGCATAAACATTTTCTTTTCTTCGGTCATAAAAAAAGGAGGGCTTTTACACCCTCCCAAATATTAAAATGGTAAATCTACATTGTTGTCGTTGTCTTGTGGTTGAGCTTCTTGCTGTGCTTTAGTGGACTTCCCATCAGTCCATAATACACGACCATTTCCGATGTATTGTTTTGGCTTTTTAGCTTCTCTTTCTTCTTTTGTTTGTGAATCAAAGGCTGATACGTTTTGACCGAATTGATTAGTATCATCGTTTACACTTATTGTAAAGTTATAGTAAACGCCTTTCTTTCCTTTTACAAATTTTTCTTTAGGTAGATTTTCTACGTTGATGTTTAAATTGATTAATGATGCCATTGTTATTTATTTAAGTTTATTAATTTATTTTCTATTTCTTTTGTCATATTCCATTTAGACTTTATGTCGCTTATTGTAAATTTTCCAGATAATATAGCGTTTTCACAATTTGTTATGTCTTTCTTTTTTACAAGCCAATCTTTATTTTGTTTTGCACTATTACCATCATCATCTTCAGCTTGTAACCCTAACAACGAAGTTAATGTATATCTACGATAATAAGTAATTTCTGAACCTTTTTTTTGTGCATCTAATCCTTCAGTTAATTTTAACGATGATTCTATTGAACCTCCATCTAAATCTACAATAACGCTCTTTACATAACCTTCTATTATAGGCTGTATTAAACATAACTTATGTTTTTGTAATAAAGGATTTAATTGATTTATTAATTTATTAATGTCAAAGTATTTTGACCTATAAAAAGGATTGTCAGCATCTTTACTAATTGCTCCTATTTCATTTCTTAATGCAAATATCTTATGATATATATTTTTTTCCATATTGTTTTATTTAATTATTTTTCTATTTCGTTTGACTCTATAGAAGGAACATTAATTAAATCATTTTTGATATCATATTCCTTCATTTTTGGTGCAATATAAGGTAGTAACATTTTTGTATATTGTAATTTTTCATATCTACTTAATTCATATATTTTTATAGAAGATAATAATTCATTAACAATTACTTGAATATCTTGTTTTAATTGTGTGTTTACTTTATTTTGTCCTCTTTTAGATGTTTTTCCGTATGTATTTCCAACTTTAAATGGCATAATTTTTTTATTTTGTTCGTTTAACTTTATCTGCTTTGTTTGTTTTTTGCCAATTATATGTTTGGCTGAATTCATCGCAAGGTATAAATTTTACTTTACCTTTTGGTGGTTTAAATTTTCTCATTCTATTGTTTGTTTTCCGTTTGTTTTAAAATCATAAAATTCTTGAGTCTGTTTTCTTATTTCTTGTTTAATGTTACTGTTGTTTAATCTTAATTCTCTATTTTCTATGTGCATTGAGTTAATATAAAAATACATCTCACTTAATGCTTTCATATATTTATCAGCTTCTTTAGGTTTCTTTTTGTTAAACTCTAACAATAAGTTAGCTAATAGCTCGTAATTTGTGTGAAAGTTAATCTCTAGTAAAGTCATTTAGTACTTCTTTTTTTACTATATCTTTATATGATTCTGGACATCCATCATCACATAACTCAAATATAAATGTTTCTAAATTAGTTATTCTTGTATTTGCTTTACATAGTTCTTTTTGTAATGCATCTATCTGCATATTTTTAAAAGTGTATAAGTCTTTTACTGTTTCGTGTATAGGTTCGTTTTTCATAAGTTTGTAAAATTTTCAATTTCTATTCCTACTCCAGAGCCATTAACTCTTTCTAAAATACATTTGTTAAATAAAGCATATTTAAAAGCTTTAAAATGGTCTTTTTCTCTAATAATTTGACTGTCTTGTGTTGTTATTCTGTAATGCATATTGTTTTGTTTTATTCTTTATAATAATTTTAATTCTAACAAATAATTTATATAACCAGTATTATTCGTTTCAGAATAATCATTTAACATTTGTTCATAATTATATAATTGTTGCTTATCATATTCATCAGCTCTTGCTAAAACTTCATCCATAGTTATTTGAACAGTAATATTGTTATTAATTACAAGATAGTACGCTCCTCTTTCTATTTCTAATTTATAATCAAATTGCGCAAATACTTTTCTGGCTTTTCCTTGTGGTGTTGTAGGTGTGTTGTTTGTTGTCATTGTCTTGTTTTTAGTTAATAATTTGTTTCGTTATGTAAATATAATACTTTTTATTTAATTAACAACTATGTTTATAAAATAATTTAAAATAAAAAAAGAGGTAAACCGAAGCCTACCCCTTTTCAGAAAACAAAACAAAACAAGAATTATTTTAAGTTAGTTAGTAATTTATTGTAATATTCTATCATTTCTTTTATTCTAATATCACTAAATTTTGTGATTTCTCTACTTTTTTGTTGTAATGCTTCAGCAGTTCCTTTTCCATAAGCATCTTCTAAATACATTCCAAATTTAAATTGTTCTCCATATCTAAACACATTACAGCTACCGACATTGGCTTTGCACATTAGTCTCATCCCACCTTGTCGCATAATGCTTTCTGCTTATAAAATGTCCAGCTT
>ERZ1039804.1143-NODE-1143-length-15739-cov-8.299158_pt1 | contig 15739 bp, 8 predicted proteins | sample MGYA00383089_ERZ1039804 | MGnify/ENA primary metagenome ERZ1039804 (study PRJEB29581, sample SAMEA5548359) | metagenome | biome: marine; feature: coastal; material: water | depth 1 m | study: Short-term variability in the microbial, nano- and picoplankton...
AGATCTACACGCTACGCTACACTCTTTCCCTACACGACGCTCTTCCGATCTAAGATTTGATTTTAACTCTCCCCACTCTCCCCACTCTCCCCCCCACTCTCCCCCCCCAGATTTTTACAAGCCGTCTTCTTCATCAGAATCTTCATCGCCAAATACCTTCAAAGTCTCATACACAGAGTATTCGTTTTCCTTGAGCCACTCGAACGATTTGCTGCGATCAATGTTGAAGACCATGACACCATGACTCTTTGTCTTGATGATACCACAAGCGTCAAAATCGATCTTGTCCTTGAAGATGATACCAAACCCCTTGGAGTTACCATTGACCGATATACCGTTCTCAGTGCAATACCTTTTATACGATTCAAATAGCTTGGTTGCGGTGTATTTCTGTGGTATAACTTGCTCGTGTATGAACTTGTCCCACCAGAATACCATGGGGTGAGTCGATACTTGAATGAGGTCTTCTCGTAGCTGCGTTTCAGGAAACTGCATCCAATTGACACCCTCAACATCGCGCTCCATCAGGTAATTGAAGAACCCCTTGATTTTTCCGTCATCGCCCACCACATTTTCGTAGTAGGCGTTCCAAAATTTAGCCTGCTTGCAATGGTCGTTAGCGCATTCGATGAGACAGTAGCGCCTGTCGTCCTTACCGTCCAGTGTTATCGGAATTGACTCGTTCGTGCTAAAGATGAATCGGGTTGAGTTGCTGACTTCAACTTGCTTCACTCCTTTCTCATTGTAAATACACTTGTCGCTTGTAATCAGATTCTTCAATCGATTGAGAACCTTGATCGTGTCTCCGTTTTTGATTTCATCCAGCGATACCAAAATCTTTCCTATGTGAGCGTTTCCGTGAGATCCGAAAATCTCCTGTTGTGGGTTCGCTGTTTCTGCAACCAGATTACCCATGATCTTCCGCATAAGGGCTATGAGAGTCCCTTTACCAGCACCCTGTTTGCTTTTGAAAACCAGCGCGGTTCCAGGCTTCTTGGCGGGTGACTGTATCATTTGCGCCAACCAATTCAACATGTAGTCGTAGGATTCTTGGTGCTTGTTCGCCAGAACCCATATAAGATCCAATATCTCTTTGGGATCCTTCGCTTCGACATTCGATCGCTCAATATCGAACCCCCTCCAGAGATTGTAAATGGTATCGGGACATTCTAAAGGCGGAGGTATGAAGTCAATACAGTCGTACATCCTCTTGTTCTTGTCATCATACCAGCGCTTCAAGAATTTTTCTTCGTTGAAAGAGCCTTCATCCGTAGGTATATTGTAGGTCCACTCTGTAAACGCTACATCCAAGTCTTTCTTCTTGAGGACACTGTTGAAAACGCCATCCTTCTCAATGCCGAATTCAGCGTTGTATTTGATCTTGAAGACCTCCTTCTCGAACAGTGCCTTGACTTCGTTGTATCCTCCAACACAGTCGTCAATACCATCTTCTGTTAGCACAAATTTCTTGTGGTCCTCCAGTTGCTTCATTTCTGCATCAGTGAGTGTGTAACTCTCGAGCTTCAATTTGATGTCGAAACCAAGCTCCTCTTTGACCTTGGCCTGAAGTTTACATATCACTTCGTCCGTATCAATATTATCGGATATTTTGAAACACATTTCGTCGTGGATCGGAGTTTTCGGAACACAAGCCAGTTTGGGTAGCTCCTTATACATAAGCATGATGATGGAGCCTTCGATGTCTTGGAGGTACATCGCGAGAGCGGATCGTTGGAGGTCACTGTATTCCTTCAAGAGACCATGATCGTCCTTGTACTTGTAGACTCGTTTTGCGACTGCAAAGTCCTTGAAACAGTTCGCGCAGCCTTGGCGAATCGTTGAGAGGTTCTTATGAAACCCCTTTATCAGGGGCATATCATCCTCAACCTGAATACCAAACTTGTCCTTCCAAGTTTTTGGACTCCCTCCGAAACAAAGGATGATGATGAGCGTCTTTGCTATGTCCTCCGTACAACCGTAGTACTGAGCCACTTCCTTCTTGACAGCGGCTCGGTTATTCACATACCCCTCGAGGTAATTGAACTTCTCGTCTGGCGCGTACATGTTGCAGAGTTGGAGTAGGATCGATGGCTGTGAGTTCTCGATGTCGAAACCCTGGATAGCGCCTCCCGAAACCACCTTGCGAACGAACTTCCACATCGATTGCAGAGAGGTCCCTTTCGACATGTACCGTCCATATTCATCGGGTCCATACTTGACCTTCCTGAAGTCGACCTTTTTCTCGAAAACACCATCGGCGTTCTTCTTCGATCCCTTCATGAGACCCTTGAGTTTCGATTGCTCCTCGGAACTGATGAAGTAGTCGTTCAGGTCTCCGTCCTTAGGATAGTCGGGATGCTTGGTATCGACTTGCAACAGTAGATCCAACCACTTCTTGTTGTGGTATTCTTCGGTGATAGTGATTACAGATGTTGGGCGAGGCATTGTTCTTTATTATATACTGAGATAATAAATTATCCTTAAGTAGATTTTATGGCTCAATTTTTTTGGGGGCGATCGCTCCCTAAGGATTTCAAATTTTTGATGGCGGTAGATCGCTGGGTTATACCTACACCCCTCGACGCTCTTTAAGTGGGAAACATTCAGGTTCCCCCCTAAGGATTTCAAATTTTTGAAAATCAGGAAAAAAAAGGGTTTCAGCCTAAAAGCTTACAAGTATCTTGTAGGTTTTCAGATTCAATTGAAGTCTACGGGAATGAACCCTTGCTCCAAGAGGATCTTCTCAAACTCAAACATGCGCGCCTTGTTTTCCCAGTATCGCGCCTTGTTCTGTTCGTTTCTTTTAACACGGAGTTCGGGGTCATCAATCAACCTTTGTTTCATCAGTTCGATCTTCCTCTCCCTATAATCCTTCATTTTGTAGTAATACTCCTTCGCCTTCTCATTCATAAGATCTCGATTGTTCTCGCAATATTGCAACTGATTGATACGCTTCTTTTCCTTATAGTCAGGGTTATTCTTATTGCGTTCGTAGTATGCCTTTGCACTTCGTCGTCTTGCTTCAATGCGTTCCTCTTCGTTATTGTATTTCGCCATGATGTCTTATATACTATGTATAGATAATATATCGTCTTTAAATCAATTTTTTTAATTTTCAGTCGCAACTCTGGGGTAGATCATCTTATTCATGTTCTTCCTGAAATGACTGTTGCCTTCGTGTGGTGATGTGTCGATAAACAATACATTGTGTTCGGCCTTACACCCACACCCGCACGGTGTCATTGCTTGTTCGTATACATCCATAAACTCCTCCCTCGTACAAAATCCAGCGACCTCTTCAGCGATCCCTTGCAGTTCCTTATCACTCTTGGTTTGAAAGACAGCCAACGAAGTACAGTTGTTCCTTATCGTAGGCGATATCCCGTAAACATTGCTCTTATAGCTTTGCGTAGCAAATATCATCGTAATACCCAAAGCACTCTCCAACGCTTTCGACACACCTAAATGCCGATGTAAAATGACAAGGTTAGACAGTCCACTCTTATTCCCGTAGATTTTCGTGCCTAACGCGTCGTCGACGAAGCAGCAGATAACAGGTTTGCGCCCATCCAGATAGTGTTTAGGTTTCTCCATCTGTTCGCCAAACTGCTCCAATAGGTCCTCATCGATTTCTTCAATAGGACGCCGACTCTTGATCTGTTTCATCAACTCGTTGTAGCGCTCCAATTGATCGTAATAGGTGTCGAGCATGTCCCGTTCGCCATCCACAATGTCCCGTATCTGTTGCACTGCGGTAGGATCGTTCGGATCGATGATGTTGTCCTCATCAACTGGTAGACCCTTGAAATTTGCTTTGTTGCTCTCGTATGTAGGCGTAATCAGTATCAGTTTATCAAGACACCCCTGTTCTTTCATCATTCTCAAAAAATTGACAATGAATACCGTTTTCCCTGATCCGCGCTTACCAACCACACATAACAACTGATGTAATTTAACAAACGACTTCTCCGTTTGTATCTTGAAAGCGCTACCTTTTGGAACCTGAATATCGAGATAGTTTTTCATTATATCTTATAGTATATAAAGATGTCTTTTTTAACTGAAACAGCATTGAAGGACCGATTAACGCACAAAACAGACCTCGAGAGCGTACAACAGCACAAGTATGCTCGCATGGCTACTGCAGCGTATTATTACGCCGAACAGGAGAAAGTGGAAGAACTTTTTAATAAAATGAGTGAGTTGCAAGACTTTGAATTAGACAACGAACTATCGACAGAAGAGCACAGTGTGTTTTTTAATAAAACTACCAATGAAACAGTGATATCATATAGAGGGACGACCACTCTCGACGATGTAAAAACAGACAGTCATATTCTCATGTCACGAGAGAAGAATACAGAACGATACAAAAGAAGTGAAGTGGTATACGAAAGGACTCGTCAGAAATACAACGGTCCAATAACCACTACGGGTCACAGTTTGGGAGGAGGTTTATCGCTGCATATCGCTGAGAAATACGATACAACAGGACACCATTACAACCCAGCAATCAGTGCAACTCAAGTATTCAGTACAGACCATTATAGCAACCAATCTTCACAAACAATTTATAGGACTAAGATCGATCCAGTGTCAATTGGTGGAGAGATCATCGCAGACCATCAACCCAATCGAACTGTGGTAACAGTCAACAATGACGAGAACAGCCACGCTCATGCGATGACAAACTTTTACAGCGACAAGGCAAAGAGAACCAAAGACAACAAGAAGTTCGAAGTGCGAAAAGAGTCACTTAAGACGACAATCAATAGACACAAAAGTTCTTTTAAACGGCTTTATGATGCCTACAAGCAAGCTCAAAATATCGACGAATATTTGGATAATCTCAATGCTGATACTGATATTCTTACAAAATTACCGAAGGCCCTTCCGAAAGCGATAGCGATGGCGAAGCGAGGTGCAAGTCCCCATGAATACGCTAACGAAACAGCAAGATCACTAAACCCCTTTTTCGGTTTCATACCCGATCCAGATTACCAATGGAATGATGACGATGTGATCGGTCCGTTGTATCACTTGGGACAAGCCATGCGCACCCGAGAGCGCAGGAGACAGGATGATTTAGTTAATTTGGGAGAACGATCACCTCATCAACAGTATACCGAAACAGACGACCATCACCTATTATCTTCGGCTGGAGTCAGTTATCATGAAGTGATGGGACAAAACATGCCCCGTCCACAATCGTCCCCGTCCACACCAAGCGTGGGTGTAGATCTTCCACCAAGACGAAGACCAACTGAAAATTATCAAGTGATTGATCCTTCGACCATGGAAGGGACAAGTCTGTCGTTGACAGAAGGACGACTGAGTGCAGCTTTGGCGGCCAGTCCAACAGTCCAGCGCAACTTGGAACAATTCAAAGACACTGGTTCTCGTGTAAGCGACCCTATGAGTTCGTCCTATGCGCCACCATCAGAACGCTTACGCCGAGTAAGGGTGAATCGCCAGGAACGGGAAGCACTCATGGCTCGAATGGGTAGAAGACCCAATCCAGCGGAGCGTGAAATAGCTCAAGTCCTCCCCAACCCTCTTGGAACACCAGAATGAATTTTAATAAAATAATATGATAAATATGAGTGAACCTGCGAACAAATCGTTGTATCAGAAAGCTATCGCAGAGATCAATAAAAGCTATGGAACAAAGACCAGCGCGTACCGTAGCATGGCGATCGTAAAAAAATACAAAGAGCTTGGTGGAACATATAGCGGTAAAAAGGAATCATCAGGAACAACTCAATGGCTAAAAGAAAAATGGGTCAAAGTTGGTGACTATCTCAATGGAAAAAGCGTCCCGTGTGGATACGACGACCGTAACAAGCACGCATGTCGTCCATCGGTACGAGTCAACAGTAAAACACCTATCACGATCCAAGAGGTACTCAAACTGCATGGTAAAACGAAAACACTTGAATTAGCTCGCGCAAAACAGAAAGACTCATCGAAAACCAGAGTCAACTGGCGCGCCGCCAAAATAATCTAATTTTATATTAAAAACACATGTCTGATAGTATCGTTATCCCCGCAGGAAGATCAGGCTACCTCTTGTACGACCCTGACACCGACAAACTTACTGTCGAAGACCCCTTTCCAACCAGAGGACTTGGATCTGTTAGTAATCAAATTTCCATGAGAAAGAAGGCGGAAGAAATAAAAGTCAGACAGCGAGCTATTAAAGCTATTGCAGCCGAAAAAGACTCAGAAGAACAGAAAAAGAAAGCGCAAATCAAACAGCTGCGTAAAGACTTGAAAGGTGTAACTGAAACCTTCAAAGGCCTACGACCTTTCGAGAAGCATAAAACCTTAAAAACGAAGAAATAAATGTGATGTTATATTAAAACATAATGCTCGAAGTTGGTCTTATTATGGCTGGTGCGGGAGGAATATCGATGATACTATCAGTGCTATTTTACAACCTGCGTAGGTCTCGTTGCATAAAGTGCAGAGGATGCGGGATGGAGATCGAAAGGGAGAACATGAGTGCAGAATCTCTTAAAAACGACGAACTCAAATTGCCTTCCGCTCTATAAAAATATAACATCATTATAAACAGAGCATGTCTATGAGAGTGAGTGCTTTCAAACCCCATGAGACGATGCGGATTGGTAATTTCGCTCAGAAGACTATGTTGATTGATTTTGAAACAGACGAAGTTAGCGCACCGCCTGAAACCACTACGGCGATCCAATTAGCAAAAGTGTCATACGATGAAGATACAAGTGCTTCTTTTGAAACATTCCCACCTGATGAATTAGCAACCATTAATAATCTTGAAACATCCACAGCTATGACAATCCATAATTTTCAAGACCCAAATGAAACACCCCGTTTCGGTTTTTATAAATACAGTAGTGCAACTCATGGTAATTCAGTTCGGATATGGGCTTATGAGAACGATACCAAAATATACAAGGAAACCTATCCAACCAATACACTATCTCTTTTTTATACACTACAAAAATATCAAAAAATTGAAAGTTATTCTTTTGCAACAGGTGAAACACTTTTCAGTAATAAACCATTATCGGTTGGCTTTCAAGGAAATACTCAACGGTTAATGAACCTTTCTCATGCTCGTGGTAAAGTGTTTATTAGCAACAGTCGTCAAGCAGCGAATAACATTCATATTGTAAGTCATCATGATAACAACACGGTGAAATATCAAACATCAACTTCTCAATCTCAACAAACAACAACATTATCAAAAAATCAAGAATTCACATTCACAAGTGCCTTAACAAATACAACAGTAGATTTTTGGACCATACACAGCACTGAAGATGTATCAGTGTTTGCTACAGGGGGAATCAGGGATCATGATAATATTTTTCCAGCACAAAACCTTAACGACCAAGGTATATTATTTGGTCTTCAAAACACACCTTGTATTACGATATGGGATACTGCAAATCCTACAGGCAATCCTACATATCAACTAATTTTAAATTACTCAAATGCAACGGCAGATACCACATACAACAGCGCAGGTAAAACTATTGCATTATCAAATCAATCCTATATAACCGCTTTTGCAAGAGCATATTTAACAGGCTCAACACCATCTACCGTGTATATATACGCCTCAAGTGAAGGAGATGGTAGCGGTTCAGACTCATCCGCAGGAGTCCCCGTTAAATTCTTGTCCTCTCGTATTCAATTTGACAATAGTATTGACGATCCAAGTCATATATCGCATGTAGCCTTTGGTATCCAATTTCAAACAGGTACAACTACCCTTCTTGAGTACGAAACGAATTTAGGATTTACAGGAGAAGCAACGCCTACTTTCCTTCAAGGAATTACTCCAAATACAACCAACACGCAACAAGACGGAACGAAACTAATCCATTATCTTCTTGGAACAGACATTGACAAACATCTTTATGATAGCACGAATACAACCACATTGTTTTACATTATCACACAACATGGTTCAGGGAGGGAAGAAGCTGTTGTTGGCACATGCGATGGTGTTCGATCACCCATAAACGCTTCCGAATACTCCATCAACAGCAGAACAGCATTGTCGTTGAACCACAGTGGTCTATCTCAAAATATTGCAACAGCGTTATCAGGAATTTACGATACATCACCATTTGGAATTACCACTCTTGCAGTATTCTCTCGCAATAACACAGAAATGAATAATCCTTGGTTTAAATTATCAGGTCATTCATCCTATTTCAGTATCGTGAGATATAGTAATACAAATGCTATTTCTTTACAATTTCGTGGAACTACCTATGTGAATGATATATTAATTCCATTCAATTTTGCTAATCCAGCAAATGCAAACAACCATCTTGTATGGGGCTCAGTAAAACAAACAGATACAGAAGAGTATGAACTACATTGTGAACTATGGGCTTTTACAACAGGTGGAAGTGCAACACAAGTAGATAGTAAAACTGCTACGATAACATTATCCTATGATGACACTCATGCATCTTTCAATGAAACGGATTACCTCGTAGGAATGGATATCAATACAGGCAACCCTATTGATAAAAGCGATTATGCTTCACTTACCATTGGTGAGACACGATTATACAAGGGTAATTTTTTAACTGCGGACAAGGACCAATTAATCCAAGATATTATCACTTATTGGGAAACATAATTCAACTCATTATTTTTATATTCGTATATTAAGAATACAAGACATGTTAAAGACGGCGTTCGAAAAACATGAAAATATGCGAATCGGAAACTTCGGTCAAAAGACGATGTTGGTCGACTATGATAAAGATGGATCTGCTCTCGAACTTGGCGACACAAGACAGGTAGTGCAAGTATCTTATGATAAGGACGAGAGCGCCGAAATCGCACAAACAGCTGACAAAGGGATTGTATCATTAACCAATCTGGCAGATGGTAATCCAATGGTAATCAAGAATACCGCTTCAACCAATGTAGCGACCTACGAAAAAACTATTAATTTAGTCAGGAAAGGTCTTCTAATGGACTACACTGGTGTGTTTTATGACATGGGAAGTCATAACGATGGAATTTACAACACCGATGTCTTTGGCGCTACATCTATCGTCGTATTCAGTAATAACCATCCAAATGTTCGTAATCTTAGCTGGAAGAAACTGTCATCACATGGCTACCACGGTGCCTTTTTTGGGATAAGCAGGTTTGGCTCCCAACAAAAATTGTGTATCCAATTCGGAGGTTCTTCGTTTGCATCTGACCCATCCCATTATATCGACTTTAATTGGATTGATATATCAACAGACATCAACTACTTGGCTTTTGCTTCAGTTAAGGAAACAGCAACGGGAGTTTTTTCGCTTCATTTAGAGTTGCACTCCTTCACAGACGAAAACAGCGATCCCATCCTTGTGGCTGAAAGGGATTTCACACATGTTTTCGATATACTCACATCAAACTCTTTGAATAAAGACCAATACCACTCAGGCTTAGACCGCTATTTAGATGAGAGCTACGCAAGTATTGTGTTTTACGAGACTCGTTATTACATTGGCGTAATCGAAGGGACTGCAAAAAACATCATCATCAATGAATTACTCGATTATTGGAGAGCTGTAGGTGTTGATTTAACCTACCAAATCAATTATCAATTTGCAGAAACGATTAACGACCTTACGATTACACCAGGGAGCGCTACATACCATCAGGCACGAATGATTAAATTGGAATCACACCAACTCTTATCGAAAACTTTTACAGACAACGAAGTTCTGATCCGTGGTGATAATCTGAACCTCCTCACCATTCGTGTCAAAGTATACAGTGAATCGAATAAGTGGCATGTAGACGGGCACGGCTCGTGGTCTCTTGAATTCCACAATGGAGAAATAAAATTTACCGACGGAACGACTGAAGTGCTATCCTTGGTTTCTTTAACCACTCAATTCAACGATTATACTGTTGTTGTGAATCCACAGACTATTTACTTCTATGTCAACGGTCTGTTACACGAGGCGAAAACTAACACTATCCAGATGCCTCTCTCATCGTGGGACACTTTCGACATTAATCATCACGCGAATTCGGTGAATATTTATGACATCGTGCATGTGAAGCTTGGTATCAATGACACCGCGCCTGTTATAGAGGAGAGCTATAAACAAAATATTACCGATTTCTTTCTGCACGAATCGTTAACAGCAAGTGATGTATTGAATGAAGATAAAACTTATACTACCACCTTGACTCCAGTATTCATAGTAGAACCACCAAGCTTTTTGACAAGTAAAACACAAACCGTATTCATAACTCCAAATAGCACGGATGATCTGAGCGTTGAGAACAGTCCTTTCATTACAATACCAAATACACAAAGCAGGACCTTCAATTTAACATACACCTTTACTGACAATACAACATTTCAAGCGACTATTGTTAGAACTCTATATGACGATAGTGCGTTCGATGAAAATACAAGCTCATACCCGCCCAATTTGACATCAAGCGAGTATCTGTTGGAGAACGAATACAGAGTATTTTTCCATCTTAATTCAACAACTCAAGGCTTTGTAGTACCAATTCAAGAAGTGGATTTCAGTTATAATCCAGATGTTCGTTTAACCAATGGATCATTCACGACCACAGTCAATCCAGTTACGACAGTAAACAAAGTGAACCAACAGACAATTACTATTAACAACTACGCTGGTAAATTAGTACCGCTTGGTTACTACGACTTCGACATTTCAGACAGAGATTTATCAACGATGAACGCGCCAAGCACTCTCATCAAACACATCCATCAAACTGGAGGTCAAAATATTGTAGATACCAATGTAAAAGAGATTTCAAGATACAGACAACCATATCTGAAATTTGAAACGAGACAAGATCTTAAAAACAAAGAAGAACTCAGTCGTCTGTTGTTCTTTGTAAAACAAGATTACCCCAATCCAATCACAAGTTTAACAATCAATCTTCACATCAAGAATGATAACTTTACACTTGGAGATTTTTTCGTTCGAAATGCAGACATCACCACAACGACAGCGCCAGCTAAGGCAGGATTTGTTATCAATCAACAAATCGTATTTACATACCATTTTCCGAAAACGGAAGAGTTATTCGAGATATTTACACGAATCACAAATCAAACAACTCAAATATACACACCAGACGATTTTTACATGGAGATCATTAAAATCAATGATGCTCTATTACCATTCCCGACCTCTGTATACAAACAAAGCTTTACTTACTCGCCAACACTTCGATTTGATTATACTGCAACACAAGTCAATTTCGAAGAACAAATCGATATCACGGTAAGCAAAAACGAAGACAACATTACAGGCTTCGTCATTAACCTAACCCATAGAGACGGATTACTGATAAATTTCAATGACTTTGGTGTTGGAGGAATTACTCAATCAAGCTTATCAGCGACTCAAACCAAGTTTGAATTTATTGGAAATCACTTTAGCAGTGTAAGCGAAACGATAATTAAGCTGATTGTTGGTAATGACAACCCATATGATAAGGTTTTAGATAGTGAAGTGCAAATTGAAATCGAGAGTTTAACACTGGCTTCGACACCTGCTATTTTAAACAATCAAACAATCTACCCTGTATTCGCATTTGGGTCTCTTTCAGCGATTAAGTTTGCTGACTATAGTTTTCAAACGATTGATAATGATTTTGAAAGTGTATCGATGAATATATATCTCAACACCAATCGTGATGTAAAGACTGGATTGGATTTTTGGCTGAGTTGGAGTTATGGTGGCGACTTTGTATCAGGATCAGAGGAGTTTGGAATCGATACACAATTGTGGAAATACACAACATATCCTGAAACAATAAATAGTTTTGGATTTGATTTGAATGGTTTCCGATTTATAGCGGAAAGAATTCCACAAATATCAACCAACGAGATTCGTCTCCTTTCAATTACCTATACACGACTACGAAATAAAGTATTTAATTCAGCAAATTTATTTGCAATCGTCAATAACATCATTCCCTTGACAACTATCTCGGCGTTTCCAGATGTCTCGCTCAATGAATTCATCAATAGGAGCAGAGACAGAGAATTAATCGTTCGTCCATCTCAAAGCCTATCACCAAATACATTGCATGTAGACATTGATTTACTATGTGCTGAATATCAAAATACAAGTTCAGCAACCATTGAGATCTGGTATGATGCTTCCAAACTGACATATTCATCTACTACAACTGCATTTCCCGCAACTTTTACAACGATAACAGTGACACCAATAACAGGTTCTTACGAAGGATTTACACAAGGTCAACAAATTTTTATGACATCAATTAATGTGAATACTAATGAAACAGGTAGTCTAATTGACTTTATACAAAATCAATTCACCCCAGCAGATGATTATATTGAGATTGACAACAAAGATTTTGCTGTAAAATTTGTATCAACATATACCCCGACGGGTGTTTTAATTGAATCAACAACAATACCAGCATTCAATTATCAAATCGATATATCAATTACAGGTGTAATTTCAGAGGTTGTAGAAGGTGTTAGTTATAAATTAACAACAACTATCAATCAAACGGACGAACATAGGTTTTATGTTCGCGCGGATATATTCTTCAACGCCGATATACTATTTACGAGTTCTGAAAATTTTGAGGCGCCATTAACAGGTGTTTCATGGTCTGAAATTAGACGGATATTTACAATTTTTTACGAAGAATCGTCAACTGCATCACAAGTAAATCCGTTTGAAATGAAATTCTATCGTGAAGGGTTTTCAGATGATGATTTTCGCATATCAGTAACCGCATTTCCTCGAACGACACTCCCATCTACTTTGAGCTATCGTAGTGTCTCAAATATCATATCATTCACATACACCCCTGAATTTCAAATCCGCTTTTCTCCATCAGTTGAAGAATACGATGACTCGATTACAACGACAGTGATCTTAGAAAAAGACAAGCGTCCAATTCGAAATTTCTCATTAAACTATTTGATTGATGATGATCGAACAATAAGTGCAACATTACCAAGACAACAAATGTTGGGACTTGGAACATACACGATCACAGACCAACTTAATGTGGATTTTACTCAAGCTGGTTTTTACACCAATACAAATAAGACGACCGTTCAATATACTACCACAGTGGATGGTATTGGAGATGGTGTCGTCAACTTGCCTGTATATAAATTCACAATGAAAAGACGGGAATTAAACTATCTGATTGACAACAATGACTATGGTGGTGAATTCCAGTCATATGAAGCGTTTCACACATCGGCGCAGTATTTTAATAAACAGTTCCCCGCTGATAAGGACGCAATTCCTTTTATCAGTCCTCATCTATTTCTTACCAATGTAGCTGTATCAACAATTTCACAAAACAATCATCAATTGAGTTTCACCTTTAACCACCCTGTGAATGCAACAGTTCTGAAATACAGAATTTTTTATAGGAACATGTTTTATGTTGATATAAGTGGTCCAGTCAAAACAGTATTAGCAGGGAACCCTTACGAAACGGAAATTGGGTTTGTTAATGGTATTGAATTTACAATCAGTGGGGTAACAACAGGTTATACAACAAGCATTAGTAAAAACTTCCAAACAGACACCACAATGACCGATTTTATAACACAATATGATTTTCTGATTGAGATCGTAGATTCGTCGAGTGATGAACCAGTCATAACATATGATATCCCGTTAACCAAATATGTTCCCTCATTATACCTTGAGCCGTTATCATACAATTTACGAGCTGCTCTAAACCTTGATGTATTCGATGTTTCAGTTCTAAACGAAAGGAATTACACTACATACAGTGGTAATAATATAACTAACATGAGAGCTGGTGTGGCGGACTTTGCAGCTAATCAACTGATAACACCAACAAACGCTATGATTGTCGACACATGGTTTTACAACAAACAGACCGCATCAACAAGTCCGTTACTCTCGTTTCCGATAACATACGACTATGTGAGTGATGGTGCGGATGCGATGCTTACATGTGTATTCAAACTGAATTCGATGAACTCGGGTGGTGATATTCGAGTAGCGGGTCATGACGATATGTTTATCTTGGAATTAGAACATTCCTTATTTCCACCAACTGTGGCTTCTGCCTATATACGATTTGATGGTTTCAAATTCAATAGCGGGGCTCAAAAAATAGATATCAACCCCACCTTTTATTACGCAGTGAAAGCACGACTTATAGGAAACTTAAATAATGTTTATGCAATAGATATTCGTCATTGGTATTCTTCAACATTCCCGTCATCATCATGGACGGAAGGAACAGCCATCAGTTATACAACCACACGAACTATAACGAACGCGCTAACAAACACTGCTTTTATCAATCAACCAACAGTATCCTTCACATATCACATGGATATCGCACAAGCGTCATATCGCATTGGGCGCTTTACATTCGCAGAATTTGATGATACCTATTTCTTCACTCAATTCGATAGTCATGAAGGAACATATACGAATTACGCTTTGCTTGATTTTAGAACTCAAACATCGGAATGGGAGGCTGATTGGGATCTTTACATAAGACCTTACAGTCTTACAACGATCGGACAAAGCCGAGCCATGTCACTGCAAGACAACTATATCTTTAAAAAGAGTTTCAGTACTGGTTCAGCTCTTTGGGGTACAGACATGCGTATTGGTTTGATTGTCGTGTTTAGAACGAATACATCTGCAGTAGAGCAATTGGCGCTCTTCTTGCACGGACAAGAGAAATCACCACCATACCATCAACTGATCGTTAATCGAAATGGAACAGACGATAGTGTTGCTATTGAATTGAATGAAAACAATGGTAGCACCTTGCAGCAGCAACATTTAAATAAATTGGATTGGGAGAAGCCACAGTACGAGTATCTGTATTACGCTAAATTTGCGAAACAGACCACACCAAATGACCTCTACGATATATATGACATCGAAGCGAAACTGATAGGGTTGAATAACAACACTAACTCCACTTTTACGAGTGTTGGATCTCCACGATTTTGGAAAGCATCATCATCGAGTAGCACAGACTTAACCGCTAACCTGTATATTGGTAAAACCATATTTGATGGGGTATATGGTGGTTTCGATGTGGGATATATGAATTACTTTGAATTCAAGAGTGACGCCCATAGTGCTTATGAAGTGGAAAGAATACGGCGCGATTGGGAAACGATATTTAAATACTGATCTTAGACTCCATCGAGATGTGAGGGATAGAGGGAGAGTTGGAGAGTGTTTTTAGTCTTGTTGAAATTAAAAAATAAATAATAAAATGTTTTATTTTTTTTTGGGTTTTTCTATTTAGAAAAGTTTTTAACTATCCCTACTATCCCTACTATCCCTAAGAATGATAAATACATAGCAATACTCCATATATAATCGATAAAATAAAGAGGGAGAGTTAGAGGGATAGTGTGGTTTTTAGGGAGAGTTAGAGGGAGAGTACATGAGGCAATGCCGTGTTTGCATAAAACAGGGTCGAATTATATGCTAATCACATACAAGATTCTTGTAAGGTAACAGCTAATAACGGTTCGGAGGGGCTTAACATCATATGTATAAAATAGGGTCAGATTATACGGGAGGGGCTTAACATCATATGTATAAAATAGGGTCAGATTATACGGTCTACGAAAAATTACATAGTTGGATGAATTACACACGATGAATGATGTATAATTCGGCGGAGAATTATGCTTGTCGGGGCTTAACAGTAACGGTGTTAC
>ERZ1039804.1148-NODE-1148-length-15703-cov-6.735941_pt1 | contig 15703 bp, 18 predicted proteins | sample MGYA00383089_ERZ1039804 | MGnify/ENA primary metagenome ERZ1039804 (study PRJEB29581, sample SAMEA5548359) | metagenome | biome: marine; feature: coastal; material: water | depth 1 m | study: Short-term variability in the microbial, nano- and picoplankton...
GACGGCCAGCGGCTACATTATCAAAGCGGCCACGGCCGGCAGATTTTAGGCAAGCATCAAAGCACCCGGCGGCCTTGGCTCCCGGGCACAGTTTATGATCTGGCATTAATGACAAACCAGCCACCCGGTAAACTCCGGCCTTGTTGGTTTTTTTAATCTTAGTATTACCGCTTCCGGTATCCATCAAATTTAAATGTAAATTCATTTTCTTTTGTCCTTATATAGTTAGTGTAACAACAGCCACCACGGCCGCCGCTCTATTAAGGTAACATATTTACCGCTGGGCACAACCCCGGGCAAAATTATTTTTTTTTATTTTTTTTTTTGCGCCCCCCACCCATGCCCTGCCTAATATGTAGACAGTAGTGTTTATTATTTGTGCAGATCGTTATTTGTATTTTGACGCGCAGGAATTTTTGGTAATTTTTCTTGACCAATCAGTTTCACCCTGAGACAAATTGTTAGCGATAACATTGGGAGGTGGCAGTGCCAAATAGAATAAGAAAAAACTTACTGGGGCAAGCACCTGTGGAGTTCGAGCTAGGTATAGACGAGGCCTACTCATTAATAATAAATCTATATGATGCTATTGATATTGCAGAGAAAGGTGGGCGAGGAGATATCTTGTCAGTTAACTGCACTCTAGTGGCATTAGAGGGATGTTGTGCGGGCGATAATGACGATGTCTATATGACTGTCATGCCTGAAAACTCCAAACCAGACCTTAAACTGGTCAAATAGTACCAAAAACCATCCAAAATCAATAAAAAAAGGCCCCGAAACGTCCGTCATAGATGTTTCGAGGCCTTGAGTGGTGTCAATCTAAGGGGGAACCGACACCCACAGATGCTAAGAGCGGGAGGAGTACTCCTAACAGTTATAATAATACTACTAATGTAATAGTTAAGTCAACATTAATACCATGATTTGACGCGCAGGAAGTTTTTAGTTAATGTAGTTGCTGAACTCATAACTGATAAGGGTATTAGGATGACTAAGTATTTAGAGACGAGGAAGAAAGCGGACGGCAGAAAGTATTATGCCTTCAATCCATCTAAGGGAGTAAAGGATGCTCTCGGTTTAAAGTACAGGAAGTTCACAGATAAGCGGGAAGCGGAGAAGTATTGCCGTCAGGTTGCATTAGAGTTCAACCTACACCGCCGTAAGAACGAAGGCAGGGTGGCCATACACGATGAAAGTGTTCAAGCACTCATAAATTTCTATAAATCCACGCAAGAATGGGAAAAACTGAAGGAAAATAGTCAGATTTGCTATGATTTATGCTTTAAATCGGCAACTGAGACTGTTTTTGGTCAATCTAACGTGTCTTTTGGTGAAACTAAGGCTAGGAATGTCACTGCCACGCAAGCTGACCGACTATATGCCCAGATTGTTAAGGATTTTAGCTCTCATAGGGCTAACCAGTGCATCAAAGTACTACGCAAGGTATATAATGTAGGCTTTAGGCACGACAGAGTCATAGCTAACCCATTCTCCAATATGCAAATACCGGGACTACCATCACGCAAAGTACTGTGGGAACCTGAGCAAGTGTTTCATATGATACAGACAGCAGATGATATGGGCTACCGATCAATAGGTACTCTCACCCTGCTTTGCTATGACCTATGTTCAAGACCCGGAGACATGAGACAACTGCGCTGGGATAACTACAAGGGTGGTCTGTTCAAGTATACGCAAGAGAAGACTGGTACTGATATGGAAGTACCCGCATCACCTCGATTGATTGAGAGGCTAGAGTCTATCACTAATCGCCAAGATGAGATTGCTATCTGTGAAACCACAGCTAATCCCTACAGCAAAGACCTACTGGTTAAATACTTTGCAAGGATAAGGCTAAGGTCAGGTTTACCTAAAGAGCTACAGCTTAGAGACCTACGCCGTACTGGAGCCACAGAGATGGCAGAGAGTGGTTGTACTGAAGACGAGCTAAGAGCAGTCACTGGCCACCAGTCCAGAGAGATACTGGCTACCTATGTTAGACCAACAACTAGACTGGCTACCTCAGCAGTGAACAAGAGGTTCGCGTAATGGCTATGTTAGAAGCTAACCCTGTCGTTAAGGCAGAACTTGAATGCATCGATGTGAGTATCCGTAAAGAACGAGCAAGGCTACTCGACATTGAGTTTGAAACAGATGAGATCGCTGATGATTCCTATCTTACATATCTGAGAAAGGAGAGACTCAACGGTGTTAAATTCACAGTACTAAACTTTTAGAGACTACGTCTATGAGTAACAAATACCATTACCCAAAGCATATAGAGTGTGACTTTTGTGGTAAATTTACGCGCGGAATCATCTACGACCACGACAAAGAATCAGTTAAATGTACCTGTTGTGGCAAGGAATTAACTAATGTAACAGATAGTGTAGTGGTTAATGGCGTATACAAAAATAACCACAGCCCGAGCACACCACAGAATTAGTGTAATAAATTTTATATTTAATCGTGTGTAATCAAACACTTGGCTGGTTATTGGTTGCGGGAGTAGGATTTGAACCTACGACCTTCAGGTTATGACGATTCCTATATAAATCAATGGGTTACATAGACGATCTGTGGACTAATGTATTTACTAATGTAACAATTAAGCTGTTGACAGGTGCTTAGTTACATGATAATTTAGCGAGGCCGCTGGGGGCCGAGCTTACCCATATAACCGTATTAAGGGGGTTTTATGTACAATCGGTTAGAGCAAATAGAAACTATTCAATCGATTAAAGTATCGGAAGGTGAGTCGAAAACAATCGACTGTCCGTTCTGTTACGGCAAGAAGAAGTTTAGTATCACGAATAAGGAAGGAACAGTTCTCTGGAATTGTTATAAAGCATCCTGTAATGCACAAGGTGCTTATAAGAAGGGCATGAGTCTTAACGCTATCCGTACTAGGGCAAACAACCCTGCTGGTGTAGATCGTAAGAAGACCAAAGATATACCTCCAATCGTTAGTCATCCTAAGCATCATCCATCTGTCATGAAATATCTTGATGAGAACGGATGTACTGATGCGTTTAACCAAGGCCTAGTTAAAGTAACCTATGCACCCGCAGACAATCGCTGTCTGTTTATGATGAACAATGGCCTAGGTGCTGTCGGTAGATCGCTAAGTGGTGCTATACCCAAGTGGATGTCATACGGAGATACTACGGACATATTAACCGTAGGCGACTCAGATCATGGTGTGATCGTAGAAGATGCACCATCAGCCTGTGCGGTTGGTGTGCTTAAAAACTATACAGGTATTGCTATTTTAGGCACAAGTTTGAGTACAAAACAGAAACAAAGCCTAAAACATTACAAGCGATTAACTATTTGTCTTGACAACGATGCTAAAAAAAAGGCTATGCTTTTACTAAGGCAACTACAAGGTCTTGTAAATTGTACTGTTAAGTTCATTTCTAAAGACCTCAAGTACTGCCATAAGGATGAAATAGTAACTGTAATAGAAAGTCCGGGACTATAGGTTCGGTCAGGATTAGGAGGGAAAAAACTAAAATGAAGTGTAGAGGTATTGTTGTAATAGACTATGATTTGCCAGAGGGATTTAAGCAAGCCGCAATTGAGCAAGAAGCACTTGAACAAGCTATACGTGAATTGGTAAAGGGTAATCCCCGCGTAGTGCATTCAGAAGTTGATGTTAAAGAGCGTCGAGGCGACAGAAAGCCTGACATCAAGAAGATGAAACTACGCACAAGTTAACATTTACTAATGCTATTTTGAGGCCCTATCGTTTGATGGGGCTTTTTTTTGTCTTTAGTTCGTGTTACTGTAATAGTTCAACTATAACTTAACTAAAGCATTAGCTATGGATATAAGACTACTTAAATCACTATTGTCATATGAATTTTACAATGAAAACAAAACGAATCTTTCTAAAACTTTATTCGAAGATGAGATACAAGAAGCCTACGACATTATCGTTCAGGCCCACGAAAAGTACCAGCACGACCTCATCCCTGCGGACATTCAAGCACTCTGGAAGAACTTTAATCCTGTAGCCACTAGGGCAGACGAGCAAGCATTTACCGATCTGATAGAACAGGTTGCTGATGTACCGCCCCTGTCACCCCCAGTAGTATCCGATGTACTGCATGGGCTATGGCAACGTCAGGTTGGAACCAAGATAGCCAACATGGGTATTGAAGTAGCTGACGGCAACTCATCCGCTATGGATAGACTTAACACCCTACTCGACCAGAGCCGCGAAGGTTTCCTGCCTACGGACTTTGGAGAGAAGACCACTAAAGATATTGAAGAGCTACTGGCTGGCGTCACTGATGACAATCGCTGGGAGTTCAACATCTCTACCCTATCCCGTCATGTGTACGGCATTGGTGCTAGGGAGTTTGGCTGTGTGTTTGCACTACCTGAGACAGGCAAGACTGCATTCCTAGTATCTATCTGTACTGGGCCGGGTGGTTTCTGTGAACAAGGTGCTAAGGTTATCTACCTCGGTAATGAGGAAGACACTGGTCGTACAATGCTACGGGCTATCCAAGCACAGTCAGGCATGACTAGGGAACAGGTCATAGCCGACCCAATGACGGCACGAAACAAGTTCAATGGTATAGAGAACCTGTTTGATATGAATGAGATACAGGACTGGGATCTGGCTAAGATCGAAGCCTATGTCGAGAAAGAACAACCAGACATCCTAATCATTGACCAAGCCGATAAAGTTAACATCGGCGGTAACTTCAGTGCAGGACATGAACGTCTACGTGAGCTGTATAGAAGATTACGTGAGACAGCTAAGAAATATGACTGTGCCCTGATCGCAGTAAGCCAAGCCAGTAACGATGCTAAAGGTCGTACCCGTTTATCTGGGTTCGATATGGAAGGCAGTAAGATTGGTAAGATGGCAGAGCTAGATCTCTGTATCGGTATTGGTAAGCATGAGGCAGGGGATGTGGATGACACTGAGGTGGACACATCACGCTATCTAACCATCAGTAAGAACAAACTGTCAGGATGGCATGGCACAGTAATTTGCAACATTCAGCCGGAAATTAGCCGGTATGTGGAGTAAGTATGCTGATCAAGCTATCGAAGCCAGACGCCCACGCTTCAAAAGTAATGGGGGCGGATACAGTCAAATTGTGTGAGATGCAGGGCTTCAAGCCTCGCCTAGAGAACGAGAACCAATCAAGGGTAGAAGCCAATGTGTACGGCTTCAAGGCCGAGTTTGCTGTAGCTAGGCTACTAGACTTAGAGCCACCTACCATCAATGTAGTTACTGATGGTGGTGTAGACCTATGGTTCGATGACATCTCAATCGATGTTAAGTTCACTAACGCAGAACATGGGCCGTTGATATTTGATACGATACCTAAGTTCAGAGCACAGATAGCAGTCTTAGTCGGGCGGACAGAGTCACCTAGCACCATGCGAATTAATGGTTGGGTAGACCGAAAGACTTTCAAACAACAGAGCAAACCACAGGACTTTGGCTACGGCCAGAGACTGATGATGGAGCACGATCAGATGATGCCCATCGAGACGCTTTGGAAACATTTAATGCAACATAAGTTTAAAGGGGAATAATGTGAGTGAAGTAATTGTACTGGATCTAGAAACAACAGTTCAATTTGGTGAGGATAAAAGTAAGGACAATAGTCCGTATCACCCAAAGAACAAAATGGTATCTGCCCACTGGCGGATGATTAAGGATGGTGAGGTTGGCCCAGCGCAACGGGCTATCTTTTATCATGATGAACAGAAGGGAATGTTTGCCGATAGCTGTGAGCCACTAAAGAAAGATATTAGTACAGCCAGTGTAATGGTGTGCCACAATGCTAAATTTGATGTGTCCTACCTTTTAGAGTCTGGTTTCAGTATACCAAAAACGGTGTACTGTACGATGATAGGAGAATATATCCTAGCTCGCGGTCAACGTCAGGAACTATCCCTAAAGGCAACAGCAGAACGTAGGGACGTTACCCGGAAGAAGTCTGACCTTGTAGATGATCTATTCAAGTCAGGTGTAGGTTTTGAATCTATGCCCCTTGAAACTGTAATTGAATACGCTGATGCGGATGTTCTCTCAACAACCGAGATCTACCTCGCCCAACAGAAAGATCTTCTAAAAGCATCAAACGTCGGCTTACTCCCTACATTTGTCTTGATGAATGAAATGCTACTGTTCCTAGTTGAGCTTGAGCGTAACGGTATTGCTATAGATAAAGATGTCTTAGAGGCCGTTAAGGTAGAGTTTGAAGAAGAGAAAGCACAGATACAGAAAGCCCTAGAAGATATCGTAATAGATGTTATGGGCGACACACCTATCAACCTAAACTCTGGTGTTGATATGACTGCCGTAGTTTATTCGCGCAGAGTAAACGATAGGAACTACCATAAGAATGCATTTAACATTGGCTTGAATGCTAGAGGTAAGCCCCTACCACCGCCCCGTATGAGTGCTAGTAAGTTTGCTAATACTGTACGTAAGTCTACTCGCAGAGTAATGCGGACTGTGGCTCATCACTGTGACATATGTGATGGCAAGGGTAAGATACAGAAGCGTAAGGTAAACGGCGATCTGTACAAGAACCTATCTAAGTGTACTGCCTGTGAGGGTAGAGGATACACCCTGACAGAGACAGGTCAGGTAGCAGGATTAAAGCTCGTACCCACCCAACCTACTGATGCTAGTATTAATGGCTTTAAAACAGACAAGGTTACTATCGGTAAGCTTATTGCTCAGGCACAGGCTAAGGATAATCTAAAGGCTGTAGAGTTCCTGACTAAGACCTCTCGACTGAATGCCATTAGCACGTACCTCGATAGCTTTATTAAGAACATCCAAGCATCTACTAGAGAAGATGGACTACTACACGCACAGTTTAACCAGTGTATTACCCGTACAGGTAGACTTTCATCGTCTAACCCTAACTTCCAGAACATACCCAAGGGACATAAGTTCCCGGTTCGTAAGGCGATTAACTCTCGCTTTGAGGGCGGTACTATTATGGAAGCTGACTTCAGTGGCCTAGAGTTTAGGGTTGCGGGAGAGCTGTCTAGAGACGAGCAGATCATCGAGGATATCCAGACAGGCAAGGATGTACATAAGCAGACTGCTAGTATCATCAACCAGTGTGATGTGTCTGAGGTAGATAAGTCGATGCGGCAAGCGGCAAAGGCTTATACGTTTGCGCCGTTGTATGGTGGTATGGGGGCTAATGAGCCACCACACGTACAGGCTTACTTTAAAGAATACTTTAATATTTACAAGGGGTTAGCCAAGTGGCACCGGAAACTTATGGACGGTGTACTTCAAGACGGCCTTGTACGTATCCCTAGCGGACGGGAGTTCTACTTCCCCAATGCTAGGAGACTAGGTAACGGCAGGATTACTAATGCAACGGCGGTGGTTAATTATCCCTGCCAGTCGTTTGCTACTGCCGACCTAGTAGTGATGTCCTGTGTACGGGCATACCACAGATTTAACCGGGAGAAGTTTAAGTCTCGTTTAATTCTCACTGTACACGATTCCATAGTTGTTGATGTGCATCCAGACGAAGATGAACGGGTTATTAAAGCCCTTCAATGGGCGATGGGTGGCTTGGCTGAAGAAGTCAAAGAGCGTTACGATTATGACCTTTTGTTACCCTTAGATATCGAGATTACACAAGGGCCAAACTGGATGGAACAGGTTGAGCTAGAGCTTGACTAGTTACATTAATTGATGTACTTTATATTACCTTAACTAAAAACGTATTTATACGGAGAAATATATGAACGACGTAGCAACTATCAGTAAAAGCGAGCAACAAGAGTTAGCCGCCGCAATGGGTATGGGTGGCGGTTCAGCACCCTCAAGTAACGACCGATTGCCTGAACTTAAAATCAACTATCAGGAAGAGAATGACCAAGGTCAGGAACTACCTCGCGGACAGTTCTTTGTTAAAGGCACAGAAGATGATCCTGTGTATGCCAAGTCAGTAAACTTCCGCCCACTTAGCCAGTTGTTCCAGTGGATTCATTATGATCCTGAAGAGAACAAGGTTAAGAATAAAACCTTAATGATCCCTATGCTACGTCAAGAAGCTAGAGATCAGAACGGCACTATTCGTTGCGGTAAGCCGCCTAGCAATGCTCTTCGTGAGATGTCTAAAGAAGACCAGAAGCGTTACAGCGACATCAAGTGTTTCCGTCAGGTACGTGGCCTAGTCTCGTATGAAGGCAAGAACGCTGATGGTGAGAAAGTTACTGTAGAGAACCTACCTGTAATCGTAATGCTAAAGGGTAGTAACTTTAACCCGTTTGAAGACCAGTTCCTGAAGAAGTTACCTCGTGGTCGTAAGATGCACGAATACAGCGTCAAGGTTGGTGCTACACGCACTAAAGGCTCTGGTGGTAACGTATGGTGGGTAATGAACTTTGAGCCTGATCTAGTCAATGCAATGCCTATGGATGAGCAAGTATTTGAGACTGTTAAGGTCATGCACGAGATGGTTAAGAGAGAGAACACCAACATCCAAGCATCACATGAAAAGGCCCTGCGTAACGCTAGTCTTTCTGACGATGCATTAGATGCTCTTGAAGCCGTTAATAGTGATCTAGAAGATGACTTAGCCGACGACGCATAAGCGTACCACTAACCTAAACTGAGGTACGTTATGTCTTTAAACATACTCGAAACCCAACTGCACATGGTGCTCGACAAGCTTTCTAATGGAGAGACTGTTGAGTATGAAGAGAGTTGGATAGAAGAAGCAGGAGAGATGTTTAAGGACACTCTTCGTAAGCAACTTGGCCCCAGAGAAGATAAGTTCCGCATTCGTATGTCGAATGTGGGACGCCCTCTCTGCCAGTTACAGCAAGAGAAGGCTGGCACCCCCAAGTCTAAGAACCCCTATAACAACATTGTTCGCTTCATGCTCGGTGATGCTACCGAAGTATTGGTCGAGCTTTATCTGAAACTAGCCAAGATTAACATTACTGGTGGTAAAGATAAGGTTGAGCTTGAAGTAGGTGACACCACTATACGCGGCGAAAATGACGTAGAAATTGATGATAAGGTCTACGACACTAAGTCGAGTAGTCCGTGGGCGTATGAGAACAAATGGAGTACAGGGTGGGAAGGTGTCGCAAAGGATGATGCTTTTGGCTACATACCTCAGTTACTAGGCTACAGTGATGCGTCTGATAAAGAACCCGGTGGATGGATTGTAGTTAATAAATCTACAGGTGAAATTCAGGTTGTAGATGCTGAGTTCAGTGATCAGGACAAGGAGAACATACGCAAGAAGATACGCACTAATGTTGATCTTATTGCTACTGACGCTCCCTTCAAGAGATGCTTTGAACCACAGGATGAGTATTTCCGTAAGCAACTAACCCCGAATAAACGTCTAGCTATGAACTGTACGTTCTGTAACTACACGAACACTTGCTGGCCTGATGCGAAGTACAGACCACAGACGGGCAGTAAGGCTCAGAGTCCTCGGCACTACTGGTATGCGGAGTACGAAGACGAATGAGTTTCCGCAATATAAGACGCCGTGCTATTGCCAACGGCTATCGATCAGGTCTTGAAGAAGACATTGGCACACAACTAAAAGAAGCGGGCGTGAAGGCTGAGTATGAGCCTTTCCGCATCCCTTACACCGTCCCTGTCCAGAGCAGGAACTACACCCCCGACTATGTATTACCTAACGGGATTGTAATCGAGAGTAAGGGTCGCTTCACCCCTGATGACAGAAAAAAACACCTTTGTATCCGCGATAAGTACGGTGACGATCTAGATCTGCGCTTCGTATTTAACAACCCCCGAGGGAAGCTCCGTAAGGGTAGCAAGACTAGCTACGCTGACTGGTGCACCAAGAACGGGTTCATGTTCGCGGCGAAAGAAATACCCGAAGAATGGCTGGCTGAGAAACCCAGTAAGCGTTCTTTAAACTTACTTAAAAAGATACGGGGAACAAAATAATGAAAGAGTTTATTGGAGCATATATTGAAGTAATCCCTAGTGAATCTAGAGAGGGCGTAGACCTCAAGTTTGGCTGGGACTTCCCTGACAATATGGATCCAGAAATGGAAGACCTACTCAGGAATATAGTCGCTGGTGTGTTCGGTTTGATGAGCACCCAGAGTGATGATGTAGTTGCACTGGGGGAGATTGTACGTAGCGTATCGGGCTTTGATGAAAGCATTCAGCCTATATCGGATAACGAAATCCTATTCACCCCAGATGAAGACTTACTGGATGAAATAGAGAAAGACACCAAAGACACTAAGGTCATCGATATTAGAACCATGAAGCCAAAAGGAGAGGCCTAATGAGTTCTTTAATCATTGGCCTATGTGGCAAGAAAGGTTGCGGTAAAACCTTCGTAGCAGAGCATCTGAGAGACAATAAGCAAGCTACTATACTTCGCTTTGCTGACACCCTCAAAAACATGATGCGTGTAATGGGGTTTAGCGATGGGCAGATCAACGGAGGCTTAAAGGAAGTAGCCTGTGATATGCTTGACGGCAAGACGCCTCGCTATGCCATGCAGACACTAGGGACAGAGTGGGGTCGTAACTTACTCCATGAGAACATCTGGGTAGATATGCTTCTAAGCAAAGCCGACAGGACTGACGGTTTAGTAGTTATCGACGATGTACGGTTCCCTAACGAGATAGACGCCATCCGAGAAAAGGGCGGCATCATAGCTTGGCTAGAACGTGTCTCTATTTACGAAGACCACGATGCCCACTCCAGCGAGACATCTATCACTGCCGATCAGTGTGATGTGTTCGTCGATAACACTAGGGCCATCGAGGATGTTTGCGAGAACATCGAAGGTTGGGCGCGATTACAAAACAAACTTAAAGATAAAATTAATTAGGAGCAGTAACGTGGATCAGTATCAAAGTTTTATTCATAAGAGCAGATATGCTAGGTGGTTACCCGAAGAAGGTCGTAGAGAGACTTGGGACGAAACCGTAAATAGATATGTAGATTTCTGGGTAGATCGTAAACAGATCGATAAGAAGACAGCCCTGCGCCTATTCAATGCAATCCATAACCTAGAAGTAATGCCTAGCATGAGATGTATGATGACTGCGGGTGTTGCACTAGATAAAGATAATGTAGCCGGGTTTAACTGTAGCTACCTTCACATTGATAGCCCTCGTAGTTTTGACGAGCTTATGTACGTACTTATGTGCGGTACAGGCGTAGGCTTCAGTGTTGAGCGCAACTTCATCAATAAGCTCCCTGTGGTGGCGGAAGAGTTCCATGAGACAGATAGTACGATTGTAGTGTCTGATAGTAAGATTGGTTGGGCTTCTGCATTCAGAGAACTAATTGCCATGCTGTACGCTGGTAAAATCCCACAATGGGATATAAGCCGCGTTAGAAAGGCAGGAGAACGCCTTAAAACCTTTGGCGGTAGAGCTAGTGGGCCTGAGCCGTTAGTTGATCTGTTTAACTTCTGTATTGAAGTATTTCAGAAGTCTAAAGGCCGTAAGCTAACCAGTATCGAATGTCATGATGTTGTATGTAAGATTGCCGATATCGTAGTAGTTGGTGGAGTGCGTCGTTCAGCATTAATCAGCCTATCTAATCTATCTGACCAGCGCATGGCGAAAGCTAAGTCTGGTGACTGGTGGAGACATGAAGGTCAACGTGCTTTGGCTAACAACTCAGTAGCGTACACAGAGAAGCCTGACTTCCAATCCTACCTTACAGAAATGCAGACACTGTATGAATCTAAGGCTGGCGAGCGTGGTATCTTTAGTCGTGTAGCCGCACAGAAGATTGCTTCACGTAACGGTCGTAGAGATCACGAGCAGGACTTCGGCACGAACCCTTGTTCTGAGATTATCCTGCGTAGTAACCAGTTCTGTAACCTATCAGAGATTGTAGTACGTGAGGACGATGACTTAGACAGCTTGAAAGAGAAGTGTGAAGTAGCGTCTATCATTGGAACACTACAGGCTACCCTTACTGACTTCCGTTATTTGAGAAACATATGGAAAAAGAACACTGAAGAAGAAGCCCTTCTAGGTGTGAGTATGACTGGTATTATGGATCATAAAGTACTTAGCGGTGCAGAGCCTGAGCTACTAGACGAGTGGTTAGGTACTCTTCGTGACGTTGCAGTTAACGTGAACAAGAAGTGGGCATCTAAGCTTGGTATCGAGCAGTCAGCGGCCATCACCTGTGTTAAGCCTAGTGGTACAGTTTCACAGCTCGTAGACAGTGCTAGTGGTATTCACCCCCGGTTCTCTTCTCATTATATCCGTCGTGTACGGTCTGATAAGAAAGACCCTCTTGCCCAGTTCATGGAGACAGTAGGTTTCCCTGTTGAGCAGGATGTGATGACACCTACCTCGTCTGTGTTTAGCTTCCCTATCGAAGCCCCAGAAACCAGTGTAACGGTCAGTGAAGTAGGTGCTATGCAACAGCTAGAGCTTTGGAAGGCATATCAGAACCATTGGTGTGAACATAAGCCTAGTATTACTGTATACTATACTGATGATGAGTTCCTGTCTGTGTCACAATGGATATGGGAGAACTTTGATCTGTGTAGTGGTATTAGTCTGTTGCCTGTTAGTGATCACGTTTACCAGCAAGCACCATATGAAAAGATTACACAAGAGCAGTATAAAGAAGCTCTAGATAATATGCCCAAGGACATCAATTGGGAAGATCTAAGGCACTTTGAAGTAGAAGATAACACCACTGGGTCGCAAGAGTTAGCCTGTGTCGGTGGAGCCTGTGAAATAGCGTAGCGTGTAGGGGAAGAATCTCGGGTTAGCCCGAATTATGGGGAGGCACACAAGGAGTTTTGAGCAATGTCGCAAACAATTCGACAAGCCAAAAAAAAGCCACTTCAGGTGGCGTTCGAGATGGGTCAGAAAGCTTTCTACAGGGGCAGATTTGCAAGCCCCTACAAGGAAACTTCTTTTCTTCATAAGGAATGGAAGCGCGGGTTTGACAATGGGTTCTTCTCCAATACGAACCGTTTTAACGCTCAGTAAGTACCGCAACTGTTTACTTAGTTAGGTGTTTACTGTAACATCAACTAAATAAATAGGAGCAAACATGAGTTTAGACGTTCTTAACGAGAAGATTCTCGATTGGGGCACTGAGAAGGGTATTCTTCCCGGTGCTGAACCATTGGCTCAGTTAGAGAAGACTGAGGAAGAGGTAGCTGAGTTACGTCATGCGATTAACGAGCATGATATAGCTGAAGTCAAGGATGCGATTGGTGATATTTACGTCACCATAGCTATGCAAGCTGAAGCATGGAACTTCACAATGGAAGAGTGTGTGCAAGCCGCATACGACGTTATTAAAGGCCGTACAGGTAAGATGATTGACGGTAAATTTGTTAAAGATAATTAGGAGTAATTATGTCAGAGGAAAAAACAGAGCAGACAGTAGATGAGCTACTAGAATCTGTAAAAGGAAAGTATGACGCCTGTATCGTTACGGGATTTGACTCAAACGGACATTTGTTTATGTCTAGCTCGGTCAGCAACATCCCTTTCATGCACTGGACGTTAAATCGTTCTATCTTTGAGTTAGGTTTGTTCGAGAAACAAAGTGCTACCTCTGAAGACGGAAAAACCCCAGTATCCGTTGACACTGAGGCTTCCGAAGCTTAAACTGTACAAGTCCATTTAGTTAGTGGGCCTCGCCCTCATCTCCGTCTAACCAGCGGAACAAAGATGGGGGCATTTTTATGTCTGTCTATTCCAACCCTAGTTCCTGAGACTGGTCATATTCATCCCGTGCCTCTTGGAACCCTAAGTCTATTTCTTGCATCACTTCTTCAAAGCTAGCCCTAGCCTCCTTGTCATCTTCCCGATAAATGCCCGCGTAAATCGCCATCTGGATAAGAGCACCTGTGTCTATCTTAGTATCCTTGTCAATTACGCGCTGGGCAACCTTAACAAATTCATCCGGGTCAGACATAAGCTTATCAACCATGTTGAAGTAGCCTTGCTTATTAAATCTTTGCTGTAATATAGCTGAACCACCCGCTCGTAATCTAGCACCCAACCTAGATAAAACACCAACGAATGTTGTTATACCACGGTTAAGGTTGGCTATCTGCTCAGTAAGTTCCGCTGTGCCTGATCCTGTGGGTATAGCTTTTGCGGCCCTTGAACGCTGTACAAGCCCTGCCTCCTTGAGCAGTGTATCTAGTGCAGATACAAACTCGGGTTTATTTTTAAAGACGATATCTGCATAGTCGAAGGCGTTCTTAACACCTTCTTCATTTAGCGTTTGAGCACCAAGCTTCATAGTCCTGTCACCAGCCGTGCTGGTTGTAGTTCCTAAGAAGTTGTTTCGGAACCATCGTGTATATGCGGCTTGCATACCCGCCTCGATGATAGGGTCGCCTTCTGCCCTTGCCATAAGCTGGGTAATTCTGTCGGCAGACTGCTGGTTGTTAAATATCTTCTCTAGGGTATTGTACCCATTTGGGTTTTTAATACCTTGGGCCGTAAAGAAACCATTTAATTCTCTATTAAAGATACGATCCTGTGCCTCGTCTGCTACTCGCTGTGCTTGTATTATTTCCTTCTGTAACTGCTCTTTTGTCAGTTTTGTGTCCGATAAACGGGCAACGAGCGCGTCTAGTCGGTCAGCTTCCTGCCCAAAGTTCTGTCTTAACAGCGTAGAGTAACGTGATAAACCTTGTCTGACAGCATCTAGACCTAAATCTGATAGCTTTTCGGTAGTATCCAGTCTACTCGATAATGTGCTTAAAACATCGCCTATAATGTAGTCTGTAACTAGGGGAGCACTTTCACCGGCTTCTGGTCGCTCTAATAGCTTAACCATATTAGCCGCAACAGATCGGTTATCGTCGTTGATTGTGCCTTTAACTGCCTGACGGGCTTCATCTTCGAATTTAGGGCCTTGCTTTCCTCGTGCAACAGTCTGTCTGCGTAGTGAGCCTATCTGCTGTAGGGTAGATCCGTCATCCCAGAAAGGTGCCCACTGGTTTTTGAAGTAGTCCATAGCCTCATCAACTGCTTCTACTAGCTCCGGGTCTGCACTAACTTCTGGTTTATCTTTTGGTGTAGGTCTAGATTTTTCCTGCCTCCGCACATCCGCCTTAGCCTCAATATAATCATAGTATCTTTTTTTTCGCGCCGGGTTGGCACTGTTGAGAACATTATCTACTATATCAACGTGCATCTCAGCAGTAGGTGTAGGCTCTATAATCTCTATTCCGCCGTCGCTTGTGCTAACCCAACCACCGTCCGCGTCTTTAGTTACGGTGTATTCAATTCCGTCTCTCGTAAACGTGTAAGTGTTGTCATCTATTTTTGTTGCCGTGGAAAATTCTGCCGGAGTTTCTACTGCCGTAGATTTAGGTGTAGTCTGCTTACGTTCCCCGGTTTTTATAAAGTCTACCGCGTCCTCATCAATCCACTTCTTAAATTTAATTAGGGTTTTTGCCGCACCTTTTTCAGCAGAAGAACCAAACTCTAATCTATTTATAGAGTCTACTAGGCTGGGTCTAATTTCAGTAAATAGCTTTGCAAAATCTAACCCACTCTCTGTTGCCCAAGAAGCAAACCGTTCCTGCATCTCTTCTACGGTTTCTGTTATAACCGTGCCGTCTAAAGGGTCAGTTCTAGTTTGTAGCTTTGTTTGTTCCAGTAACGTACCAAACAAATCATCACCCGGCATTGCCGAGGCGGCTGAGTCTAGTTGCTGGGG
>ERZ1039804.1152-NODE-1152-length-15675-cov-14.546543_pt1 | contig 15675 bp, 36 predicted proteins | sample MGYA00383089_ERZ1039804 | MGnify/ENA primary metagenome ERZ1039804 (study PRJEB29581, sample SAMEA5548359) | metagenome | biome: marine; feature: coastal; material: water | depth 1 m | study: Short-term variability in the microbial, nano- and picoplankton...
GTTTTTTTTACGAGCTATGAAAGCCTATTGGTAAGTTCTATCAGATGCTTATTAAACCTTTTCATCTCATCTATATGAGCTTGTTTAGATTCTTTAGATAGCTTCTGATTGCTTCTATAGGCATATTGATTGCTGGCGGATGGATATTGTATATGTTTCATTTTATTATTATTTTATATTAAAAACCAAACACTTCTTCATCTATTCTATCTATCTCATCTAATACTATCATCTCATTATAACCTTCATCTACTTTTATCTTTATAATATCATCATAAACATAAAACTCTTTTATAACTTTACTATCAACATCTACCTTTTCAAAATCAAAACCTTCCCATCCTTCACCACTAACAAACTCATTAACACCAATACTATTATAAACAAATAACTCAACCATAACCTTTATCTTTTAAATTAATACTTACTAAATATAATACTTCTACTTCTAACTAACAACTATTTCACCAACCATCTTCTTTTATAACTACTATCATTTATAATCTCTTTAACCAACATACCACTTCTTCTACACCAATTCTCAAATCTATCACTATAACTATTTACACTCCATCTACCTCCTCTAAAATTATATAACAATCCAAATAAACTATCATTCTCAAACTTATTCATATACTCACTCAATAATACTTTTTTATCATTACCAATATACTTCAATAACTCTTCTTTAAATAACATATCCATATTATTATTTCCATATACTTTCTTATCTTTAACTACAATCACATCATATACTCTTCTATTCATATAATCATAATCAATATCAACACAACATATATCACTATATCCTTCTAACTCATAATAATCTTTCCATTCTACATTATTAAAAAATATTATATTATCATTAATCTTATTAACAACATAATCTTTTTTAACAAAATAACTTTTTACTTCTTCAAATCTTTTTAAACTTTTCATACTTTTTCTTTTTTAATTATTAATATACCTAAATATAACATTTTTATTTCAAATAAACAACTTTTTTAACATTTATTTTTAAATAAATAATTCATACTTATCTTCTAACTTACTAACTAACTCATACACTTTATTATCATCACCATCTTCAAACTCTTTTACTAACTCTTTAAACTTATCAACTTCAATATATAATCTACTTTCATCATCACTCATACACACACTATACATTCCATCTTCAAACTTATTACAAATACCAAACTCATCTATAATATATTCCATATCTTCATCTCTCATTTCTTTACAAAAATCATTATACATATCCAATATACTACCTTCACTCATATATTTTCTATCTACTTCTAAACTCCATCTACTTCCAAATAAAACTAATAACCAATCTTTTTTCTCATTACTAATTTCTAATAAATCATTTTTTAAATCTTTCATACTTTTTATCTTTTAATATTAATATAACTAAATATAGTAATAAAAAATGAACTATACAACTATTTTAACATTTATTTTTGTAACTTAAAATGATTATAAATAAAGAAATAAGTTGGTAGGTTGAAAAATAGTTCGTACATTTAGAGAATGTTTATAAAAGCACCCTTAATCCCATACAGTACTCTAATAGTAGAGTCAGGCTGTCCTGTGCAGAAATGTATGGCCGGAACTATAGAGGGAGTATATAGGAGATTATATATGGAAGGCTATATAGGCAGATTAGAAGGCAGCTTCTATATCTAGTAAGGACATTCTATAAGTAGTCTTCTGAGACATCATGTCAAATGTATAAAGAGTCAGAGAAGTATTCCCAACCTTACTTACATTCATACCCCTAAAGCTATTCCAGACACTATAGGACATCTCACCCCCATAAGAAGAATAAGCCTTAATCTCATATACATCATCCTTATAAGACACTTTTAATCTCTCTCCATCTCCTAATGACAATATTGCCGTATGGATGGCTGATGCTTTCTTTACTTTATCTGAATAACTAACCTTTTTCATAACCCTTATTTTTAAATACAACATAAATATACGAACTATTATCCGTATATCCAACTGTTTGGACGGTTATTTTTGGCCTTATATAGAAAAAAACGGAAGAGGGAGACACATACACCTTACTTATCCCACTCTTTCTCACCACATCCTTTCTATATCATTCTATACAATCTCGTGATTTAGGTAGCTCGTTACTTGCTCGTTAAGGGCTCGTTATACACGTTTGCTCGTAAAAATAGACGTTAGCTCGTTATAACTACTGTCATACCATTCCTGCCTGTTATATAGAGTATCTATTGGGATATCTTTATTGATCTTATTATAGGTATTGTCAAAATCATTCCTATCATTAGATACCTTCTCTATCATATTCAGTACCCCCATACCTATACCTAATACTATTATAACAGCTAATGATGTAGCCGCTATTTGGTAAGATGTGTTTATGGATGGACGGTCATAATAACTCCATTCTTTAGTTCTCCCTTCAAGTAAGTTTGGTCTTTTCTTCATTTTGTAGTTTGGTTTTAAGGATGGTTTGTCAAAAATGCGCGTGACGACTTCGTCGAGAGAGACAAAAGCGCCCCCCTCTCCTTTTTCCTAATCAAATAAACTTAACTGTCCACTCATTCCTCTCTTCTCTTTCAACTCATATGCCGATTGAACTTTAGTAGTAGGTTTAAACTTATTACTAGCCCAATCATATACCTCTCCATCTTTAACTGTTAATGCGTGTTTAGCTATCATCACCATATACACTCCTTTAGGATTATCTTGTATGAAACTCTTTAGCGTCTTCTGGCGATATATTATCTCTCCTTTTAACTTATATCTATTCTTTACTCTATCTCTTCCTAATACTCTTACATCAAACTTCTTACCTTCTATCTCTATACCAGTCTCTTCTGCATTTAGCATTTGAGTTGAGATGATGAAGTTATTAGTTCCTTTCTTATCTTCTCTACATAAAACATTCTTACAGAAGTCATGAGCAGCTTTATAAGTTACTTCAGCAGCAGATGCAACCGACCTTACAACACAATCATTTTTTTCGCTTCTAGCTAAATCAGAATCGAAAGAGCCATACTTTTGATTTATACTTAAATACATAACCTTTATTTTTTATTATTAATATACCTTAATATACGAACAATATATCAAACTTCCAACTGTTCCCTAATATTTTTTCCGTAAAACTTTAGATTAGTTTTCTTATCTAAAAAGTATCTAACTTCATCCCATCCATTTTTTAAGGTACGCATATAGAAATATTTGCTATCAGGTTTAGTAGGTTGATCTATCCAACTTTTAGGATAAGGGATATATTTAATAGCTTCATCTACTCTAATCCTTTCCAACACTCCAGAATCAGTATTAGGTTTCGAATGAGATAAAAACTGATCTACATTCCAATCTACTAACGCTTCAAAATCTCCTTCCGGATCTCCAATATCATTCCAATCAAATAATACTGAATCTATTAATACATCTACATCATATGCATTTACATCTGCTTCTCTTTCCACAAATGACTTTACTATATAATCTCTAACATAACTTCTATCCATAATATCTATAACATTTTTTCATATCTTCTTGACTCAAACTATCCCACCAATCTAAAGAAACTTCATCTTCAACTAAACTTATAGGATTATTCAAATCTATCTTACCATCATCAAAAGCAGGAAATATATTTCCGTTACTTTCATCCAGCCAACTTCCGACCGAATCTAAATAAGTTAAACTAATATTCTTCATCTTAATATTCTATTAACTCCTTACCAAACTTATCTAGTTGAACACTATAACCTCCACTACTATCTCTAATATCAAATTGAGCTCCAAAATCTTCTACTGAACATTCTTTATCCTCATCATCACAATAACGAAAATCCCATTCATAACCTTTCTTCTTATAGTATTCTGCAATATCTTCTTTAGCAGTAATCTTAACAATCACTCCTCCATCAAAACACAAATCATACTCATTATGCAACTCATACTTCTTTCCAGCAATAGTTACAGCTTCAATAATCTCTTTTTTACTTTTTTCAAATAATACTTCTTTCATAACCTTTATTTTTATCTTATTTTTTATTACATACTAAATATACGAACTATTTTTCTAACTAACAACTTATTCAGTTATTATTTCAATAAATCTTCCCCACTCCTTATTATAATCCTCAATCAAATCATATGCACATTCATCATCCATACTAAACAGAATATCAAACATCTCATCATCATTATATCCGGAATAAAATGCGGGTCTGTCTTCAAATGCTTCTGAAACTTTATCAAACATATCCTTATCTACATTCTCTAAAATCTTTACATCTTCCGCATCATCTCCCCAAAAGAGAGCGGTATTAGCTTTTAACTTCAAATCTTTAATCTGTAAACTTCTGTCTAAATCTGTCATAACCTTTATTTTTATCTTATTTTTTATTACATACTAAATATACGAATACTTTTTCGAACGAGCAACTTTTTTTAAAGAAAAAGGGGATAAAAATATCCCCCTAATCCCGTTTAAAAAATAAAAGTATGTAGCAGTATAAAGATGGGTACTGCTAGACCCAAAATCTTAACTCCAACTGTTGAAGTTTTATCCAACCAATCTATAAATCTATCTTCCATTATACTATAGATTTATTATTTCTACTTATGAAAGATTTTACATTATCAAATCTCACTCTCTCAACATCTATAACTTCTAATCTCTTTTCATCACCATATCCTCTTCTAACAGATACTTGCAAATCAATCGACTTTCCAGAAGCAGACTTTTTCGTTCCTCTAATCGACTTTACAGAATGCAACTCCCAATCAAACTTAACTTGAAAAGTAGGTAAGTAAGAATCACCATCTTTATCCTGAATCATCAATCCATCTTCTGACATAAGTTTAGATATCATATTCTCATCCTCTATTTTAGAAATCATATCATTTACTTCTCCAACTTCCTTATTAAGAGGTCTTTTATATTCATATAAAGCATAAGTCATTTTAGAATACTTTTCATTCACAACATTCATTTCAGCTAATATATCATCCATATGATCTGATAACGCTTTAGAATAAAAAGCTAATAACTGAAATCTTTCAGCAGCCCATTTCATATTTTTTCCCGTTTCATATTCAGTCCGGAAAGAAGAGGTAGAGAAATCTATTCTATTATAAGATCTCTTATCTCCATTCCATTCATCATAAACATACATATCAAGAATACTATAGTTACTATCTTTAACATAAACTGAAACTCTATCATTAAAATAGTTCACCTTAAATCCGTCATACGTATCAATATACTTTTCCAGAATACTTTTCTGCTCTCTCTTTCTTCTTTTCGAAAGATTTTCTAAACGAAACTCAATCTCGTTTATTGAATCATAAATCTTTTCTGCTTTCTCTTCTAAAATCTCTAACCTTTTTGACATAACCTTTATCTTTTATCTTATTTTTTATTACATACTAAATATACGAACTAAATATCATATAGGCAACTCTTTTTCAAGTTTTTTTATGTTTTTTTCTACAAACTCAATAAAATCGCCAGCATAATCTTTACCCCCAATATGCCATCTACTTCCAAACCATTCATTTGCTTGTTCTAAAGTTCCGGTATTTTTTTTGCTCCATTCTGAAGATTCAGTCTTCCAATCATATATTGTAAACGTATTAATAGAACCTTCAAACTCAAAATCGATAACCCATTCATTAAATATTTTACTATCTCCACTTTCTCCAAAAGTCGGGTTGCCAAAATAATCTACTAAATCATCATACGAAATACCGTATCCTAAATAACCTTTTAATGACGTTCCAGTAGTTGAAGGAGCGTCCATTTCATCATAAGTTGTAATAGTTGTCATAACCTTTATTTTAATATTATACCTAAATATAAGATAAAAGATTCGAACGAGCAACTTTTTTACTAACTATTTTAAACTTTTTTCCTTTTCCTCAAGCTTCATAAGGAGTCTGCTATACATTTCTCCTACCCAATCCTCTATATAAAAAGTCTTGTAAGGACCAAATAAATCTCTTGATGGAGTGGAATACATTTTAAAAAAGTTATTCAAATATCTTTTAGTAGGTTTGATATGGTCTATATGTTTGCAAGACTCTATTACTCTAATCGATTTTCTGTATATTGGCAAAGTTTTATAAATCATAAGTATTTTTCTTGATATTGTTTGTAGAACTTAGAACCTTGACCTATATGTAGTATTTCAGATCCTCTAGGAAGTTTATTAGATTTAATAGAAATAATAGGGTCTGGATATCTAAGATCAGTAAACTCTTTAACGTGTATTTTTCTTCTATACTTATACACTACTGCTATTGGGATTCTTTCTACCATAAACCTTTAAAAAAGTTATAGACAAAAATAGATAAACTTACTGGCCAGAAAAGAATATGAAAGAATCTCTCTCTCCATACCCAATCAGGCATTGCTAATGACTTAACTGTATAATACTCTAACCAAAAACACCATAACAGTCCTATTATTAAGTATCCCATTCTTCTGCTGCTTGTTTAATATGTTTACACTTTCTATGACCTATATAACCCATACAGTCACAGTAAAATCCATTCTTCCCTAGTTTGACCGTGTATGTCTTATCGCTCGTAGCGCTCGCAAACTTTCTTGGCTCGTAGGGTGCTCGTGTCTCTTCATTGCTCGGGAATAGCTCGTCAAACGGACGTTGCTCGATAATAATATCATCTAACGTAGTTTGCTCGTGAACTTCCGTCCAAGAAGGAGTATGAAACGTTTTTCCATTAGTTTTAAGTATGCCTCCCTTACCTACATTAGAATAAGGTACCTTGTAAGCAAATCTTCTAACCCATGTACCAGAGACAGGAGGTGATTGAGAGTAAGCTCCATCTCTATACTCTATAGTAGTAGTTCCATTAAGTGTTACTTCCCACAACGCCATACTATCCTTTATATAAGTTACTACCCCATCCTACTCTCTGATCCATCTTTCTAATAGTAGTAGCAGCAGAGCTATCTTTTATTATCTCAGTCTCAGCATACTCAGTCTTTCCAGAAATAATATTCCTTACATACCAAGCATTAGTAGTCGAACACTTCACACAAGTCTTAGTACCAGGTAAAGCTTTAAGTCTTAGAGGATTTATATCCTCAGTACATTTACAACACTTCATTAGCCTCAAATATTTCGTTAATCTGATCTCTACTCTGCCATCCTCTAACATCATCATCACCATCTAATAGTATTTCAAAAGAAACTACCTCATCTGCTTTAGAAACAGGAGAGTTAGGAGTAGAATATAATCCTGCTCCAGCTACTACAGATAAAACCTTACCGTTATCGAATCTATACTTTGCCATTATACCACCTCCGATAGGATGGTCTACAAATACTAAGTTTTTAAATCTTGCCATAACCTTTATTATTTATTTATACTTAAATATAAGAAGAATATCTCAGTTACGCAACTATTCTCTTATAATATTTCCAATGATCATAGTCTTGTTCATTGACATAGTATCCCCAATGAAGTAATGATTGCTGTATTCTAGGACTAATCTTCCAGTTCTTAGTTTCATGTATTCTACTATAGATTCTATCCTTCCATCTACCACTCTTACCACAGAAGTTCTGCCATCTAGTAATCTGTCTAGTATCATCTTCATGACGTCTTCCTAAAGTATACTTACAGTACCATTCAAACCAACCATAAGGATCATCTTCATGTAGCCATCCCATCTCTTTCCAGTAATCATAATCCATTCCGGAACGAAGTTTAAACTGATTAAGCTTAGGAGAGTATTTTTCACCTAAGTACAGTTTAGTATCTATTCCATCAAACAGTTTATTGAATAAACTATCATAATCATAGTTAGTATATTCTTCTATAGGTAGACCAAAATAACATCCACCAAATGCTCCATACTCCAAGATCTGTCTAGGAGTGAGAAGAGGATTAAACTCTAACTTACACATATATTTTCATATAGTTTTCTTCTGCTTTAAAAGCTGCTACTTCATATGGATGATTATCATATCTATAACCCATATTATAGTACCTAGTCATCCAAGAAGGAGACTGTAAGTAGTGTTGATATTCATGCACTATAGTCTGTGCTAGATGCTCTGCATCTTCTATATTCTTATAGTATATTACTATTGTATTATAGTCAAAGATATACTCTGCTTCAGGATTATCATCTTCAGTATAGACTGAATGAACATATGGTTGAAACTCTATGTATGGAGTACAGTCATGATGTTTGCTATGACCATAAACGTCAACACATTTATCTAAATATTTCTCAGCTAATCTTCTAGTAGTTCTTAAATGCATTATGCTAATACAAATGAGTTCTGGTTAATCCAAATCTCTTTACCTTCTGATGCTGTTACGCAAATCTCTTCTCCATTACGAAGAATAGTAGCACATTCATCTCCTGTTAACTCACAACTCCAAAATCTTAATACTTTATCCATAACCTTTATTTTTTAATATTATACCTTAATATACGAACTTTATCTCAGACAGCCAACTAAATCAGTCTTTTTTTTGTAAAGTTTGTTGTTAAAGTCCATCTTTCTTTCCCAGACTTATTTGGTTGAGATCTATGCATCATATATGCAGGAAAGATTACTAAGTCTCCTTGACTGATATTAAGTTCTTGCCACATATTAAATACTTTAAACTCTAGGTTACCAGCATCAGGAGGAAACTCTATATACAAACATGCTACAGCAGTAGAAGAAGGATGGGTATGAGGAATAATATGACCATCCTTATCATATTTAGAAAACCAAGCTCTTTCAATCATAATAGTTTTATCCTTACCAACAAAGTCTTGTACTTTAGTAGTAATAAAATCAAAATACTCTTTGAGCTCTGGAAGTTTGTTAAGCTTTTGAAGAGGGTTTAAATAAGAAGTACTTGCATTAACTTCTAACATATCCTGTGTAGGAATGTTAACTAGTTTCTCTGCAAGAGGTTTAACAACTCTCCAATCTAGATTATACTTAAGGGTTAGTATATTCAACTGTAATAGATTGAGGAGTTAAATGAAGTTCATAAGAACTATATCTATTATCGGCTTTGAAATATTTATTAAAACTAAATACCTCTACTTCTTTATTACCTATATACCCATTGATATTATTATATTGATAATCTATAGCAATACTTACTATCTCTTCTTTTAGGTATGATGTTTTAATATCATCATTAAAATCTTCAAAAGGAATATACAATGTCATCAGTTACTTAAGGGAGCTTTTATTGCAGGATGATATTCATAGTTAAAGAGATTTACATCAAACTCTCCTTTTAAAATATCACCAAGTAAAATACTTACTTCTGGAAGATCATAAGAATACCTATCTAACTGTTCCTCTGCTTGTTCTAGATGATTATTATATAAATGTACATCTCCAAAGTTTCCTATCAGCTCTCCAGGTTCATAACCAGTCTCTTTACATAGTAATAACAGTAACAGACCGTAACTACTAATGTTAAACGGTACTCCTAAGAATAGGTCAGCACTTCTTTGATTCCACATCAGAGAGAGCTTACCATCTGCTACATAACATTGAAAAGAATAATGGCAAGGAGGAAGAGTCATCTTATCTAAATCACCTACATTCCATGCTGATACTAGCATTCTCCTACTATCTGGGTTATGTTTTAAGTTGTTTATAAGGAGTTTAATCTGATCAAAGTCATAGAAGTTTCTATCATAGTTTGTCCACCTTCTCCATTGCTTACCGTAGATAGGACCTAACTCACCATCTGATCTACCAGATTTTTCATAATCACCATCCCATATCTTACAGTTATTATCTTTAAGGTATTTAATATTAGTATCCCCTTTTAGAAACCATTTTAACTCAGTAACCATAGTCTTAAAAGCTACCTTCTTAGTAGTTAAAATAGGAAAGCCTTCTGACATATCATGTTTGATTGTAGCACCAAAAATAGATTTAGTACCTGTTCCGGTTCTATCTCCTTTTTCAACTCCTCTTGTTAGAACTTGTTTGAGAAGCTTTTGATAAGTATTGTCTAAGCTGTTAGCCATAAATAAGGATTCTTTCTTGTTTAGCTTCATTAACAAGACTCCGCTTCAAAGATTTACCAAATGGTCTTTTAGAAGTTTGTTCATAAGTTAAACCATCTATCTTAATATGATAGCCTGTAAGAACTGTTTCAGATATCCTAGCGTTTATTTTTGTAGGAGCAATAAAATAAGATTTAATCATAACGTTTATATTTTATATTAATATAAGAATAATAACGCAAAGTAACAACTAAATCAACGATATATTCTTCCTAAAGTGAGCGTTACCTGCTAGTACTACTCTAGTTGTAGAATCTGAAGATTGTTCTGGAAAATGGTTTAGCGATGATGGGAATATAATAAGGTCTCCTACTTTAGGTTTATATGTATACTCTTTAAGACTTTTATGATGCTGAGTGTCTTTATCAACTTCTTTAGTAGTAAAATGGATTAAACCTCCTTTTTCTTCCATATTGTCTGGTAAACTTAAATAAAATACAAAAGTAAGATTACCTTTAAATGCTACTATTTTATCTTGTCCAGGAGGAGGAACAGGAACAGATATTGGTAACTGTTCATGATGATGCCAAAACGATTGGGGTTCATTAGAATAAGATAAGTAAATCCAGTTTTTAAAAAGATGAGAATGAAATGACTTATTAGTCCTGCTATAAAGATAAGTACTTATAGTTTCTCTTTTACAGTAAAGAAGCATTTGATCTACTATATCACTAAAGGTATAGCTTAACAGGTACTGTATACCAGGAAAGTCAATGATACCATATGAGTTTCTATCTGGATCTATGGAGTTTTTAAGTATGAATATATCTTCTAAAGATTTCTTAATATCATCTTCGGAAAATGCTCCGTTTTCTAAAACGTTAGTTGACCAAACGGATGTTTGCTTAACTTTATGTTCAATATAACCTTTCATATCTATTATGCCAGTAAGTCACTAACAACATACCCTAACACACTATTTGATTTACTAATAAGAGTAGTTTGATCTTGTGTACTAGCATTAGTAACAGTATTTGCTATATCAGAGATATTATTAAATCTTTGGTCTTTGTTTATTTCTGTTGCCATAATTTATAGTTTATTTTCCCGATCCACAGGATGGAGATCCATTAAAGTATGCGTTAGATGGTGTATTGTTGCAGCATACAGTCATACCTGAGTTTGCGAAGAAAGTACTGGTATTCATTCCACATGCATCACAGTAACCTCCACTCCCATAAAAATCCCACATGTTACATGCGTTGTGAAGAACAACAAAAGTATTAGAATCAGAACCGTCTTCTATGAAATAAGTATCTGTCTCCTCTACGTTTAAAGCAAATCCACCATTTTGGGCCCAAAAATACTGAACTCCTGTAATACCTACTGGAGAAAGAGTTGATGTATTATTGTTATACAGCATTACTTTATATCCAGTAATATCTGATCCGTCTTTTAGTATGTAATCCTCTAAGTATAAAAACTCTGTTTTATCTGTATCTCCTTCTTGTACATAAAGAGTAGAGTTAACAGCAAGATGCATCTTATTACCTCCATCTAAAGTGATTTCAATACCTGCTACTGTTTGAGGAATATCTACAAAACTTTCTACTTCAGTATCTATTATTGAACCAGAAGCTACAGCTAAAGCAGATGATCCTGACCAATTATATTTATATTGTTGGGGATCACCACTAGCAGATGCTTCAGCAAGATCAGGAATATCATAAGTTTTCAAAATAGTTCCGGAATCAAGATTTGATCCAGATATATTTATTCCAGATCCAGATAGAAGAAGGTTAGTGTCTAAACCAATAGGGGTAGCAGAACCATATTTAGATATTTTATGAATAAGTTTAGGTCTATCCCATGATTGGACATGACTACTATCAGTATAATCTATATCAGTTCCTAATGGGGAAAGAGCTGTAAGTACTTGTCCTTTTGTCATATTTACTCTATCTAAAGAAGAACCATAGATTAATTCAATAGTTCTATATGTAGGAAGCTTACCGTCTACTAAGTTAGTAGTATCAATAACATATTCTTGAAGGTATTCAGAATCTGTTAAGTTGTTTTTTAAAGTTGTTACAGCTGCTGCATCTGCTGCTTTTATAATCTTAGGATAACTAGAATAATCAGTAGTAGGATATCTTTCTTTAATCAAGTAGTTAGGAAAGTTACCATTATTTCTCCATGAAGCACCTATTGTATCGAATGTAAATGCTGCTGCTGATCCAGTATTAGGAATAAAAGTATTGGGAATAGCATTTGAATCTTGGTCATGGATAGTCTTTAAGAACTTATAGTTATCTTTAGCGTACGTCTCATCAAAGGTTGCTGTCTGATCATATGCTTGACGAAGTATAAACTTATTATCTGCATCTTCTATATCGGGTACTATTCCACTAGCAGCGTTGTGGAGAGTAACAGTCATTCCGGAACCTGTTAAGTATTCTATCAAAAGACCTTCAGCATTCACACTCATATTTTCTGGAGAGAAACTAGCTGATAAGTCATTAGCATGACTATTTTGAAGTGATGTACGAATAAGATGTGCTTCAGTATAACTAGAGCCTGATATAATAGGATCTAATGCACTAGTTAAAAAATAGTTACTGGCATTATTCCATGTCAAGCCAATACTGGTATTTATTTCTAATACTTTAAATGAACCATCAATGTCTTTGACGTAATCAGTTCCAACGAGTACTCCTTTCATTTATAATATACTTTTAATTGTTTTAGCTCTTCCATATTTTATTTCAGCTTCATTCCATTTTCCTTTCGGGCATGAAGCAGTATTAGTAGTAAAAATTTTAGCCTTAAGGTAACATCCACAAGCCTTACAAAAATCTAACTTAGAGCGAAACTCGCAAGAAGAACAAACTTTATAACGTTCTTCTGCTAGTTTTACTTCTTGATCGGTTTTATTACCTACTAATTTACTCCAAGATTTTACTATATCTAATAAGTCTATCATAAATAGCTTTTAGTTATTAAAAATTTAAGAAGAGGTTTCAAACTCCCTTATGAGGTTATCTATATTCTGAGCAATAGCTAGTCCTTTGAAATTCTGGAAGTAAGAATAGGGAGGCCATTGTCCATATTCTCCAACATCTATCATAGAAGGAAAATCCGGTTCTTGAAAGTTTTTAAGAGCTAGAGCTGCTATGTCTCTAAATAAGTTAGACTGTACCATTTCTTTTGCACTAGCTTCAGCCCTAGGTTTTGCAAAATCCCAAAAAGGAGTATTGTATTTACTCCCATTAAGATAGTGAAGCATAATCATATGCTCAGTTTGTTTAATCTCCTTTGTAAAGAAACTATTAGCTTCATTAAAACTTAAATCCTTTTGCATCATAGCAACAACAGTTCTATTAATCCAATCTATAGTACCAACAGAAGTAGCCTCTAAAGGTTCTAGGAAGAAAGCTGCGTTACCATTATAAGTTGCTCTTTCAGTAAAGACTTCTTTCTTATGGTAACTCTGAAACTCAAAGGAGTTAATATTATCTGAGTATGGAAATCTATACTCCTCCATAAATGCTTTCATATCTTCTGTTACTTCCTCTAGAGTGTTTATATCTTTGTTGTAAAGATACCCACATGAAGTCCTATCAGCTAATGGTATAGCAAATATCCATCCAAAAGGTCTAGCAACTGTAAACGTATAATCAAATAAAGGACCTCTACAAGGTGATTGAACTATATGAGCTGCATTAACAGATGTAAACTCTGCCTCATTGTACCCTTTCATATCTTTTGGATAACCAGAACAGTCAATAATATAATCAGCATCTACTTCATCATGTGAAGTTATCTTTTTATCTATTATATCTACTCCTTTACTTTCTAATACTTTAGGAATATAATCTTGTAGCATCTTTGAACTAAAATGTATAGCTAGTTCACCTAAAGGAAACTCATGTAGATAATCTCCCACTCCATTATAACCTATCTTACGAATACCTTTTTTAATACTACCTCCTAAGTATTCAAGAGCAGCATAGTTCATATTAAGCTCATTAAAAAACCCTCTTGCTAAAGGAATAGTAGAACCTTCCCCGACAGATTGAGCAGGTTTTTCTGAATCATAAATCCATTCTATCTCTGCATTTAATGTTTTTCTGAGATAACTAGCAGAAATACATCCTGCTGTTCCTTTACCTATAATCGCAACTTTGTTTATTCTTTTACTTAAACCTTTCATTTATTTAATATTTCTTCTAGTTGTTTTCCTTTTAAGTAAGTACCATAACTTAATAATATTCTTGGCTTGTTACCTTTTATTGTATGTGAAGAGTGTACATACTTTCCAGCAGCACATACCCATACTTCATTTTCTTTAGTATCTACTACCTTACCGTCTATAATAGCTTCTCCTCCTTCTTCTGATTTATTTATTAAAACATTAAATCTAGTATGAATCTTACCAGGAGGGTTAGGGTCAGTATGAGGCTGTACCTTATGACCTTCTTCAGAAAAAGATATTAATGCTCCAAACTCTTTATCTAAAGCTTGATTTTTAGGAAGAGAGTAGTGAGATAGAATAGATTGATATATCTTAAACATTTCAACATATGGAAACTTTCTATTATTTCTCTTAGCATCAAACATTTCCGTATGAGGAAGACCTGATACATTTATTGTACCTGAACCTGGTTGAACAAAGAAAGTATCTCTGTTGTCTTTATTTAAAACCCATTCACGAACTGGAGCTGCTAATGTTTCTTCTATTATCATAACGCTGTATAAATATAAATACCATATCCTACCAAAAGGTTAAAGTTTAAAGCAACTATATTCCATTGTTTAGCTACCCATACTTGAGGCATAGAAAATACTGCTCCAACTAAGTAAGTATAAGCTCCTACCCCATCATAAGGTAACAAGTAAGGACTAATCATTAAGAAAGCTGAACCCATATAACCTGATCTATTTGATAATCTTTCTATTGGAGTTAATCTTCGTTCTTGAACCATCTTACGAAGCATTTGCCTCCACCAGACAGTCTCACACTTTAAGCATGTCTTTTTATATTCATGCTTAAACTTATGATCTCTTTTATTCTTTCCACATATGTTACATATTCTCATATGCTCTTGGGTTTGGTAGTCCGGAATAGTAGTCCCATTTATCATCTACTTTATTATAGAACTTGTTTTTAGCCTGTTCTCTTTGGTAATGATCCTCGTCTTCATACATGTAAATTGCTCCTCCGCTACACATCTTGCTTAAATTTACGGTTATAGTTTTTTCTTCTACTCTGGCTTCCTTCTTTACGTTTAGGAGCTTTCTTAGGAGTATAGTTCCTATCATAGTACATCTTAGTACCGTTTCCTTCTTGTCTCTGCTTCTTATTCTGATCAAACATTACCCAAAAGGTAAAAAATATGTATAGTGAAAAGATGCAAAACCCAACTATAAACATTGCTATATTCATCTTCCTATTGCTTTATTAATAGCTAAACTAAATAACAGTATAGTACCTGACCAGTGAGCTGAGTATTGAGCTTCAGCAGTGTGACCTGTAATACCTAAACCTACAGAGTATAGTAGGCATATAAATGCAATGATTATTGCGTTCCATTTTAATAAAAAATCTTTAACTTGTTTATTCATAACTTACAATTATCTTTATGTTTATTAAACCATCC
>ERZ1039804.1155-NODE-1155-length-15652-cov-8.575175_pt1 | contig 15652 bp, 27 predicted proteins | sample MGYA00383089_ERZ1039804 | MGnify/ENA primary metagenome ERZ1039804 (study PRJEB29581, sample SAMEA5548359) | metagenome | biome: marine; feature: coastal; material: water | depth 1 m | study: Short-term variability in the microbial, nano- and picoplankton...
CCTCTCGGACCCAATCACTACGTTTACCGAAGCTGACTTTAGCTGCATTAACTACAGAAAGGTCTGTTCCCATGTGGTCGATGTACGTTACTCTCATTTTATGATCCTTACTTCATAACCTAATGTTTTAGAGATTTCCGCTACTGTCATATCCTTAACGGGTGACATCTTCTTGTTGAACTCTTCTTCAGTGTACTGTACATCATTAAGGTAGTAAGAATTGACACCGTCAGGGTACTCACAAGCTGGACCATCTTCACGGTGCCGCTTATCATCAACGCGCCAATGCTTAGAACCATTGCTGTAAACACTAACTGTATATTCAATCATTTTGTTTGTCCTTTGTTGGTTTTCTGGGTTAGCACCCTTATTCGCTTATACAGTTGTTGCAGTTTGTTGCGCTCTGGGTGCTTGTGTATCCACATCCCAGTGTCAGGGCTAAAGTGTTTGCGGAAGAAGCTGTCTAGCTTCCTATTCCCAGTGGGGATTTTGGGGTTGATCTGTAGTGCTAACTTATCGAACTCATCGTCGCCCATGATCGGGGCATCCTCGAACTCATAAGCGTAGGCGGCGAGGGCCAAACGTATCCTAGCCCTCACCTCTTTGTTGTAAACTACATCACTCACAGGTACGTTGGCCTGTAGCTGGATCGAAGTAACATGCCGTACCCTCAGCCTCAGACACGAAGTCATCCTTAGGTGTCTCAACCACAGGTGTGTCCTCTTCAGCAGAAGCGGCATTAAGAACACCGAAGCGCTTACCTGCTGCACGGAATGTAGTGCAACCTGATGCTCCCCCTTCGTAGGCACGTACGTACACCTCTTTGAACTCTTCCCATGTCACATCAGAACCAATGTTACAGGTCTTAGAACAAGCGCTGTCCACATACCTAGAAGCAATGATGAGCATATCCACGTGTTGCTTAGGTGTTAGCTGGTCAGCTGTGACACCCTCGATACCGTGGCGATACGCATAGTCTTCTACACGCTCCACCTTCTGACCATCAAACGTGGTGATCGTACGATCGTAGTAGTGGCTGAACACAGGCTCAAGACCTGAGCTAATGTTGTCAGCTGATAGACTGATCGTACCTGTAGGTGCAATGCTCAACAGGTGGGAGTTACGCAGGCCATACTTCCGAATGTCATCACGAATGTCATCAGGCAAAGTCTGAGCAAACTCGCTGTCGAGCAGCTGTGTGCTGAACATAGGGAACGGGCCCTTCTCGATCGCCAAGCTCACGGATGCACGATAGGCTGTGTCACGCAGTGTCGCCATGATGGTCTCGAACATCATCTCAGCAGAGGCGGAACCGTATGGGTAACCACACATCTCAAGTGCGTTAGCTACACCAGTGACACCCAAGCCCATCCGACGCTTACCTTTGGCCTCAGCCTCTTGCTGCGCCAGTGGGTACGTAGCACGATCGACTACATTGTCCATGGCACGTACGACTGTTGGGATGTCATGCTTGAACTTATTGAAGTCGAACACTGTCTCACCCAAGAGGTCAACAATCAGGTACTGCGTCAGGTTGAACGAACCCAAGAGACATGCACCATACGGAGGAAGCGGCTGTTCACCACATGGGTTTGTAGCTGCGATATTCTCGCAGTAGTGCAGGTTGTTCTTCTTGTTCATACGATCAATGAACAAAATCCCTGGCTCTGCCCAGTCCCATGTAGCACGCATGATCTTTTCCCACAGTGGACGTGCACGGATTGTCTCGTGGATACGTCCGTCGAACACCAGGTCGAAGTCTAGGTCCAGCTTAACTGCTTCCATGAACTTATCAGTGACTGCTACGGACAGATTGAAGTTCGTATAGTCAGTGCTGTTGTTCTTGCATGTGACGTAAGCCTCGATGTCGGGATGGTCAACGCGCAGGACACCCATCTGAGCGCCCCTACGGTGGCCTGCTGAGCTCACCGTACCACATACTGCATCAAAGACCTTCATGAAGCTCAGAGGGCCGCTAGAGGAGCTGTCAAGGCTGTTGATACGTGCACCACGTGGACGAAGAGTACTGAAGTCGTACCCAATGCCACCACCTAGGCGCATAGTCTGTGCAGCCTCTCCTGCTTTCTCCATGATGTCTGTCATACTGTCTTGGATTGTACCAGAGACGAAGCAGTTATAGGGCGTCACTGAGCGTGGGGCACCCATAGCTGCCTGGACACGACCAGCTGGTAAGAAGCGCATGTTGTACAGCACATCTCGGAAGTCTGTGAAGTGGGTCTTATCGTCAGACAGTGCGTCAGCTACGCGGGTCATAGCCTCAACGAATGTCTCACCCTCAGTGCGATACTTCATTGCGTGAATTTCTTCTGAAAGCCCTAGTGTAGGTCCATATTGTTTAGTCGTAGATGTCATGCCATTCTCCTGTTGTTTCATTCTTAACCTGCGTATTCCCGTCTAATAGTCTGTAGGTCAACAAATTGGGGTTCGAAATAACCGTCCTCGATGTTGTGTAGTACCACGACGCCTTTCCACCAAGATTTGTTCGCTTGCCCCGCCCAGGTTTCTTCCGCACCCTTAAAGGACCCAGCAACCAATCCAATTGCCGCCTTGCCTGCGACACCATCACGGAAGTAAAGATCACGTTTATGTGTATGCCCAACAACACAACTATTATAACGATTTTGGACCAGTGCGTAGGCATGGTGAATGCCAGATACAGGCCGACCCATATTGCCCCCAGTGATAAAGTGAGCGAAGTCAACACCATCGTAGCGATGTACCTTGGGGTCGCCATTCTCATACTCATGATACTCGTCAAACCACTTATTCGTTTGTAGGTGCTTGAAGCTAATCCCATACTTATCTCCTTCCAGTCGTGGGTCAAAGCTCAATGCCGTCTTGATGCGATGCTCGTGGTTGCCCTCGAACCCATAGTAGGCCGGACGTTTACGTTTGTTCTTTACGAACTCGTGACGCATACGTTCCATTGCATCATTGTAGGTGGCAATGTCACGCTCGTATGATTGGGACACCACCGCCTGTGGCTTGCGCCCGTCGAAGCTATTGAGTGACCGCATGTCTGCACCGTCCCCCAGGTCTACCACATAGTCAGGCTTCTGGTCGTATAGAAACCTGCCCAACCACGTGAACCGTTCGTTACTCACATCGGGATCGCTGTGTGCACAGCTGAATACGATTGCCTTGCTGCTCATTCTAGTCTCTCCTCTTCGTCCTCATCGAGGAACTCTTCGTAAAGGTCGATACCTTGCTCACTAATTTCAGCGAAGTCTGCGTTAGCATCCTCAACCGTGTCATAGTAGACTTCCTCAGACCAAAAGTTGCCGCGTCCGTCTGTCACCTCGCACACTAGCCAGATGAAGCATCCCTCTACATAGGGACCGCCAATGATACTACTGATTTTCATTTCTTTTTCTCCTTAGTCCAGTCTGTCGGGATTAAAAGGTCAGCATAATCGAACCCGTGCCTATTGCACCAGTCCCCATATGTTGTCTTAGAGCGCTTGCTCAGCTTCGTCTTACTGCTGCTGAATACAAACCGTATGTCTAAATCAGGGTGCTGCTCTTTGATTAGCAAATGTTTGGACCTGTCACTTGGCATGAAGCGACCCTTGGTCTCCACTATGATACCGTTGTCCAGTACGAAGTCGGGAGTGTAAGTACGTGCCTTGGTGATGTACTTAATCTTGTCTTCCTCGTATCTGTATTTGGCACCTAGCTTATCCAAGTGTCGCGCATTGTCTTGCTCTAGTCCGCTACGATAGCCAGCTTTAAGTGCCGACTTTCTTACCTTTGATCTGGTGGCAACCATAGTTCGTCCTCCTCTCGTCGCAGCCACAGAAGACGTGCGTTCTCTAAGAGAGCCTCGGCGTCACCGTCGTATGTTTCAAGGCAGGCCTCGTACAACTCCTGTTCTGTGGTTAATCCTTCTAGGATACGTTTTGCTTTTACAGGCCCCACATTGGGAACCCCTTTGATGTTGTCTGCACGGTCACCAGTAAGGACTTGCGTATAGAAGAACAACATGCCCGACTGTTCGTCAACCTTGATAAACTCTCGTTTAGTTAGATTGAAGAACGTACACGGTACTTGCAAGAAGTCCTTGTCCACGCTGACGATGATGCTCGTAGGCCCCTGCTTGGTAGCAGCCTTTGCTATCAGGTCGTCTGCCTCTTCTCCTTCGGACACCTCAGCCCCCCAGTGGTCTACAAGGTAGCCACGAAGATGGTAGAAGTGCTCAGGCTTTTCCTTACCAGAGCGGTTGCCCTTGTACGGTGCGATGGTGGCCATGTCATACCTAAAGTTGTTAGCTCCAGTGAGGTACAGTTGCAACAGGTCCGGATTAGGTGAGAACAGAACGTGTTCCATGATCTCATCCAGTACCTCCTCGACCTTATGCTCTGCATCCTCCTGGGACATGCCTTCTGTTGAAAAAGCTGAGCGGTACACTAGGACATCAGCGTCCACGAGTACCTTGTTCATAGCTCAGTCTCTCCATTCAGTTGGTTGATACGCATGTCACAGTAACGCTTGGCTTTCTCTAAGTCCAAGATTTCACTTTCCACTGCTGAGTGACCATCGTAAATCTTGTAGCCAGCGCGGGAAACATATTTCACTACGTTGCCACGCCAGAACTCAAAACCATTACGCAAGATAAACTGAATAGGCTCAATGGCCCACCTTGTGTAATGTTTAGGCTTGTTGATAATGTTATCCTTCATCTGCTGCCTCGCTAATTGCTTCAACCAGTGTATAGAGTACGTCTGCGTTGTGATCGTGTGCGTCAGCTAATCGATCAAGTGCGGACCATAGTCGCCACACAATGAACGTAAGGACTGCTAGAGCCCCGATCAGTAGGTATTCGTTAATCATATTATTCACTCCTGCGGTGTGGATGGGCAGGCCCGAAGGCCCACCCGTTTGACTTAGAATACGTCTGGACCCTCGGATTTACCAGAGCTTTCAAAGATGACGTGATCGAGTACAGCCACACGCTCGAGACGGATGGAAGCACGTGGGCCTGCGCCATAGATCGAGGCCTTGACCACAACCTCAGTCCCATTGCCTAGCTCCCCCTCTTCCTCGTAGTTCCACTTAGAAGTGCTCTCACCATTACGGAAGTCGAAGACCTTAGGGGCACCACCAAAGTCAGCGATACCAGATGGGTGCTTATTAGGGCGCTTGAGTTTAACATACTTGCCCATTGCTAGGTCTGCGTTACCCATTTTGATAGTATCCCAACCCATTGCACTCTCAGGTGCACCAGCTGCGAAGAACTTAGCGAGCTCCTCATCAGATGCTGGATAGAAGTTCATGTTGAACTGGCCTTCTGTCTTGCCGTGGTACTCCATGTTGTCGTCCATGTTCTGCACGAATACCTTTGCGTACTCTACGAAACCCTTCATTGCGACGATTTTTGATTTAGCCATAGAATTTATTCCTTTTGATGATTTTACAGACAGCAGCGGGGGATATGTTGAACTCCTCTGCCAATCTTACTTGTGGTTTCTTAGGGTTACGGCAATGCGCTATCCACACTGCCGCAATTACTTCTTTGTTTTTATGCACACCGTCCTTGGACCTGTGCTCACTGGTGGTTAGTACCTCCAAGTGATTTACGTTAGCGCAGGCTCTGTTCTTGCATAGGTGGTTGATCTCGTGACCCCCAGGTATTGGGCCGTTAACCTTCTCCCACTCAATGCGATGTAGCATTTGCTTTCTGTTACTTGAACTAGGCCCCACCCGTACCCTGATGTACCCATCGCGGTTACCTGCAAGGTTATCGGGCACTATGCAGCTAGTGTACCTCGGCATAATTGTCTCCAAACTGCACATCTACATCTAACTGCACGTTAAGTTTTAGTTCCATATTTACCTCCTTAATTGCATCCTTAAGCATCTCAGTGGTGGTTAGCTCATCAGTAATCTCTGCACAAATTTCGTCATGAAACTGGCCGATAACCCTGACACCCTTTGCCTTAACCTTCTGGACCCAGCTGTCGAAACAGTAGACCCCAGTCGATTGGTTGGTAGTAGACCAGCGATCCTTATCGTACCGCAGGTTGTGGTAGAAACCAGAGACCTCGTTAAGTATCCACATCTCATCCTCGATGGTGCGTACCTTCCGTGTCTTGGCTATCTTTTCAACAGCCCAGTTGCGCTTCCAGTATGCGTCGATGAGCTTCCTTGCCTCAGTCGTTGTCATATCAGTTGTGCGAGCTAGTTTCTGAGGCCCTACCCCATAGACACAGGCATAATTAGCTGCCTTGTATCCCTTGCGTAGGGCACTCAGGTCTACGATCCCAGCTGTGTGTTGGTCGATGTCTTGCTGCGTAACCACACCTGCATGTTTAGCCAGGTCTAGGTGTGGATCGAAGCCTTCGTGTGACATCTCTTCGACATACTCAGGATCGAGTGGTTGCATGTAGTGACGCTTGGTGTTGTCTTCCAACGACACCATGTCAGACCCACACAAGGACACACCGTCGGGAGCTGTAAGCAACCCGCGTATCTCCTTACCATACGGCTTATCAACAGCAGGTAGGTTAACCAAGGGCTTCATGTGCTTGAACCGTAGGGTGTTAGTCAACCCTGCGATCTCAGCTTTGAGGTAGCCGTCACGCTCACACTCAACAAAACCTTTGACCACACCTAGTCTGTGATTGATAACGGTCAGACCATCCAAGATACCCACGTCGGGGTGCTCTTCAACCAGACTATACACGCTGTCGCATAGGTCCGAACCATTTCGTACTTGTGGTATCTTACGCTCTTCACCGAAGTTCTCACCACGTATGAACTTGAAGGTCCTGGGCTTCCAACCAAGACTGAACAGCCAATCTTTGACCTGCTCATTCGAGTTCGGATTGCCATCCTCGTATCCTGTGGTGATGGTGATCGGCGTCGTACTCGACAAAGGTAAATACTTTTCCTTCATCAAGTCTTGCCAAGCCTCGCCTCTAGCAGATAACGTACTGTCTTTTTTGTACATCACCTTTGGCGGGTTCATCACTTTTGTGATAGGCTTCTTTGGCATAGCAGCAACCAGGGCGATCAGCTTCTCTTCGCGCTGGGCAGTGAGGTCATCAAACAATGCCTGTGCACCTGCTACGTTGAGCTTCCAACCGTACGCCTCTTGATCACGAGCGCACCCCATCTTGAAGTTGAGGTAGTTAATCAGTCGTAGTGCTTTCTCCTCTTCTTTGTAAAGACGCATGAGCTTCTTGTTTAGTAGCACATACAGTCTGTGGTTAATCTTAACGTCTTCCTCGCAGCGATGTTCGTAGTCCGCATACGTTAGGCTCGACCAGTCTGTGATCTTGGGCTTAGCCACACCCAACCGCTTGCCCCAGTCATCCAGTCCGTGCCGCATATGGCGTGGTTCCAGATACCAGCTGAGTGGTAGGGTATCGATCACTTGCCCCTCATAGGTCACACCCAGCAGCTTCTCCAGTGCGGGGTAGTCATAGCGTATGACGTTGTGGCCTATCATAGTAGTGGCTTTGGATAGCAGATGCTTGATAACATCAGGCTCTGCCGTACTGCCAGCCACATCGGGATTGTCTATGTCTTGCCAGGAAAACACGTGCAGCTTGCTCAGGTCGTCGAGCAGGCCGTCAGTCTCAATGTCAAAGACTAGTCGCATTTATATCTCCTCCATTGTGAATGTGTTGGTATTAAAGAGCATGGCCCCAGCCTTGCCTTCCTCTGACGTTGGTCGGTTCTTCTCGATCACCAGCTGTGTGGTGTTACGATCCTGCACGTCCTCCGCTTCCTTGTCACGGTCGAGACGTACGATAACCGAAGCACGCTGCCCGATCATCTTACAGTACTTCATATCGCCTTCCTCATTGGTGTGTGCGATCGTCACGATCCCTACGTTGAGGTCAGCGGCAACCTTAGATAGTCTAACTGATAGCTCTGCAAGCTCACTCTCTTTGTTGCCCTCGTTAGACACCGTGATGACGTCTTGGATAGGCTCGAACATAACGAACTTACATCCATATGCTTCTTTCATCAGTCTAATCTGTGCGACCAGATCATCAGCGCCTTGCCCATCCTTAAGGTAGTACTGATAGAAATTACCAGTTGAAGCTAGCTTCTTGATGCTACCACGTACCTCGTCGACCATGCCACGCTCTTCGATCAGGTCCTTGCGTGTCACGTTAGTCTTGAGGTCGTAAGATACTAGGCCAAGCACTGAGCGCAGCTTAGTCTCTTCCAGGTGCCACGTAGCAAATGGAATGTCGCGCTGTAGGAAGTTGTTCTCCAGATAGCGCATCAGCTCTGTCTTGCCTATGCCTGTAGGTGCTTTGAACACTGTGAAGTGCCCTTGCATCAGGCCCATAGCCTTAGCATCGAACTCGTAAATGCCAGTGGGTACGTAGCTGTGGTCAGGTGTATCATCGAACAGCTTAAGCAGTGCTTCTTCTGTATGGATAATGTTGTCAGGCATGTACTTAGGTGCAGCGAACCAAGCAGACTTGAAGTCTCGCCCCTTGTCTGCCTGTAGGAAGTCGTTGGCATCCTTGAACTGACCGTGATCGACGCGGTGTACCTTGTTAGGGAACAAGTTGTTGATCTTGTCTGCGATAGCATTGCCAGCATCGTCAGTGTCCAGCGATAGGACGATCTTTTCGAAGCTGCCTAGGTATGCCAAGGCCTCAGCCCAGAATTTTTTGCTCGGTGTGGCACTCGGTAGTGATACCACAGGTGTGTTATAGTGCGTATCGGCACCACCAAGCATCTGCCACGCTGACATAGCGTCAAGCTCGCCTTCTGTGATTGTGATCATCTTGCTACATCCAGCAGCAAACAGGTCCTGGCCGAAGAGCTCGTTGTTCCTCAGCCCCACAGCAGTGAATGACTTGGGTAATTTGCGTATCTTTTTGCCACCACTAGGGTACGGGTACTCTTGCTCGAGTGGGGTACCGTTCTGGTCCAGTGTGGTCAATACGTTATACTTTTGCATTGCCTTGACGCTGATACCTCGCATCCCTACGTAGTCACGTTTGCCCTTGGTGGGAGCCACCGACATAGTAGTGGGGAAGTCGTCGTCAAAACTTTCTTTACCACCACCAGTGAATGACAGTGGGTACCGCTCGAGTGTTTCCTCATCGTACTTCTTGCCCTTCTTAGGGTAACTTGCAGCACATGAATAACAGAAGCCAACCATCTTCTCGGTATTGTAGCTGAACGCATCTGAACTTTCGCAGTGCGGACATGGTTGGTGGGATAGCTCAGACATACTAGTGTCTCCTTTGTATAATCTCACTAGCTTGCTAGCTAGGAGGAAAACCTAAGTCTTACATAAGTAAAGATGCAAGACTGCCGAAAAAGCGGTAGGGTAAGAGTTACTTTTTTTCTAATATATCCCGAAGTAACTCGATAGCCTCTTGTTTTAATTGACGAAAACGGCGATCAGAAATGTTCCACTCGTACGCCAACTCTTTCGCCAACTTGGGCTGTTTACTGAAGTACAACTCAGTGATGAGTGTGCGTAGGCGTGGTCTCAGTAACTGCACGACCTGCTCGATATGCTCAATACGCTCAGACCGTGCGCCTCTTGAGTATGTGAGTAGCTTGTCGAAATCACCAGCATAGCAGAACTCTGGCGCTGCCTTGTGCTGTTCACGCCAGTGCATGCGGATAGCGTTTTCCATAGCAGTCTTGAGGTATGGGCCAACGTGGTGGTCTACGTCATCAACCTTGCGTGTCGCCTTCATCATCCCTACGACCGCCACACCCAGCAGCTCTTCATAGTCGTCATTGCCGCCTCTCATGCGTGACGTGACTGCCTTGGCAAGTGGCATATACTGCTCAGCAAGCGATGGTTTAGTCTTGCGTGGTGTGTACCCCCTGGACTTCTCTTTGATAGCCGCCTTGCCTACTGTCAGTGAGCGTACGGTGCCTTGGTGCGGTAAATGTACGACCGTCTTAAGTCTAACACGGATGAATTTGTCTGAACTGTGGAATTCTTCCTCATCTGCGTAAACTGTGTTGTACGTTTTGTGGGTTAGCGTAAGTTCCATGTGTTTTCCTCATAGTTTTTGTTGGTGCCGTCATACTCGTCCACGATGCCCCAGTTGGCTAGTGCCTTGGGCTGCTTCTTCTCACTGATTGCGTTGGTGCCACCTAAGTCTAGGGCCCCTTGTGCCCCACCCTGTGGCAGCTGTGTGATTGTACCACCATCAGCTAGGTATTGCTCGATTAAAAGTTTGGTGTCCATGACCCATCTCCCTCTTGTGTTAGGTTCATTGCGTTGTAAAAATTTTTACTGTGGGCCTGTTCACGTGATGGGAACCTGGCCTCATCTTTTGGTGGTATGATACCAATCTCGTTGGCTAAGAATTCTTCTAAGCTCCAATCCATGTTGCTTCATCCCCCCCTAGGTATGTGTGCATGTTGAGCACCACATATTTCTGACCAGGGAACGTCCGTTGCATCCGAATGCGGACACGACGGGCGTCGTTCTTTGTCATATAGGGCTGCACCTGGATAATCTCCACCCCTACGTCATCAATTCTTGCTACGTTATATGTCTCAATAGTCATGAAAGTTTAGCTCCTCGCGTCGTACGATAATTAATTTGACGTCAGCATTTCGATCGCCCCAGCTCTTAGATGCTGCGACTGCTGCGCACAGTTTGTCAGTGTCCCACATCAACTTGCCATATACGTGGACCTCATATGTTACTTCGGGCAGCGTGCTGTCTCCTTTCCATATGCTACGCGAACAATGTCGCCGCGTGTGATGCCAATATCCTTAAGGTCTTTCTCGGACATATTCCACAGTGTGTTAAATGTCTGACGTTGCTTGTGCCGTCGTACGATATAGTTGATTAGTCGTGTCATTGTAGTTCCTCTTTATATTAGTAGCGTAAGTATTGCGTATATGGCCCAGATGGGCACCCACGGTGCCCAAAATATTATGAGCAGCGCCGCTGGTAGGTATAGCCACCAGATCATAAATCACCTGCCCAGTGTGGACAGTCGTCGAAGCACTCGTTCCAGCGCTTCCTGTCCTCTACCAGTAGGATCAGGTCGCCCAGTTCGCTGTCGATCTCTCGTGGGTCCTTATAGCTGCGTATCGCGTCAGCCTTAGCAACCCGCAAGTCCTCGATCGTATCGAGTGCCTGGTCTGTAGTCATGTGTCGGTATGTGGCTAACCGACGAAGCATGATATTAGCGTCGGTACCCCTGTTGCTGTAGCTTGTTGTCGTGTGCATTGTATCAATCCTTTTCTAGTTCTAGGTCAAGCCTATGCTTGCGGTTCAATTCGTTAACGATCGCCTCACCCTCAGCCTCACCCATGATGAAATCGTACAGGTCGAAGTCGTAGTTCTCTGCTAGATACCCCACTATCTTATCCTTTCATTCCGTTGATGTGGTCGAAAATTCTTTCTTTAGCCTTCTCGACATTGTTATTTACGTAGGTGTGCTCTTTGTGATCGTAGTCTGCTTTATATAGTTCGCGCCCTACTGCGCGGGACCACAGGCTTAGTTCGTCAAGCATATCCATAATTTCAACTGTCTCTTGATATGTCATAGTAGTTCTCCGTATGTTTTGATTTCTTCAATCTCAATGATTTCATATTGGTGGTGGGTATTGCTTTCCACAGCGTGGATTGCCTCGTCGACCGTGTTGGCTGTGATAGTTAGCATTTCGTGATTGCCGTCGAGCTCGTCGAATAGTGTAACCTCAAATGTGCGCTTTGTCATTGTGCCGTCTCCTTATGCTGTAAAATATTTGCCGCTGATTGTATTGAATGTCCAAGCTACATCGGGTGTTGCTTCGTGTGGCTCAATCGTCTTGATCGGGCCAAGCTCTGCCATATGCTCAACTAGGTTATACGATACAATGCTAGCAGGCTGACGCTGGTCGCGTGGTGCTATCATCACTGCTTCCTGCCCCTCGGTGAAACCAAATGGCAGGACTAATTTGATGTAGTCCTCCCTGCGCATGATGTAGGACACTTCAAGTATTCCTTCCCAATTGCCGATACATTGGACCATGTTGCCCCTCATGCCACCCATATACCAAGATGTATCGATGTGCCGCATGAACTTAGCCACAACGTGGTTATCTGTGTTGTTGTCGATTGCAAAAATTACGTGATCCATTGTTTTATCCCTCAAGGTTAATTGTTGTTGCTGTCTGGCTTACCACTGTCATCTTAGTAAGCTCAAGATATGTTTTAGCGTTAGCCTCGGTCATAGTGCCGATGCGTTCACCGTTTAAGATTATTTGTATCATGTTAGTTCCCTTTCCTGATTAAGCTATCCTATAGTTCAACCTTTAATCATATCTTTAAGTTCTTCGACAGTCCAAGTGTCGGATGGGTCATTTTCCAAGACGACCTTGCCATCCAGCTTGATAACAGCGTCGTAGTTCTTTTGAGAGAAGCCTAGGCGGCTCATGCCCAACTCACTTAGTAGGGTGTTGAGGCGCTCACGTGTTGTCGGTGTGTTCCACCCGCACAGCGTGATGTTGAGGGCCCCACCTTCATAGTAAGCGATCATGTTACCGTGGAATTCCCACTTGCCGTCTACCACCACATCTCTTTTTGCCGTGGCTTTACCGCCGTTGAGTAGTGCCTTGACCATTCTTGTTGTGTTCTTGCGTGCCATTGTAGCTTTCCTTTACTGTTCGTGTTGTTGTTGTCCGCTTAAGCGAACAACTCTTTCTGCATTCTTTTGCGCTCTTTACGGCTGGCCGCTGGCGTCACTTTGTAGACGCTTATCACACGGTGGCGTCGGCCTTCCGTCCAGTCTTCAACCTTGCCGTTGACCACCGCTGCCACGTGGGCTCGGACATATACTAGAAAGTGCCCATCTTGAACCGCTTTATCTTTAGCGACAGTCCCCATTGTTTTTGCGGTAACGTCCACCAATTCAACCTTAAACCCTAGGGCCTTGATCGCGGCTTTCTGTTGGTGTCCGTAACACCCACAACGATTGCGACGACCTTCATTAGCTAGTGCCTTGTGCGCCACCTTGTATGGTACGTCGCAAGCGATGCTGATTGCCTTCACTGTGCAATCATTCCATTCGTTAACCGAACGGCTGATCATTTGTGCCTTATTAAAATCCATTGTCTTTCTCCATTGATTGAGTAAAAACACACTCGATTGAATGTGCTTTTAGTCAACCACTGTCTCGGCTGTCTGCTGCTTTGTGCTAGGCAAAACGTCTGCATTAGCGTCCACTGTGGTTTTGTGACTTGATTATGTAACATCCTCGCCTTGTTTCTATCATCCCCACGTCACCGTCGATCTATCCGATTTCACCCCCAAAACGAACCAAGCAGCCTAGCCTGTCTCACATTCGTTTGGCGAACACATCGTGTCGTCAATCTCAGTCACCGTGGTTATCTTCAAACCTTGGCAGAACATATTGTCAAAGAGCGTTGGACCGAAGTCCGACCAACCGAGCCATCTGGCGTCGTTCGATGATTTGAATGTAGGGCCAACGATTTCAGAACACAAGAGGAAAAATGAAAAAAAAGTAAAATAATTTGCAGCAATCCGGTAAGTACATGAAAACAAACGAAAACATAATTTGAGTGCTGTGCAATGATTTGTCGGGATATGGGGGAACCACAGGAAAACCACAGCCTCACGGTGCCCAGATGTAGCACCAACAGTAGGGCAGGAATTCGGACTAGTGGGACCTAGGCAGCGACTAGGGGGCATGTCGGTTTAACTACAGTATAAACAAGGGGATGACTAATGGTGTGGCACTGGTGGTGTCTTTCATGTTCACTAAGTGTAACCAAAGAGCATCAGTGTAACCAAAGAACAACAGTAGTGACCAAAAGGCAACAGCCCTAGTGAAAACGAAGGGGCACCCATGTTTATCTTGAAGGATCGAGAGGGGGGACAAGGGGGGCCTGGGGGGTACCTGTGTCTATTCGAATTGCAACCCAAATAATTCTAGGAAAACATTGGCCATACTACAGCATCCCCTCTGTATCACCCTATCACTCATCGTAAGGGGAACCACAGAATACGGACGAGTAACCCTGGTACCACACTTGTTAACCACAACACAGTGTGGGCATACAAGTGCAGATTCTAGGGGTACACTAAGGACTATAAACCACAAACAAATAACTCTTGTGGTGTGGCTTATCAGCAACTTGCTTGCTGTTTTAGTATTATTCACCCTTAGTACCAAAACTTTCTTTCTAACCTTATCAAGCACTTAACAAGAAACTAGAAAAAACTTTAGTTTTACCCTACCGCTTTTTCCGATTTTTTGCATCTTTACTTATGTAAGACATAAAGTTTTACGAAGGTTAAGAGCTTTAAGGTTTCTCTATCTTCAGCAACTTGCTTGCTGTTTTAGGATCAATCTTCTAGCTATCTTGCTCTTAGGTAACTCTAGGGCAAAACAGGAGTTATACTTTACAGGAGATGAGGCATGGCCCTTTATGACTTTACAATGACGAAGGGCGACAGTGGCGTTATACGGACACAGAGCCTCTTCTACGAATTATCATACGACAACCCAGATAACGCATTATTCACCTTCAAGGAAGAAGACATCTTAATGCCTAACGGGAGGCCAGCTGTGGCACTCTCCAAGCTGTTCATTGAAATGGCCACTGACGATCCTACCGAGTACGAATTTGCACAAGCAGTATTCGGATCATGGGATGTGTGGGAGAAAATACAGAAAGCATACAAGATCAAAGACCACGTCAAGAAGTGGCGCAAGGAAGCAGCCATACGACGCAAGGCAATGGCCTTCAAGACGATCCTCTCGGAAGTACAAGAGGGGGGACGCTCATCGTTTGGTGCAGCTAAATATTTAATCGAAGAGAACTGGGCAGTCAAGGACGCACGTACCACTGATGGACGCAAGGCCCGTAAGAACGCACAGGAGACTGCTGAGGAAGCATTCGAGCGTGCAGCAGTAAGCGATGACCTTAAACGTCTTAAAGAGGAAGGACTGATCCAGTGAGCAAGAGACCAGATATTACAACTATCCAGACTGGGTACTACAGTACGACCCAGCTGAACAGCAACTTCCAGTCAATCTTGGAAGCATTCGATAACACTTTATCGCGCGATGGTAGCGCACCTAATCAATTGGGTGGCACCCTCGACGCGGACAATCACGACGTGCTAAACGTCAGGAACTTCCAGGCAGACGAACTATACATTGGTGGTTCAGCGGTAGACATCTCCGCACTCAACAACATCGTCGGTTTTGGTGATGATATTACGACAGTAGCAAACATCTCTGGGGATGTGACTAACGTAAGTAACAACGTAAGCGACGTAACGAACTTCGCAGGCGTCTACTACGGTGGTGCAGCAAGCGATCCATCTACACGTAAAGATGGTAGCGCACTGCAAGAGGGTGACCTCTACTGGAACACATCCAGCGACAATATGCTTGCTTGGACAGGCTCAGCATGGCAGGTGTCATACGCGCCCTCAGGGGACTTCCTGAGCAGCTTGTCTAACCTTGGTGACCTTACCAACGTGGCAGACGCTCGTGCTAACCTGGGCCTTGGCACAACAGACAGTCCTACGTTTGACGTGGTGAACGCTGGGGACGTAAACATCACAGGCCCAAATCCTTATCTGATTCTGACTGATGATGATGTAGCTAACGAGTGGACACGGTTCTACAACTCAAGCGGCAACACGCACCTAGATATGC
>ERZ1039804.1164-NODE-1164-length-15603-cov-13.549010_pt1 | contig 15603 bp, 24 predicted proteins | sample MGYA00383089_ERZ1039804 | MGnify/ENA primary metagenome ERZ1039804 (study PRJEB29581, sample SAMEA5548359) | metagenome | biome: marine; feature: coastal; material: water | depth 1 m | study: Short-term variability in the microbial, nano- and picoplankton...
CAGTAAAGGATTTACCTGAACCAGGTCCTCCTGCCATGAAAACACATTTGAGTATACCAGGGTCATCAACACCCTCGATAATCATCTGTTCTAATAAAGTTTCTTTTATGTTCAATAGTTGTTCTTCGATATCATACATTGAATCGATAACTACTGCTTCGGTAATTACTTTCTTTAAACTCAAGGTTACTCCTTATTTTTTGTTATAAATTGAGTAAACTTTATTTACTAGAGTTGATTTTTTTACTGAAATATCTAAATCTTCTCCATGGTCAGCTTTTGTAGAGTCTACTAATTCTTTTTTAGTAAGTTTGTTAAGTTTAGTTTTTGTAGGTTTACCTTTAATTGCAGATACTACATCTGACAATTCTTCTACTACATCACCAATTTCTTCTTTAACTTTTTTAACTCTTGTTTTGACCTTTTTTACAGTTGATTTGACATCATCTTTGATATCTTCAACTTTGTCCTCAACCACATCTGCGATTAAGTCTCCATCCTTATCTTCAATTTTACCTGATTTGATAAGAAAATAGTAAACTCCTGCTCCAATGGCTAGAAGTCCTAAAATAATTAAAATTGTTTGCATAATCTTTATTTATTAATTAATAATTGTGTTTTGAATTCGTATATAAATATACCGTAATTCTGAAAAGTGTGTTTTATGGTTTAAATTTAATGGTTTAGGTTATCAATTAAATATGATAACATAGAATTATCACTATTTATTTTTTTAACCAATTCGTTATGTAAGTTGTTTGTCCACGCTACTAATGGTGGATACATTTCATCAAAATTATCAGAAAATTTTTGTACAAATTCTTTTAGTTTATTTTCATCTGTATCTATACTTTTTATTTCTTCATAATATGGATGTGGTACATCAAATATTAACTTTGTTATAATATCCAAAGGATAATGATGTGTACTTATAAATGGTACATTTGCCAAAGCTAAGATATAAGTTTTTTCACTTAAAAATTGAGGAATTTTATAATCTGATTGATTTGTTAAAGTTTCATCTAATATTTGTACTTTAGCTTTTGGTAATATTCTGAAGTAATAATCGAATTCAAATCTACTAGCCTCTAAATTCCCAACTATATTTAGGTTAGAAAAATCATCACGAATATCAACTACACGATTCCAATTTAGATTCTTTAACTTATCTAATTCACTTTTATACCAATCCCATGTAACTTCGGGAAATAATGAAGAAATACTTCTTCCTTTATTCTTTTCAAATAATAAATCATATTGACTTAAAAATATATTAGAATTATTTAGTGAATCAAGTACTTGAAAAAACTTTAACCTTTGTGGTTTTGGATTTCTAAGAGATAAACAAAATTGATATTCTGGATTCAATCGTTTAAATATATCTTTAAACTCATACGCCCATCTTATTTGAGCAGTAATATTCCACATATAAATATCTTGAGTAAATGCTGTATGTAGATTAAAATCTATTCCAAAATCATTTAATCCATAATTAGTAGAACATGGAATATTATCAACAAAGAAAGTGGTATTTTTTGTTAACTTAGATAGTTTTTGCATTTGGCTACTAGAACTCCAATCACCATATCCTACTCTCGTAAACATATTTTCACCAAAGCTCCAAAGTAATATCCACTTTTTTGATAAATCAATATTATCCAATATTAAATCATATTCAATCTCAACATTATCCGGATATCCAAGTTCTAATGATTTTTTATATTCTTCAGTATCTCTTAGAAAAAAATAAGGGTCATCATGTAATTGAGATGGGAATGCAAATTGTTTTATTATAATATGATATGCATTATCATTACTATAATCTATTTCTTTTAGAAATAAAAAAGTAAGCTCATGTCCTTTATATCTACACCTAACCATATTTCCTGATATCTCTCTATCAGTAGTTTTATGGGTTAGATAATGAATAATTTGTTCACTTACTTCGTGATATACATTAAATATCATTTAAAATAATTTATATACCAATGTGTATTTCGCCCTCATCTTCTAATTCTTGAATAGATTTACTCTCTTGAATTAGACCTGATGATGGAAATAATTGTGCGTACATTAATACTATTGAAAGTATTATTTTTCTTAACTTATTCCTCACCGTATAAACTCCATTTTTTTTCTGGTTCTGGTTCTATGACCACTTCTTCTGTATCAACAACATATACGAATCCTTCTCTAGCATCCATATAAAATTGTGTCTTGCCTGTATCTTGATAAATAAATTCAAGTACATCAGTTAAAGAATCCAACTTTACGGTAGTATTAGAAAGAGGAGCCCACCTATCTCCAGGTGGTACTCTCTTTGCAACCTTTGTCTTTACTTCTTCTTCTTGTATCTGAGGTTCTTTACTCATTACTCAATTACTCTTAATACTCTACTTTCTTTTGCACCACTTACTTTGTAGTCAATCTGAACTCCACTATCTTCAAAATCCTTTACGGTTCTTGCTTCAGCTTCTGTTACCGATTGTGCATCTACTAAGTAGATTTCTTTTGCTTTTTTGTCTTTACCATTTTTAAGTGTGGCAACCACTACTTCTACTGTAACTTCGAAATATTTCATAATTTATTTATTTATATTAATATATATGTATTTGTTCTTACAAAGATACGAAAAATATTTGAATTAACCAAATTATTTAGGATAAATTAGTATTCGTATTCTTTTTTAGGACCTGTAAGATTTCCGTTAATTAAGAATGAACAATTAAAACATAACATTCTTAGATTTTCATGTTTGTGATTTGTTCTATCACCATCTTCAAAATCCAATACTAATGGTACTTTACCATCAACAATTCTTTTTTCTTCAAATCCACAAGAGTTACATTTTTCTAACATATAACCATTGTTGAGTAATCTTTGTTTTAATTTCCAAATTGGATAATCTGGATATTTACCTGCGAGTATATCATCAAGAGAGTATTTCCCTCTTTTTAAATTATATCCTTTTCTGATACCAGTACCATCAGGATTTTTTAAATCTTCGAAGATATCGTATTTTCTTGCGTATTTTTTATAAGTGTTGTAAGATACTCCTAATAACCTTGCTGCCTCCATCGCTGAACGAGCTTTTGTTTGTGCATCTTTTATTTCTGATTCTAAGAGTGGTTTAGCTCCCAATCCTCTTTTCATTCTTCTTTGTTTACCTGCTTGAGATAAATCTTTGGTTGGGTCAAAGTTAGGGAATACCTTTTCTTCGTTTTCGTTATTTTCCATACTAATGTTCTTTAGTATAAGTATAGTGTATTAAAACTTTTTGATATACTTTCCTATTATTTTTTTGGTTTGATACCATAATTAGAAAATTTATACCAAGCTCTTTCGTGGAAATAATAAAGAACCATTTTTGTTATAACTTCTACTCCACCGATTGCCATTCCAATCTTTAAAGAACCAGTAATAATCCAAGAAAGAATCATAGTATCTAATGTACCTATAATTCTCCAACTGATAGTTTTTAGTAAGTGTCTTTTTTTAGCTACCATTATAATAATTTTTTACTTTTAAATTCTATATTTAGTTCAATATCGCCTAATGATGTAAAGATATATCTATCTCCAATACATGGAAGAACTCTATGGGTTTCGTTATTATTAAAATAAACCAAAGAACCTGCTTTAGGTCTGATACTTACTCCATTTTTAAATTCTAATTCTCCTCCAATAAAATTATGATTTAAGAATATAATATAATTGTGTGTATTTTCATGCTGGTGATATGTTTCTAGTTGAGTGAAACTTTCATTATATTTTTGTAATCTTATTTTTTGTGCTAAGTTCTTTTGAAATGCGTTGTTATGTATTGAGGTTAAATCAATTTCAGTATTATTTTTTAAATCCAGTCCATAAAACTTTATACTTGGTTCTGCGAAATAAGATATGTTATCATCCCATAACCCCAATAAATAATTTATCTCCTTATTATTTAAAAAATCATCCTGATATGATATCACAACTTACCATCTTTTTTCATTTGATTACGAATAGATGTTGCTGATATATCACCAATTTCTTGTGGTGGTATGTGCTCTATAATATCATACCCAACTCCTCTACCATAGTTGATAGATTCGATATCAGGTATAATGGTTGGTAAAACTTTACCTTCTTCAATGAGTTCTTTTAACTCACCTTCTTTTACCATCTCTAAGATTTGTTCTGCTGTCCAAGGATTCTTTTCATCTGGTTTTACATCTCTGATTCCTAACCAAACATTATATCCTTCTTTTAATCTTTCATTGATTAACCAAAGGTGTCCTTTGTGTAGTGGTTGCCATCTTCCTGCAAAGAATGAATACTTTACTTCTGATGATGAACTTTCTTTATCTGCTTTTGCTTTTACGTTTGCCATTATAACTTATTTAATTTTGTTAGATGATTTATTATTTTTGAAAAAGATTGGTCCGGCGAATCCTTTGTAGTATCTACATCTATAAATTCTAACTCAGGTGCTTCGTAATCTTTTGCATGAAAGTGGTCTCTCTCACGAGGTTCTGAACAATGTACATAAAATTCTTGGAAATTTTCAAAACCAATTCGTTCCTTGAATTCTTCTCTCAACCAACGATAGGGTGCTACAAGAGATACCACAACATCACATTCTTTTGAATTCAAATACTCAGCTATCATTTGAGCATTTCTGATGTTGTTAATTCTACCTTCGGGTGAGTAATCTTTGTTGATTGTGAGTTCTCTTAAATCATCTCCATCGAGATGGAAAACATCTTTTCTCCAATTACGTTTTTCTGTTTTGAGAAAAGAGTGAAGTTTTTTACCTAATACAGTCTTACCATGTGCTGGTTGACCTGTAAACCAATATACCATAACTTATTTTTTTAATTTATTATTCTTTTTTACCAAAAATCTTACCTGCTTCAGCAATACCAAATGAACCTAAAGTAATTATTACAAATGAGTTGTAAATAAATTCATTGATTACTAAATCAGTACCGAAATAGCCAGTTGCTAAATCAGCCAAAGCAAATAAAGTCATAATTGCAAAAGATGCAAAGCCAACTACTGATTTTTCGTTAATATCGTTTTTGTCTTTAAAAATGTCTTTGAAAGCCATCCATTTTCTCCTTATTAAATTCAAACTATAACTTTTATTTTACTATTATATATATTAGGAAATTTCTTTTTTGAATCTTTCCCAATCAAATGCTGAACCAGGGTCTGTTTTACCTTTACCCTTACCTCTTATATCATCACCACTACAATCAGAATGTCTTACTACATTATCAGCTGGAATATCATATTCATTCATCCACCATTTAACAGTTTCTACCGATGTTTTAAATTGTTCTTCGGTATAAGTACCTTCTTCTTCTATTGCTTTACTAAACGTACCGAAATCGTGTTCTCCTTGTACAAGAAGTTCAAACCCTAAGTAATGTGAGTTAAGATGTTGTAAACCATTCCATTCCGATTTACCAGCGTGATACGCTTTACCTGGTGAACTTACCATTTTTTCATAAGTTCCATCAGGATGTATAAATCCATGTACTGAAAGTTTTAGTGTTTTTAGAAAGTCATGTGCTTTCATCGGTCCTTCTGGCATCTTTAAGTATTCTGCCATTGAGTGTACGATAATTCCTTTTGGTTTGATTGGCATAATCTAAGTTCCTATTTCTTCTTTAATCTACTTTTTTCTTTTCTACCTCTATTCTTAGATGCAGATTCAAAACCCACTATCTTCCCACCTTTGTGTGAAGCATCTTTACCATCACCATTACCATAAGTACCCTTTTGTCTATTGTACTTATTTAGTTCTGCTCTGTATTTCTTTGATTTCTCTGATGATTGAAATTTCTTGTACTCATCTTTGTAATCTCTTTCAGCTTTCTCATCGATTGCTTTTATATCTTCAGGTGTTCCATCTAACTTGGAATCTTTATCTAATATGTAAGATAAGGTAAGTTTAGATGCATATTCTTTTAAATCAAATGAAAATGCAAGTGCTGCTCTGAATTGTTCCAACTCATCATCATTCATTTTTTTGAATGTAGTAGAACGAAGTTTAGCAACTAACTTAGATGCTTCTTTGTATCCTTTAGAATTGAAATCAGTTTTAGTTCTTTCCTTAAGTGGTCTCATTCCACCAGCTTTTCTAACTACATTAAGTTTTCTGATGATATCTTTTTGTTTAGGTGAACCAGGCATTGCTCTCATTGCCTTATTAAGAAGTTTTAAGTGTTCTATTTTATCAAACCCTTCGTTGGTACTTTTCCAATCCTTATAGTTCTTTTCAGATTTCTCTTTACCACTTTCCTCTATCTCATCTTCGATATCAGGTTGACCTGTATTATTTTTTACAAAGTTAGTATCATCATAATCTCTTTTTTTACCACGAAGTTTTGTGTGGTAATCAGATGTTCTTCCTTGTAACCAATTTGATGGGAAGTTTTCTTCTATTCCCTCGTATATATTACCAAGATATTTAATGAAATCTTTATCACCCTTCATATCTCTGAAATCAGAATCTGAAAATACCTTTTTAATAAAATCTCTAACATTTTTGGAATCTTTTCTGATTTGGTCTATTGTAGACATCATACCTTCTTCGATTGATTCTGGTACACAATTAGGAACTTGTTTCCCATTCTTTATCTTACCACCAACTTCTTTATATCCCTTCCAACAAGCTTCGTTAATACCTTCTTTGAATACAATTTTACCAGTTCTATCTTCAATATGAATTCTTTCACCTTTATCCATGTGTTTTCTAATAACACTATAAATTGCAGGTGCATCTTGTGGATTCTTAATATCTTTCTGATAAATAACTTTACCTCTTTTGATGACTACTAAACTGTATGGATTCGGTTTACCTTTAACCGCTCTCATAACATCACCTTTAGTTGCCTCATCCATCGGCATATCTCTATTGTAATCTACGTTATCATATCCATCAAAATCTCGTAATCCACCTCTTTTTTTAGAAGTGTAATCATCACCACCCATAGTGTTAGTACCCATCTTTGATGCGTACTCTTTAAGTTTAGTTAAAATTTGGGTTTTAATTCTTGACATGGGTATTTTCCTTTAGTATATAAATATGAAGAAAAAAGTTATTGATTAATCTTCCCACCTCTTGAACCTCTACTAATGGATACTCCTCCACCACTTCTACCAGTATTATTACTTCTTGATGGTGGTCGTGAATACGTTCTTGTTGGTGCAGTTCTTGTTGGAGTTTGTCTTACACTATTAGAATTTCTTCTGATAATAATATTATTATTACTTCTATTGTTGTTCTGTACTCTATTATAGTTTCTAATTCTAGGAGTAGATGTATTGTTTGGGTTCTGATATGTTCTTACTTTAATACCATTACCTTCCATCTTATCAATAAATCTACCAAGAGCGTTTCTTTTAGGTCTTTCGATTACCACATCTATATCATCTGGTGTTGGTATTCTTCTACCTTGGTTAACTCTAACTCTTGGAGTTATTTTGTTAACATCATTTCTTAGGTTTGGTACTACATTATTAGTAGAACCTCTTCTTCCTCTAACATATACTCTGTTGTTAGCAATTTGATTCCTTTGATTTCTTTCAACCCAATATCTATTATCGATTCTGTTATTCCATCTCCAATCATTCCAACCATATCCATAATTTCCTCTACCCCAATATGGATAATTCCAACTTCTCCAATTGTTTAATCCAAAGATACCACGATTCCAACTATAACCATAAGTAAATCCATAGTTGAATGACCAATTAGACCAGAATAAGTGTCTGTTCCAATAGATATCGAATGGTGTGTAAGGGCTTCTCCATCCTCCTAATTGATTGAAGTTTCTGTAATACCAACTAAGTGGTTGGTTTTGTGCAAAGGTTGAAACGTTCCATCTGAACTCATCATCCCATTGTAGTTTTCTTTGGAATTGAAACTCGTTTTCAATCACATCTACTCTAATGCTATCACCCGATTGGGTTACCCCATAAATTGGGTCATCAGAATAGTAACTTGATAATTGGTATGTTGTACCACATGAAGTAAGTAGTAAACCCAATAAAATAAATAGTAAGTATCTCATAAATATAAATATAGATTAAATTATTTTATTTTTTTCAATTGTTAAACTGTAATCAGCTATTATATGAATTCTATCATACATACTATCATTTTTAACAGAATGTAACTTTGTATTATTTATTTCCCACATTTCACCTAATTTCATATTTTTATCTTCACCACCAACTGTAAAAATAACATCTTCATTTGTTTGTAGTACTATATGTATTCTTTTATCATTTTGTAAAGATAAGCCGGTATCTACATGAAAGGGAATTTTAGATTTTTTTGGTAATCTAGCTATTTCCATTCTTATTATATCACCATCACCATATACTTTTTTTATTACATCTGTTATAGCAATAATATCATTTTTATAATTTTTAAAAAATTTAGTTTTACTACCTCTACCATTATAAGTTTCATCTAAAATTATAGGAATTGTTCTTGTATTTTTATGTACAGACCAATTTTCAGATTTCAAAGTCCAAAAGTTCCAATCTTCTTCTGTGAAATTTGAAAAGAAATTGGATGTAGAAATATTACCAATAAATTTGTAATTATAATCCATTAAATTATTTTTTTAATTTCACCTTTTTTAGTTAATTTAGTTTTTATAAAATCTATTTTTGAGGTATCGGTTGGACCTGATAAATGTATGTAAGAATCTTTTCTTATTTGTCTATAAATATTTTTGTTGTGTAAATTAAATAAAGTAAAAAAATATGTACATAAACTTATCTCAACACATTCATCCATTCTATTAAAATAAATATCTTCTATTTTATTTTTATAAAATGCTTTCAATTTTTTGTAATCTGATGTAAATTCAGAAGTTTTAAAATTATTTATTTGTATCAGCCCTAAATTAAAATAACCTAAAGAAGATTTCCAATATGGTATTACATCTTCAACACCTTCAGACTCTAATACTTTATTATACTTTTCATAATAAATTCCTCTTTTATGTGGTACATATATTTCAACACCAATATTGGGTGATACGTTTTCAATTGGAGAATCTATAAATAAATCACCATCTATCAAAGTGTAATTATCAAGTTCATTCTCTATGACATAGAATTTTATATCATCTAAAAAGTAAATTTCAAAATCTTTTGGTAATTGTAATACTTCATCAACCTTGCCAATAAACTTTTCAGGTGTATCTGTATAAACACAAGTAGGATGAAACTTCTTACCACATTCTATTGAATGGTAAAATAGTTTCAACATATCATCATCTGATATATTCTTAGAACGATTTAATTTTGGAGAATAAGTCCAAATTAATTTCATATTAGTGTTTTATATGCTGTACTCTCCATCGAACATCTTTCTTTCGTAACATTTGTTTTGTTACATCTACATTCTTTTGAGAATCATCTGCGAAGTAAACATCATCGTAACCTTCATTATCAATCTTATCTTCAATCCAATCAGCTTTATCCTTTGGATTGTTAGATGCTAATGCGGTTACATATATTTTACTCATGTTGATACCGATATCTTTTAAGTATTGTCTTATCGGTTTGAATGCTGCTCTGGCAGTTAGGATGTGAACTCCATCACCACCACTACTACTAACGATTCTTCTTAGAACCTTAGTTATTTTTTTAATTTCGTTTGGGTCTTGTACCTTAGAGAAATCTGAGAAATCAAATTCATCACCAGGTTTTTCATTGTAAACTGCGTATTCACCTGGTGTAAGTTTCTTTTTCTTACTACCATTGGTTACATAAATAAATGAAGTTGTTTTTACTAAGGTATCATCAAAATCAAACACTCTTAGTTTCTTTGATTCTGTGAATAAATTTCGTGCTATCATATCTTTTAATCTAATCATACTAACATATAAATATACGAAAAATAAATGAGAAATCCAAATAAAAATGGATTTATTTTCAAGCAGTTTTTAAGTGATTAGAAATATATCCTGCTATTCTATTTGCTTTGATTTGAAAGTGTTCCCAATCATCTTTACTTAGTTTCTTTTTCTTACCAACATAATCCATTCCTATGTTTCCAATGTATTTATCATCTAAGGTAAATAATGGTACTAAGTATGTAGATTTTGTACCAACTGATTCAGCTGCTCCTTTTAATCCAAAGGTTGCAACTTTAGGGTCTGAAAAATTAGGTATGAAGATATTATTTCCATTCATTGTATGTTCAAATGTTTTAGGGTAAAGTGAACATGGAATATTATTAAATGTATGAGATATTGAAGATACACCAACTTTGGTTACTTCATAGAATATTGAGAATTTTTGGATTGATTTACCTGTGGGGTAAAAGTTACCACCATTATGAAATTGAGCAATCCAAACTCTATCTCCATTGAACTCGTCTCTTATTTCTTCGAGTTCATCTGATATTAAAGAAACACTTGAGATATTTTCTTTTACAACATCTCTTTTTTTATTTTTTTCTTTATGTAAATGTCTACTAATTAGTAGATACATTATCGGTCCCACTACACCAGTGAGGAAGGCTCCAAGTAATTCCATTATGTGATTATGATTAGTTAGTATCTGTTCCATCTTTATCGTATTCGTCTAAATCTTCCATGTAATCAGCAACACTTTTAAGATAATCAGATGCTAAGGTCATTTTCTCTTGAACCCAACCATCTAAATCTTCAATGTTTCTTTTTTTTATATTATCATATATTGTTTTAGCGGAACGAACTGATGATTTTAAGGATGATAATCCCATACCAACTTCATGGTCATCTTCTTTAATAGTTTCTTGCACTTTAAATGCAGTTGCATAAGGGTTAGAATAAACTTTACCAAGTTCTACGTTTGATTCACTTAATATGTTTTTAAGTTTAATCACTTTAGTTTACCTCTTTTAGCATCTCTCTTTAATTCTTCAAGTGCATTGATTTGGTCTTGTATTGCCTGTTCCAAACTTACAGTTCTGTATTTAGCTTGTTTTCTAACAGCCAACATTGCAATTCTTTTTTCTTCAGTAGAAGGTCCTTCGTTTATAGATTCCTCAACTGATTCACCTTTGTATTCAGCATTTTTATACATACCACTAACTTTCATATCAAGTTCTTTTGCAAGAGCTTCTTTTTCTTTACCAAGTTTCTTAAGTAATTTGATAAATGGTTCTTTTTTATCTGTATGTTTATTCTTTTTGTAGAACTCTAATGCTTTAGAAATATTATCAAGATTCTTTTGTTGTAGTTTTGAGATAGCATTAATGCTTCTTTCTCTAATAACGTTTTTAATTTCTTCTTTTAATTCTGATAATTTCATAATTCTCTCGTTTCGTTTCTTTTTACCTTGACAATGTGCTTTTTGTGAAAACCCTTTGGGATTACTACAATTAATACTACTTTTATACTTACTACTCCATCCCATTATACTATATAAATATAAATGTATCTGTGTATAAGTATTAAATCTTGTGTTTTATGTGTTGGTACATAGCATCACCAATATCTTCACCCAACCTAGAATCAGATGGATAATGTGCCCTACCCAAGTTTCTACTATATGATATTCTTTTACCAGCTTCTAAAAATGCATCTGTATTGATTGGTAACTTAGTTTGTAATACCTTTCCTACCAATATACCTTGTGCCGAGTGTCCTGATGGGTAAGAAGGGGTTTTCATACTTTCAAGTACGTGCTCACCCAATTTCATATTATAGTGTGATGCTAATTGGAATGGTCTTGGTCTATTATGTATGTATTTTAAATCTAAGATAATACCAGAAGCTGAATTGATTAGGTTTTTTACTAACTCTTTTGGATATTCTACGTTGTTCTCTTTACAAACTTCCTCAAATACCTTTTCAATATCATCGTGTTCTTCAACATATGAATCATCTTCTGGTAAATCTTTCAGAAATTGTAGTTCATTATAAACTATCATTGAAGTATTTTTAGGAGGATTTTTTACTTTGTATTTAGAGTAATTAAACTCTTTGAATAAACCATCTTTAATGGATTCAATCTTTTTCGCATGTTTTTTCTTAACACCATCGTTGGTGTAAACGGCATCTTTAATGTTTCCGATATTTTCTTCTGTGAATATAAACATATTACTATAAATATATTCTTTTAATATATTACTAAATTTTTCCTCGTTTTACCAACTCTTTACGAATCATTTCTTTTTTCTTTTTGTAAGAAGAAGATTCATACATTTTTAGTAACTCTTCAGTAGAAGTTGATGAAGGAGTATAGTGCTTCATCATGAACTTATTAGTCATCTTATTGTTGACTTTAATATATTCTTTGGTGCTAGGTTTTAATTTTTGAGACATATAACTGTATAGATTTATTTAAACGATATACACATATATATTACTCTACAATTATAAACGTTGATTTTATAACCTTATCAGTTAATATTAATTGAAGTTCTAACTTTTTCTTGGGTAATGATTTGATGTAAAGAGTTTTATCATTCATTCCAATACCATTTTTTGGTGTAAATGTTTCTTTAGATAATATAGAATTAGTTTCTAAATCTTTTATAGCAAGAGTATGTTCTCCATTTGATTCTATACCAAAGAATATCCTTTGATTATCAACTACTGAACTTTGAGTTACAGCAAAGATTCTATCTTCCCTTGGAATTGAAATAGTATCCTCATCTATGAAATCTTTTTCACATGAAAATAAAAAGAATAATAAAAGTATTAAATATTTTCTCATTTTACAATTACCCCTATTTGTGTTCCATCCTTTTTAACTAACTCTACCTTTAATACTGAAACTAATCCTAAGAAAGAATCAAGATTATTAGTTTCCTTAAAGTATATTTTATATTCTATACCACCATTTAGATTCTGAGAGCCATCAGTAGATATTGAACCTAACTTTATATAAGAAGTTCTTTTTGCTGAGAAGGATTGTAAATCAGAATCATTTTCTATTCTATCAAATACCACTCTACTATTATCATATCCTACTCTAAATTCAGAACCAGTTATGTTCTTTGTGTTTTCTGGTACTGTTAAAGTTACCACAATTTCATCTTCAATCTTTTGAATATCCAAATCTACTTCAAATTCATTTTGTATAGATTTCGAAGAATTACTTATTGTCATATTTCTAGCCATACTTGTAACTTGTACACTTGATGGTAAATGAGAATGAGACATATTAACATCACCCTTCCAATGTACTGCAATACTCTTATCATATGTACTAGTACCAGTTACCAATCCAAGTGGGAACATTGTACGAGTTGTACCATAGTTATTCCAATTTGATGATGTCATAGAATTATAAGCACTTACCTCTGTTAATGACATTACTGCTGCAAGATAAGATGCATCGAACATAGTTCCACCATTTAAGAAATCAATCATTATCTGTGTATCCTTAAAATCAAATACACCATCTCTACTTACATCTGCATTTGCATACTGAACATTATAATCAAAATCTCCTTTGAATCCACCATTGATTCCACCACCTGCTAATTCGTTAAATGCCAACACAACATCTGCTACTGTGAATACATCATCTACTGTTGATTCTAATTCAGTTGCTGTTGGTGAATCAAAAACTACATACTGAGTTTTATATGCCGTTACTTCTGTAAAGTTTAATTCTACTTTTAGTGCATGGTAACCACTAGCACTTCTAATATTTGAAGAGTAATTTGATGATGAAAATGGAATTGCATTCCAAATATAAAAGTTAAAGTTATTCCAATATTGGTCTGATGTTGTTGTTGCCCAAGAGTTATCAAATGTACTTCCAAATGCAGTAGATGTACCATCTGTATCAACCAAATCTAATAACTCTATATTATTAACATCATCTAAATCTACACCACTTGGAAATTCTCTAACATCCAAACCAATTCGGTATCTGTATTTATTCGTTACTATTGGTGAATATATTACAACCCATTCTACATTTCCTGGTGTTGCAGTAATATCATATTTACCTTGTCCAACTAAATCTTCATCTACTTGAGAAGTGATTGTTGCCTCACCACTTCCATCTAATGAGATTGTATTTGAGTTTGAGTTTTTAGCAATTTCAGATGAAGATACTTCGTAATAAGTATTAACAGAAAAACCTGTTTCATCTATATTTCTAAACTTGTAGTTTATATCATAGTGTAAAGGTTCAACATAATCATCAGCATCTATACTATAAATTGAATTACCATTAAAAGCCCAATCTGCTCCTGCTGCCACATCTTCAGGTGATTTCCATTTTAATTTTAAGTTAGCTCCTCCTGCTCCTTGTTCATACCTAACTCTAAACTTATATGATACTCCTGCAGTTAGGTTAGTTACATCAACATCTCTTGCTCCATTACCCATACCCATACCAGTATTGGTTATAGTTCCATCATCATTTGCATCAAACCAAAAATCACTTCTATCATCCGAGTTTAATCGAAATTTATAAGTACCAGATGTTGGAGGTACAAAATAACCTTCTATTATCCATCCAAAGTTAGTATTAGCATGTCTTGGTAAAATATTAGACCAAGGCCAAGTAAATGCTTTAGTTGCTGTATCTCTACCTTGATGTGTCCAAGTAGTAGTATTTTTGTTAGCATAATCAAACATAGCATCAAATCCTGCTGAATTAGTTGGGTGTGCATTATATTCACCTTGATTATTGTTATTAGCATAATCATTAATCTTAAATGATTTGTAAGTTACTGCATTCGGTCCATCATTGGCAACTGTGTTTACAAATGTAGGGGGTGATTGTTGACCTAATAATAAGGTTGGTAATAATAACAATGTTAATAATAACTTTTTCATACTAATAATTATAATGGAATTTTAGAACCTATCATAAATGAGTTTATTAAAGGTATCTGTACGTTTGTTGATTTGATTGCTGTCCATCCTACATTGAATGAAAATCTTTGTGTAAGTTGTACTGTAAATGAGTTTGCTATAATTACCATACCATCTATCTGAGTTCCTTTAAGTGCATTTTCTAATTTGATACCAAATGGATTTTCCCAACCAGTACCAATACCACCTTCGTTACTCATAAATGGAGTTTGAGTCCAAATCACTGCTGGTGAATATGTTATTCTACTTCCTAATTGAAATGATTTAGTTGCAAGTACATTATAAGATACCATAAAGTTTTCTTTAATTGGATATGATATAAAACTACTTCCTGCTGATATTCCTAATCCAACTGTTAATCCATTTTGGAATGGTTTCATTAGAGATTGTGATAACATTAAAGTTGAGTAACCAAAGTTATTCGAATAACCAACAGAAGTTGCTGCTATATTCTTTACTTTATAATCATCAGTCATATTAACTTTAGAACGAGCTCCCATAAGAGAAATCTGTTGTAAGTTATCCCATATCATTAGATTTGCTGAATAAGATACATCACCATAAATAGAAGAACGAGAAGCTCCTAAGTTAAGAACTTGATTGTAAGGTCCTAATGGTGTTTGCATACTCATTGCATCTGCTTTTAATTGAATAGGCATAAATCTTTTTTGTTCTTCTTCCTCTTCCTCTTCAGATTCTTCCTCACTACTTTCTTCTTCAGATTCTTCTTCTTCACTTTCTTCTTCAGATTCTTCTTC
>ERZ1039804.1172-NODE-1172-length-15558-cov-6.434626_pt1 | contig 15558 bp, 18 predicted proteins | sample MGYA00383089_ERZ1039804 | MGnify/ENA primary metagenome ERZ1039804 (study PRJEB29581, sample SAMEA5548359) | metagenome | biome: marine; feature: coastal; material: water | depth 1 m | study: Short-term variability in the microbial, nano- and picoplankton...
AAGACCAAGAGCATTGACGGATACATCAACTACTCAATGCAGAACGGGTTCACCGGGAGTAGCTTCGTCTTCCCTGACACCAAGACCCGTGTGGACTTCAAGACCTATACACAGTACAGCAACAACCAAACAATTCTGGAAGGTTTCGAGTTCGGGTTCAAGAACCCAGAGGGTAACAACATCGGTGCTTGGCTGGACGAATACTTGGGCGACGCAGCCCTGGTTAACACTTTGCGATTTCGCCTAGCTACTCGTGACAGCAAAATGCTAATCGGCTTTACGCCGATTGATGGGTATACCCCCTTCATAGCGGACTACTTGAAGAACGCAGAAACTCTGCAAACCAAACCAGCAGAACTACTTAGGGGAAAGGAAGTCCCCGTTGCCCAGTATAGCCCATCTAGGGATGCGGCAATAGTATACTTGCACTCCGACGAGAACCCATTCGGCGGATATGAGCGAATAGCTAAAGACCTACAGGGCAGACCAGAGGACGAGATAAAGGTTCGTGCATACGGGCTACCAGTTAAGTCAGCTAATTCTCTGCTACCTTACTTCAATACAGAGGTCAATGTATTGTCAGATGAGCCGAACAAGTATGGTATGACGTTCCCAGACATATCAGACACCAACAGATACACAGTTTATCAGGTAGTTGACCCCGCAGGAGCGAGGAACTACACAATGATCTGGGCAGGAGTAAACGACATCGGGGAAGTATACATCCGAAGTGAGTGGCCCGACAGAGCTACCTACGGGGAGTGGGCAATGTTTGGTGACCCCAAATGGAAATACGGACCCGCAGCCAAAAAGATTGGACTAAACGTCGAGGGATACTGCGAGTTGTTCAAGGAGATTGAGCAGGATCTAGGGTTACAGGTCACCGAAAGGATCGGTGACTCCCGCTTCTTTGCTAGAGAAAATGAGAACAATGATGATCTGTTCACAGCCTTCTATGACTACGGGGTAAGTTTTATACCATCAAGCGGGGTAATGGAGGAACAGGGCATAGCTGCCCTGGACGACTGGTTCAGCTATAATCCCAATATGGAAATAGACGAAGCCAATCGACCTCTCTGCTACATACACAGTGACTGCGGAAATCTGATTGACAGTTTAATTAATTACAATTCAAGGGGAAAAGCCGACGAATCCCTGAAGGATTTCTTCGACGTTATACGTTACTTGCGTATGTCCAACGGAGGAGAAGGACCAGACTTTATGAGCCAAGGATCAATGCTCACCACTAAAAACAACAAAGGAGGATACTAATGCCAAAGAAGAGATTAAAAGATATAGCCGAAGAATACGGAATAACGTTTGACCAAGCTCACGATATTATTGTGAACAAACTAGAAGAAGACCAAGTAACTGGTCGAGGCAGGAACCTATGGATTTCTGAAAGGGGTCAAGACATAATGGAGGACTTGATACCTATGGCTAGTATTCATAGGGGAAATGTCCTTTCGCAAGCACCTAATCCTAGATTTGTTTTTGTCAAGATGAGGGAGTCAATGAGGAAGGTTCCCGTGATGATTCCGCTTGCACTATCTGGTAAACTTACATCGAAGGTAATATACTTTGAGGCTGACAATTCCGGGGACAACGTAAAATATAAATGGATCAAAGCTCCTAAGAGTCAGTAACATTAAAGTATTATATATTAATATTATTTATGGATTCAGAAAATATCTCAAAGGAATTAACTTATGTGGGCAAAAATCCAAGCGTTGAAACGCTTCGGAACGCATATGATGAGACAGTAACGGAATTGCAGTCCTATTTTGACTTGTGTCGATCTAGCTACGATGATCGTAGGAACGCTTGGCCAGGCAAAAGCCGTGACCACCGCAAGCACGGAGCTGACGCATTCCCTTGGGAGGGAGCGTCTGATATGGAAAGTCACGTTATTGATGAGCGCATCACTAGACTGGTATCCTTGTTTATTGCTTCTTTAAATCGAGCAAACGTAAGAGCTTTTCCAACTGCGTTTGATGACGTTGGCAGAGCTAAGTTGGTTTCGGGCTTCTTGAAGTGGATGGTATCTTCTGGATACATTCCTCGCTTTGGGCGAGAAATGGAGCTAGGAGCTAATTACCTTTTAGAGCGAGGTCTCCTTATTACATATATTGGGTGGCATCGAGAGGACAGAACTTTCCTTCAAGAGCTAGACCTAAATCAAATCGCCTCGATAGCCCCAGAGATTGCAGGACTCATACAGTCCGGCGAGGAAGACGACGCCCTGATTACCCTTATGGAATCCACGTTCCCTGGAGTAAAGAAGTCCAGAGCTAGGAAGGCACTCAAGAAACTTCGTAAGGAAGGCAAGGCAAAACTCCCCGTTGTTCGACGAGAGGTTGACGCACCGCAGATTAAAACGCTTGCACCTGATGGTGACTTCTTTTTCCCTCCTTACGTTACGGATCCACAGCGTGCTCCTTATTGCTTTTGGAAAACTTACTTCACCCCTCAAGAGCTAGAGAATAAAGTTTCTACTGACGGGTGGGATAAAGACTTCGTTGATTATGTCATAGAACATTATCGAGGCGTTCATTCAAACGGTATTGACAATTTTGAAGAGGGTCGAAGATCCGGCAGCTTAATAAACAATGCATACGAATCCGACGAACTGATTGAAATTGTTTACGGGTATCAACGCCTAATTGACCAAGAGGATGGAGCCGAGGGCATTTACTGCACGGTATTCAATCGTAGCTTCAGTGGTAACGCAGAAGCTCCAGGGTTTGCAAAGTTTGAGTTACTGAATGGATACGAGGATTACCCTGTTGTAGTTACTAAACTTTCAGAGGACAGCAAGCGACTCTACGATGCAATGACAATACCTGATGTCCTGCGGGGCATACAGAACCAAGTCAAGGTCGAGAGGGATTCACGTGTTGATCGTAATAGCCTAGCAACCTTACCTCCTATACTTCACCCAGTAGGTCAAGCTCCGAGCGATTGGGGACCAGGTCGTATGATTCCATACCGCCGCAAGGGGGACTTGGACTTTGCGCCTACACCACCTTCTCCAACTGGATCTATAGAAATCGAGAAGACTTTAGAACAACAAGCCGACAGGCTTGTAGGTCTAGATGAAACTTCTAGTATCTCTGGAATCCGCAAGCAGTTCCTAGTGGATAAGTTTTTGAATCACGCTGCTGAGGTGATGAATATGGCATTCAAATGTTTTCAGCGATTCGGGCCCGACGAAGTGTTCTTTAGGGTAACTGGAAATGCTGACCCAATGAAGATGACAAAGGGTGATGCCGAGGAGGACTATGACATTATGATTAGCTATGATGTCCTGAACTCAGACCCAACAGCCCAAGAACAAAAGTTACAGCAAATTGTAGCCTTGACTCAAATGGATCGCAATGGTCGTATAAATATGGATTCGTTAATGGACATAGCGGCAGCATCCATTGATCCAGTCCTTGCCGATACAGTTCTACAGCCAGCACAACAAGCGGCTGAACAAATGACACAATTCGTAACTGATGATCTTGCTAAGATTTATTCTGGAATGGAAATGCCAGCTCGACCAAATGGTGGTCAGATTGCTATGCAGATTATTCAGCAATACGCATCGCAACCAGACATCGCTGAACGTCTTAATTCGGACGAAGCATTTGCGAGTCGCCTTCAGAAGTATGCTGGTCAGTATCAGTTTGCTCAACAGCAGCAAATCAATGCCACTCAGTATGGTCAGTATGGAACATCCGCAGCAACTGTGGGAAGTGTTGAAACTCAAGGACTTACAGGTAGCTCATATGGCGGATAACAAAACTACAAGGCAACAGGCTGAGGATCGAAAAAGACAACTTAACTTTAGGGAGGTAAATGGTTTAGTCCAAGAATACTTCGGTAAAGATCCTGCCGTGCTTGCCGCAATATACGGTAACATTGGTGTAGAGACTGGTGAGTCCTATGACTATTTGCAGAAGCAATATGAAGGAGGCCCTGGCAGGGGACTCTTTCAGTTTGACTGGCATAAGCCCTACTACGCTAAGTTTTTAAAAAAGTATAACAAGAAAGACAGCCCTCGATCACAGATTGAGTATGTCCACAAGGCAATCTACGACATAGGCAGTCAAGAGGAAGACGATCTGGGTCAGGGCAACGCAAAGCATATACGGGAAGCATTTGCCTCTGGAGATCTCGAAAGATCAAATGATATGTTCATTGAGCGCTTTTTAAAACCAAAGAAGGAGAAGGCTCATAGGGAGCGTAGGATGAATGCTTCAAAGAAGTATTATGGTCACATCGTTCCTATAATGGAAAAAGAAAAACAAAAAAGAGAAGCTCAACAAGGACAAGTTAAATGACACTCGAAGACGATCTAAAACAATTATCCAACTACGAAGCATTTGCTCGTTTTTTATCAACGGTAGAAGTTTTAAGAGAAGAGTGCATAGAAGAAATGCACCTGGCAAAATCAGAGAACATACAGCAGTTAGCTGGTCGAATACTGACCTACGATCAGCTATTGCAAATGTGCAACTGGAAAAAAATACGAAAGATACACCCGCAAGCCGATGGGCTTGCTTAGTGTGTTAATATATTTTCATCGCCATCGCTCGGCGTTAAGGAGTGGAAACAACCAAATATATGTCAGACGAAATAGCAACGGAAATCGCTGAATCCGTATCAGAAAATACAGCGGAAACTAATAACATAACAGCGGATGACTTTGTAGCCAACCGCTTGGCAAACCGACAGGAGCAAGCAGAAACGCCACCGGAACAACCCGAAAGCGAAGAAGCTCAACCAGAAGGTGAACCAGTAGTAGAAACAGAATCAGAAGAATCCGAAACGGAAGCTGAGGCAATTGCGCCAGAAGCTGAGGTAGAGGAGGAATCCGAAAATGTTCTTTCACAGTTAGACTTAGATGATATGTCCGAAGACGATCTTCGTGAACTATCCGAAAAACTTGGCAGTCGAGCAGTAGCACGATTTGGCGAGCTTACCGCAAAACGGAAGGCCGCTGAGGAACGTGCCTCTATGCTAGAAGCCAAGTTGCAGGAAACACCCAAAACTCTCACAGCACCCGATACAGTAGCTAATAACCCCTTCGCTTCACTAGATACAGTCGAAGCCCTACAGGAAAAAGCCGTTGAAGTAAATTCAGTAATCGAGTGGGCAGAGGATACGTTGTTTAATGCAGATGGATACGGACCAGAAGACGTTGTCGTAACAGTTAACAATCAGGAATTAACTAAAGCTGATGTGCGTAAGACTTTATTGAACTCACGTAAATCAAGAGATAAGTTTCTTCCTGCTCAACTGAATACTCTCCAAGCAAAAGAACAAGGTAAGCAACTCAAAGAAAGCTACGTCTCCAAGGCGATAGAAGAGTTGTCTTGGTTGTCTGGGGAGGACAATGATACGAGGCATCAATACAATGCAATTATGCAGGACAAACGAGTAGAAGATATGTTAAGCAGTCTTCCGCCCGACGTGTCAGCACAAATGCCTTACTTGATGGCTCACGCAGCCAACAGTCTCTATGGACGCAAGCCAGTTCCCGCAGATAAGCCAAAGGCTTCTGCAACATTGAACCCGCCAAAGTCCGTTGATTCCGGCTCAACTAAGTCTGAAAAAACTGTAGATCCATCTAGCAAAGCTGTTAAAAAATTAGTCCAACAATATCAGACCTCTGGTCACCACGCTGATTTCGTCAAATTCAGAACCCAACAATTAAAAACCCGATAACCTATTATAAAATATTATGGCATTCTCAAATACCTATGATGTAACAAATACAGGTTCGGCTGTTTCCAATCGCGAAGACTTGACAGATGTCTTGACTATTCTCGCTCCTGAAGAAACTCCCGTCCTTTCGTCCGCACAAAAACAACGTGCGATGGCAACTAACACAGAGTGGACTGTTGACAGTCTTTCAGCACCTAGCACAGCTGGTATCGTTGAAGGAGCAGACGTCGTCACTCACACTGACCAGTTTGCTGGTCGTGCACGTATGGGCAACTTCACTCAGAAGTTCCGTCGTGACTACAAAGTTTCTGATCTACAAGAAGCTGTTGAGTCCGTTGGTCCCGCTCGTATTGCTCAAGCAGAAGCTAAAGCTATCCGTGAACTCAAGCGTGATGTCGAAGCAACTCTTTGCTCCGCTAACGTAAAGCAACAAGCTACTGATGCTCTTCCTTACAAGATGACTGGTCTTGGTGGATTTATCGACAGCGCCGCTGCTGATTCAACTGTTCCTGCTGGATTCAAAACTCCTGCAAGTAGCATCTACGATACTACTGAGGCCGCTGCGGATAACTTCAGCGAAACTGCATTCAACAACATTATCTCAAGCATCTTTGAGGTAAACGGTGTATCCAATGGTCTTGTCCTTGTGGCTGACGTTGGTCTTCGTCGTGTGATCAGCGACTTCGCTCGTCTGTCCACTGTATCAACTGAAACAAGCATCCGCAACGTAAACTACGACGGCGGTGTTGCTGCGATTAAGCTCTCTGTTGAGCTTTACCAAAGCGATCACGGTATTGTTTCAATCGTCAACGCTAACCCTGACTGTATGCCTAACTTTGGCGGAACAACTGCTAACTCAAGCGGTTACCTCGTCAACCCAGAGTATTACGGTGTTCACGAACTGATCCCAATGGGATCGACTCGCCAGCTCAACAATGGTGGTGGCGAACGTGGTTTCGTTGATTGTGCTTTGACCCTCGGTGTATACCACCCACAGGCTCACGGCTTGATCCAAGACGTTCAGTAAATAATTCTGGCTGGGGGGCGAAAGCCCCCCCGCCTTTTTATTATGCAAGTTGTAAACCAACAGGGAATTTCCGACGAGGAAGTAAACAATGCTTTGATGCAGGAGATTCAAGCGAGTCTACACGAGGAGAAGCATACGGAAAAAGAACGATATGATCAGGCTCGTAAAGACGCCAGTAGTAATGTTGGCAAGGAGCATCCTTTGCTAGGCAGGTGCGTAGCAACAATGCCGCCCAGGGAATACTTTAGATTAATCAAGAAATACGGACACGCCGAGGTTCACTCTAAAGAATTCTTAAAATATTTTCAAAACAAATTTTCAGACCTATCACCTAATAAAATATAAATACCAATGGCACTATACCCAACATTATCATATGACAACCTAGAGGAACGCTTTAAGTCCATTGCTGGGCTAGCGTCACTAGAAACCACTGACGCAGCATTCTTGCGCCAAGCTGTTAATCGCCGTGTTCGCACTTGTTTTGAGCGTTACCCTTGGCCTGACTTCACCGTAATTGGCGAGTCAGTCGCAATGGCAACAGCCGATGACAATGTTATTCAAACATACGGAACAGGTAAAGACCTAGCTGATGACTCCAATGTAGTATTTCGTATTCACAAGACGGATCCAACAGATACTCGTTACCCAGAAGAATACACATATGTTTCACAGTTAAACTCTGGGGGCTTTCCCTCGGTAAAGATCATTAGCCCAACGGTTCTTGATAGTGCTAATGTTTTTGTAACTTACCGCAAGGATCTAGAAGCTGTTATTGCTGATGGCGGAACGTATACGTCGGGCAGCTTTGGCGATGAAGCAGGAGATAATCCAAACATCCCCTATCAGTTCTTTGAGTATTGCGCTTTTGGCGCTTACGCAGATTTCCTACGTGGAGATGGACAGACTGACAAGGCTCAGATCGAAGATCAAAACTCCGAGCTTATTCTTGTTTCTGAAATCGACAAGGTTCGCAACCAAAGTCGTCAGTTCCGTCACGACGTATTGCAGTATCGCCCAAGGACTCAGTTCAACCGTCACAATGTTCAAGCTGGCGGAAGTGCATTAAACAAACCAGAGACTGTCCTTAATAATAACGTTCAGTAATGCCAACCGACGTTACATTTGTTGAAGTCAAAAATGCTTTCCAGGCTATTGCTGGTCTGGAAAGTTTGACTGCGGCTGACGAGTTTTTCTTTACGAGTTCTTTAAATCGTGCAGTGCATCGTGCCTACAATGAGTCCGATAGCTGGCCTCGCTATATTGTTGTCGGTGAATCAAGATCAGTCCTAACTGATCCAGCTTCAACGGTTCCATATGCGGAAACGGGTAAGAATACTATAGAGGAGTTCCTTCGTATACATAGGGGTGAGCCATTCCTGCGAAACTCGGAAATAGAGTTTGAGTTCTACGTGGACTCTGCTGGAGCGCATATAATTAATTTAATTACATCGGATAGCACTGCCGTATTTGTAACTTACAAGAAACAATTAACAGCTGGCTTTACTCCTGATAGCACCGATATTCCATCGGAGTTCGTTGATTACATTATCTATACAGCTTTGTCTGACTTCTATACTGGTGATGGTCAAACTGAGAAAGCCGCTACAGCGGCTGCTCAAGCTAATTTAATGCTTGATCTAGAATTGCTACGTTTAGATAAAAAAGCAAACAACAATACAATCAATAAAAAGTTTTCAACTTATGTGAATCGACAAGCTCGATAGCACTTAACCCCTATGTTATAATACGCTTATGAACTCATACGTCACCAATCTATATATGAAGCCGACATCAGGTGCGACTTCTCAACGCCTTACTCCGGGAACGTCTATTCCTGTTTCTTTTGCTACTCTTAATAAAGCAACCAAGGCGGTTTCTTTTGACGTTCAGACCGAAGATGTTTTTATGACAATCGATGGGTCTACGCCAACTACCTCAAACGGTCACAAGTTGTATGCTGGAAGAGCGTATACTATTAGTTTTGGTTCAGCAACTAACGCCAAGTTCGTATCTGCATCTAATACCGCCGTTATATTTGGCTCCGAGCTAACAACATAATGGAAACACAACAGCTAACATCTGTTGGCGGGTTGATGCAAGATAGTCTTACTTCGACCGTAAACGGCGTTGAGGACTTAGGCGCACGGGTTGTTGATATAAACGACCTTCCTACCCCTGATTCTCTTACGTTAAGGTTGTTTTCTTTTATTACTAGCGGTGCTGACTCTGAGTCATTTACTTTTAATAAGGGAGGAAGCGCGGCCGTTTTTTTTGGTGATGGAAACCAATCAACTAACTCTGGAGCCATCACTCATACCTACGATACTAGCAGTGTTCCAGCAGGTAGTGTGTTTTCTGTAACCACGGCTGAAACACTTAATTTTGGAGTGGATACTGGAGACGGTGCCAGTTCTATAAAAAATTTAAACGGACTAGAGTTTTATTGGGATGCGTTAACCCTTACTTCTAATTCACTAAAGTTACAAAATTTAGGCATAAATCAACAAATGCCAAAATGGAGCAATGGTGCAAGTCGGCATTACAATACATTAAACCTAAAGGGCAATTCTATTCCAGGAGTATTTCCACAAAATGTTACCGCTGGCAATATGTTTATACAGGGTAATAAATTTACTGGAGAACTGCCACTGGTAGAGTTTAGAACGAAAAAATATCAAGTTCAAGGTAATGCCTTCGAGGGGAGCATACACGACATAAGCAGTAATCCTACCATTGAGGCATACCTAGCATACGGCCAGGACGATGGAAAGAGTTATGACAAGGTAAATGATCCTAAGATTATGCTGACAGGAGAAATCCCTGATTTGTCAGGTGCTACAGCTTTAACATTTTATCACGTTGGTGCAGGTGAACCCTGGAATCGTGGATTCAAGAACGACCTCAGCCTAGCTTCTGACTTCGATGTAACAAATAAACTGTCAAGATTCTATGCAAGTAATTGCAAGCTGTCTACATCTGAAGTTGATAAAATACTAAATGCTTTTGCTAATGCTGGCACAACTAGCCCCAATATCATAGATATAAGCGGAAGCAATGGCTACCCAACTTCAACTGGGTTAATATCTTATCAATCTCTTATAAATAATGGGTGGACTGTAAATTTACCCGCACAATAGAAATGGAAGACATTATATACAAATCAACAATCGGAACAGGGGGCTTTATAGCTACCATTGAACTAGCCCCCATTAACGAAGCACTTGGTTTTTGCGTAGGTCTAGCGACCTTCATATATATGACGGCCTCTGCCGTCAAGGTAATCAGGGAACTTAAAAACAAGAAATGACACCAGAACTAATAGCAATGCTCGGAGGAGGGATCAGTGGTTTCGTAATGAAGCTCATTGGCGCACAGATGGAGAGCCAGGCTCGACAGTTTGAGCGTATGATTACGTCCCAGCAAGCGGCAGATGCTTCGGCAGATGCAGCGGCTAAACGTGATGGCGGGGTTATAGTTCGCAGGTTTCTAGTCGTATGCACAATCTTTGCCATCGTAGTAGCCCCATTTGTCTTTGCGTGGACTGACGTGGGTATAACCGTAGGTAGAGAGACAAACGGCTTCCTAGGGCTATTCAAGGGTCTTAAATGGGACACTGTGCAGGGCTTCGTTATTTTACCAGAAATTAGGCAAACCGCCTTAGCCATCGTAGGGTTCTACTTTGGTTCATCGCAAATCAAATAAAGAAAGATAATATTATGCCAAGAGGAAAAGGAACATACGGAAGTAAAGTAGGTCGCCCACCAGCCAAAAAGAAAAGCTGTGGATGCGGAAAGATGAATAATAAGAAAAAGAAGTAATGCCGAAGGACGCCTGCTATAAAAAAGTAAAAGCCCGTTACAAGGTATTCCCATCTGCGTATGCAAGTGGGGCGATAGCCAAGTGTCGCAAAGTAGGAGCAGCTAACTGGGGTAACAAATCAAAGCGGAAGAAAGTATAGATGGCTGTCCGCAAAACAAAGAAGGGTGCGGATCTCAAGAGGTGGTTCGAGGAGAAGTGGGTCGATGTCCGATCCGGCAAGCCCTGCGGCAGACAGAAGGGCGAAAAGCGAGGAACGCCTTATTGCAGACCATCCAAGCGTGTCAGCGGAAGAACTCCTGTGACTGCTGGGGAAATGACATCAGCAGAGAAACGCTCAAAGGTTTCAGAAAAGAAAAAACTAGGACAACCAAAAGGTAAACCACGCAGGGTAAAGCCAGTCAAAAAATAGACTACTGTGGTATAATACTCACAACTTTTAACCAACAATTATTATGGCAACACTATTTGACTTCGGAAGAAAATTAATAACTAAATCCAAAGATTTTGGCAAATCTTTAGTCCCGCCCAAGCAGCCATATATGGCAAACACAAAGCAGCGCGAAAAGATCAACCTTGCTCGCGAGGCGGCTTTTGACAAACAGATCAAGACTGTTGCTGCCGTGACAGGAGTTGGAGGAACAGCCGCTTACCTAATGAGTGGTGACGCCAAGATTGCCCCAGTAAACAAACCTTCAGCTCCCTCAACCTCACCTGCCAGAACGCCAGTAGCACCAGCGCCCCAGAAGGATTTTATTGATTGGAGGGATAGACCATCAAGTGCAGACGCACGCAAAAAACCTGGCTCAACTTCGTCAAGTAAATCAGGCATTTCTACTAGCAAGTCAGGGTCTTCATCTAGAAAATCCGTTGACGCCTCTGTTCCTTCCATCAGGCACTCGGACGTAAGGGGCGCTTTTAGTAGAGGAGTCAAGGGTAAGCCGACTGCGATGCAAGCTACCAGATCTCGTTATCTTGCTGGTCAAGCTAAACGTGAAGCCAAGGGTGCGACTAACATTCCAAAGCAAACACAATCAATCGCAAAGCCTGTTGAAATTAGCAAGCGGTATGAGCTGACTCCTAAACAAGCCGGCGACAAGTTGCTACAAACGGCTAATAGTTTGTTTCCAAAAAGTTCACCTACAATTAAAAAGGCAGTAACTCCAGAGGTAACTCCTAAAAAAGTAGGAGATGCTAGGTATACATCCACGCAACGTGAGAAACTGTCAAAACTGGACTATGTCAGTCCTGGACTAGCGAAACGAGAAAGAGCAAGACTTGACGCCTTATTGAAGAAATCTGGAAAGTAGCAACTAACTTATGGCAGACAAGTCCAAGATGAAGTGCAACGTGCCTCGCCGTGAAGTTCAGGGCGGGAAGAAGTTCGTTGTGAAAGCCTGCCAAGGTGGTAAAGAAAAGATTGTAAGATTCGGCGATGCCAATATGAGCATCAAGAAGAATCAACCAGCTCGAAAGAAAAGCTACTGCGCTCGCAGTGGAGGCATCAAGGGAAAGAGTAATAAGCTATCAGCTAATTACTGGAGCCGTAAGGCTTGGAACTGCTAACAAATAAACAAGGAACACATTGTCACGATATAGCTCATACGGACCAACTGATGATCCTATCCAAGAGGATAGGGACGTAGGGTTTATTGGTTTCAACACTTACTCTCGGCCTGACCAGCTACCATCTGGTATGCTGGCTAATAGCTCCAATGGACGCTTGGGCAAGAACGGAGAGTGGCAAGTTCGCAAGGGAATAAACGTAATCAAAGCGCCCTTCGCTTCTGGCGACGATGTGCTACGTTTACCTACGATTGCAGAAATTGCCGCTACACCGCCTACGGTTGGATTGATGCCTACTACCATTCGGAGGGCTGAAGTTGTTTCAAATGTAATGGAGCTGTTCCTTGATCCATTTAGCGAACAGGGTCATTTATTTGAAGTTGGTCAAGAAATTACGGTAGGAGGGCTTGCATTTTCTAGTCCGCAGTCAGATCCTAATGGGACTTTTGTTGTTACAAGTGCAGTTAATGGTGCAATAAACCAAAAAGTTAAAGTTGATTTTATTGGTATTGATACTACATACAGAGGACCAGTTGCCCTACCTATTGATTTGAGTTTTAATTTAACTCTTTTTCGTGGATCAGCCGTTGCTGGATACAATATGATTCTAGATCAAGGGTCTGTTTCGGCTGTGTATGCTAGCACGAGCTTTAGCGATCCCAATCAAGACAACAATCAGTTCGTCATATTGGCATCCAACGTAAGTGCAGTAGCGACGGACTTAAATGATACTAACGTATCAATTACTATGGCCTACCCGCTTGGGGAGAATGTGCCACCCACCAGCAGTATGCTTCAGGCATTCAACAGAATTTTTATATTCCGTGACGGACAGGCTGCACTAGAGAATGATAAGTTCTTTAGCCCTATTGCTATTGCATCAGCTAGCACTCCCGCTGCATCTAATGTAGTTACAGTGACTACCTCGGCTAATCACGGGCTAGCAATCGGAGACGCAATTACAATTGCGGGTCTAGCTGGATTTCCTACAGGGGAAGATCCAAATGGAGGCTGGGAAATTGATACTGTGCCTACTGATACTTCCTTTACATATAATCTTCCATTAGCCTACCAAGATGCATCCACCTATACGGTGGACTCTTCATCTACTATATCTCCAGGATTTAAGCTAGTAGCTAGTGGAGAGTATGAACAGCCAAGTCAGCTATCTCCTAGCAAAGTTCATATAACGGACGGCAAGGCAACGGCTGAGTTCAGCTCTTTAGCAGATATGAACGGCACTTCAGTAGGAGACGTAATCGAGATTGAAGACGCTGGCGGATCTACCTTTACGGTAGGAACAGATTATGTAATATCCTCTAGGGACGAAACTGCTTTTGAGATTGAGTTCTATGTTCAAGAACCTAATGCATCCAATGTAACTGGAGTTATATTCCAGCAGCACGTTTCCGTTGGTCTAGGCTTCACCCATATGCCTGCACCTGAATACGCAGCATATCACCAGCGTAGGTTGGTAATGCCGTTCAAATACAGTGTAGGCGATGTAGATAATACTTTCACATATCGAAAGATACTGGACGAAGTTATTACTTCGGACATCCTTGACTCCGATACCTATGACCAGATATACGGTCAGTTCAGATTTAATGCAGGGACAGCGGACTTCAACGTAGGCTTGCACTCGTTCTCCGATGACAATTTACTAGTGTTTAATCGCAACAGTATTCACCTTGTTTCTGGTGCAGGTCAAAGCGCAAAGGTTCAGTTAATTACAAACGAGGTAGGGTGCGTAGCGAGGCAGAGCATTATACAGGTAGGGAACAACGTGTTGTTCTTGTCTGACAATGGCGTATACGGTGCTAACTTCCAAGATTTATATAACCTTCGTGGTAACGAAGTTCCGCTGAGTTCTCCTATTAACTCCGTTATTCAACGCATTAATCGGGACGTATGGGACAAGAGCGTAGGAGTATACTTCGACAATAGATACTACCTAGCTGTTCCGTTAGATGATAGTCAGGTTAACAATGCTATCTTGATATTCAACTTCATTAACAAGCAGTGGGAAAGTGTTGATACAACAAATGCAACTGACTGGAACATAGCTAACTTGATAGTAGCAGGTAAGAAATCCGACCGTGCTGTTTATGCAGTGAATACTTTGGGTGGTCTACACAGGCTTGATGCCCGTGTAGATGCAATTGACCTTCTTTCCACGGTTATTCCCGTCGAAGGAGCCGAAGACGAAGATCCTTACGATATACCAGCTTCTGTCACGACTAGGCAGTTTACCCTAGGAAGTATGGACCGCAAGCGCTGGAACAGCTTTGAGCTACACGTGCAATCATCTCTTGACAACGCCTCCGACCTGAGCATCAGCGCAGAGCTAGAAAACATTGACGCCACCGTAAACCTTGGCAGTCTTAGTGCATTAAACTCAGGCACTACATTAGATGCCGACGAGGATGTTTCCGTCCGTGGTAGAATAGGTAACAGACGAGCATACGGGATGCAAGTCACCTTAGACAATACAGTTGGCCGACCTCGCTTTCGAGCGATAAAGGTTGCTGGCGCAGAAGCATTTAGATCAATCAACAGAGCAATATAAGATATGGCTACAATTACAATTACCCCTGGTGAATCATTTGACCCTACCGAAACGGTAACCTCTACTAAGCTCAACGACCTTGGCTCGCCTACGGCGGCCTTGACTGCTGCCTCTATTGACACGGCTGACATTGCGGACGACGCAGTTACTCCTGCATTGATCGCAGACGACGCAGTGACTACACCTGCTATCCTAGATGCCAACGTAACCTTTGCCAAGCTAACAGATGTCATCGACGATGACACAATGGCTACAGCTACTGATACTACTCTGGCTACTTCTGAAAGCATTAAGGCTTATGTTGATGCGTCCTCAACGGATGGATTTACTCCAGCTGCCGTAGGCAGTGGTCAAAAAAGTGTAACATTGCCGAATGGACTTATTATGAAATTTGGAACGGCTTCTTCTTCTTCAGATGCTGCAGAAGACTTTACTTTTACTGGTCTTGGACACACTGACTTTCCTAATGAATGCTTAAATATAACCCTTGGAGGTATGATGTCTACTATGAATAGTGTAAGCTCTACTGGTTTTACTATAAATAGACTTGATAGTCTTTCTGGAACCTTTATTTTTTATTGGCAAGCAATCGGTCGATAATGAACCCCCTCCTGTCATCATCTTAACAATTTAAATTATGTCTATTATAAATAAGGGAACAGCGTTCTCCAACGGAGAACAACTTACGGCTGACAAACTTAACAACCTGGTTGATCTAGCTACCTTTGATCAGTCAGCGACTGACAGTGCCTCGACTACAGTGAATAGCTCTGGTCAGATTGCAGTGGCTGACGGAGGAATTACCTCGGCTAAACTTGCTACAGATGCTGTCGAAACAAATAAGATAGCAAATGATGCGGTA
>ERZ1039804.1175-NODE-1175-length-15505-cov-7.528997_pt1 | contig 15505 bp, 12 predicted proteins | sample MGYA00383089_ERZ1039804 | MGnify/ENA primary metagenome ERZ1039804 (study PRJEB29581, sample SAMEA5548359) | metagenome | biome: marine; feature: coastal; material: water | depth 1 m | study: Short-term variability in the microbial, nano- and picoplankton...
GATGACCGCCCTGTACATTTTCAGCTTGGTAGAATGCAGTCTTATGACCTTCGTTGTGAACTTTATGAGTACAGCAGCGAAGCAATTGATACTGGTGATAGTGCAATAGATGCGACTGAGGATCAATTCAGCCTCAACACGTTAATATATCAGTTCACTCTGGAAGATGGATCTGGTACTATTAAGAGTGAAGATGGTGATAGCATTCTGCAGGAATTTGTAATGACAGCTACTGCACCAGCTGCTAACAATATGTTCTTCCAATTTGAAGCTGATTCTATATTGGACTTCAGTGAGTCTAATCCGTTCAGTGAGGTAGATAGGTTCTAATGTTTGGACACACTTACTATCACAGTATAATCAGAAAATACATTATTATGTTTGGTACAATGTTTAATGACATTGATGTACAAAGATTTAATACTGCTGGCACAAGAATCCAAACACTAAGGGTTCCAATTGCATATGGACCAAAAGAAAAGTCTTTGGTAAGACTTGCTCAAGATCCTAACCTCGATCGAGATGTTGCTATTGTCTTGCCAAGAATGTCTTTTGAAATTACGTCAATGAACTACAACTCAACTCGTAAACTGCCTTCCACTATAAAAAACGTATACACATATACTGATCAGGACAAATTAAAGTACCAATACACACCTGTACCTTTTGATATAAACATATCACTATCTGTGTTTGTTAAAAACGCGGATGATGGTGTACAAATTCTTGAAGGAATACTCCCCTTCTTCACACCTGAATGGACGAATAGCATAAATCTTATTCCGGAGTTAAAGTTAAAGATGGATGTTCCTGTTGTGTTTAACGACATATCAACTGAGGATACCTACGAGGGTGACTTCTCAACTAGAAGAGCTCTTATCCATACATTAAACTTTACTGTAAAGGGATATCTGTTTGGTCCAGTTAGATCGCAGGGTATAATTAAAAGAGTTGTAGCTACTACGAATATTGAAACTACTAGTGGCTCTTCTTCAGCTATATCATCCATCCTTACAACTACGCCTGGACTCACGGCTAATGGTACTCCAACCTCCGACTCAACTATCACCGTACCACCAACACAGATAAGTAGTACTGATAATTATGGATTTATTGAAGATCAACAGTTCTTCGGTGGTGGAACGGATAGTGTCTAAAACGAAACTTGAAAGCAACTTAAATGATTTGTTTGGAATGCCTGAAGATACAACAAGCATATCTGAAGCCAAGGGTGAGCTTGTAGCTGTTGAAACCAAAAACGAATTAACTAACCGTGAAAGTAGAGATCGATCTGGTGACATCGATACTGATTACAGGTATGCTAGAGAAAACTTGTACGACATAATTGAGAATGGATCACATGCTCTTCACGAATTAGTAGAGATAGCAAAGTCAAGCGAACACCCCCGAGCATTTGAAGTAGTAGCATCTTTAATGAAGACTCTCACTGATGCAAACAAAGATTTGCTTGAAGTACAGGCAAAAGTTAAAAAGCTGAAGCAAGAAGAAAATGTACACCGGGGCCCTAATAACGTAACCAACGCTCTCTTTGTTGGGTCTACGACTGAGTTACAGAATATGTTAAAGGATAACTTAGAAGATAAGTCTTAAGCAGGCTACACCGGCTATTATCCTTGTGTTTCAAAAAAAGTCAACAGTTTATGGCTATAGAAAACTATCTTGGTAACAAAAACCTTAAAAAGGTGGGTGTTCCTGTTGAATATACACAGGAGCAGGTGCAGGAGTATATCAAATGCTCTCGTGACCCCATACACTTTATAAAGAAGTATGTAAAGATTATTAACGTTGATCACGGGTTAGTAGATTTTAATCTTTGGCCCTTCCAAGAGGAGATGGTAGAAAAGTTTGGGGATAACAGATTTGTTATTTGTAAACTGCCTAGACAGGTTGGTAAGACAACTACTGTAGCAGCTTACATTCTATGGCAGGTGCTGTTTAACGAACAATACAGTGTAGCAATCCTTGCAAACAAATTAGCTCAAGCAAGAGAAATTCTTGGAAGAATTCAGAATGCATACGAACATCTTCCTAAATGGCTACAGCAGGGCGTTAAAGAGTGGAACAAAGGCAATATCGAATTAGAGAATGGCTCAGAAATACTTGCTTCTGCTACCTCATCGTCAGCAATTCGAGGTACATCTCAAAACTTAATCTACCTCGATGAGTTTGCTTTTGTATCAAACAACTTGCAGGAAGAGTTCTTTGCTTCGGTGTTTCCTACTATATCATCTGGTACTACTACTAAAGTGCTAATCACATCTACTCCCAACGGCATGAATATGTTTTATAAGATTTGGGTAGATAGTGAAGAGGGTAACAACGATTACGTTAGACATGACGTACACTGGTCCGATGTTCCCGGAAGAGACGCAGCTTGGAAAAAAGAAACTGTAAAAAATACTAGCGAAGAGCAGTTTAGACAAGAGTTTGAATGTGAGTTCCTTGGAAGTACCGCTACTCTTATCGACGGTAGAAAGCTAGCACAAATTCCATTTATACACCCTATTGAATCCAAAAATGGATTTGACATTTACGAGCAACCAAGGGATAATCACCAATATATAATTACTGTTGATACTGCTAGAGGTGTAGGGTTAGATTACAGTGCACTAATTGTATTTGATGTTACCGAAATGCCTTATAAGATAGTTGGTAAATATCGTTCCAAAGAAATTTCTCCAATGTTCTATCCGGACGTTATTGTAAATACAGCTAGAAAATTTAATGAGGCCTTTATACTAGTAGAGCTAAATGATTTGGGGGAGACCGTAGCTACTATTATTCAACAGGATCTCGAGTATGAAAATATACTAAGTACCAGTGTTAAAGGTAGAGGCGGCCAACAAGTAAATGGAGGCTTTTCACATCGGATACAACTTGGCGTCAAAACTACCAAGACCGTTAAGAGAGTTGGTTGTTCACATCTAAAAGACCTTGTAGAAAATAATAAAATAATACTGAACGATTACGACTTGTTGCAGGAGCTTTCAGTTTTCATAAATAAAAGAAATAGTTATGAGGCTGAAGAAGGTCATCATGATGACCTAGTAATGTGTACCGTTTTGTTTTCGTGGTTAGTAAGACAAGACTTCTTTATTGAACTTACCGATAACGATGTCCGCAGTCGTCTATATCAAGAAAATCAAAAAATGATCGAAGATGATGTTTTACCATTTGGTATAGTTAATGACGGTCACGATGCTTACCATGGAGAAGATCCGACCAGTCCTTTAGGTTACACATATGATGTTGAGGATGTTGTAGACTTCTAAAATTATAAATATACGAGAAACAAAAACCACGAGGAGACAAAAAATGGCCTTCCAAATATCTCCAGGAGTCAATACTAGTGAGATCGATCTCACCGCAATTGTTCCTGCAGTTCAAACGACAGCCGGCGGTTTTGCCGGTCAGTTCCGTTGGGGTCCAGTTGAGCAACGCGTACTTATTAGTAACGAATCTCAACTTGTAGGTCAGTTCCAAAAGCCAAACGGGACTTACTTTAAAGACTTTTTCACCGCTGCTAATTTCTTAGCATATTCGGACACACTACATACAGTCCGCATTAACAACACAGGTTTGAATAATGCTAACGCACTAGCAAACAACAGTGTTCTTATTAAGGGCGAGGATGATTACGATAATAATTATTCAACTGGTATTGCTGCAGCTGGTGACTTTGCTGCAAAGTATGCAGGAGCACTTGGTAACTCACTCAAGTCATCTATCTGCCCAAGTAATACAGCTTTTGAATCTACTTTGTCTGGTACTTATACTGCAGTAAACGGCAACAACGGAGTCGTGTTCTCTGCAAACCAGGCCGCAGTAATTTCAGCTGGCGACTTATTGCAACTTGGTCCAGATAAAGATATTTTTAAAGTTTCATCTGTAGCTGCTAGTGGTCTTTCTGTAGTATTGACAAAGGCTTATACTGGAAACACAGTAAACGCTGGTACTGCTCTTAATCGACGATGGGAATTCTACGATTTAGTAACATATGCGCCAGGTACTTCACCATGGGCGACTACTCGTGGCGGTACTAACGACCAAATGCACGTCGTAGTTATAGACGAAGACGGCGAGTGGACCAACATCAAAGGTCAGGTAATTGAGGTGTTTGATAATGTATCAAAGGCCTCTGATGCTAAAAACGAGGATGGTTCTACCAACTACTACGTAGAACGAATCAATCGAACATCTCAATACTTATGGTGGACAGGTCATACGTCGGGCTTAACCAACGCTGGCTCCGCTGCGGCAAGCACAGCATTTGGTGGCGGTGTTAAACCTGCCACAGCTTCGCTAGCTGGCGGCTCTGATGGTTCAGCTGGTACTGCAGGTCAGTATCAAACTGCTTACGATTTGTTTAAGTCATCAGAAGCAGTTGACATTTCGCTGCTTCTTGCTGGATCATCTACGTCAGCTACGGCTGTTCACTTGATCAACAACATTGCAGAGTTCAGGAAGGACTGTGTAGTTTGTATTTCACCTGAGCAAGCAGATGTTGTCAACAACACCTCATACGTTTCTGCGCAGACTGATGATATTATCGAGTTTCGAAACACTCTTCCATCAACGTCCTACGCAGTTCTGGATAGCGGTTACAAGTATCAGTACGACAAGTACAACGACCAGTATCGTTATGTGCCGTTGAACGGTGATACTGCTGGTACGATGGCTCGCACAGACCAAGTACGAGATCCATGGTATTCACCAGCTGGTCTTACTCGCGGTAGAATCAAGAACGTAGTAAATCTTGCATTTAACCCTAACAAAACCGAGCGAGATCAACTGTATAAGAACGGTGTTAACCCGGTAACGACATTCCCAGGAGAAGGAACAATTCTGTTTGGTGATAAGACGTTACTTGCACACCCAAGTGCATTTGATCGTATAAATGTACGTCGATTGTTTATCGTCCTTGAAAAGGCAATTGCAATCGCAGCTAGACAGAGCCTGTTCGAATTCAATGATGAATTTACAAGAGCACAGTTTGTCAATTTGGTTGAGCCCTTCCTGAGAGATGTACAGGGTCGACGAGGTATCACTGATTTCCGAGTAGTTTGTGACGATACAAACAATACTTCGGAGATTATTGATCGTAATGAGTTTGTCGGAGATATATACGTCAAGCCAGCTCGCTCGATCAACTTTATTCAGCTCAACTTTGTTGCTGTTAGGACTGGTGTCGAGTTCGAAGAAGTCGTCGGATCATTCGGATAATAAGGGAGAATAAAAATGGCTTTTAACGTAAACACCTTTAGGGGTGAGCTTGCACAGGGAGGGGCACGTCCCTCTCTGTTCGAGATCCAATTGTTTCAACCAACAGGGGGAACTCTGAACGGTGGCGATTTGATCTCGAAGTCTCCCTTTATGGTACGAGCAGGACAGATGCCTGCATCATCTCTGGGCACAGTAATCGTTCCTTACTTTGGCCGCCAGGTCAAACTTGCTGGTAACCGCTCGTTTGATGACTGGACTGTAACAGTAATGAACGATGAGGACTTCAAGATCCGTAACGCAATGGAAAACTGGAGTCACAAGATTAATAACCATTCACAAAACTTGAATCAGTATGGTACTAATCCATCTCAGTATAAGGCACAAGCAAAAGTTAATCAATACAGTAAAGAAGGTGGAATAATTCAGACATATACGTTTGATGGTCTGTACCCAGTTTCTATATCGCCTATTGATCTTGCTTGGGAAGCTGAAGCAATCGAAGAGTTTTCAATTACTTTTGCTTACGACTGGTGGGAGCACGCAGAGTCTGGTGTAAGTTAAAGGGACTACTTAGATGGCTAATCAGCTTTATACAAAAGCTAAGCAGGCTCTGCTTGGCGGCGAACTTAATCTGTCATCTAATGTAGTCACAATTGCATTAGTAGACACGGCCGCCTACACCTTTAGTGCTTCTCATGAATTTAGGTCAAGCATCTCAAACACCGCTGTAGTAGCTACTGCTAATTTAGCTAGTAAGACTATTACTAGCGGGGTTTTTGATGCTGCCGATGTAGTATTTCCTTTTGTTACTGGTGCTAACTGCGAGGCGCTAATTGTGTATCACAATACTGGTGATGCTGAAAATAGTGGCGTCAGACAGGCAGATTCTAGACTAGTAATCTACATTGATACAGCCACTGGACTACCAGTTCTTCCAAACGGTGGTAATATTACTGTGAAATTCTCTGACGGTGCTTCTAAAATCTTTGCGATTTGAATCAACGCTGTTTTTGACGAGGTCGATAAATATTTCGATCTCCTTTTTTATCCTCTGAGGACAACATAGTGCAACTTTTCGGATTCAACATAACAAGGTCAGATCTAGAAGATAAAGAGGATCTCAAAACCTTTGTACCTCCCCAGTCAGATGACGGTGCTGTAGAGATAGCTCCAGGTGGTTCCTATGGTACTTTTGTAGACCTAGATGGAAATGCCAAGTCAGAAGCCGAACTAGTTTCTCGTTATCGTGAAATGTCATTGCAGCCAGAATGTGATTCAGCTGTAGAAGATGTCATCAACGAATCTATAGTAATGGAGGATGAAGCTCCAATCGAGATTGTGTTAGATAATCTTAAACAACCAAACTCTATTAAGAACAAAATTCGAGAAGAATTTGAAACCGTACTTGAAATGTTAGACTTTAGTAATAAAGGCTACGACATTTTTAGACGTTGGTATGTAGATGGTCGAATCTATCACCACATCATTATTAACGATAAAGATCCACGAGAAGGTATTAGAGAACTCAGATATATTGATCCCCGTAAGATTCGTAAAGTACGAGAGAAAGTAAAGTCAAAGGATCCTCGTACTGGTGCTACGATTTTTAACAAAGAACAAAAAGAGTACTACCTGTATAATCCAAAAGGTATTACCTCCTCTGCTACTCAAGGCGTAAAAATTGCAGTTGATAGTGTAAGTCATGTCCACAGTGGACTGATGGATGCAAGGAACAACATGATTCTTGGTCATCTACACAAAGCTGTCAAGCCACTTAACCAACTTAGAATGCTCGAAGATGCAACTGTAATCTACAGACTGGCACGTGCACCAGAGCGGCGAATTTTTTACATTGACGTTGGTAACCTGCCAAAGATGAAGGCAGAACAGTATCTTCGAGACATGATGGTCAAACATAAGAATAAGCTGGTGTATGATGCTCAGACAGGCGAAGTACGCGATGATCGTAAGTTTATGACTATGTTAGAGGACTTCTGGTTACCGCGTAGAGACGGTGGTAGAGGCACTGAGATAACGACTTTGCCAGGTGGACAAAATCTTGGTGAGATGGACGACGTAGATTACTTTCGTCGAAAGTTGTACAAGTCACTCAACGTACCTGTAACCCGAATGGAAGCAGACAATCAGTTTAACCTTGGCCGAGCTTCTGAGATTACAAGGGACGAGATTAAGTTTAACAAATTTGTAAAACGTCTTCGTAATAGATTTACACATTTGTTTGATGGTCTCTTAGAGATTCAACTAGTATTAAAAGGTGTACTTTCCCGGTCAGACTGGGAACAAATGAGAAACACCATTTATTACGACTTTAAAGAAGACAATTACTTCTCAGAACTCAAAAATACAGAGATAATGACGGAACGTCTTAGACTTGCTGGTGAGATAGATCCACTGGTAGGCAAGTATTATTCTATGAAGTGGGTTCGTGATAATATTCTTAAAATGTCCGAAGATGATATCACGCAGGTAGATCAAGAGATAGATGCCGAACGTCAAGAGATGGACGATGAGGGGGGACTCGGAGGTCCTGTAGATTACAAAGCGGGCCAACAAGAGCAGCCACCTCAACAAGATCAGCAAGAAGAGTTTGTACCACAAGCTACAACGAGTGATGAAGAAAAAAAACTAGTTGAAAGCATGACAAGATTTATGGATTCAATGGCTTCTGAAAACATCGAGGAAGATGATGAATGATGTTGAACAAGCTAAAGTTCTAGCTGCTCTTCTAGGTGTACTTCAAAAACAAAACACCAAGCTAAAGAAGCAGCTTACAGAAGAACTTCTTAAAGAACTTGATAGCTCTGTTCAAGCTGCTGTGCTCCAAGGCCCACCGGGCGGGCAGGGAGAAACTGGTCTTACTGGTGAAACAGGTCCAAAAGGCGATAGAGGTTTTATCGGTGAACAGGGCCCCCAGGGCGAGATAGGTCCAATAGGTTTTCAAGGTTCTCGTGGTGAACGGGGATTTCAAGGTGAGCAGGGCGTACCTGGGCAGGGTGTACCAGGACTTATAGGTGAGCAAGGCCCCGCTGGTTTAAAAGGTGAACAAGGTGAGGTTGGTCCTCAAGGTCTCCTCGGTCCTAGGGGTGAAAAAGGCCCCTCGGGTGAAATAGGACATATCGGTCCTAGAGGCTTTAAAGGAGTTAAAGGCGATACCGGCGAAAAAGGCGATACCGGCGAAAAAGGCTACGGGGGTGAAGTTGGTCTAAAGGGTGATAAAGGTGATCCTGGTGAACAAGGCCCTGCTGGACTTCAAGGTTTACAAGGTGAAAAAGGTGACGTTGGTCCTGAGGGTAAAGATGGACCTAAGGGTGATAAAGGTGATGTACCTGATATAAAACCCATAGTTGATGATGTTGAAAAGTTTAAAGCACAGATAAGACAAAAGTTAAGTGTTGTCGGCGGCGGATCCGCCGGCGGCGGTGAGGTAAGATTAGAGTTTTTAGATGATGTCGACAGAGACTCGGCTAAGGTAAATGGTAAGTTTCTAAAGTATAACTCAGCTACTGGTAAGTGGGTTGGTGCTACTGGAACAGGTGGAGGCGCAGATCTGGCATCATCTACCTCAGACAATTTATCCGAAGGAGCCAATAATCTTTATTTTACAACCGAAAGAGTTTGTGAATTCCTTGGAGCTCTGACGTGTAACGTAGTACCAGCTACAACAAACACTATAAGTTTAGGAACGTCTAATAAGAGATTTAAAGATATATTCTTATCAGGCAGTACCATTGACATTGATGGCGCATTAATTCAACACCAAACTGTTGATATGGACGGTGTTTTATTGGATGGTGTTGGTCTTCCGTTTGGATCATCTATAAGAGTAGGATCAAACAATGTACCTATTTCTGTGGTTAGTAAAAATAATGTTACTGGATTACAGGTTCCGTTTTTTACTAAGGCAGGTGGGTTGACTAATCCTTCTACCTCATTTACCTTTCAGTCTAATCCAAACAGAACAGTTTTTATTGATTTTACATTATCTAATGGCACCGGCTTAACAGATCCCGATATAAGGTTATTCACTTTCTGATAAATATCTTTTATGGCTAACAAGACTCCAATTAGAACAGTATTCGAGAATGGATCAGCTAAGGGATTGGCTGAATTCCAGACTGGGGAAGCTATAGGCTTCGAGCACGGCGGTACGGGGTTATCGTCTTTAGGTTCTGCTGGCCAGTCTCTTGTCGTTGCTGCTAACGGTACTCATCTTACCTTTAGTACTATTTCTGGTGGTAGCAATTCAAGTGCTGTAACAAAAACAGATGCCGTAGCTGCTAACAATACCTTGAAGTCTCTTATTAATGATAGACTTCAGGTATCAAACGCTACTGCATTGTTTGTAACAAAAACAGATGCCGATTCTGCCAACAACGCTCTTATATCACTAGTTGAAGACAGACTTCAAGTATCCAATGCAGCAGTACTTTATCTGACTAAAACTGATGCACTAACTGCTAACAATAATCTCAATACTCTTATAAACGATCGAATGCAAGTCGCAAATACACTTGCATTAGTTGACAGATATCTTACTGTAGCCAATTCACATCAATACTTAACTGTCGCAAACTCATTAGTACTTCAAACAAAAGCCGATTCAGTTGCAGCTAATAATTCTTTAAAGTCTCTTATAGATGATAGACTTCAGGTTGCCAACGCCGACTCTAAGTTCGTAGCAAAAACTACAACAGTTTCACTTGCGGGTGACTTGTCTGGTTCTGCTACTCTTAATTCTGGTACTGTTTCTATTACTGCAGACCTAACTAACTCAGGTGTCTCAGCTGGTCAGTATGGAAGCGGTACGTTAACTCCTGTTATTACGGTTGGAGCAGATGGACGCATCACTGCTTTGTCTACTACTGCTACATCAGGTGGCGGTGGAGGCGGTGGCAATGCCTCTGGATCCGTAGCTGGTTTAAATTATTTTGCTGCTAACAATACTTTAAGAGTAGTCGTATCTGGTACTGCTGGTGCTCATGATGTCAATATAAACAATTTTGTTAGTAAGACCGACGCAGTTACATCAAACAATGCAATCAAAGCACTCCTTGATAATTATCTTCAAGTAGCTAATGCTAGTTCAGTTTCACCTGATCAACTTTCGCAGTACTTGCAAGTTGCTAACTCTCATCAGTACTTAACTGTTGCGAACTCTTTGGCTCTTCAGACCAAAGCAGATGCAGTAGCGTCCAACAATGCTATATTATCGTTAATAATCAATCGAGTAGAAAAAGCAGACGCCGTCACATCTAACAATGCTATAAAAGGATTGATAGATGATAGAATGCAAGTGGCAAACACACTTACATTACTCGACAAGTATCTTACTGTTTCTAACGCTGTAACCCAATTTTTGACTACTGTAAACTCCGGCCAGTTTTTGTCAGTAGCTAACTCTCATCAGTATTTGACAGTTGCCAATTCACATCAGTACTTGACAGTTGCCAATTCTCTTGCCTTACAGACCAAAGCAGATTCTGTTACATCTAACAACGCCATAGTAGCGCTTATTAACAATAAAGTTGAGAAGGCCGATGCAGTTACATCAAACAATGCTATAAAAGTATTAATTGATGATAGAATGCAGGTAGCAAATACCTTAACCCTGCTAGACAAGTATCTTACTGTATCTAACGCCGTTACACAATTCCTGACTACTGTAAATGCTGGTCAATATCTATCAGTTGCAAACTCTCATCATTATTTGACCGTCGCTAACTCACACCAGTATTTGACTGTAGCTAACTCTCATCAGTATCTAAGTGTTGCCAATGCGGAATCTCAGTTTGCTAAACTTGCATCTCCAGCACTGACCGGTACTCCTACAGCACCAACACCATCAGCTAGCGATAACAGTACTAAGATTGCAACTACCGCCTATGCTGATAGGGCAGTATCTAATCTGGTTGACTCTGCTCCAGGAACTCTTAATACGTTAAATGAACTTGCTGCAGCCCTTGGAGATGATACCAACTTCTCCACTACTGTAACTGAATTAATTACTGACAGGATGCAGGTAGCTAACACTCTGCATTTATTAGACAAGTACCTGACAGTAGCAAATGCTACATCACAGTTTCTTACAACTGTTAATGCTGGTCAATATCTATCAGTTGCAAACTCACATCAGTATCTGACTGTATCCAATTCACATCAATATCTAACTGTAGCCAATTCTCATCAATTCTTGACAGCTGCAAATGCTCATACGTTGTATCAGTTAAAGACTGATTCTGTTGCATCAAATAATGCTATCAAGGTTTTAATCGATGATAGAATGCAGGTAGCTAACACGTTGCATTTGTTAGACAGGTACCTGACAGTAGCAAATGCTGAGACACATTTCTTAACTACTGTTAATGCTGGAAGGTTTTTATCTGTTGCTAACTCTCATCAGTATTTGACAGTAGCAAACTCACATCATTATTTAACTGCTGCTAACGCTCACGCATACTATCAACTTAAAACTGATGCCGTTGCATCTAATACGGCCATACTTGCTCTTATAAACAACAGAGTGGAAAAGGCGGACGCTGTAGCTGCTAACAATGCTCTAAAGATTCTTATAGATGATAGACTTCAAGTTGCTAATGCTGCAGCACTTTATATCTCTAAGAAAACATTCTCGGTTGAAAATAGTGGATCAGGAGCTTATAAGTTCTCGGGATTAGGTACTGGAGAAGGATTTGCTAATAGTAATCCAACTCTCTATCTTGCTAGAGGTGAGACGTACAAGTTCAATGTAGATGCTTCGGGCCATCCTTTCTACATTAAGTCTGTACAAGGCACAGGTACTGGAAACCAGTATGCTAATGGAGTAAGTGGCCAAGGAACACAAGTAGGTGATGTAACCTTCACTGTTCCAATGAATGCACCAAATAGATTGTACTATCAGTGCAGCGCACACTCTGCAATGCATGGGACCATTTATATCCCATCTGAAAAAGATTTTAACTTTACATCATATCAGACTAAATCAGATGCTGTTGCATCTAACAACGCTATACTTGCTAAGATAGATAAGTATCTCCAAGTTGCAAACGTAGCTATATCATCGGATGCACCGTCTGACGGAAGCATTTATGGTCGTCGGAATGGCGCTTGGGCCCAAACACCAACTAGCCTTAATCTCGATGTACTTACAACAGCTCCAAGTGGTAACGGTTCATTAAGTTATAACACTTCGAATGGTTCGTTTACATTTACACCTGCTAATGCTACTCAGGGTGGTACTGGTGGTGGTGGTACAACAGCTACAGTTTCAGATACTGCTCCAGGAAGTCCTTCTGCTGGAGACCTGTGGTATGACTCGTCTGACCCCGGTCTATACATATATTACAATGACGGCAGTTCATCACAGTGGGTACAAACCAGCCCAAGCAATAGAACAGCCAATAACGAAGGTTTGGCTACAACTGGAAAGGCTATCGCTATGGCGCTAGTGTTCGGAGGATAAAATGGCAGCACCTAATATTGTAGCAGTTGCAACTATTACAGCAAAAACGGCAGTGCAAGCTGTTGGAACTAGCGCTACGGCGATTGTGACCAATGCATCGAGCTCTGGAAAAGTAATAAAAATAAACGCACTGTATGTCTCTAACGTAGACGGCGCATCTGCCGCAACCCTTAGTGTAGACATTTACAGGTCATCTACTGCTTACCACATAGCCAAGGCCGTTGTGGTACCATTTGATGCCTCATTCGATGTAATCTCCAAGTCCATTTATTTGGAAGAAGGCGACACTTTACGGTTAACAGCTAACGCAGCTTCTGATCTCGAGGCTGTTTGTTCATACGAGGAGATTAGCTAATGGCTCAGTTTCCTTCCGCCAATAGTGCCAGCGGCATTTGGAGTCTTACAGATCTAAAGCGCGCTAAGCAGGGATCAAACTGGCCTAGGCTGATAGCCACAGTGAATATCCTAGCAATTGCTGGTGGCGGCGGTGGAGGTTCTGGTTTGAGTTGGAGGTCAGACACGGGCGGAGGTGGCGGCGGTGCTGGAGGCATGCTCTCTAGTAATAACGTCGTTATGTCTAGTGGAACATACACTGTTACTATTGGTGCTGGTGGTGCTACTGCAGTATCTGGAAGTAATACTGTTGTATCCGGTACAGGATTTTCAACAATGACTGCTCAAGGTGGTGGTACACAGAGCACCGCTGGTGGTTCTGGTGGTGGTACCACCGTTGCGTTCGCCGGCGGAGCAGGTGTTGCTGGCCAGGGTAATGCCGGAGGCGGCGGTGACGGTGATTTTGGCCCAGGTGCTGGCGGCGGTGGTGCCGGAGAAGTCGGAGGAGCCGGTGGTGGCACAAACGGTGGTGATGGTGGTGATGGAGCTAAACATGCCCACGAAGGTTCTGATACCGTATATGCCGGCGGCGGCGGCGGGGGAGGAGGTACCGGTGGCTCCGGAGGCACTGGCGGCGGTGGTAACAGTGGCACGTCATCAGCAGCTGCTGCTGCCGGAACTGCCGCCCTTGGTGGCGGTGGGGGTGGGGGTAGTACCACCTCCCAAGGAAACAGAATAGGTGGTGCTGGAGGTGCAGGCGTAGTAATTATTAGATCGAATTTGGCCGCAGCAAGTACAACCGGAAGTCCGACTTTAACTGATGATGGTGGCTTTAAAGTATACAAGTTTACAGGTTCAGGTACAATTACTTTTTAGAGGAAATAATTAATGGCGCACTTTGCAGAATTAGGACTGGACAATATCGTCATGCGGGTTATCGTTGTTCATAACAATGAATTGTTAGACGGCGATGGTAACGAGCAAGAAAATCTTGGTAGGACTTTTTGTGTAAACTTGTATGGCGGCACTTGGATGCAAACTTCATACAACGGAAACATAAGAACCAGATTTGCTGGTGTCGGTGGTACATACGATTCTTCCAGAGATTGTTTTATTGATCCAAAGCCCTACGCAAGCTGGGTGTTAAACAACGACACTACTTTGTGGGAACCTCCTACGGCAGCTCCGGATGATGGTCAAGAGTATTATTGGGATGAAGCAAACGTTGAATGGAAAGTGAGTGAATAATCATGGCAGTTAATTTTCCAGACAGTCCTAGTAACGGAGACACTTTCAATGCTGAAGGTGTCGTGTATGCTTATAACTCTAGTAAGGGTGTGTGGAAAGCTGCTATAGACAGTACAGCTTTAGTTTTAGATAACTTAATAGACGTTGACACTACCTCAGCTAACACACAAAATGGCCAAGCATTAGTATACAATTCGAACGCAGGTAAGTTTGTAGCCAATACCATTGCAGCGGGTGTAACAGTATACAGTGCTATTTCAAATTTACCCCTATCAAGCCAGGACAATGGAACAATGGCGTTTGTATCTGGTACCAATAGGTTGTACATTTGGAACGGCACCGGCTGGTACAACATTGCGCTGATTAACACGACGCCCAGCATCAGCGGCGCATCGGCTGCTTATGATCTGGCAACTAATGGCACTGCTACGACTGTGACGATCACTGCGACTGATTCTGAAGGCATCCCGATTACTTATTCTGTAGCGTCAGATACTTCAGGAAGCACAGCAACAGTTGCTCAAGGAATAGGGGCTAACACCAACGTCTTTACAATTACACCTTCGACAAACATCGCTCATGCAGGAGCTTTTTCACTTACTTTCCGTGCTTCAGACGGCGTAAACATTGCGACAGCAGTAAGTGCGTTTACGCTGCAATTCATAACTTCAAATAGCAAATACACCACTGCGTTAATTACATCAGTCGGCGCTAATAACAAAGTAAACTCAAGCGATTTTACTGATCAAGCTAGCACCCCTATCGCATGGACAAACCCCTCTAGCAGAGCAACCCAGACAACTTTTAGTCCTTATCGTCAGGGCGGCTACTCTGTTTATTGTGACGGAAATGATGCTGTAAAGTTTAATGAAACTAGTGCGAATGAGTTTACGTTCGGCACTGGAGATTTTACTATGGAAGGTTGGTTTTGGCTTGACCTTGCTTCTATTGCAGCAAGTGGAGAGCATACATTAATCGGTAACAATGGTACAGATGGTCAAATGTGGTTTAGTGTCATTGGTTCGACATGGAGCGGTCCAAAGTATAACTTTCAAACAGGTACTAGTGGTTGGGCAAATACAATAGCTTCTGGAGCAAATACTGTTAAGCTTCGACAATGGGTGCATTTAGCGGTTGTCAGAATTAGCGGTACTGTTAATATATATGAGAATGGCGTCTCTGTTGCAAATGGAAGTAATA
>ERZ1039804.1177-NODE-1177-length-15502-cov-20.170195_pt1 | contig 15502 bp, 10 predicted proteins | sample MGYA00383089_ERZ1039804 | MGnify/ENA primary metagenome ERZ1039804 (study PRJEB29581, sample SAMEA5548359) | metagenome | biome: marine; feature: coastal; material: water | depth 1 m | study: Short-term variability in the microbial, nano- and picoplankton...
GGAACTCTGACCATCATGACAAATTAATATCAAATTTCTTAGCACAAACAGAAGCTCTTTTAAATGGTAAATCTAAAGCGGAGGTACTTTCTGAAGGTACAGAAGCTGCAATTGTCCCTTTCAAAATATTTGAAGGAAACAAGCCTACCAATACGCTTTTTATTAAACAGCTTACTCCTGAAAGCCTTGGCAAATTAATTGCGATGTATGAACACAAAATTTTCGTTCAAGGAGTAGTTTGGAATGTGTTTAGTTATGATCAATTCGGAGTTGAGTTAGGGAAACAATTAGCAAATAAAATTTTGAGTGAATTTGATTCTAATTTAGCGGTAAATCATGACGCTTCAACATCCAATCTTTTGAATCATTACAAGAAAAATAGACCTTAAAACCATAACCTAATAATATTAGCTTGTTAATCGTATTATGTTTTGTTAGTTTCTCAGCGATTAAAATCATCTCTCAGCTGTTTTTAATGTAACATGAGTTATTAAAGGATATTTATTACTATTTTTGCACCAACTAATTAAACAATTAATATTATAATTTAAATTATGAAAAAAATTACAAAATTATTTTTATTAGCAGTTCTATTCATGGTATCATCAATAGCGATTGCTCAAACCGAAACCCCAAATGATTCTACTTATGTAGAAATCGATGAGATCGTTTTGGTTGGAACTGGAGTTATTGATTTAGCTGCAGACAGAAAAACACCAGTTGCGGTTTCCACAATTAAAGCATCTACAATTCAACAAAGAGCTGTAGGTAATGTGGAATTTTCTGAAGCTTTCAAAAATACACCATCGATTTACGTATCGAATCAAGCTGGTGGTTTTGGAGATAGTCAAGTATTTACTCGTGGATTTTCTCAATCTAACACAGCATTCTTACTAAACGGACAACCAATCAATGGAATGGAAGATGGTAAAATGTACTGGTCAAACTGGTCTGGAATGTCCGATGTAGCCAATGCGGTTCAAGTACAAAGAGGACTAGGGTCTTCTAAACTTGCTATTTCATCAGTTGGTGGGACAGTAAATATTGTTTCTAAAACAACAGACAAAAAGCAAGGTGGTTATGTACGTTATATGTCAGGTAATGATAGCTACATTAAGACTACTGCTTCTTACAACTCTGGTTTACAAGATAACGGATGGGCATATTCAGTCTTATTGGATCACTGGCAGGCTCACAGAAAATATGCAGTAGGAACTGCTGGCCAAGGCCAAACTTATTTCTTTTCTGTGGGAAAAAAATTCAACGAAAAACATAGTTTAAACTTTTTGCTAACAGGGTCTCCTCAGTGGCACGATCAAAATTTTTCAAAAAGTAAAGAATTTTATGCTCTAAACGGAATTAAAGCCAACAGAAATACCGGTTTTTATAATGGAGAACGCTTTACGGAACGACGTAATTTTTATCACAAACCAATTGCTAACATCAACTGGGATTTTAAAATTAATGATGCTATGGATTTATCCACTGTGTTATACGGCTCTTGGGGTCGCGGTGGTGGTACTGGAGGTTATGGAAGAGGTCGAGTACGTTATGGGGATGATGAATCTTCAGGCACTGGTTTAGCCCACGAAATTGATTTTGACGCTATAGAATCAGAAAATATTGCCAATGCAGATGTAAATGGTAACGGTAATTATGGAGATTCCTATTTAAGAAGAGGGTCAATGAATAACCACAACTGGTACGGAGTAGTATCAAATCTAAATATTGATAATGGTGGGGCTTTTACTTATAATTTTGGAGTTGATGGAAGAACTTACACTGGAGAACATTTTAGACAAGTAGTTGATTACTTTGGTCTTAATGGCTATGCGGACACTTACGGTTCATCTAGAGCAGACGGATATGTAGTAACAGATTCATTTGAAGCTGATCCATGGTCAGCATTGTTTAGTTCTGCTGACCCAGGCCAAAGAATTGCATATGACTATTCTGAAACTATCAATTATGTAGGTGGTTTTGGACAAGTGGAATATTCTGTAAATGAATTTTCTGCTTTCCTTCAAGGATCATTATCCACTCAATCTTACCAAAGACACGGTGGTCGTGATTTTGGAGATTCTGGAGATTCAGAAGAAGTTAACAAAACAGGTTACAACATTAAAGGAGGTGTTTCTTTTTCAAGCGAAGATGGTGCACACTCTGTGTTTGCTAACGGAGGACTATATTCAAGACAACCATTTCTAGATAATATTTTTGATAATGTTCGATACAGCAATGACCTTGTTGATACAGATATTGAAAATGAGGAAATTATTGGCTTTGAGGCTGGTTACCGTTACATTGGCGAAGAGGTAAGGGTTAATTTAGATCTTTACAGTACAGAATGGGGTAATCGATTTCTTTCTTTCGGAGGAGAAAATGCTGCAGGTGATGTAACATTTTACAGATTCAATGATGTAACACAAATCCATACTGGTTTTGAATTTGACGTTCAATATAACCCAATGGCATCAGCGCTTACATATAGTTTTTACGGTTCGTTAGGTGATTGGAAATATAAAGACTCAACGCCATTTCAACAATTTGATGATGAAACATCTGAGTTAATCGATAGTGGAGACATTAATCTTTCAAATGTTAAAGTTGGTCAAGCACCGCAAACATCTTTCGGTTTAGGAATTGATTGGAAGGCAACTCCAATGATGACATTTTATACAAATTACAACCAATATGGAAACTTTTATGGGTTTGTAGATGTTGAGGATGCTGTTCAAGCAGGTGTTGATGGAGTTGAGTATTCATCTGAGAAATTAAATTCTTATGGTTTAGTTGACTTAGGAATGTCTTACAAGTTCTATGTAAATGATCACGCTGTTATGTTCAGAGCAAATGTATATAATTTACTTGACGAGGAATTTATTAGTCAGGGTGATGCTTATGGGTATTTTTATGGGAATGGAACTACTTGGAATGCGAGTTTGCAATACAGGTTTTAACAACCAATAATCTTGTATATTTTAAACCCTCACTTTGTGAGGGTTTTTTTGTTCCTATTGTTAATATATTTTTATTACTAGTTAAAAAATTACAGATTATTATACGTAATTTTACACCACTAATTTTAACAATTAATTTAACGTAAACTAAATTATGAAAAAAATCAAACAAATTTTTACTTTAGCTCTTATGCTTAGTGGTTTTACGCTGATAGCTCAAGGTCCTGTTACTGGGGTTGTTCAAGATGCGAATAATCAAGATCCTTTGCCAGGAGCGACAATCATTGAAAAGGGAACTGCGAACGGAGTTTCAACTGACTTTGATGGGAACTTCAATTTGAAAACAATAAACTCCTCAGGTGAGCTTATTGTTTCTTATGTTGGATACTCATCATACACAGTTGCATTTTCGCAAAGTGGTGACTTAGGAGTTATAGCTTTAGAAACAAATGAATTAGGCTTAGAAGAAGTTCAGCTTTTCGCTTCAGTAGCAATTGATAGAAAAACTCCGGTTGCCGTATCTACAATTAAGGCAGCTGATATTGAGTTGAAGCTTGGAACTCAAGAATTTCCAGAAATTTTAAAATCAACTCCAGGTGTTTATGCTACTAAAGCAGGTGGTGGATATGGAGACGGTAGAATAAATCTTAGAGGGTTTAACTCTGAAAATGTTGCAGTATTAATTAATGGTATTCCAGTTAACGACATGGAAAATGGTCGCGTATATTGGTCCAACTGGGCTGGATTAGGAGATGTTACCTCTTCTATGCAGGTACAAAGAGGTCTTGGAGCTTCCAAGGTAGCGGTGCCTTCAATTGGTGGTACTATTAATATTATCACAAAAACTACTGATGTTGAAGCTGGGGGTAACATATTTACTTCAATTGCAAATGACGGTTACGAAAAACTAGGAGCAACATATTCTACAGGTGTTATGGCAAACGGTCTTGCAACTACAGTCTCGCTCGCAAGAACTAGAGGAAATGGTTACGTTGATGGCACTGAGTTTAGTGGCCTTTCGTATTTTTTGAATTTATCAAAAGAAATCAACGATGACCATAAAATTTCTTTTTCTGTGTTTGGAGCCAAACAGCGTCATGGACAAAGACAAAATAGACATCTAATTGAGACTTTTAGAAATGCAGAAAGAGGCAGGAAATTTAATTCAGATTGGGGTTATAAAAACGGACAGGTTACTCATCAGGAAGATAATTTTTATAACAAGCCACAAATTTCTTTAAATCATTACTGGACAATTAATGAAAAATCTAGTTTATCTACTGTACTATATGCTTCCTTTGGTACTGGTGGTGGAGGTGGTACAGCTGGTACTAATAAGTTCATTATGGACGGATCAGGTTACAGCGATTACAGAGATGGATTGTATGGAACTTTAGATTTTGATAAAATTGTGGATGAAAACATAGCAAGAGGAGCATTAGGATCTGAAACAATCTTGAGAGCCTCTCACAATGATCACAACTGGTTTGGTGCTTTGTCTACTTATAAATTAGATCTTTCGGATGACCTTATTTTATTAGCTGGATTAGACGCTAGAAGTTATACAGGGAAGCACTATCAGACTGTTACAGATCTTTTAGGAGGGCAATATTTTTATGACAATAGTGATGAAAATAATCCTAACCGTGCATTGCAAGTCGGAGATAAAAGAAGTTATTACAATGACGGAAACGTAGGCTGGCTAGGTGCCTTTACTCAATTAGAATATGATGTTAATGACAATTTCAATACTTTTCTTTCTTTAGCATTGTCAAATACGTCATATCAAAGAGTAGATTACTTCAATTATCTAGATTCAGACCCATTACAAACTACGGATACTTATAATTTCTTGGGATATAGTGCTAAAGGTGGTGCTAATTATAGAATTAATCAGAACCATAATGTTTTTGCAAATATTGGATACTTTGAAAAGGCTGCAGACTTTCGCTCAGTTTTCTTGAATTTTAATAATGAGTCAATAAATGCTGATGCAGAAAATCAAAAAATTACTAGTTTTGAATTAGGCTATGGATACAGATCTGGAAAACTATCTGCTAATGTAAACGTTTACCACACAGCGTGGAGAGACAGAACTGAGACGCAAGGTTTTCAACAACCAGACGGTACTTTTGCTGTTGCAAATATATTAGGTGTTGATGCTATTCACCAGGGTCTTGAACTAGATTTTGTATATAGAGCAACTGAAAAGTTAAAAATCACGGGAATGGCTTCCTTTGGTGATTGGAAATGGGATAGTAATGTTGAGAATGTTCAAATCACAAATGAAGATCAAGAAGTTATTGACACTGTAAATTTATATATTGAAGGTTTACATGTAGCAGATGCAGCCCAAACAACAATGGCTTTAGGACTTAATTATAAATTAACTCCAAAAACAAAATTTATTGTTGATTACAACTATTACGGAGACCTTTATGCTGATTATGATCCTAGCAGAAGAGGAACTCAAGGTGCTCCAGACGCCTGGAAAATGCCTGATTATAGTTTATTCGATACCGTAATAAGCCACACGTTTGACTTAGGTCCTTTTGAGACAACAATGACAGCTCGTATGAATAATATATTTGACACTGAATACATCTCAGATGCTAGAGACGGTTCAGGATCTGTGTCTAATACCGCTTTGGTATATTACGGTTATGGAAGAACATTCAGCTTAGGCGCAAAACTTAACTTCTAAAAAAATAAAAAAAATGAAAAAAATAATTTATGTTTTAGCAATTTTGGGAATCGTAACTACAAGTTGCAACCCTAATGAAGACATCTATGATGAATTAGATGCACAAGTAGACCCTATTGTCGGTGATGTAGTTTATACGCTGACAGATGACGATTATGATGATTTGAACCTAAACTATGGCAACTTCAATTCTACCGAAGATGCAAAGGAAATGATTCCTAGTTTATTGTCTGATATTTTTCCTGTGTGGGGACTAGGTTCAAGTGCATTAGTATCGTTTAATGTGTACAATCCAGTGTCAACATATGAGTCTGAAATCAGAGAAATATCTGCTGCAGAATGTAACGCTATTACAGGTCAGACATATGGAAACTTTTCAAGTAGTGGACATATATATAGTTTCTTAGCCGCAGAGTATCCAAACCCTAGTGAAGGAGATTTTATTTCTTTAAGATATGACTATTATTCTGGTAGCGTGAGTACTCTAACAAATGGTTTTGCTTATGAAGATGGAGACTGGATAAAATTCACTGGATTTACTGAAGACCAGTACTCCGCAATGGGAGAAAGTTATCCTAATTTTTCAAGTTCTGATGAAGCAGATATAAAAATTCCAATTGCTTTGTTAGATGTGTATCAATTTAGCCCTTTAAGTGCTGGCGATATCGTACTATCAATGTATGAGTTGTATATGGGCGGAGGCGTTACTAAAAGTTTTACAGCAGCATTTATTTTTGATGGTGTAGCCTTTCATCCATATGAAAATGAAATCGAAGTGACAGTTCAGTTTGGTCATGACGGTGAAAATTGGATCCCTGATAACACCATAAAATATGATTTAACATCAGCTGATGTTAGTTTTATTTCAAATGCGTTCATGAGTTTATACCCAGGTCCAGCTGACAACGTTGGCTATTTTGGAAGTTTTGACAGAAGACCAAGTAGTTCTAATTACTGGTCAGACAGCATGCTTCTAGAAGCTTTCAATGTTTTGTTAGACGATATGGATTCTGCTGCTGAAGAAGGACAAAAATACGTCCTAAAGTATGTTGTATACACTGGAGCAACCGGTAATGAGACAATGAGTCTTATAAAAACCGATGGAATGTGGGTAGTTAATTAACAACTTACTTCAGTTTTTATTAAAGCATAAAGCCATCTATTTATAGATGGCTTTATGCTTTAATTTTATATATTTGATTATGAAAAAAATTATACCAATCTTCCTTTTTGCCAGTCTATTTATCAATTGTAGTTCTGACGATAATTCTGCATCAGACAATAATAACAATAACAACGATAATGACACCCAGCCAGTAGCTGTTGATGACTATTATGACACACTGGAAGATACTGATTATGATATAGAAAATTTATTGTCAAATGATACTATTGAAGGTTATGCATACATTGAGTCTTTTGATGAAACCACTACCGAAAACGGAATTATAGTAGACAATAGAGACGATACTTATACATATACTCCTGCTGATGATTTTGTTGGTGAAGATTCTTTTACTTACACGCTATGTAATGACGGCTCGCCAGCTAATTGTTCAACAGCAACAGTTACTATTATAGTAGCTGATCAAGGGAATCCATTTGCTGAAAGTGATTCCCATAATGTCACTAAAAATACGACTAAATTAATTACTGATTTGTTAGATAACGATAATGTAATTGATGAAGCGATTCTTTCTTCAATTGATGTTTCTGGTACTTTAGGAGTAGCGGTTCTGAACTCAGACGGATCAGTTCAATATACACCTCCGACAAATTACGTAGGGTCAGACAGTTTCACCTATAATTTATGTGACGATGACTCACCAGAAAACACCTGCTCGTCTGCTGTTGTTTCTATTACTGTCTTAGACACATTTTTATTTAATATCCCTGCAGATTTAGTAGATTATTACACTGGTGTTCAGTTCTCTGAAGATTCAGGAATAATGTATGATGAGTTATCAACCCACACTACAGACAACCACACCACAATACTAACCTATACACAAAGACACCAATATTTATATGATGCTGATGCAGACTTAACGACTTCTGACAACGTGGTGTTGATGTATTCAGGAGAAACACGCTATTGGCAAGAATATACCTCTGGCTCTAATTCCTACTCACCTCAAACGTTTAATACTGAGCACGTTTACCCACAGTCATTATTAAATTCTTCTGTTGCACTTACCGATCTCTATCACCTTAGAGTATGTGATGCGAGTATTAATACGACACGAAGTAATAAAGCTTTTGCAGACGGAAGTGGTGAATATTCGGTTACATCATCTAACAAATGGTTCCCCGGTGATGAATGGCGTGGTGATGTAGCACGAATGATCCTATATTTAAACATTAGATACGGAGAGAGTTTTGCACCTGTTGGTAATTTAGACCTTTTTCTAACTTGGAATTTAGAAGATCCAGTTTCTGAATTTGAAAACCAGAGAAACACTATTATATACTCAGCCCAGGGTAATAGAAATCCTTTTATTGATAACCCTTATTTAGCAACTCTTATTTGGGGTGGAGAGCCTGCTGAGAACAAATGGGAGTAAATCCTAAAATTTAAAATAAACTATTGTGATTCAAACAATTCATTCTTATTGGGCTTATTTAGTACTTATTGTACTGATCTCTGCCGTATTAAAATCCGTGACCGGGTATTTTTCCAATAAAGACTATGATGCTAATGCTTTTAGATTATCACTATTTACTCTAATTGTTTCGCATATTCAGTTACTTATTGGTCTTCTTCTATATTTTACTTCTGCTCGTTTTGATCTTTGGAACGACTTGGGTGTAGGAGAAGTTATGAAGAACAGCAATATTCGTTTATATCTTGTTGAGCATCCATCGATTAACATTCTAGCTGTAGCTTTGATTACAATAGGCTATTCTAAACATAAAAAGAAATTGATTTCTGAGCCTAAATACAGAACTATTGCTATTTTCTATAGCGTAGCCCTAGTTCTAATTTTATCTAGAATTCCGTGGAACGTTTGGCCTTATTAATTGACAACACTAATCAATTTCTTTGATTAAATGCACATAAACTGGGAGGTGATCACTAAACCCACCAATAAACCCCTTTTTGTAGGTAAAGCTCCTAAAAGGAAAGCCTTTATATGGTCCTTGTTGATTAATTAAGTAAGAGGGATTAAATATACCAGCTTTATAAAACTTAAATGAACTGAAGTCGTTATTGAGTAGAGGCTTACTAATTAATATTTGATCAAATAGAAACCAAGTTCCTTTATATGAATTGGTGCCCAACCCTGTTTTATACATTGTCTCCATAGGGTTGTAAATTCCCTTGAAATCAACAAGTTTTATGTCTTCTTTGGCGTTTAATATTTTCTTTATACTATTATCACCGGGATTGTCGTTAAAATCACCAAGTGAAAATATTTTGGCATAGGGATCATTAGATTGAAGAGAATCGATAAGTTGTTTATTTAATTGTGCTGCTGCCACGCGTTTTGATCGACTTTTCTCTTCTCCACCACTTCTTGAAGGCCAGTGGTTAACAATTACATGAATCAAATCCCCTTCTAAATAGCCGCTAACAAGCAATTGATCTCTAGTGTAATCTCTTGTTTTTCTATTCTTGTCAATAAGTTTTAACTCATGAGTGCTAGAACTTAGGGGTTTAAATAAAGCTTTTTGGTACATTAAAGCAACATCAATTCCACGTTCGTCTGGTGAATCGAAATGAATTATAGCATAATCTTTTGAACTGAGAGACGGTTCCTTTGCTAAATCCTCTATTACTAATTTGTTTTCAACTTCAGAAAGCCCAATAATTGCTGGTGAATTTTCAGATTCTTTAGACCCAATCTGAGAAATTACCATTGCCATATTTTGAATCTTCTTTTTGTATACTCTACTTAAATTTGATTTCAAATTCATTATGGGGCTAGCCTCATCATTTTTATTTGGGTTATTAATAGTGTCAAATAGGTTTTCAACATTGTAAAATGCTATTGTATTAATTTTATATTTTTTCTTTTCTTGAGCTTGGCTGGGTGTAACTACCAATAGAGTAAAAATAAAAAGCGTAGTTGAGATAATTTTATGTTTCATAGTCGTAATTTAATATGGGTGATCCATAGATTTACAAAAATAAAGAATTTATAATAACAATTATATCATAGTTTCACTCATATAGTTTTTTTATTCCTATAATATCATCAAAAGTTTTTTATACTATTTTTGTATATGAATTATTTTAATCGACTATATCTTACAACATTCAATCGTTTTAAAGCTCGTTTCAGGCAAAAGGCTAATACTATAGCGCTCTTTTATGTTTCTATTGTAGAAATAGCAATTATATTATTACTTGGAATATTTTTTATTAAGTTTTTGGATCAAATGAAGGTTATCATTATGAACGGAACTAATGGCTGGTTACTTTTTATAATATTAGCGCTTTTCATTCACTTTAAGAATTGGCTAAGTTATAGTGGTCGAAAGCGACGTATTCTCAATGCAAAATTATCCATCAAAAAGGACCTTGAGTACTCTTTGTTTGTTCTAATTTCTCTTCCTTTAGGACTTTTAGGCTTGTCATTAATTATGTTAGAAGTGCTTTAAATTAAAAAAAACCTTAGTAATTAACTAAGGCTTTTTTAATTTAAGTTTTTCACCTATCAGTTATCATTTGGGTTGCCAGAAAGGATTATGAACTCAGAGCGTCTATTTAGTTGGTGCTCTTCTTCGTTACATCTTCCTTTACAGTCAGCATTTGGCGCTGTTTCTCCTTTGCCAACACCTTTTATTCTATAGGCATCAATTCCTTTTGAAATCACGTATTGAGCGGTTGATTTTGCACGCCTTTCAGAAAGTGATAAGTTATATGAATTAGAACCACGAGAGTCGGTGTGAGATTCTACGCTGATTACAATTGATTTGTATTTATTCATTAATTGAACTAAGTTGTCTAACTCGAATGCTGCTTTTGCATTGATATTTGATTTGTCAAAGTCAAAGTAAATAGGATTTAAGATAACTTTGTTTGCTAATATAATTTCCTCAATTGGAGTTAGTAATAGTTCGGCAAAAACTTCCTCTTCACTGGTTCCGTTAACTAAAGTGGATCCGCTTTCATAATCTATTTTGGAGCCTACCAGCTTAGTATTGATATCACATTCGATTATATATTCAACAATTCCATCCTTATTTGATATTTTATTTCCAAAAATGTTGCCCTCAGTATCTTGAATACTAACAGCTGCATCTTTTAATATCAGTCCTGTTTTACTATCCCTCACTGTCACTGTCATCAGTACATCACAAATTGGTTCAAGCTTTTTGATGGAATAGATGTCATCACTCATGTCTTCTCCATTTGCTAATCTATTTGAGGATACAAATCCTTCTTCAGTTTCTTCATTAATACTAAAAGCAAAATCATCAGCATATTCATTAACACCTGCTCCAATATTTCTTACAGGCCCAACTTTTCCGTCAACAACTTTAGCAAAAAACACATCTAATCCACCAAGACCTAGATGTCCATTCGATGAAAAGTAAAGAGTGTTGTTAGAACTAATAAATGGAAACATCTCTTGAGCTTCAGTGTTTATTTTTTGACCCATATTTGTTGCCTCACCAACGGATCCATTTTCGTCAATAGGAGCACTATAAATATCAAAGTTACCATATCCCCCCACCTTATCAGATGCAAAATATAAAGTTGTACCATCCGAACTAACTGACGGGTTTTTTACAGAATAGTTTTCGCCATTTAACGATAGTGCTTCTGCTTCTGACCATTGACCCTGTTGATTAATTGATTTGTAAAGATGTAAAACACTAATTTTGTATTTTGTTGAGGAATCCTTTTCATAGATTTTATCATAAAAACTTTCACGTGAAAAATACATTGTATTTCCATCAGGAGAAAAACTCACAGTACCCTCATGGTATTTTGTATTAATATTTTCTTTTATAATACTTGGTTCTGAAAATTCACCATTATCATTTAAATTAGCGGTATAAATATCTAAGAAAGCTTCTGTTGTCCATCCATAAGTTTTTCTGCTGTTCCTATCATTTCTAGCTGAAGTAATGTATAGTTTTCCATTTTTAAGGGTTCCACCAAAATCAGATGTTTCAGAGTTTATAGGATCTTTTAGTCTTTGGACATTAAATTTTTTCTCACTGCCTAAAATTCGGTCTAAATAGTCCGGGTTATTTTTGTAAGTTATCGATCTTTGATCTGCTGGTCTCATGGAAGCAAACTTAGCCAATTGTTTGTTAGCTTCATCGTATTTTCCACCTGCCTTGAGCATCAATGAGTATTTGAAAATCATTTCGGGATCTGAAGAGGTTTCTAGGGCTTTCGCATACCATTTTTCTGCTTTTTCGAAATCGTATATGTTGTAATAACTTTCAGCTAATTGTCCGTAGATGTATGTGTCACCATCACCATCAGTTATTAGTTTCAAATAATCTGCAGCAGCCTCGATAAATTCAAACTTATTGAAATGTTTATCCGCTCTTTTTGTTTTGTTATTTTGAGCAGTTAAACAGAAACTACTTAATAACGCGATAATAAAAATTGATATAATATTTTTCATAATGTAATAACTTAACTTAGATTAGAAATAACGTGGAGATCTTGAAACTTTTTTCGAGAAGTTTAGATCAAAATTAATAAATATTTCATGAGAGGAATTGGTCACAATATCCAAATCTGAACGAATAGCATCATATGCATAACCAATTCTCAAATTATCATATACTTGAAAATTGATCATACCGCTAAAAGAATCTTCAAGGCGATATCCAACACCAACTTCAACTAAGTCATACATAAATACATTTGCATTTATATCATAACTTACAGGCGCATCCATTGCATACTTTAAAAGTGCATGTGGTTTAAGTTTAAAGTTATCAGAAAGATTGATTACATATCCAGCAGCAGCAAATAAGTGCTCTGACTCTGAGCCAATATTCCTTCCATTTGCATCTAGATGCACACCATTTAATATGTTAGGCATTGATACCGATACATAATATTTATTTGGTTTATAAAAATAAACACCAGCACCAATATTTGGAGTAGTTTCATTAATAGCATTTGCGAAAAATGGATCTCCTGTATCAATCAAGTTTATTTGACTCTCAGCAATTCCGATATCATGAAAAGTAAAGCCACCTTTGAGCCCAAATGCTAATTTAGTCGTATTTCCAACTGGAATTGTGTAAGAAAAATCAACATAAGCATTTGTTTCATTAACTGGACCAATTTGATCTGAGATTACAGAGAGTCCCAATCCTACCTGTTTCCCTACTGGAGAATGTATGTTAAACGTAAAAGTCTCAGGACCACCATCCAGTCCCACCCACTGACTACGATATAATGCACCAACCGCTAGGCCTTCCGTAGTTCCTGTGTAAGCAGGGTTAATGATATTCATATTGTACATATACTGTGTGTACTGAGGGTCCTGTTGTGCGTTCAGTTGCACAGAAAACAGGGTTATTAATAAAAGTATTACTAAATTTTTCATTATGGTTAGTTATTATTTTGGTTAGTAATTTAGGTATATCCAACTGATATTTGGTTCTTTGCCTGAAGCAAATTGAACTACATAGAAGTAAGTTCCAACAGGGAGTAGTTCATTAGAACCGCTATCTCCGTCACTTGCATTTTGTCCACACCATTGGTCCATGTAGTCGTTCATTTCAAATATTTTAACTCCGTATCGGTTGAAAATTTCAATTTTAACGATGTCTTCTCTATCTTCTAAGTGATCAAGTTCTAAGCAGTCATTCATTCCATCTCCGTTAGGTGAGAGTGCTTGTGGCATATCGACACAATTACTATTCATGTAATACCCAACCTCAATACTTGTAGCTGATTCACAGGAAGAAAGAGTGTCAGTGACCACTACTGTTACTGTCCCATTTTCTTGACCAGCTTCGTGAATATAATACGCACTTGAACCAGATTGAACTTCGTTGTTATTTAAATACCAAGTATATTCAAGATCATCACCAAGAAGGCTAATATTTAAAACATTAACACCCAATTCAATATCTTCGTTCATACACTTAGTAAAGCTTGTTCCGTCCTCTAGTGCTGGAACTGTAGCTTCATTTACAGAGATTATTGTTTCTCCAAAACAACCTCTTTCATCCAATGCTGTAACTAAATAACTCCCAAATTGACCTGCGGGAACTGAGTAGGTATTATCTGAACCAGATTGTACATCAACTCCATTGTATGTCCAGTAATAAGTCATAGTGTCGATAACATCAGAATCTACAGAAACTTCTAAAATACTTTCGTCACCAGGGCACTGATATACTATATCGTTAGTTGCAACTGGTTGAGGATTTGGGTTTATTTCAACTACAACAGTATCAGTTACTGTCGCGGTCCCTCCAGTACATAAATTATAAGTAATCGAAGCTGTATAAGTTGTCGTTTCTGACGGAGATACAGTTACAGTATCTTCAGTTCCAACCAATGTTGATCCATCATACCATTCAAATACGTAGTTATCAGTCCCAATTGATGGAGTGAATCTCCAGAATTCATCAGCAGTAGCCCATACTCCAGTATTTCTCTCCGGCGGTGTGAAAGCTATAGTGTCTTCAATATTTTGAACACCAACAACTGCTAGCCCTTCGTTCCAATCTTCACACACAGGCTTGTCATATATATTAATATCAATTGTATTAGATGATTCATAGAGAATGATTTGTGATGTAGTCGTATTTTCGTTACAAGTAAATCCAAAATGACAAACTTCGGTGTAGTTAACAACGAATTGTCTAGACGGAGATGATCCTAAAATCATATAGGTAATTTCTCCACAGGCACTAGGATCTATATCATGAGCAACTCCGTATATATTTGCATCTGACAACGAAGTATTAGTCGCATTTGGTAGGGCGTCATCTGCATCTAAATTCCATCCATTAAACCCACCTGCATTGTCTATTTCAAATGAAAGCACTCCGTTTGAACCTATCAGAACTTGGTTGTAAACACCTCCGAAGAAACAAAATTCAAATCCTAGGTCAATAGCTTCTGACCAGCGATCATCAATGTCTAAACTTGTAGGGATGCCACCTTCTAAAGGTGGAGTAGGACACCCTTCTTGAGTTGATATATCATAAGATGTAGGATCTTGTCCTAACGGGTGATAAACAGCTGTAAGCTCAGTACTTGTCCCTTCACAAACAGTTGTATCCTCGCCTGCATATATTATAGAACAATCATTTGGAGCTGGTGGACATAAGAATGTCAATCCACCACTGTCAATTGAACAGCTTGCATCGTCTGCGTTAGTAACTTCAATTACCACATTTGAATTAGCTTCATAAGGGCCAAAAGTATACACGCCGGTTGTCTGAGTTGTTTGCGTAGAAGCACCATCAGTCATAAATATATTGACTGCTGATCCAAGGTCAGTTAAATCTACATCTACATAAAATTCTTGAGCTGGCTCACAAACTCCTACAACTTCAAAGCTTGCAGATTGTGTTACACATGTTTTACATGCTACCACAAAATCCCAAGGGGTATAAAAGGTTGACGAATCACAACTTCCAAATCCATCAGAGGTTACCTCAATGAATACAGATGTTAATGTTGATTCAATTACAAGTCCAGTGAAATCAGTAATTCCAGCTGTATTATTATTAAATAAAACAGTTCCAGTATTATCAATTCCGTCATAGATTGTAAGATTATCCCAGAAATTTTCGATTGTTCCAGCGTTAAAAGTGATTTCGATTGGGAAACCACTGTCTGTTGTAAATAACCATGAAGTAGTTTCATTATTTGTATAGCAATAGTTAATAT
>ERZ1039804.1184-NODE-1184-length-15445-cov-70.927680_pt1 | contig 15445 bp, 15 predicted proteins | sample MGYA00383089_ERZ1039804 | MGnify/ENA primary metagenome ERZ1039804 (study PRJEB29581, sample SAMEA5548359) | metagenome | biome: marine; feature: coastal; material: water | depth 1 m | study: Short-term variability in the microbial, nano- and picoplankton...
GAGAAAAAGGTGACACTGGCGCTACAGGCTCTCAAGGTCCAGCAGGTGTAGCAGGTACCACGGGCACAGATGGCGCTGATGGTGCAGATGGTGTAGATGGAAATAGTCACTTGAGTAATATAAGTAGCATAGGTATAAACGGAAAGTCAGGTCAACTAGAAATATTAATAGGCAAAGGAATATATAGGTTTAACCCAGATAAATAATTTGTATCTTTGCATTTAAAAAACAAAAATTATGATTACTTACGATTGGAATTGCAAGACTGTAGACGTTTACCCTTTAGACAAAGATTTGTCAGATGTGGTATATAATGTACACTGGATAGTTACAGGTTCTACAAAACAAGAAGGTGTAGATTATTCATCTACAAGTATTGGAACACAGGTATTAGATATTAGTGACATCACTGAGTTTATTCCTTTCGAGGATTTAACGAATGAAGAAGTTGTTGCGTGGACTAAGTCAGCTATTGGAGAGGAACAAGTTTCTTCTATAGAGGATTCTATTGCGAGTCAAATACAAGCTAAAATAACACCTACATCTATTACGTTGACAATTGAAAAATAATTTGTATATTTGCATCAAATAATAAATTCAAATTAAATGTCAAAAAAAATTACAGAGCAAGAGCTGGAGAAGCTTCAGGAACTTGTACAAGGATTAAACAAAATTGTTACTGACTTAGGTGTCCTAGAGACTCAAAAGCATTCAATTCTACACTTATTTAGTGACGCAGACGCTAAGCTAAATGAGTTTAAGACTGAATTAAACGAGGCTTACGGAGATGCAAGCATTAACATCTCAACAGGTGAAATAGATGACAAAGATCAAGAATTACGAGCTAGACTCGACGATTAACGATGACGATAAAGTAATTGGTACTGACGGATTACCAGGTCCAAATTTTGGTAGGACTAAAAATTATTCAATTGGTTCGTTAGTAACTTACATAGAGGATCAATTAGACCCTGTAGACGGGTCTGGAACACTAAACACAATCCCTATCTGGACTCCTGATGGGGATACTTTAGGTGATTCTATATTAACTTACAGCCCTGTCAACACTGAAATCAATGTTGGAGGTAAACTTAATGTTGCTTCTACACTAAATGTGGTGGGTAATACAACGGTGTCATCGTTAACACTTCAGGGTTACTTAGCAGACGTTAATGGTGAATACGGAACAGCAGGTCAATTGTTGTCTTCAACTGGAACGGCTGTAGATTGGCAAGACTTTGCAACGCTTGTGCCAAACAATATTACAGGATCTGGAACGTTAAACACAATAGCAATGTTTACGCCTGACGGAACATCTATTGGTGATTCCTTAATTACTCAAAATGCTGCAGGTACACGTATTGATATTACCGTAAATTCTACCGCAATAAACGGAAATGTGGGAATTATTGGAAACTTAGATCTTTCAGGGGTCGCTGCATTTGAGAATGACATCTCAGTAGGAGAAGGATTAAAAGATGCTTCAGATAGTTACGGAGCAGCTAACCAGATATTGACATCAACAGGGACTCAAACATCTTGGCAAGACTTCGCAACGCTTGTGCCAAACAATATTACAGGATCTGGTACAGTAGAGTATATACCTAAGTTTACACCAGATGGTACAGCTATAGGTGATTCTATTATGTTCACAAAACCAAATGGAATACATCTACAAGTAGGTGTTTCAGGAGGAACGGAAACAACACTAGGGGCTGGGTTTATAAGTACTGGTGGTGTTGGTGCAGATACTGTAACGGCAACGAACATAAATGCAGGAGCTACAGGGACACTAACAGCTTCTGGTAATATAATATTAGGTGACTCTACAGCAGACACGACAACAATAAATTCTACATTGTCTATTTTAAGTGTTGTAAAAGACAGCACAGACACAGTGGGAACTGTAGGACAGGTATTAGCAGCAAACGCAGCTAGTGAATTGTTATGGCAGGACCAAGATGGTGATACTACATACTCTATATCTTCTCAACAAGCAGCTTCGGATGTGGAAATTAGTTTAACAGGAAGTGATGTAACTGACACAGAAGTAACGCTTGTAGCTGGAAACAGTATAACACTTACAGACGATGGCAGTAATAGCATTACAATCGCTGCAACAGGTGGAGCGGCTAATACAACATATTCATTAAATAGCACTCAGGCAGGTACATATACTGACCTACAGTTAGTTGGATCTGATGCTACCACAACTAGCTATAGATTTGAAGCTGGAACAGGGGTTACATTTGATCAAGATCCAGGAGTTGCAACTACTATTGACTTTGACATATCAAGCTCAGGAGCTGTAGGTGGATCTGGAACGCTTAACACTGTTCCGCTTTGGACGCCAGACGGGAATACTTTAGGAGATTCATCTCTGACTGTTGACGCAGATGGAGGTGTTAAGATAGACACTTTAGCGTATGGGACATCAAATATAACTCCTGAATTAACCTTATATGGAAATAAAGCCTCCCTTATTTTAGAATCAGTTGGGTATGGAGATGCGTTTATTTTCTTTAAACCTAATCCAACTAGCGGTAGCTTAGGTGTATTTGATATAACAGACCCTGTACCAGAAACTCCTTCTGCAAAATTTACATGGAAAAAAAGTGTTAGTGAATACATGCGTCTTGATACGGTTACTGGAAACCTAGGTGTGGGGACTACAAATCCATCACATAGAGTGACGGTTGACGGTCAGGCTGGATTTAAAGCATCAGATCAGGGTATTGTATATTTCAATATTAATAAGGATAATGCTAGCGGTTATACATTTATTGGAACTGGCATGATCAACTCCACTTTATATGTAGGATCTCCCTCACCAATGGCTACACAACATTTAGAGGTCTTGGGGACTGGTAAATTTAGAGACGGTATAAAAGATACGTCTGATAGCGTAGGTACTTCAGGACAAATATTAACGTCTACTGGGTCACAAGTTCAGTGGGTAGATCTATCTGGATTAATACCAAACAACGTAACAGGGTCTGGGACTGAGAACTCTGGTGTTCTATGGGGAGCAGGTGGAACAGTACTAACAGACTCATTGCTTAAGCACGGAACAGGAGTAAATAGTGTGGGTATAGGATTTAATAACGACACACAAGGCGTAGAGTCAATTGCGTTTACTAGATCGACATCTAGATCGAAAGCCTCTTTCGCTCTTGGGTATGAAACTGTAACTGACGGAGAGTTCTCTGTAACATTAGGTAAGGGTACTTACACAGCTGGTAAACACGCTATGGCTGCTAACTATAAGTCATTAGGCTTGGGTCAGAGCTCATTTGCAGGTGGACACACTAGTGCTACCGGTGGTGACGGAGCTGTTGCTTTAGGGCACAATGCATCAGCTGGAAACTTTGGGGCTGCTAAGCTAGTGGCAACATTCCCTAACGACCAAACTACGTTTGATATAGAGGGAATTGTAGGAACAGTTGAGGCTGGACTATTCATGAGATATGGAGAGAACCTTGATGTTCCAGACCCTAGAATTGAGGTATTAACATTTACTGACAACGGAAACAACTCCGCAACTTTAACTGTAGCGGGGATAGGTATACGACCAATCCAAGGGGAATTAGTGGTGTTTGAAGAGGCAACACCTTTCAGGGGAGATCACCAAGGTGGTGTAGCCTTAGGTAACGATGCTTACTCTTTAGGGGAAGGAACGGTATCTATAGGTCATACTTCTGTAGCAGAAGCTGATAAGGCTGTAGCTTTAGGAGATGCCGCTAGATCATCTGGGGCAAGTTCTGTAGCTATAGGTAAGAACGCAACGGTAACATCCGCAGATACAATAGCCTTAGGTGGCGATTCAACTAAAATTTTAATGAATGCATTAGCCGCTTCATCATCTTACGCAGATGACACAGCAGCAGCAGCCGGAGGCGTCGCTATAGGTGAGCTTTATAGAAACGGAAATATAGTGCAGATAAGATTAACTTAATGGAAATAAGAAAGATTTCTCTTGGTGCGGACTATAAATCAAGTGCAATGCATTACATAGTCGGCCAAGAGGTTTTAAATAAGGAATATATTATACATTTAATCCAGTATGATTCTGATAAGGATTCATATAAGATTTGGATAGAAAGGCAAGATGAGGTTATTCTATGGAAAGAGTTTAACAAGAACATGCCTGCTTCAATTGAATATAACATTAATTTTTAGTATGACTAAGGATGAAATGATTGTAGCTCTAGAGGATCTTAGAGTAAAGAAGTCAAAAACTAAGGATTTTATTGAGCAAATGAATATTGCTGATGAGATTCATAATATTGAAATGAAATTAAATGGAGTTAAACCTACAGATTCTAGTATAGACTGTATTGGTTGCGGCTCGTAAATTAAATAAATGAAATCACCCTTTAACTTTATTGTACGTCCGTACAATGGTAGAAGGTATGATAACGTGAAAGAGATTGGTGGTATTGACTTTATAACCAGCACGTCTCAGGAGGATCATACCGTATCTAATAGATATGCCGAAGTAGTAGAAACACCTATAGGATATGAAGGCGAAATCGAGCCTGGAGATACTATTATAGTGCACCACAATGTTTTCAAATATTATAATGACATGAAGGGTCGTCAAAAGAGTGGTAAGAGCTTCTTTAAGGATGACCTATTCCTTGTTGATGATTACCAGTACTTCTTGTATAAACACAAGGATGAGTGGAAAGCTGAGGATCAGTTTTGCTTTGTCAAGCCTGTTCCTAAAGAAGATTTCTACTTACACGTACATGGAGTTGAGCAACCACTTGTTGGTGTTATAAAATATACAAATAATAAATTATTATCTTTAGGAGTAAACGAAGGGGACTTGGTTTCTTTTAAACCTGATAGCGAGTACGAATTTGATATTGAAGGAGAGAAGCTATACCGAGTGTTTACTAGCAGTATAACAATGAAGCTATGAATGTATCTATATATGAAAATGTAATAGAAGACGTAGATAGTTATGTTTTTGACATAATTGAGAATGGTTTTGAAGACATTCAGGTTGGAGATGATCTATTTAAAAATGTTCGTCAGAGAGGTTTAGATGAATTAGTTGAGTTTCTTTCAGATAAATACACGGATTACTCCCCGGTATTGAATTTTGTTAGAAGATCTCCTTTGAATCAGGAAGAACCTAACTTTATTCACACAGATGAGATGATGGGGGATTTAACCGCTATTCTTTACTTGAATAAAAACCATCCAAGTGGATACGGAACAACGATATACGATAAAGATAACGATGAGGTTTTGATATGTAAAGCAAAGTACAATTCTCTTATCATATTTCCTTCACATGTAAAGCATTCTAGAAATTATTTACACAACTTTGGCGATGGTGATGATGCAAGGTTAGTACAGGTTTGTTTTTTAAAAAAAATAATATGAACTCAAAAGAAACTAAGTTAAGAATAATTCAGGCAGGACACAAGGCTGTTGAGCAGTTAATAAAGGTAGCTGAAGAGCATATCATAAAGTATGGAGAAGATGATGAGTTAGCGGCTGACAAATTAAAGAACGCAGCAGCAACCAAAAAGCTTGCTATATTTGACGCATTTGAGATACTGTCTAGAATTGAGGCTGAGAAATCTTTAATAGATGAATCTGAGACACCAACTAAAAACATGAATAGTTTTGCAGAAAGAAGAGCTAAATAAGGACTTATATAAGGTCGTTGACATTATACCTTCAGCTGTGTTGAAGAGAAAGAATAAGGCTAAGACTTTTGAGTATGGTTACAACGAAAAGTATGATGTTGTGGTTATATCTAGGGATGGAACTGTTGGGGATGTTATAAGTATAAACAATATAAATATAGGTCTACCTTCAACACCTTCTGATGTATATAAAAGATCAAAAAAGAAGGAGGATCAATACTGGGAGGTTTATGAATATCCAAAGCAATTAAAGCAAATAAAATCTATATTTCAGTGGAATGAATCTCCTAAAGAATTTAAGTCAAAGTGGGTAGACTATATAGAGTCTGAGTTTGATCGTCGTGAGAATGGTTATTGGTTCTACAATAATGGTACACCTACATACATTACAGGTACTCACTATATGTACCTTCAATGGACAAAAATAGATGTGGGTAACGCAGATTTTCGTGAGGCTAACCGTATATTTTTTATATACTGGGAGGCTTGCAAGGCTGATAATAGGAGTTTTGGAATGGTTTATTTAAAGATAAGACGTTCAGGGTTTTCTTTTATGTCTTCCTCAGAAAGTGTTAATACTGCAACACTAGCAAAAGACGCTAGGGTAGGTATATTGTCTAAGACTGGTTCAGATGCTAAAAAGATGTTCACTGATAAGGTTGTTCCTATATCTAGTAATTACCCTTTCTTTTTTAAGCCAGTGCAAGATGGTATGGATAAACCAAAGACTGAATTAGCATATCGTGTACCAGCATCAAAGATTTCTAAGAAGAATATGTATGATATTGATGACTCTGGATTAACGGGTCTTGATACAACTATTGACTGGAAAAATACAGACGATAACAGTTATGATGGGGAGAAGCTATTGCTACTCGTGCATGATGAGAGTGGTAAATGGGTTAAGCCAAATAACATACTAAATAACTGGCGTGTAACAAAAACTTGTTTACGTTTGGGTAGTAAGATAATTGGTAAGTGTTTAATGGGATCAACCTCAAACGCACTAGATAAAGGTGGTGACAACTTCAAGAAGCTATATAACGACTCAAACCCATCAGATAGAAACTCAAATGGTCAAACTAAAAGCGGCATGTATTCACTTTTCATACCTATGGAATGGAACATGGAAGGGTTTATAGATAGGTATGGAATGCCTGTTTTTTATAAGCCATCAAACCCCGTTATAGGTGTTGACGGTTCTATGATAAACAATGGTGCTATTGATTATTGGAAGGCAGAGGTAGATTCTTTAAAAGGAGATCCAGACGCATTAAACGAGTTTTACAGACAATTTTCAAGGACAGAGTCTCATGCGTTTAGAGATGAAAGCAAGGCCTCTATATTTAACCTTACAAAGATTTACCAGCAAATAGATTATAACGATAACTTAATAAAAGACAGGGTTTTAACTAGGGGGTCTTTTCACTGGGAAAATGGTAAGGTAGACACAAAGGTTGTATGGTCCCCAGATTCTAGGGGGAGGTTTTTAGTTTCTTGGTTACCTAATAGTTTATTACAGAATAGACAGGAGCGTAAGAACGGTCTTAAGATACCTGGTAATTCTCATTTAGGGTCATTTGGTTGTGATTCATACGATATATCAGGAACAGTTGGCGGCGGTGGATCTAATGGAGCGCTACACGGTTTAACTAAGTTTCACATGGATGACGCACCAGTTAATGAGTTCTTTTTAGAATACGTAGCAAGACCTCAAACTGCTGAGTTATTTTTTGAAGATGTTCTAATGGCTTGTGTATTTTATGGGATGCCTATATTAGCAGAGAACAATAAGCCTAGGCTTCTTTATCACTTCAAGAATAGAGGATATAGACATTACTCACTAAATAGGCCAGATAAAGCCACTAGGAAGCTCTCAGGCTCCGAAAAAGAGCTAGGTGGTATACCTAACTCATCTGAGGCAGTAAAACAAGCTCACGCAGCCGCTATTGAAACCTTTATAGAGAAATATGTTGGCATCGACACTGAAGGTGTTTATAGGTCTCCTGATGAGATGGGGACAATGTATTTCAGTAGAACATTACAAGATTGGGCAAGGTTTGATATAAACAACAGGACTAAGTTTGATGCCTCAATAAGTTCAGGATTAGCTGTAATGGCTAACCAGCAGCACCTGTACAAAAACGTTAAAAAAGAGTCCAAAATAAGCATTAACTTTGCAAGATATAATAATAACGGAATATCTAGTAAATTAATTAGATGAAAGAGATAAATATATCTATTAACCCATCTTCTTTTCCAAGTCAATATGTTCCTGATTCTGTAAAGAAAACCAATGAATTTGGTCTAAAGATAGGTCAGGCGATTCAGTATGAATGGTTCAGAAAAGACAATGGAGGTTCTAAGTTTTACGATCAATGGGATTCTTTCCATAAATTAAGGCTTTACGCAAGAGCAGAGCAATCTGTTGGAAAATATAAGAATGAATTATCAATAGACGGTGATTTGTCGCACTTAAACTTAGACTGGACACCCGTCCCTATTATACCTAAGTTTATTGACATTGTAGTAAACGGTATGTCAGACAGGTTGTTTGATGTAAAGGCATACGCTCAAGATGCGTTATCTGCAGATAACAGAAATAAGTACCAAGAAAATATTGAGGCCGATATGGTTTCAAAGGACTTGCTCAGTCAAATAAAAGAGGACTTTAACGTTGATGCATTCAACACTAGTCCTGATGATTTACCGGCTGATGATGACGAGCTTACACTGCACATGCAGCTTAATTATAAGTCATCAATAGAGTTAGCTCAAGAAGCAGCAATAAACACTGTACTATCTGAGAACCACTATGAAGATACAAGAAAAAGAGTAATATATGACTTAACCACGGTAGGGATTGGAATTACTAAGCATGAATTCTTGCCAGGGGCAGGTGTTGTAGCTAAGTACGTAGACCCTGCTAATGTGGTATATAGCTACACAGAGGATCCAAACTTTAAGGATTGCTTTTACTGGGGTGAGGTAAAAACAGTCCCTATAAATGAGGTACTTAAAATAGATCCAGATTTAAGTAAAGATGATCTAGAAAAGATCGCACAATCAAGCTCACAGTGGCATGACCACTTTAATGCTACTCAGTTTTATAACAATTCGTTATTTAACAATGACACAGTTACCTTGCTTTACTATAACTACAAGACCACTAAGAAGTTTGTTTACAAGCAGAAGGGTGAGAAAGTAATACAAAAAGACGATGAGTTCAATCCTCCAGCAGAAATGATGGAAGAGAGAGGTTTTGACAAGGTAGAAAAAACTATAGACGTTTGGTATGAGGGTGTTATGGTTATGGGAACAAACATAATACTTAAGTGGAATATGTCTGAGAATATGGTTAGACCCAAGTCTGCCTCTCAACATGCTACACCTAATTATATCGCATGTGCACCTAGAATGTACAAGGGCAAGATAGAGTCTACATTAAGACGTATGATTCCATTTGCTGATCTTATACAAATGACGCACATGAAGCTTCAGCAAGTTATACAGAAGGTTGTACCGGATGGTGTATTCATTGACGCTGATGGACTTAATGAGGTTGATTTAGGTAATGGGTCTGCTTACAATCCAGAGGACGCCTTAAGGTTATACTTCCAAACAGGTAGTGTAATAGGCAGAAGTTTTACTGGAGACGGAGACTTTAATAATGCTAGGGTTCCAATTCAAGAGCTAGCTAAGAACTCAGCACAGGGGAAAATATCCAGCTTAATAGGTAGTTACAATCACTACCTCCAGATGCTTAGAGATGTTTCAGGGCTAAATGAAGCAAGAGACGGCTCTATGCCAGATCCAAATTCATTGGTTGGTTTACAGAAAATGGCCGCATTAAATAGTAACACAGCAACAAGGCACATACTAGATGCTAGCTTAGATATCAGTAGAGATTTAGCTGTTGCGTTGTCATCTAGAATATCTGATGCACTAGAGTATTACCCTTACAAAGAGGAGTTTGTTATGCAGATTGGTAAGTATAACGTAGACCTTCTTAACGATATAAAAGACTTACATATATATGACTTTGGTATTTTTATAGAAATGGCTCCAGATGAAGAAGAAAAGCAACAGTTAGAGGCAAACATACAGGTTGCACTATCTAGAGATTCTATTGATCTTGATGATGCTATTGATATAAGAGAAGTTAAGGATACAAAACTAGCTAACCAATTATTAAAGGTTAAGCGAAAGAAAAAAGAGAAGAAGAAACAGGAGTATGAGATGCAGAAGATGCAATCTCAACAACAAGGCCAGATGCAATCTCAACAAATGGCAGCTCAAGCGGCGGCTCAAAAACTCCAGATGGAGACTCAGTCAGAGATGCAGATTGCGCAAGCAAAGGCAGGATTTGATATTGAGAGAATGCGTGGAGAAGCGCAAATAAAGTCTGAATTAATGAAACTTGAGTTTGACTTAAACATGCAATTAAAAGGTGTTGAAGTTAAAGCATTAAGTGACAGGGAAGATTTAAAGGAAAAATCTAAGGATAATAGAATAAGTAAACAGAACACACAGCAATCTAAGTTGATAGAACAAAGACAGAAGGATTTACCTCCAATAAACTTTGAATCAAACGAGGATACACTGGATGGTTTTGACCTAGCGGAATTTGAACCTCGCTAATAAATTAAATTAAATAATGCGTATTTTTGCGTTTTAAATCAAATCAAATATGGAATTAAAAGTAAAAGCGGTCCCCGGACCAGGTGAGAAGTCTGTACAAGAAGTTGAAGAAACTTTATTGGAACAGCATGAAGAGACTACTGCCGATGTTGAAGAAACAAAAGAAGTTGATCAACAACCTGTAGAAGAAGAAGTTACTGCTGACGAAGAGGTTGTCAGTGAAGCCGAAGAATTCGGTGAAGAGGACGTTCTTTCATTTATTAAGAGTAAATATGACAAAGACATTGCATCTGTTGACGATTTGTTTTCTAAGGAAACACAGGAGTTACCAGAGGATGTGTCTGCGTTCTTAAATTATAAAAAAGAAACCGGTCGAGGTATCAATGATTTTATGAAGCTACAGGCTGATTTTGATCAAATGAAACCAGATCAGTTATTGCGTGATTATTATGCATCTACGGAGGAAGACCTTGATTCAGAAGATATTGAATATCTTATGGGGGAGAAGTTTTCTTATGATGATGAACTAGACAGTGAGTCCGAGATTAAGCAGAAGAAGATCGCAAAGAAAAGAGAACTTGCTAAGGCAAAGAAATATTTTAACGAATTGAAGGAGACATACAAGGTTCCGGTTGAGTCAACTGGTAGTCCTGTCAATGATGATGAGTTAGAGTCTTACAACGCCTACAAGGAGTATATATCACAATCGCAAAATGTTCAAGAGGAGAATCAAAAGCGCTCTGAGTATTTTCAGAAAAAAACAGAAGAATTGTTCAACGATGAATTCAAAGGTTTTGAGTTTAACGTCGGAGATCAAAAGATGAGTTTTAGCCCTGGAGATGCAGTCGAAGTGAAGAAAGTTCAGTCTGACGTAAACAACTTTATATCTAGATACCTAGATGACCAAGGTGTTATCAAAGACGCAGCAGGATATCACAAGGCATTATCAGCAGCGATGAACCCTGATAAGTTAGCTGAGTTTTTCTACGAGAAAGGCAAGGCAGATGCTGTTGGAGATGTTTCAAGACAATCAAAGAATATAAACATGGATGTCAGGTCATCACCTCAGCAATTAAAAGACAACTCAGGATTCAAGATTCGAGCCGTAGATCAAGACAGTGGGCGTGGTTTAAAAATTAAAAAACGTTAAACATTAAAAAAAACAAAAATTATGGCACTTACAGTGAACCCAACTCCTGGATTTAGCTTACAACCGACTCCGTCGCAAGTAGCAACTCCTGGATCTTACATTTCAGATTTTGACTTCTTAAGTCAATATCTACCTGACACGCACGAAGCAGAATTCGAGCGTTACGGAAACCGATCAGTCTCTTCTTTCTTACGTTTAGTAGGAGCTGAGATGCCTTCTAACTCTGACTTAATCAAGTGGTCTGAGCAAGGAAGATTACACATTAAATATACAAGCGTAACAAGCGCTGGATCTGCAACAGATGACACGGCTATCTTTACTATTGGTGATGCTGGAATTACAGCTGCAGCTGTTAGAGTAGGACAAACAGTTATGATCTCTGATAATACTGCTGCTTCTACATTAAACAACAAAGGTATTGTAACTGCTGTTAGCGGACTTACTTTTACTGTTGCTTTTTACGAGGCAGGTGGTCAAGAGAACTACGCAGGATCAGTTACTGTATTCATTTACGGTTCTGAATTCAAGAAAGGATCTAACGGTATGGAAGGTGCTTTAGAAGCTGAGAGCGAAATTTTCGAGAACTCTCCAATCATTATCAAAGATAAGTACACTGTATCTGGATCAGATATGGCACAAATCGGATGGGTTGAAGTAACAACTGAAAATGGAGCAAATGGATACCTATGGTACTTGAAATCTGAGCACGAAACTCGTCTACGTTTTGAGGATTACTTAGAAACAGCTATGATTGAAGCAGTACCTGCTGAAGCTGGTTCTGGAGCAATTGCTGCTACTGGAGATTTAGGAAACAAAGGATCTGAAGGTCTTTTATATGTACTAGAAAACAGAGGAAACGTTGCCGCTGGAGCTTTAGCTGACTTAACTGAATGGGACGCAGTAGTTGCACGTTTAGACAAGCAAGGATCTATTGAAGAGAATGTATTATTTGTTGACAGAGATTTCTCTTTCGAGATTGACAACATGTTAGCAGCGCAAAACAACTTTGGTTCTTCAGGAGCTTCTTATGGTTTGTTTGACAATGATACAGACATGGCTCTAAACTTAGGTTTCTCTGGATTCCGTAGAGGATATGACTTCTATAAGTCTGACTGGAAATACTTAAATGATGCTACTATGCGTGGTGGAATTACAGGTGGAGCGATCAATGGTGTATTAGTTCCTGCTGGATCTACTTCAGTATATGATCAAGTTTTAGGTAAAAACGCTAAGAGACCATTCTTACACGTACGTTACCGAGCTTCTGAAGCTGAAGATCGTAAGATGAAATCATGGGTTGTTGGTTCAGCTGGTGGTGCATCAAATAGCGATAAAGATGCTATGGAAGTACACTTCTTATCTGAGAGAGCTCTTTGTACTTTAGGTGCAAATAACTTCTTCTTATTTAAGTAGGATTAAACTATAAGGGGGGACCGCAACAAAGCGGTCTCTCTTTTTTATAAACTTTAAATTAAATTAAAATGAAAAAACAAGCAGTCCTTAAGGACAGAACTTACCGATTACTAGGAGCAACCGCTCCATTAAGTTACTCACTTAACACAAGAAATTCAAGAAGAAAACCATTGCTACACTTTGACGGACAGTCAAATAGAGCATTGAGGTATGCTTCAAACCAACAATCTCCATTTGAGGATGATCAGGATGGAAATGCTATTTTAGAGCCCGTTGTATTTGATAGAGGGATGTTAAACGTTCCAAGAACAAACCCAATACTACAGGAGTTCTTATCACTACACCCAGGGAGTGGATCTATTTTCGATGAAATTGATGGAGAGAAAGATGCCAGCGTACAAGTTGAGGATTTAGATTACCAATTAGAGGCACAAATTCAGGCCCGTGATTTAGGTATCGAAATGCTAGAAACAATTGGACGAGTGGTATTATCTCTAAACATAGATAAAATGTCTACAGCGGAGCTAAAGAGAGACGTTAGGCTATATGCTAAGAACGATCCTCAAGACTTCTTAGACACCCTTAATGATCCTATGCTAAAGATGCAAAACTTAGCATCTAAGTTAGTTGATCAAAAAATATTAATACTAAAAAACAGCGGCAAAGACATCTACTTCAATATTAAAGGAAACAAAACTAAGCTGATAAGTATTCCGTTCGGACAGAACGCTATCTATACATTAGCTACATTCTTCCAAACAGATGATGGTATTGAGGTCATGACAATGCTAGAAAACAAGTTAGAAGACTAACACAATCAATAGGCCCTCCATTATCGGAGGGTTTATTTTTTTTTAAGTATCTTTGCGTAAATTATTACAAGATGATAAACAGCGTAAGAAACACTGTACTTGCTGTTGCAAATAAACAAAATTTCGGGTATATAACACCAGCGGACTTTAACTTATACGCAAAGCAAGCACAACTAGATTTGTTTGAGGATTACTTCTACAGTTACTCTCAGCAATTGTATAAACAAAATGCAAGACGTTCAGGAAGCGGCTATGCAGATATAGTAAAAGGATTAGAGGAGGTTATAGATTCATTTTCAGTTATAAGTACTCCATCTGACACAAGCGCACCATTGTATCCGTTACCGTTAGATTATTATTTAATAAACTCAGTTAGATACGGAACTAGAGAGGTTGAGCGTGTATCAAACAATAAAATAATTCAACTTTCATCTTCAAACCTAACGGCTCCTAACACAACATTCCCGGCCTATGTATTAAATGGGAATGATATAACGGTATATCCCGATACAATATTAACAGGCATTACTCTACAGTACATAAGAAAGCCTCTAGATCCTAAATGGACGTATGTCTCTCTTTCTGGCGGAGAACCAGTTTTCGATCAGTCTAATTCTGATTATCAAGATTTTGAATTACCAGAATCTGATGAACCATCTTTGGTTGCTAAAATACTACAGTATGCTGGTATATCTATAAGAGAGAAAGATGTTTACCAATTTGGTGTAAACGAGGAGACCGTAGAACAACAAACACAACAGTAAGACATGGCATATATAACAGGATATCAGTACTACGAAAACTCAGGTAACAACTGGGAGGAAGACAATTGGGGTAGTTACCAGTATGTTAACTTAATTGACATTGTAAACAACTTCATGCTAATGTATGTTGGGAATGACAAGTTGATAAACAACGTTGAGAGATATAACGCTTTATTTCACGCAAAGCGTGGTTTGCAGGAGTTGAACTACGACGCAATGAAAGAAACTAAGATTGTTGAGCTTACGGTTTGCGACAACTTAAGAATAGTTCTACCACCAGATTTTGTAAACTGGGTTAGAATATCTCTATACAAGGATGGTATATTAAGCCCTCTATCTGAAAACATACAAACAAATTTTGCAAAGAGTTACCTACAGGATAATGATTGTCGTGTTCTTTTTGATATAGATGGGGGTGTACTAATAGGTACATCTACTTTAGATGGAGACAGAATAGACGGTACTCAGAAGACACCTTATTTAGGCGACGGCAAGATGCATGGAAGAATGGGGTATAATATAGATGGTAACTGGGTCTTTGATATGCCACTAGGGGGTAGAATGGGTCTCAACACTGAAACAGCAAATACAAATCCAACGTTTAAGGTTGACAAAAAAAGCGGTGTCATAAATTTCAGCTCTCACATGGCAGATCAAACCATTGTTATAGAGTATGTTTCTGATGGAATGGAAAACGGAGACGACGCTAAAGTAAATGTAAATAAACTTTTTGAGGAATTCATATACGCTTATATAAAGTATTCAATACTTAGTAGTAAGTTTGGAATTCAAGAGTACATAGTAAACAGAGCTAGAAAAGAAAAATCAGCATTATTAAGAAACGCTAAGCTCAGATTAAGTAATATTCACCCAGGTAGACTACTTATGAATTTAAGGGGTCAAAATAAATGGATAAAATAGAATGAATATAAATAACAACTTTATTGGGTCCAGAATGAACAAGAGTCTGGACGAAAGACTCATACCTCAGGGTGATTA
>ERZ1039804.1190-NODE-1190-length-15373-cov-7.186056_pt1 | contig 15373 bp, 7 predicted proteins | sample MGYA00383089_ERZ1039804 | MGnify/ENA primary metagenome ERZ1039804 (study PRJEB29581, sample SAMEA5548359) | metagenome | biome: marine; feature: coastal; material: water | depth 1 m | study: Short-term variability in the microbial, nano- and picoplankton...
TCCCATGTAAGTTCCCTAAAGGAACCATGTTCGCTAACGACATGACAGCCTTGGACCAATTAGAGGTTATCAAGCGCCTACAGTCTGAGTGGTCCGACAATGCTGTATCGGTTACTATTTACTATCGTAAGGAAGAGCTTGACGGAATCAAGGAGTGGCTCGACAAAAACTTCAAGAACGTAAAGTCTGTATCATTCCTGCTTCATAATGAGCATGGATTTAAGCAGGCTCCTCTGGAGGAGATTGACGAAGGCACGTACTTGGAGATGCGTAAGACGGTAACACCGATCACGTCAATAGCCCAGCTAGAGATGGATGAGGTGGAGATTGATGACTGCGAAGGCGGTGCATGTCCAGTACGATGAAGAGGCTAGATCAATGCTGGATATCCCAGCTGTACTACTTGAATGGAAAGGGGCTTCGGCCCCTTTCTAGTTTCAAGACTGGTCGTGGTTCCTCCCTATAAAAAGGATCAAGTTCGGCGCCGTAACATATTGTACCCCACTGGCCTAGGAGTATTGAGAAGTCAATTACATTGAAGTACCCATTGCCGTTTAGGTCTCCTGGAGCCCAGTATAGGTTTTCCCAGTTTTCTAGCATAAGCATAAGATCAACCATCCCTACTACGTGGTCTCCGTTTATATCCCCCAAACAATAAGGGTCTTGATCGGTGATGCCTGGACGAGATAAGGGTAGTATATAGTGGATACGCTCAATCTGACCAGGTGTAAAGTTGGTTCTGCATGAGTCTGGGTAGTAGTCCATGTGATTGTTTGGTTCGTAGCCATACAGAGCTGGGGGACATATAGGATTCTCACAGGTAAAGCTAACCTTGGTGGTTGGCGTATCGCATACGTAGTCACCAGACTCATCGCATGGGCCTAGATCTTCACCGCAGAATTCAACATTCCTGAATACATGCTGCAATCCAACGTAGTGACCCACTTCATGGATTAGAGTTTTGTTTTGACTTCTAGTAGGATCAGAAAGCTGGGGTCCGTAATTACCAAACATATCAGATCTAACCCATACACCGTCCATTTCGGTTATAGCGGTGTAAGATGTCCATGCAAACCCCAGTATCCCGTTACAAAACTTAGGAAATATATGAACATTCATGTATACCTCTCTGTCCCAGACCAGATCCTCTACGTAGGCGTCCATCCATTGAAACCCGCTTTGGCTGTACGGTACACATATGTTGTTTTGTTCTAGGATCACAGGGGCACCCCAGAACTCATCGAAGTCATGGTACATAATCGATACAAGATCGAAGTTAATCATGACCTCATCAAACTCCTCATTCAGATGCTCGTGAGCATCCATGATGACATCCTCAGGTATGTAGCTATCTGGAAAGCTGTCGGTGTAGTATATGTGGTATACGTAGTCTATTTCTTCCCATTGAACAGGCTCTGGGATATAACCCATCATCCTAGGCTGTATGTTTTCGTCACCGAATACAGCGCAAGAATCCTGTCCTACAATCACGTACTGTGAGAGCAGGCATAGTATCAGGAGAGCTAGTCTCATTGTACTTGGTTCTTAGCTAAAAGAAGTTTTACTTCTTGAATCTCCCTTAGCAGCTGCTTCATGTCTTCTTTAAACTCTGAGTTATCAGCTTCAAGAACAGCAACACGAGACGAAAGCCTGTTGTAGTCTGATTGAAATTTTATCCACCCACCGACTAAAGCACCCGCCACTGCTAAAAATTCAAAATGACTTAAGTTTTCAGGCATCACTTCCTGGTTTTTTCTACGGTCCTACCAGCAAAGTAAGCTCCGAATACAGTTAACATTAATATCTCCAGCAAAGATACGTAACTATCTTTTACGTTAAATGGCTGATTATCAAGGCTATCTAGAAACATTGTTGTTACAAATACGACTATTAATATAATTAACATTACAGGTCTGATAAGCTTTGCCAGCTTAACGTCACTACTCATGTCTGCTTGCCAACGCTCCGTTACATTCTTCTGAAACTGAACCTCTGCGTCTATCTTAGCCTTTGCTTCAGCTGGATCAATACTTGATTCTTTCTTGAGTAGGTTTTTCACAATGCCAAGCCCTCCTTTGTCTGGAAGTAGGTCGCCTACTGTGTCAAGCACGCCAGGTGCTTTTAGCTTGAGCCAAGTCCCTAACTTAGTGTCTTTAATCTTTTCCACGTAGCTGTTCGTATTGTTTGTTGAACTGCATCAACAGGCTTCTCTCTTTTTCGTAGAGTTCGTAGATCCTGTTCTGTTTCTCAACGTAATTCTTAATGTCTCTTGCTTCTTTGCGTAACTTACGAAGTCTCTTAATCTTCTTTTCTGTTGACTTACGAGCAGACTCAAGTTTCATTACGCCTTTGTACCGTTTGTCGTTCTTGTCTTCTGCTTCTTTTCTCTCTTTGTAGAGTTGAGAAACTAGATTAGCATTGTCAGTGTAAGTGTCTGAGTCATAGTACTTTGACGCCTCACCATACAGCTTTCTCAAGAACGGGAAGTCGTTAGCCTTCATAGGCACCTTCTCTCCCTCCTTGATTGTCTCGAAGAGGTCCTTACCTGTGCCAAGGGATCGAGTAATGAACTGACCAGCACCACCGATGTAGTACTCAAATCCGTACCAGAACTTATCTGGGTTGAAGTCTGCCGATCCTGGGACCTGCTCGCTTCCTCCTGTAGCTTCGTTCATCCACTGGAAGAAACTTCTAACCCCTTCAGGCGATCGGTATGACATCTCAGCCTGTGGCTTAGGTGCGCCTACTGGGAACTGCTCCCTGTATACAGAGCTACCGAAATAAGTTTCATTTACAGCGATATCTACGAATGGCTTAAGAATGGTAGGAGACAATCCCTTTGCTAAGTACTTGGATGCGTCTTTCGACTGACCAAAGCTGATTGGCGAGAACGAGCTGAACGCAGAGTTCAACAAGAACATACCTGCATCTAGTGGTTCTCTCTGCCCGTTAGCAGCCTCCACCATAGACGTACCCATGTTTGCAAAGACATTAAATCCGTATGGGAGAGGTATCTTAAAGTAGTTCTTTCCGCTATACATAATGATCAGGTTACGTTCCTTCTCGTAGTCTGGAATCTTTTCATAGAAAGAAACCCCATCCTCATCGTCGTCACTCATCGCTATGTTAATCATAGTAAGCATACCAGTAGTCAAGGACAACCCAAAGGCCATCTTCTGGGCTCCGTTAAGTCGATTAAACCAAGACTCAAGCTCTCCGTTAGGCTTACGAACATCCTTCAGGGTACCAAGTGATCGAGCAAGCCTTACAGTACCCTGTACAGATGCGTTGAAGAACATGTACCATGCGTTAGCCATTGGTCCGAGCTCACCTGATCTGTTGAAGTTCACCGTGATGTTCTTGGAAAGCTCTGCCGCCTTCTCTCTGCTTACCCCTGCCTTTCTAGCTTCGATATATGCTGCAAGACGAACAGAGTTCTCGAACGCATCGTTTACGTTCTCAATAACCTCTATGCTGTTCTTAGCCATCCATTCGGACGCTTTCTTGGCTTTGCTCTTCTCGTTTATCTCTGACTCGATCTCAGCGGCAATAGCACCCACATCTTTCACAAAACCCCAGCCTGTCTGACCGCCGTCCTCTTTGAACTCCTCGAAGTATGCGGCCATCTCTGAAGGCAAGTCCTTGCCTACTGCGTTCTTTAGCAGGGCTGGAAGGGTTTGCTTCACGCGAGTCATCACCTTGGCTGCGATGTGGCGCCCTGGAATCTGACCGCCTGGAATATCTGCCTCCGCCATAGCATTAAACAACGCTGACTGGATATCCCTCGCGAAGTTGGAGATAATGAATTCAGGGTTAGCCGTTGTAAATGAGCGTCTTAGGAAACCAGAGAACCTACGCATAGCCTTACTAAAAAGGTCGAGCTTCTCAACCCCCATGTTTTTCAATGACTTAGCCATGTCTGGGTTGGCAAACACAATGAACTGTTGCTCACCATTTACCCTTACACCTACCGCACTCTGCGCATCGAACGGAACCTCTTTAGCGAGCCTCCATACCTTAGGGTTGGGGTTGTCTTTTACGAGATTGTAAAGTGATGATAGTGCTTCGTTCTTGCGTGCTTTAGCGTGTACAGCTGCGTTCTGTGCAATGGCTTGTGCGAGTACGTTCTGTGCTTCACTCTTACGACCTCTAGCCCGCTTCGTTGTGTCTCCGTACACGCTCATGCCTGCCCCGCCTGTTGGGTAGAGCGAGGTGTCTGCGTTCTGTTCATCCAAAGCCAAACCTCCAAGAGGTACATAGTTTTGGAACATAGCTTCAAAGGCATCGATTGTGGACTTCTCTTCGAGTCCGAAGTCTACCATAGTCTTTCTAGTATCCGCTGTGATGGCGTCAACCTTAGCAGCTACTGACTCAAGAGCAGCTTTCTTTTCGGGCGAAAGGCTGTTCATGATCTCGTCAGCTCTCTCGTTGGTCATACCACTACCAGCCTCGTCTTTACCTTCTGTACGCTCGGAGATGACAGCATTACGTTCTTTCGCGTGTCTTGCAATGAGATACTCTGATACATCCTCGGAGTTAAGACCTTTGTCTTTCATCTCTAGGGAGATGTCTTTTACCTTACCGTCCAGCTTTTCAAGATCGTTGGCTGTCTTACCGTAAAGAAGAGCCTCGGCGTTTATGAAGTCCTTACTTAACTCGACTACCTTGCCCTTGGCTTTTTCGATGGTTTTCTGCATACGCATAACGTTTGCGTACTTGTTAGCGAACAGCTGATCCATACGAGCCATGAAAGCCTGGAATCCGTTTAGGTTGTTTGGTTCAAAAGGCAGCTCTGTCTGACCATCTACCTTTAATCCTATTCTCCTTGACCCAAGCCCAGAAAACACAGCTGGGTCTTCAGACTTAACATCTGTTTGTTGGGATTTAACCCCTGTAACGTTAGTTCCTTCACCGATAAATACAGTACTGTTGTCTGTGTCTATGGATGAAAGAAACGCCTGACCCTTTACCGAAGATATTCCAGCCCTTACTGACACGGCCTTTCCTTGCTCTTCAGGGGTCAGTTCAGATACTTTTTTTCTCTCCTTTACTTCTTTTCCGTCTTTTTTGGATTTTGTTACTATCTCCAGGTCTGGGAAAATCTCAGCAAGACTGTAAGTGTTCTCAGGTATTTTAGTCTCAGGAGGGGGCATTGTATTGCCGTCGTTGTCTACTACTTTTTCGTATTCTATTCTGCCTTTAAATGGTCTCTTAGGGTCTGTCTCTTCTTGACTGTAAAAACCAGTTATAGTTGAGTCTTCCTCAAGCTTAAAAGGAATAATAGTATAAGCGACAACCTCACCTAACCCAACACCGTCCTTTTCGTTTCCCCAAACGGAGTCATTGTGTTTTTTGTAGATCTCTTCTTTTCCTTCATTATTTAACAAAGCGTCAGCTATTTTAGTTCTTTCATCAAAACTGTATGAGTCTGCGTTTTTAGAAAGATGTTTTTTTACTGCATTGAACTGAGCTTCGGTTATGTTTTTAATGTCTTTTCCAGCTAAATGGCTTTGGCTTAGTTTTCTAGCAAAAGATCTGACTTCTGCTTGCTCTTCTTTAGATAAAGAGCTATCGGCTGACAGTTCCTTTAATTTTTGTCTTAGCGTCTTAGCCTTTCCTGTTAGATTTCCTGATTTTGCAGCTCTTTTATTTATAGCTATTAAAAACTGAGCCTCGGTTACATAAGGCATTTGTATTTGATCTCCGCTATCCGCAGTTTTTTTAAATAACCCATCAATAATATCTTTAAAAACACGAGGGTTTCCAAGAGTTGATTTCTCACCTAGAAGGGTTTGTATTACAGCTATTCTACCAACAAACCCAGGATCAAGGACCTCAATACTTCCGTCTTCATTTCTTCGTGCAGCCCCCTCTTGGATTGCAGTTTCTATAGCCATGCTTACCCACTGAGATTCTATGGTAACAGCGTCTTCCATAGACTTATGCGCTGTAATCATGTTAGCTGTAGCAATAAGGTCTCTAACCCCAGAAAGCAATTTAGTTCTATCGAAGCCAAGAGCCCTAGTCAAGAGACCAGCAATCTCTTGTAGGTCACCTCTATTTTCTTCTTTCCCTAGGGCATTGCCTTTACTTATTCTTAGTTTTCGTTTAGCCTGGCCTTGAGGATTGGCTTTCCCTTCCGCTAAAGACCCTCCATCTTCACGACCCTCAACTAATATGACATCTGAATGCGCATCTATAGTTACCGATCCGTCTCCGTTGTTTCGTATGCTGTATGCAAACTCACCTGATTGATTCTTAGGGACTAAGAAGGCGAAGTCCTCCATTGTGCTGCGAACGGCATCCCCGTACTCGTTTTGAAACTGCATGTTTCTCAACCCTTCTGTGAAGATGGTGTCGCTAAACACTACTGGAAGGTCAGACTTACCTTCTGTTTCAGAGCCGCGACTATCAATAAACAGCTCAGTTCGACTCTCTTTTCTAACCCCTGTTTTTCTTAACCCGACCACCTCCAGTATACCCCCTACTAAGGACTCGGTAGCACCATCCCTGTCTTCGGACGTGTTACGACGATCCGCAGCTCTTTGATTGGCTGCAAACTTCATCTCAAATGGAGTCTGTAGCTTCGGCTCCATGTCAACAACCTCACCTGTAGACTTGTCTACTTTAGGTCTTGGTGGGTTTATTTTTTTGCCTTCTCCATTTTCACCTACGTAAGCAAAGTTGCTTAGGTAATTACCTCTTTTCCCGTTTCCAGTCTCCCTGATCCACCAGTTTCTGAAGTGCCAGTAATCATTGACAAACACCTCATCATACAGCTGGTACTCTTCACCTATTTTGTTAAGGAAAGTCTTAACGTAGCTAACTTTCTTTCGCACTAGGTCTGGGTAGGCTGTTGACTTGAATCCCCCCTTTCGCATTCCTATATCCCTAGAAGCTGAGTTCCCTGAGTTCGAAACTAACTCTCCAGAAAACTCAGCGCCGCTAGCCTCCGCTTCCCTAAACTTATTTACAAACCCTTGAAGATCAGACTCGGTTGGCTTGAATCCAAATATTCTTCCAAGCCATCCTAAAGCTTTTTGTATTGCCCCTTTTTGACCAACAATGTTTGGATTGTTTAGAAGGTACTCTAAAATAGTAACAGCTTTTTCTTCTATTAGCTGCTCTTCCGTGTATGGGTTTTCAGAGTTTGGACCGTATTCTGCCTCAACAGCAGCTTTAATATTAGCTATAAAAGCTTTCAGTTGAGGGTCCTCTACAGAAGAAAGCTCTTCCAGAAACTGTTGCTTCTGCTGTGGGGACAGCGTTCTAAAAGCAGCGTGTAGAAACTCGTGTCTTATGGTGTCGCTTTTCTCAAGGCTTTGATCTTCAGCTTCTTCGTCTTTGAGTTGCTTTAAAACCTCTAGGTTTATGTGAACGGTCTTACCGTCCCTGAAGAAACCAAGTGATGACTTCTCACCAGTAGCTTGAAAGAAACTATTGTTGTTTGTGTGAACGACAGCGTTAATCCCCATTGGGGCAAATGCTTTTACTAAGTTGTTTAGCTTAGTTGACACATCCCTCAAAACCTGACTTAACGGTCCGTCACCCAAGGCTGTTGGGCTGTATGTTCCGTCTGCGCTTGGCTTAACCGTATCTCCCTCACTAGGGACGTATTCAGGATCCAAATCCAACTCAACATCCTCCTGCGTCTCACCTTCCTGATCCTGTGCGTCGTCGTCTGTGTTTTGTTCTTGAGAATTTACAGCCTGGGCAGCCTCAAGAGAGGTTCTTTGCTCTTCAAGCTCTTGCAGTTCTGCTATTTCAGCAAGCCTATCAGCTTCGGCCTCTGGGCTATTGCTTTTTCTTTCTTTAAAACTGTTAAGCTTTTCCTCCCTTTCTGTGCCAAGCTTTTCAACCTCTTCAGAAATCATGTCATCGAAGGTCTCTGCTCCAGATTCTTTAGCTATGTCGTTTTCGACTTGCTGTTTTTCCTGAATAAGTCTTTCAAGTTCTCTCTTCTGGGCCTCTTGCTGCTCTGGATCTTCTGATTTTTTAAATCTTCTTACCGTAAGGTTTATCTCTCTCTGAAGCTCAGTGATCTTGGTAAATGCCTCTGGGTTTTGCTGAGACAACCTGTAATACGCCCTAGTCAAAGATGTTTTTGCTCCAGAGTGTTTTTGTACAACCTTCTCGAATCTTTCGGCTGCTGCCTTTCTAGCCTCTGAGTTGGTCGCATTGACCATTTCTTGAGCGGCCTTTTTAACCTCTTTGTTAGCTTCTACGGAAAGAGGGTGTCTAGTAGACACGTAAGCAGAAGCAGCCCCTCCAGTCAACCCCCCGAACAAACCACCTACAGCGCCTAACGAGGCACCAGCCTTAAAACCGTCGAAAACTCTATCTTCAAAAACTTCTTGCTCCCATCCTACAGCATTGGGGTCTGTTGCTTTTTTTGCTTGAATCTCATTCCAGTACTGCCAAGCAGCTGTACCTGCCTCTGCCGCCGCCTCTGCCGAGGCTCCAACAAACACAGACTCCGCGACAGCTTTTCCGAGTTCTTTTATGAACTTTTTCTGACCTCTAAACCCGCCTTGACCAAGCGCTTTTTTAGCCCTACCAAACCCTTTTATCACAACCCCCTCAAGAACCATAGCTGAAAGAGTTTCCGCTGAAGACTCACTAGCTAAGTAGGCAAACCTCTGCTGAGGTGTTAGGCTGTCGTACCACTCCTGACCAACATTATCTGCGTGTATTCCAGCAGAAATCAAAGCGTCAGCTGCAAAAAACCCCCCTGTTCTGTTGATAATATTATTGATTTTTGCCGCCTTTTCGTTAATTTTCATGACCGCTTCCTTGGACATGAACCTTCCCGTAGATTGACTTGCGTATCTTCCTCCAGCTCTGGTGGCGTACTTTCCAGCAGCTTTTCTACTAACAGCCTTAGTAGCTCCTTTAAGAGCGCCTTTGGCTATTGCGTTACCAGCTATAATGTCTGCTATCAATGGAGCCGACTGAACAAACTGATCTGTAGTAGCCCTCCACAGTTGACTTAGGTCGGCATCTGCGCCGTCAGAAAGTTGTTGAAAGTCTACAGTATTAGCCCTTGTGTGAGACTCGTACCAATCATTTCTGGCATCTGTGCTGTACAGCGCATCCCAAAACAACCCATCATCTAAATTAAAAGAAGATAAAAAAGAGTTTCCAGCTTCGTTCTTGGTCTGAGCTTCTCCTGACTCTTTTCTTTGCTGGTAGTCTTCATTGATCTCAGCTTGAGTGCTCAATTCATCACCTCCAAAATACGAATCAACACCCCTCGCTAGGGCCGCTAGGCCGCTCATAACGTCCATTGCGTTGGATGTTAGCCCTGCCCCAACATCGCTGGCCCTGTATCTTAATTTTCTTAGCTCGTTTAATACAGGTCTTCCCTCGCTATAAACGTCCCCAATCATTTCGCTTGAGTCTAAGTCAAACTTTAAGCCGTATTCATTTCTGATTGCCTGCTCAAAATCTGCTCTTCTGACATCATCGTCCATCACGAAGCTAGGGACTAAATCTGCAACTCTTGCTCCAAGCTTTGGGTAAACCATGTTGCCCTCAAACATAGAGTTGTACTTTTTGTTTAGGTCTTCAAGCCCCTGAATTTTAGCCTCTTCGTTGCTAAACGTCCCCTCCTTGTTGTACCTCTCTTCTCTGGTTGCAAAGTTCTGATAGTTCGTAGCCCTCATAACATCAACAGGCGTTGCCTCAGGGTCGTTCTTAAAGAAGCTGTCAGCGTCGATGTCGTTATCAGCTAACATCTTTCTCATTGCCTCTTCCTCTGTTTCAGAGTACACCTTCTTAAATCCCTCTCCTCCAAAAATATTTTGAATCGTTGGGGAGTAGCTGCTGAGTGGTGGGCGATCATCCCCTTCTGTTGCCGTAGGCACAACTGGAGACTCGAATCTGTTCGCGTACAGCTCGTTTAGATCGTCTAGTATTAACTTCTGACGATCATTAAATTCTGGGTTTCCGTTCGCCATTATCCGTAAGTTTTTTCAATCCAATCCCTTAAGTTATCGCCAGCTTCTTTAACTCTTTTTACGTTACCTCGACCAATGGATTTTGCGTCCTCAGGTGGGTTTTCCATTTCAGAGTTAGCTATCTTTTGAGCCGTCAGCTCTTTATCTCCGTAGTAAGTAGCTCCAGTATTCGGGTTATAATAAGCGTTTGCCACTGCCTCCCAGTCTTTTTTCTTGCCAGATTTAATGGCTTTTAGAACTAGTTTTGGAGTGCTTGTTCCAGGGGTCATGAACTCAATATTAATAAATATGTCCTTGACTTCTTGGTCCAGCTTTTCAAAATGTTTTTTAGGGATTTTTTTGTAAATCGCTGGAAGCTGATGCATGCTAATATGATAAGCTGCCATCTTTTCAAAATCATCCCCTTCTAACCCTAGGCCGTCTTGAAGTAAAAGCCCTTTTGCTTGAGCAGCGGACAACGCCTCTTTAGCGGCAGCACCTGTCAGCCCCACCATCGGCTTTAACGCTTCATAATCTTCTGGCCTTAAGAACACCTCGAATATTTCCATCTTTCCGTCAGCACCTCCAGCCGTTGATCCAATATCAATTCCAGCTATAGTCACCCCGCTATTAAGTGTATCTGGGACGTTTATCTGCATGTTTTCGTTATAGCCTTCGGACGCAGAAACACTTGCTGAAACCTGCTCTGCAATCGGACTAAGAGTAGGAAGAGCGCTTAAATCCCTTTCAGTTTCAGGTTGCGGTCCAATAGGTTCTGGATCAGCAGCTGGTGGGTTTTGTGGGGGGTCAATTCGTGGTTCTTCAGCCACTGGGTCCTGGGGAGGATCGTATGGATCTGGTCCAATAGGTTCTGTACTGTCAGCTTGAGAGGGGTCGGTGTATAGCCTATCAAGTTCTATTCTTTCTATGCCTAATGTCTCCAAAGCATCATTCATAGGCCCTAGCTTTTCTTGTAGCTCAATAAGCTTTCTCATTGCCTCAATCTTTCCCGCCGCGTTTCCAGCATTTCCTGCCCCAAGGCCAGTTTGAAGCCTAAGCTCTTCTTCTGCATCTGCAATATCATCCAGCAAAAGCTGGCGATCACTCTCTAGCTTAGCGTTGACGGGGGTATCTGTTGACGAGTTCGTGCGATTAGATGTACCTGGGTCATCGTTTCCAATCTCTACCTCAGGGCCTCCAGGCGTCTGATAGTAACCAGAATAAGCAAGCAGCTGTTCTCTTCCTTTGGAGCCTAAAGACTCCATGAAGTCGCTGTACTCTTCTGGATCTGTAGCTGGGTCAATTGTCTTCTTGGTTATAAGTCCATTCTTAACAAATGCAACCTCTATTGGGATTCTTGGCTGTCCTTGAGCGCCTCTTACTGGAAGTGAATCTAAGTCTAATCCTTTAACATACTGAGCGCCCTCAACCTTGCCGATACCTGTATACTCTTCATTTTCTGTTTTAATCTGTATGGGTTCATTAAGAACTGGCATATTTGATATGCTCTTGTTGAAATCAAAAGCGTCAGCCCCAGGTGCCGTGCCTCTAGCGTCAATACCCTCCTGTAGCTTATCTCTGTACTTGTCTCGAAGGCTTTCATCGTCAATCCCCAGGGCCTTCATTTGCTCAGGCGTCAAATCTTCAAAGGCCGTCGTTTGACCTTCCTTTGCTACCTTATCATACTCTTCCTTCCTTATCCGTTCTTTTTTGGAGCCAGTCATAGTGCTCCACCTTAGATCAGCAACCTCTTCAGTATTGGTTCCATTCAGTACCTCGTCAGACATAGCTTCTTCAGCCATCTTGTTTAAAGTAGGGGCAGAAGCTATAATAGTGGGCCTATAAAGGGGGCTTGAGTCGTTAGTTAGCGAGTTCTCAAAAAAGCTAACCTCACCTTCACCCGACATCCACCCTCCGTCTGGGTTTGGAACAAGAGGAACTCCTGACATAGACCTATTTCCAGCAGAACCGCCAACGTTAATTTCGCCGCTGAACCCTCCTTGATCCCAAAGAGCGTTAGCATTATTAAGACCGTCTATACCTTCGTTTACAAATTCTTCACCTGGGTTCGCCTCAACCTCTCCCGTCATAAGACCTACCATCTGCTGAGCTCCAGACTGGCGCTGGTCTCTGTGCCTACTAGCTACGTTGTATGCGTTGTTTAGAAAAGATATATCGGCTATTAGTTGCTGTGTGTTTTGATAATGATCTTCAGAATTAGGGTCTAGCGAGTTAGCCATGTTAGCTTGAAGCTTACCAATAGCCTTTATGTGCTCAGCCGACATTCCAGACACATCAAAGTCGTAGAACGTTTGAAGCTGTTGATCTCTAAATTGTCGGTTCTTTTCCTCTTGAGCAATCTCAACATTAAGGTTCTGCTGCCTTCTCTTGTTTATGAGCTGGGCCTGTTCCTTAAGCTTATCTGAATAGCTTACGCTTTCCCCTATTCTAGCTACTGGCATTATGCTTCGTTAAATTGTGGTTGACTAAACACCTCGTGAACAGCATCGTATAGGTTTTGCAACTCTTCCATCGAAGGCTCACCTCCTTCTTCTATCATTCTAGCTATCTCGTCGTACTGAACCTTGATTGCCTCTCCCTGCTCTGGGTTGAGTATGTACTCACCTCCAGTAGCCTCTCCTTCCTTCACTCCTGTCTCCTCGTCTATAATAGCCTTCTTGTTGGTGTCGTGATTGAACTCACCCTCTGTCTTCTGTACTGGACGCTGCTCCTCAAGAATACGCATCATAACGTCCTTGTTCATTTTCCCACCTTCTTCGTACTTAACCCTTCCGCCATTTTTTAAAGCTCCTCCTGTTGCAATTGACGTACCAAGCTGAACCGCACCAGAGGCAATATTGCCAAATGCGTTTCTTCTGTCCTGCTCTAACTGCATCTTGTTTTGTGCGGCCATAGTAGCGTCAGCAAACTGTTCTTGACTGTCTTGAGCCAACAGATTAAAATCTTTCGATTGGTTTTGAGACAGCATCTGCTGCTCAAGGTTGGCTAGCCCTTGCATAGCTCCCAGCTCTCTAGATAGATCTGCTTGTTGTGTAGCTTGAATAGCCTGATTCGCTCTAGCCGTAGAGGCCCCAATACCCCCCATCAGCGCCCTGGGGTCTGAAGACAAAGCAGCCAGCTCTGTGGCTTGAACGCCTTGCATGGGCGACAAGTCTGTTGGTCGAATACCAGCTGTAGCTAAGTCTCTTTGTGCTTGAGCGATACCAAACTTAAAATCGTCTTGCTTGCCTCTTGTTTGACCTCTCAATCGCATCGCTTCGTCGTACAATCCTTGCTGCTTATTGATTCGACCTTTAGATCCGATAAGATCAGCTATACCGCCTACTACTGCTGCCCCTCCCTCAAAAGCCCCTTGATACGGGACTAAGCTAGACGCTTGGTCGTAAATAGAACCACCCTTATCATATTTCTTTACTTTACCCATGATCTACAAATTTAAGTATTTTGAGTTAAACGCTTGTCAAGCTTAGAGAATTCGTAATCCACATTAATTGCGTGGAGTTCAATCTGTCTAAGTGTCGTTACCTCTAGGTCAACTTTTAAGTAAGGTCCTCTCATCTGATCTCCGTTATGCTCAATACTTGACTCTGAGAACATCTGACCCCCTAGGAATTCATCTATAGCCTGAAGTAAATTATCCTCGTCTTCTCCATCGTTAGAGCTAATATCTAGCGCCACTTGATTGTCTTCGTAGTAAGAGGTTATATGTATGTCACTAAATTCTCCTCCAGAGAAAGCATTAAAGCCCTGTAAGCTAGAGTTTAGCAACCTCCCTTGAGGAACCGCCACACCAGAGGGAACATCTACATCAACCATGTATTGATCGTAATTAGGAATACCTTCACCAGATAAAGACATTAAAGGGCAGGGGACTATGTGAGATGTTGAGTTCTTTATAGACCTTGGAACTTCCATATACTTAAAGCCTTCTTTGTCTTTAAAGGCCGACAAAGCTTCTGTTTCCTGACCGTTGTTGTCTTCTGCGTACTCTAAATTAGAGTAGAATTTTGCAGACCAGTCAGGCGTGTTTGTTTCAAGCGAGATAGATTTAAATATCTTCACAGCAGAAGGGTCATCGTTAGACGAAAGCGTCATTGATGTTTTGTGTGGGGTTCCATAGAATGAGTTTCTAGTAACGTTAGTGTCGTGCCTCCACACGCCGCCTACGGTGTCTTTTGATGACATTAAAATATCACCACACGTCGCGTAGCAAGTCGGTGTAAATGAATACCTCGTAGTCCATGCGTCTCTCCTTTTAGAGAAGGCGAAGGTGGTTTCTTTTTCTATACTTGCCATTACTGAGTAAGCGCTAATTGTTCAGGTAAAAACAGCTGAGTATTTGCTCCGTTCACGTTGTAAGCCCCAAAGAAAATAAGAAGGTCTTCACTTGAAACCCCTTCGTCATTGTTAAAGTTACACCTTACCTTTGTCTTTACGTGAACCGCAAGAGAGTTGTACTCTGCCACGGTCAATTGCCTGTTAGCTAAAAGGTACTGCACACATTCAAGGCTTGTTTCGGTTCCAGAAAGAGATCCAGCCCCCACAGGTCCTGATTGGGTTAACGCCTCATCGCTTGGAGATACTTCTGCGCCGTAAGCGCTCAAAAATGATGTTAGGTCTGAGCTTCCAAGGTATCCGTCGCCATTCCCATCCATTCTTAAGTGAGTAATGAGGTTGCTTCCTATCATGTAAAACTCCTGCGCTGTCATATCACCCCTGTCTATTAATAAACTAATGGCTTCAGAAGGGCTTGAGAACAAGTCTAGTATTGATGGGTCAACAGGGTCAGGATCAACCACGACTGGCTCGTCTGGATCTGGATCAACCACAACTGGCTCGTCTGGGTCTGGAGTGTTCAAAGTAAGAGGATTAATCTGGGGAACGGGCTGTGGCGCATATATAGACGCCCCCACGGTGACTTGTGAAAGCCATACCTGGATGTCAGCACCACCAGAACCTCCGTCGCCATTCAAATCACCAATTAAAGCAGCCATCGCATTTGAACTAATCTTACCAGCCGCCATGACCGCGTTTATTACTTTCATCGAATCATCCATTGCATCCGAGATTGCGTTTATTTGTGTCTGGGTGGGATGCTTCGACACATCCTCATCAGCCTTTAGCTCCAATAAGTAATCTATTGCTAATTCTGCACTCATATCATCATCTGTTAAATCTGTTTCAAATAACTCGTTATACGCTATTGTAAATGGTAGGTTCGCACCTGTTGCTACATCATCATCGTCGTCTTCGTCAGGGTCTTCCCCTCCTGGGGCTACAGGCTTTGTAAGCTCTTGATTTACTGGAACGACACCAGTTGTAACCCTTGTCTCTGGGTTTAAAATAGTGAGTAAGTACTCGTCTTTTAAAGGATCGTACCCACCAACAATTCTTATTTGCTCGTCATCGCTAAT
>ERZ1039804.1191-NODE-1191-length-15370-cov-4.976037_pt1 | contig 15370 bp, 16 predicted proteins | sample MGYA00383089_ERZ1039804 | MGnify/ENA primary metagenome ERZ1039804 (study PRJEB29581, sample SAMEA5548359) | metagenome | biome: marine; feature: coastal; material: water | depth 1 m | study: Short-term variability in the microbial, nano- and picoplankton...
CAGGCACAGATAGATAAGCGCTGAACTCCAAATAATACCGTTGAGTTTCCCGACAAATGCTTCCAAGATGAATCTCCTATTCGCTTGCGCGGTTATTGTTTTTTATTGTTATCCGCAGCTGCGAACAGGTATTCGATGGCCTGCAAAAACTCTTCGTTTGATTGGCCCTCTCTTACCAGCAGTGCCGGTGGCTCAAGTTTACTGGAATATTCAGGCAATGGGGAGAATTCGCCCCAGCTTACCAATTCAACACTAAGGACGATTAGACCCAAGGTTGCAACAAATCCACCAGCACTCAGCCAGCGTGCGCGGGTAGAAAGATTACTGGCCAGTGCCAAGTTGGCACTGAGCAAGAGGAACACCACAAGTATCAATACCAGATATTCTAGGAGCCGAGTGAGCAATAGCCCAGAGAAGTTGTAGTCCACCACCGCGAGCGCCACCCCGGATACCGTAAAGATCAAGCTAGCGATAAGAATCAAACTGTAGTGGCCCAGAAAATGTGCCTCATGGCGGAAGATACGACCTAACATGGCCCAGAACAATGATAGCAGCACAATCATCAACTGCAATCCCACCATCAGAGGAATGGCTTTTCCCCAATCCCATTCAATAATGGTATTGGAATAGATTGAGCCAAACTCTACCAGCAGGGTCCCGAGAAACAGCGGCAACCATATCCACCACTGGCTCAGCTTGCCTGTCTCCTGCTCAAGCCGGTGAAGCAGCCTGGCATCGTCTACCGGCTGATGCTCAGCAACAATACGCAGTCTGGTGCGACCAATTTTGATTTCCGAGCCAGACTCAAAAACCTGCTCTATGTTACCGACTTTTTTAATCACCTGAAGTCCATTGCGACTATTGAGATCTTCAATGGACCAGCCCTCATCCGTCGCCACAAGCTGCAGATGATTAGCGGAGACATAGCTATCGGCCAGCACAATATCATTGTCATAACCGCGACCAATACTGATTGAGTCAGACGCAACACGGTAATGTCGTCGACTCTTGCCACCCCAACCCAACACCTCAACAATTATGGCCATTGGGAAACCTCCATAAACTTGCGCGCAAAGGCAAGACTGTTCGGCTTGTTCACACCGGCCAGAGTGAAGTGGCTGAGGAAGGCTTGATCGCTATGATCTACGGTACCTTGCAAAAACAGCATATCGTAGAGGTCAGGATAATCATTGTAGGCACGCAAGCAAACCACCACTTTGGTTCTGCGACCAGTTCCACTGGCCACAAAATTATTGTCGCATTCAAACTGGGTAACATCCTCTTCACCTCCACGATTGCCCGGCATAAAATCCGCGTACAAGCTTTGATAAAAATTATAGAATTGCAGGCTGTTGAGTTTGTCCGCCTCAAGCCAAAAGAATTGATACTCTATGGCCCCGGTATTAAATCCTGAGTTTAAATAGACATTGTCTTCACTACTGCAACTGCGGTCAGCTCTTAAATGCTGAGCCTTGTTGTCGGAGCTATTGGACCCCCCCCAGCACTTCACATAGGGCGACAACTCTTGTAACACATCGGCATCGCCGAGAGGCATAGTTGACCAAGGCAATGCCAGCATCTGACCGAACTTCTGTTGCTGGTCAGCCATTAACTGGTCGGCGATGCGCTGGCTGATATCCTCAACTGCTCCACCGCGAGCTTGATATTCAGCCACCAACTTTCGCAGTTGGCCAACCGGTACTAAAAAACTGATTTGATTGCCCGCTGTGGAAACATTGATGCCGACAATGCGGCCCTGGGGGTCAAGGGTTGGCCCGCCGCTCATCCCCGGATTTAATGAGCCCGTGAAATGCACTCGCTGATAATAGCTACTTTTATCGATGCCATTGTAGGTGCCAGGCACCACAGTGAGGCCCAAATCCAGTGGGTTGCCGAGGGCATAGACCGGCAGGCCAATCTGGGGTTCGCCCGCAGCCATCGTTAATGGCTCAGCAACAACGCCTTCTGATTTAACCAGCGCCAGATCATTGACCACATCCACATCAACCAAACTTAACAGGCCGGTTTGGTTATCTTCGGTGAAATATTCAATACGGTACTGGTCCGGCTCACTGGCCGCCAACTGAATTACATGATAATTGGTGGCAATAAGGCCATTTTGATCAATGGGGAAACCGGAGCCAATCGCACTCTTACTGCCGGAGGCAAGGTCGATAATGCGGATTTGCAGTATGGCGCTTTTGTAGTCAGCAAATAGATTGCGTGCGGTATCGTTTTGCGCCACAGCGATGTTGTGCCAAATAACCAGAAATAACAATGCCAACCAAACTGGCGAGCGGCTTGCTCTTTGTCTGTCCAATGAATTGCTCCAACTAGGTAGCCAGGGAAAATTTGGGGGGGGTTGCTCTTTATACAAACACACAATATATCAAGTAATAGTCAGCCCCGGTTAGCTATTATACGGCCAATATCACCATAGGTTTAAGCCGAAAAATAAAGTGTGCTGAGGGCTTATTTATCCTGCAATAAAAGCCCAAGCTGATAAAGCTGCTTTTTATCACCACCAGTAATTTTAGCGGTGATTGAGGCGGCTTTGGTCAGCGGCAATTCCTTTATCAGTAGCCCGAGCACCTTCTCTGCGTCTACTGATACCCTGTCTCCAGTTTCAACCGCGCCACTGATCACCAATACAATCTCACCTCGCTGCTGATTGCTATCAGAGCCAACCTGCTCTAACAATTCTGCCAAAGTACCCGGCAGATAGGTCTCAAAGGTCTTGCTGATCTCTCGAGCCATAAAAGCAGGCCGGTCGGGGCCGAAGACCTCAACCATATCGGCAATTGTCTCGACAATCCGATGTGGTGCTTCATAACAAACCATGGTTTCAGTATTGCCTTTCAGTGCTGACAGTGCGGTTTTGCGCTGGCTACTCTTGGCGGACAAAAAGCCAATAAAGGTAAATTTGTCCGTGGGTAGACCGGCGACACTGAGCGCGGCAATTACTGCACTTGCACCAGGAACCGGAATAACCTGAAAGCCCTGTTGTCGGGCTTCAGCAACCAATCGGTAGCCCGGGTCTGAAATCAATGGTGTGCCCGCATCCGAAATCAGTCCAATATCATCCCCTTCAGCCAAGCGCCCAATCAGCTTGTCTGTGGCTTTTTTGTCGGAATGATCATGATAAGCAATACATGGCTTATCTATACTAAAATGGTCGAGCAGTTTTTTGCTGTGGCGGCGGTCCTCGCAGGCGATTACACTGACTGCTTTGAGAGTCTCTATAGCGCGGGGTACCATATCACCCAAATTGCCTATGGGTGTGGCGACTATATACAACGTACCGGGTTGATGTGAATTCATGAATAAAAAGGTTCTGCCATTAATTGCTTACACGGCGAGCATCTTAGCCTGTATTAGTGGCTGTGCGCCAACCACAACGACGGATTCTGTGCTTGCGCCAGTTGTGATTAGCAATGAGGTCACTGACAGTTCAATGCTGGCTCAGGCTGAAACTGAATTGCAGGCCGCGCTGCTTTCGGAACGGCCCGATGCGCAGCTTCTGGATGCGGCCATTTTGTTTGCTACCGCCGGTGAACTGCAAAAGAGTGCCGACAGTCTGCTGTTGGTGGTCACTGAAGAACTAGACGACCAGCAGTACATCAGATACAGCTTTTTTGCCGCTGAACTGGATCTCAGTCTGGCGCGACCCGCTGCTGCTGCCAAACGGCTAAAGCAAGAACGCTTTGAATTTGTGCGCGCCAAATTTAAAACCAATCTGCAAAAGCGCACCTTTGGTATCGAGGCCGAAATTAATCGCCTGCTGGGCAACAATGAACAGGCACTGAAGGCTTATATCCAACTGGCCACATTGACCAAAGGGCAAAAAGACAGTCTAGAGGTTCATGACAATATCTGGCGTCAACTGAACAGGATGCCCTACAGTTTTTTGCAGCAGGGCAACGCTCATGACGATATTCAGTTGGCCGGCTGGCTGCAATTGGCCGAATTGCATCGGGTCTTTCAAAACAATAGTCAGGCCCGCGAAGCGGCAATGAAAAAATGGCAATCTCGCTGGCGCAGTCACCCAGCGGCAAAAACCCCGCCCACCGGGCTAAGCAAATCGTTAATCAGGGTCTTAAGACAAGATAAGCCACCCAGCCAGGTGGCATTGTTATTACCATTACAAGATCAGTACATGGTACCCAGCTACACGTTGCTGGATGGCTTTATGGGTGCCTACTATCAGCTGCTGGCCCAAAACAATGCAGGCAATAGTGCAGAGCTACCAGAGGTGCGCCTCTATGACACCAGCAAAAAATCTATACAGCGGGCCTACAACAATGCCGTAGAGGACGGCGCAGAGATGGTTATTGGCCCAATGCGTCGCTCTGAGGTAGAAGCCTTGATGACTGTGCCTGCTCTGCCCGTGCCAACATTAAGTCTGAATCGCATGGACTCTAAAAATGGCGGCTTGCAGCCAGAGAATCTGTTTCAGTTTGGTTTATCGCCTTTGGATGAGATGACACAAATTGCCGATCGGGCCTGGCGTGCCGGCCAGCGCAATGTGCTCTTAATCGCACCAGACAATGGCATGGGTAAAAGAGCCTCTGAATTTTTTAACCGCTACTGGACGGCAAAAGGCGGCACCATTTTGAGCCAGGTTGCCTACCCTTCTTCGATCAATGATTTTACCCCACTGCTAAAACCCTCTTTGCATATTGATTTGAGTGAGCAGCGCGGGCAAAAACTTAGGCGCTATATAAACAGCAGCATTCGGTTTTCGGCCCGTCGCCGACAGGATTTAGACTTGGTGGTGTTGCTGGGCTATCCCGTTAAAGCCCGACAGATAAAACCAGCACTGGACTTTCTCTATGCCGCCGATGTGCCGGTTGTTGCCACCTCCCATATTTACAATGGTACAGAGCAACAGGGACTGGACCGAGATCTCTCAGGTGTTGAATTTAGTGCCATGCCCTGGACATTACCCGGCCAGCTAGTCAATGAACTGCAACCGGATGATCGTTTGCACACAGCTTATCGCCACCTGTACGCACTGGGGCATGATGCCTTTTTGCTCCATCGAAACCTGAGCAGCTTACAGTCTGAACAGGCAGTGCCATTGTTCGGCTCGACGGGACTCTTGGTGCTCTCAGGCGGCATTGTTGAACGGCAGCAAAAATGGGCGTCGTTCCAACGTGGCAGGGTTGTAGAAATTACACCCTAGTTTTTAAGACAGAAGCAAGGAGGCACAGGGAGTGACCAATTTCAGGGACGGAGCAATAAACGGCCTCAGCCGATCTAAAGCAAAAGCCAAGCCCTACCCCTCTGGGCCAGAGGCGAAAAAACTGGCCTGCAACTATTTGCTTAAGCAAGGGTTGCGGTTGCTCTGTCGCAACTATCGCACCAAGCGCGGCGAGATTGACTTAATTATGCAAGACGCTGATGTGCTTGTTTTTGTGGAAGTGCGCTTTCGCAAAACTGACCGTTTTGGCAGTGCTGAAGAATCGATTACCAGACAGAAATGTGAGCGCTTGCAAGCCGCAGACAAGGCTTATTTACAGTTCAGAAGCCCAGACAGCAGTATAGCTGTGCGCTTTGATGCGGTGGCATTGAGCCCAGATGTAAATAAACAAGGCGGCATCGCTATCAACTGGGTGCAAAATTTTTTAAACTAGGGTTCCGAAACACAGAGCCCTAGAAGTGGCAGTTTATGGATCAAAAGATATTCAAACATTTCCAGAAATTGATTGAATCCACCATGCAAGTGGGGGAAGAACTTGCTGATCCCATGGCCGCAGCGGCGGACAAAATCAGCTCTGCCCTTCTGGCCGGCAACCGACTTTATAGCTGTGGGGACAAGTCCGGCGTTGTATTGGCGCATCTATTTGCAGACTACATGGCCACGGGCTTTGAGATTGAACGACCAGGCTTTCCCGCAGTCAATATCAACAAGCTTGCGGATAACAGCTTTGGTGCCGAGCGCCTGGCTCGGAGTTTGCAAGTTCATGGCCAGAGCGCTGATGTACTTTTTGTGGTTAGCGGCGGCAGCAATAGTCTGGCACTCATCAGTGCCATAGAATCAGCAATTGATAAGGGTATGAGTGTCGTGCTTCTTTCATCAGTCGATGATGATTTATTGTCTGCCTCTGTAAGCTACAATGATGTAGAGATTTCCGCCTCAGGGTTTTCTGGACGGTTGGCGGACGCAGCGCAGTTTCAAATTGTTCAGTGCTTGAGCGCACTGATCGATTATCAAATATTTGGAGGAGAATAAATGCGACAGTTACCAGTACTATTGCTCGGTCTTTCGGTACTTTCAGGTTGCACCACAGTAGTGGATAGCATGACCAATGAACCCATTTCAGGCGACCCGGCAAGTACCAGCGTAGGCACCAATTACAACGATATGAAAATGGACACCTTTATTGGCGTCAATATCAAGAAAGCATCGGAAGAGCTGGATAAATCCCATGTGAACGTCAATGTATTAAATGGCGTGGTATTACTCACCGGTGAAGTACCTAATCGGGAAGCTAAGGTTTTGGCTGGAGACACAGCCCGCGATTACAAAGGTGTGCGCCAAGTGCATAACCAGTTGCAAGTGCGCGGCAAAACCTCGATGGTATCGCGCACCAATGACTCTATGATCACTGGCAAGGTGAAAACCAAACTTACTCTGGAGCCCCAGGTTGTGTCCGCTAATCTGGATGTGGTTACGGAAGACAGTGTGGTTTACCTGATGGGTAAAATTAATCGCACCAGTGGTGAACTTGCCGCAGATATTGCCCGAGCCACTGGCGGTGTACGCAAAGTAGTAAAGGTGTTTTACTATACCGACTAGTCAGAATGTTAGGGTTAACCGCCCTAACCCATTGCCAGACCAGCGATCTAAAAAAGCCCTGAATATTCAGGGCTTTTTTTAAACTGCGGGGCAAATAGCTGGGCCATATAGGCTAGAGGCCAGATTAAGCCAACTCAATTGCCATAGCGGTCGCTTCACCACCACCTATACACAGGCTGGCAATACCCTTCTTACCGCCCCGCTGTTGCAGTGCATGGATAAGGGTAACAATAATGCGCGAGCCGCTGGCACCAATAGGGTGACCCAGGGCACAGGCACCACCATTAACATTGAGTCTTTCATAGGGCATACCAATTTCTTTTAAGGCTGCCATAGCCACAACGGCGAAGGCTTCATTCACCTCCCACAGATCAACATCGTCGACCGCCCAACCCACACGTTCAAGGGTTTTCACAATCGCGGTAACTGGCGCCGTGGTAAACCATTCTGGCTCCTGAGCAGACTGATCATAACCGTGGATCAAGGCAATTGGCTTTAGCCCCCGGGCCTCAGCTTCATCGGCCATCATTAAGGTAAGTGCTGCAGCGCCATCCGAAATCGAACTGGCATTGGCCGCCGTCACTGTGCCATCTTTGGCAAAGGCGGGACGCAATTGGGGAATCTTGTCAGGCCTTGCATTACCTGGCTGCTCGTCAGTGTCAACAACGCTTTCACCACGGCGGCTGGCAATGGTCACCGGGGCAATTTCAGCATCAAAATGCCCTTGATCAATAGCGGCATTGGCCCGACGCAGCGACTCAATCGCATAGGCATCTTGGTCTTCCCGGCTAAAGTCATATTTATTGGCGCAACTCTCGGCAAAGTTGCCCATGGCAACGCCCTGATAAGCATCTTGCAAGCCGTCGTATTGCATATGGTCCAGCATCTCGGCACTGCCAAAACGGTACCCCTGACGACCCTGAGGAATCAGATAGGGAGCGCGACTCATACTTTCCATACCACCGGCCACCACCAGCCGGGACTGGCCTGAACGCAGGGCATTACCCGCCATCATCACGGACATCATGGCAGAGCCACAAACTTTGTTAACTGTGGTGCAGACCGTCTCTTTGTTGAGGCCTGCGGACAGCGCGGCCTGACGCGCGGGAGCCTGACCCAAACCCGCAGACAACACACAGCCCATAATAACTTCGTCAACTTGATCAGTTTGTACTCCGGCACGCTCAATTGATGCACGGATTGCCACTGCACCCAGATCCGGTGAAGCCACTGAAGAAAGGCTGCCCATCATGCCACCCATAGGAGTGCGGGCGGCGGACAAAATAGCTATGGGTCGGGACATACTGGATTCCTTGTACGTTGGACTGCGGTGAAGGTTACTTGACTACCCGAAGCGACGGCTTGGGCTTGCCAGATGCTGGGGGCTTAGGCGGGTTTTTGACCGCTTTTTCTGCTGCTGTGAGCACAGGCTTGGGGCCTTTGGGTGGCGGCGGTGGCGGCTCATCTTCGGGATTTTCTGGCTCAAAGACCATGCCTTGACCATTTTCTTGGGTGTAGATACCCATCACCGCACCTACCGGAAGGTAGATATCTATGGGCATACCGCTGAAACGGGTGGAGAGCTGAACATACTCATTGTTCATATCAAAATTAGTCACTGCACGAGGCGCAATATTGAGCACAATCTGGCCGTCGGTGACAAAGTCCTGGGGCACTTCCACCCCAGGGAAATGAGCATCAACAACAATGTATGGCGTGCAATCATTATCCACTATCCAGTCAAAGAAGGCTCTGAGCAGGTAGGGGCGATTTGACCGCATCTTCATCTCTGTCAGTTACGCGCGAATTTCGCGCTCAAGATCGGTTAGGCTCTCTTGGAATGCGGGGCGCTCAAAAAGTCGATCCATATATTCGAGTAGAGGTTTAACCTGACGATTGTTGGGTAGTTTGATATCCAGCTGAGGTAGACGCCACAACATAGGCGCTAGGCAACAATCCACCAGCGTAAATTCTTCACTCATAAAATAGGGCATTTCAGTGAAAATGCTGGAGATCGTGATAAGCGACTCACGGAATTCTTTGCGTGCAGCTTCTGCCTTTTTTGTGTCTGGGCTAGCAATGATGGTGTCGATCAGAGTGCACCAATCCCGTTCAATTCGGTAAATCCACAGACGGCTCTGAGCGCGAGCTACAGGATAAACCGGAAGTAATGGAGGGTGAGGAAAACGCTCGTCCAGATATTCCATAACCACTTTAGACTCATACAGAGCTAGGTCGCGATCAACCAATGTTGGCAAGGTGCCATAGGGGTTGGCTTCAAGAATTTCTTCAGTAATGCCATTGGACTCGATATCTTCAATATCAACGGTAACGCCTTTTTCAGCAAGTACAATACGCACTCGGTGACTGTACTGGCAAGTAGGATCAGAAAATAACGTCATCGATGATCGTCGCACAACAACCTCACATTTTTTTAGTTAGAGGGGGCAGTCTACGCTGCCCCAAAATTGCAAACCACTAGCTAGAGTTTAGTGGATGCCTTTCCAGTACTCACGATTCAGAAGAACTGTGGGTACCAATAATAGTAGCAAAAATAATAGAACAAGCTTGCCAATATGCTTACGCTGCTCAGCCATAGGCTCGGCAATATAGGTCAAGAAGTTAACCAGATCGTAAACCGCCACATCGTACTCTTCCGGCGTCATAGTGCCCGCCTTGCGGATATTAAAGTTGCCGCAGGGGTTATCCAGGATATCTTCACCAGTCTTCAGGTCGCGCTTGATACCGCCATTAGCAGCCAAGACTTGGCCAGGCGCACATTCAGGCAGACCTTGCAGATCTAAAAGTGCGTGAGGCATACCCACATCCTTGAAAACCTTGTTGTTCACACCCAGAGGGCGTGTGGGATCGGCATAGAAGTTGCGCAGATAGGTGTATACCCATTCTGGCTTGCGCGCTCGTGCAACCAAGGTCAGATCCGGTGGTGTGGCACCAAACCAGTCTTTGGCTTTGTCAGCGGGCATGGAAATTTCCATTAGCGCACCGATTTTCTGGCCAGTAAAAACCATGTGGTCCATCATCAGCTGATTGGGGATACCAATATCAGTGGCAACCCGCTCCCAGCGCGAGTATTTAAACGAGTGACAACCCATGCAGTAGTTAACCGCCAGCATGGCACCGTTTTGCAACGATGCATCATTGGTCAGCTGAGCCTCAAAGGCATCACAATCAATAGTGCCGCAGTTATGGCCTGATTCTGCACCCACTGCCTTGATTGGCAGAACAACCATCAGAGCGACAATCAATACCGCACCCAAGGTCTTTAAGGGGCCAATGCCACCGTTCATGGTAATGCGATCCGGCTCTGGCTTAGTGGTTTCCATTCTGGTCCAGAAGTAGATACCAATAAAGTAGCCGAAGTACAAAATAGTACAGATCTGGGCAAGTGCAGTACGCGCTGGGGTCGGTGCTTTGACGCCCAGGTAACCGAGGATAATAAATACTGCAGCCAACATCAGCAGACCAACACGGCTAAAGATACCTTTGTAGCGAATAGAGCGCACTGGGCTTCGGTCGAGCCAAGGCAGCACAAATAGAATCGCAATAGCCGCAGCCATAGTGATAAAGCCACCCAGCTTGTCAGGAACTGCACGCAACATTGAGTAGTAAGGCGTGAAATACCAAACCGGTGCAATGTGCTCTGGAGTCTTCAACGAGTTGGCAATTTCAAAGTTAGCAAACTCAAGGAAGTAACCGCCCATCTCTGGCATAAAGAACAAGATTGCACAGAAGACAAACAGGAACACCACAATGGGCACCAGATCGTGAATCACAAAGTAAGGATAGAATGGCAGGCCATCAATTGGATTGCCGTCTTTGTCTTTGTGTTCTTTGATGCTTACGCCGTCCGGGTTGTTAGAACCCACGTCGTGCAAAGCAATAATATGCATAACGACCAATGCGATAAGGATAATCGGCAGTGCTACAACATGCAGCGACATAAAGCGGTTGAGGGTAATCCCTGAGAGCAGGTAGTCGCCACGGATCCACTGGACAATATCTTCACCCACCACTGGGATTGCGCCGAACAGGCTGATAATCACCTGAGCACCCCAATAGGACATCTGTCCCCAAGGCAGCACGTAACCCAAGAAGGCTTCCGCCATCAGCGCTACGTAGATAGTCATACCAAAGATCCACACTAGCTCACGCGGCGCTTTGTAAGAGCCGTACATTAGGCCACGGAACATGTGCATATACACCACAATAAAGAACATCGAGGCGCCGGTGGAATGCGCATAGCGGATAATCCACCCCATATCCACGTCTCGCATAATGTACTCAACAGAGGCAAAAGCCTGCTCAGCAGAACCCTGATAGCTCATCAGCAGCCAGATGCCAGTGATCAGCTGGATCACCAGAACCACCATCGACAGTACGCCGAAGTAGTACCAAAAGTTGAAGTTCTTAGGAGCATAGTACTCCGACATATGGCGTTTCCACTCGCGCTGGAGTGTCGGCATACGTGAATTGAACCATGCGGCAAAGCCAGTTTCATTGCTCATTACGCAGCCTCCGAATCTATACCAATAATCAACACATCGTCCGACTCGTACACATGAGGCGGAATTTCGAGATTTGTCGGCGCGGGAACGCCAGCATACACTCGGCCGGACAAATCAAATTTAGAGCCGTGACATGGGCAGAAGAAGCCGCCCAACCAGGCATCGCCACCCAAGTCCTGGGCACCGACGTCAGGGCGGTACATAGGCGCACAACCCAAATGAGTACAGAGACCGACCAGCACCAGAAACTCTTCTTTTCCAGCCAATGTGCGGGCGGAACCAGCAACATAATCTGGCTGAGAAGCGCTCTCTGAATTGGCATCTCTCAAGATACCTTCATCCATGGACTCAATTGCAGCTAGGGCCTCAGCGTTGCGACGAACGATGTAGACTGGCTTACCGCGCCATTCCACTACCAGACGCCCACCGGACTCTAATTTGGAAATATTGACTTTAACTGGGGCACCAGCAGCTTTTGCTTTAGCGCTGGGCTGCCAGGATGAGACGAATGGTATTGCTGCACCAACTACACCTGCACCACCGACTACTGAAGTAGCACCCAACAGAAAACTGCGGCGACTTTGGTTGACACCGTCATTGCTCATGACGCTCTCCCTTAAACACAAAATTTGGAATTAAAACACGCGGATCCGCGTGCAATCAAAAAAGGCGCTGTATAGTAACGGAATGCGCTTTTTTACGCAATAATTAGTTCCGAAGGAATAGGTTAAGCTGTTGATTTTTATAGACAAAAAAAAGCCCGACCAATGGGTCGGGCTCTTCGTTTGAAGCTTTGATTAACGCTTCGAGAACTGCGGACGCTTACGCGCTTTATGCAGACCGACTTTCTTACGTTCCACCTGACGCGCATCGCGGGTCAAGAAGCCTGCTTTTCGCAGTGATGGACGCAGATTTTCGTCATACTCTACCAGTGCACGAGCGATGCCGTGACGGATCGCACCAGCCTGACCAAAGTTACCGCCGCCAGCGACAGTAATGTTCAAGTCAAACTTTTCAACCATGTCGACGATTTCGAAAGGTTGACGCACAATCATACGTGCTACTTCGCGGCCGAAGTACACATCGATAGAACGATCATTAATAGTGATGTTACCGTTTCCAGATTTCATGAAAACGCGGGCTGCGGATGTCTTTCGACGTCCAGTGCCATAAAATTGAGTATCTGCCATGGTCGCTTTCCGTTACAGTTCGAGTGTCTGAGGCTGCTGCGCAGCGTGAGGATGATCCACACCAGCATAAACCTTCAGCTTTCTAAACATTTCTCGGCCCAATGGACCGCGCGGCAACATTCCTTTAACCGCTGACTGGATAACACGCTCAGGCGCCTTATCTATCAACTTTTCAAAAGAAATGTCCTTGATGCCACCGGGATATCCGGTGTGCGAATAATAAATTTTGCCCTTCGCTTTGTTACCGGTAACGGCAACCTTCTCAGCGTTGACAATAACGATGTAGTCACCGGTGTCAACATGAGGAGTAAACTCTGGCTTGTGCTTGCCACGTAAACGTGACGCAACTTCCGTCGCCAGACGACCGAGAGTTTTACCCTCTGCGTCTACGATGTACCAGTCGCGTTCTACTGATTCTGCTTTTGCGCTATATGTTTTCATCTTATCCTACCTGGCTTTTGGGGGATCCCAAAAAAGGGTGCGAATTGTAATGACCACTGCGGCCTATTACAAGGGCTGTTTACAGCAAAAACTGTTTTTTTTAACCCAGAGATTAAGGGCGGTGAGGTCGAGCCAGATATTCGCGGCTTTGCATCTCCAAAAGACGGCTCTGGGTACGCTGAAACTCAAACTCCAAACGACCACCAGAATACAGCGATGACAGGGGTTCAGCGGCAGTTATTGCCAACTTTACACTGCGGTCATAGAACTCATCCACCAGATTAATAAAGCGCCGAGCGGCATCATCATTGGTCGCGCCCATCAGTGGAACATTACTGATCAATACGGCGTGAAACTCCCGAGCAATGTCAATATAGTCGTTCTGACTGCGCGGGCCATCGCAAATTGCGGCAAAATCGAACCACACAATATCTTCGGCCAGTAACAATACAGGGATGGGCCTGCCCACTACCTCCAACTCAACCGCTCGTTTAATCTCCCCCTCCACCGGCACTAGGCTATCAAACGTGGCCTGCATAGCTATATCGGCCTCTCTATCTAGAGGCGCATGATAGAGCTCAGCTTTTTCCAAAGCACGCAGACGGTGATCAATACCACCATCCACATTAATGATCTGGCAGTGCTCATTGAGCAAGGCAATCGCAGGCAGGAAGCGCTGGCGCTGCAAACCATTTTCATACAGTTCATCAGGGATGATATTGGACGTGGCAACCAGGCAAACCCCGCGGGCAAACAATGCCTCCAATAGTAAACCCAGTATCATCGCATCGGTGATATCACTGACAAAAAACTCATCAAAGCAAATGACGGTGGTTTCGCCAGCAATTTTGTCCGCGACTTTTAGCAGCGGATCCTGCTGCCCTTTAACCTGCTTTAGATCCTCATGAACCCGACGCATAAAGCGGTGGAAGTGAACCCGCATTTTTTGCTCAAAGGGTAGGCTCTCGTAAAAGTTATCCATCAAGTAAGTTTTACCGCGCCCCACGCCACCCCAGAGATAAAGCCCCAGCTCCGGTTTTAAGGGGGATTTAGCAAACTTTTGCAGTAGACCACCCAAAAGACCCGCCGCCGGTCGACTATGTAGAGCCGTCAAACGCTGGTGCAGACCCTCCAGATGCTCAACCGCCTGGGCCTGAGCTGAATCGGCAACAAAGCCTGCACGATTTAAGTCTTTGAGGTAGCGTTGTTTAGGGGTAGGCATAGACTGCTTGGGCATTTAGTGACAAACAGCACTTTAACCAGCAAATTAATCAGTTACAAGCCAAACTCTGGTCCACTCAGCGTAGAGTTTTGCGTTACAATAAGAGCAGTTCAGGCCTTTTCCATTACCTAAGGTAAAAATAGCGGCCAGTGACTCTAACAGGGGGCAGTAAATTGACAACTTTGACCGTGGTACTCATTGCAGCAGCATTCTTTTTGATTGGCGCAGGTATCGGGCATCTCTATTCACGCAAATCGACCAGTGGTGATACGACTACGCGGGATTTAGAGAAAAAACTTGAGCAGAGCGAACAACAACTCAAGCGCTATCAACAGGAGGTGACGGAGCACTTTGTCACCGTTTCTCATCTGACCACCAATATGGCTCAGAGCTATCGCCAGATCCATGAACATCTCGCCACCAGTGCAATCCGCTTGGCCAGCCCTGAAATTGGTCGCCAGCTTTTAAAAGCCGGCGGGTCAGATCTGTCGCTGGTTGATGAAGATGGTAATCCACTGATCAACCCTGAAGACATTCAGCCACCAAGAGATTACGCACCCAAGGTGCCCGGTGGCATCCTCAGCGAAGGCTACGGCCTTGACGACAACGACCTCAGCAAAGGCCACCCCAATGCGGCCAACAGCGCTCAAGAGGACGAGGACGACAGTGATCCCACGCATAACGTGAGCTAAAGCACCTGTAAAAGGTTCCGCTTACAACATGCAGCTAACACCAAAATATTAGACGGCAAACAGGGAGGTTTGCTATCGACAGTTCCTCCAATGTACTCAATAAAATAATTCATCAGTTGCTGCCTGGAAGCTGCTTTTACTGCCGTGGCCCCCTGAGCCCAAACAACCAATGTCTCTGCCATCAATGCATTCAAGACTTGCCCAGGCTAACCAGTAGTTGCAACCAATGCGCCACGCCGATGCACAGCCAAGGGACCTGTGGCAATTGCCAACGCAAACCGCCGCCCTTCCGTCGATGCATTAGCGCTTTTCATTGCCAGCCACCCATAGATAGGCTAGTCAAACGGCTTAAGCGGGACATAAATTCACCGGAACTTATTCAGCTATCAGGCTTTTTAGCTGATTTGATATCTGCCTCCTACGGCACAAACATCCCCCTGCTCGTGATACCTCTTCCACTGCACTGGACTAGACTGGTGCGGCGGGCCTTCAACCAG